>Ga0247717_1000445_pt1 | contig 12595 bp, 13 predicted proteins | sample 24E_NmetaG_FD_189047 | JGI IMG/M metagenome (GOLD analysis project Ga0247717, IMG submission 189047) | Soil microbial communities from hillslope of Landscape Evolution Observatory, University of Arizona, Oracle, AZ, United States - 2-4-E_N | ecosystem: Engineered > Artificial ecosystem >... | reverse complement strand
TCTCCTTGAACTTGAGGTGAGCGGCGCCTGAAAGAACGGTCTTGCCCTTGGCGGCGGCGGCCAGCACGCAGAGGATGGGGAACAGGTCGGGCGTGTGACCCACGTCCAGCGTGGTGCCCTTGAGCTCACCGTTGCCCTCCACCTCGGCGAAGCCGTCGCCGATGCGGACGGAGGCGCCAAAGCGCTGGAGCATCGTGAGGATGGCCTTGTCGCCTTGTGGCGAGGCGTGGTCGAGCCCGGTCACGCGGACGCGCCCGCCCGTCACGGCCGCCGCCACGAGCGGAAAGGCGGCGCTCGAGAAGTCGCCGGGCACGGTGACGTCGGCGGGTTGGTACGTCTGCCCGCCGGGGATGGCAAAGCCCGTCGGGTACTCCTCGACGCGCACGCCGTGGCGCGGCAGGAGCGAGAGTGTGATGTCCACGTAGGGCCGGCTCTTGAGGGCCCCGGAAAGGTGGATCGTGGTTTCGCCTCGCGCAAGGGGGCAGGCCAGCAGCAGCGACGAGACGAATTGGCTCGAGACGTCCCCGGGAAGCACGGCCTTTCCGCCAAGCATCGGTCCGCGCACGACAAGCGGCGCCGTGCCGTTGCCGCGGGTGCTTTCGGCGCGGGCGCCAAGGGCGTTGAGCGCGTCGATCAGGGGCTGCATGGGCCGCTTGCGCAGGCTCGCGTCGCCCGTGAGCACGCTTGCGCCAGGAAGAAGCGCCGAGAGGCCGGACACCAGACGAAGCGTGGTGCCCGAGTTGCGGGCGTCGACGACGTTGTCCGGAACGGAGAGGCCCCGCGACGTGACGCGCACCCCGGTCTTCAGGGCTTCCACGCCGCCACCAAAGGCGAGAACGGCCTCGCGCGTGGCGAGCGTGTCCTCGCTCCACAGCGGGTTCCGCACGAGGGAGCGGCCGGAGAGAAGCCCGAGGAGGAGGGCGCGATGCGTGTAGGACTTCGACGGCGGAGCGGGCACGGTGCCCTGGACGACACTTCGCTTCACGACGAACGTCGGACGACACCTCCCGGTTCGTTGCGCACGCGCGTCTCCAGCACGACCCCCGCGAAGCGCGAGAGGGCCTTGGCCACCGCCTTTGCTGCGGCGGGTTCCGCAAGCGCGGCCGTGGCAGGACCCGTGCCGGAGAGGCCCGCGCACCGGGCGCCGGCCTCGAGCGCCGCGCGCGCGGGCGACTCGTCGACGCCAAGGAGGCCCGCGTAGGCGCGGCCGTTCTCCGTGAGCGCGCGCTCGAAGTCTCCCGCGAGGGCCGCGTCCCAGGCGGCTTGGGCGGCAGGCGCGATGGAGGCGTAGGGAAGCTTCGCCACGTCCGCCTTTCGGATCTCGCGGTCGGGCACGTGGACGACGGCGACGAGATCGGGTCGCACGTCCGTGCGCTTGACAAGCTGCATGGCGGCGTTGTCCGTGACGCAGAGGCCCCCGAGGAGGGAGGCACAGGCGTCGTCGTAGGCGCCCGTGAGGGTCACGCCGGCCGCGCGCGCGGCCGCGACGCCCAGTCCAAGCACGTCCTCGTCGCGCGCCTCCCCGACCATCTGGAGGGCTTCGAGCGTCGCGAGCACGACGGCGTTTGCCACGGCCGAGCTGCTTTTTAGGCCGCGCGAGGGCGGGATTCGGCTCTCCGTCACGACCCAGGCGCCAAGCTCCGCGCGCCCGGCCCATTCGAGCGTGCCAAGGACCGCCGCGCGCACGAGGGCGGTGGGCATGGAGGCGGTTCCCTCCTGCGCACCCTGCCAGGTCCGCCGGACGTCGATCACGATGTGCCCGTCGCGGCGCACCTCGACGGACGCGTCGACCGGGAGGTCCACCCCGAGGCTTGCGCCCTTGCCCGTCGCGATGGCGTTGACGACGCTCACGGCGCCAAAGGTCCTCGCGCGGCCCAGGCCCAGCACGGCGTTCGACAACATCACGCGCCTCCCAGAGCCGCGCGCATGGCCGTAAGCGGCGGTTTGCGTCCGGTGAAGAGCTCGAAGGCGATCGCGCCTTGGTGCAGGAGAAGGTCCTTGCCGGTGAGGACGGTGGCGCCGTCGGTTCGGGCGCGCGCGACAAGGGCGGAGATCGCGCCGTAGTTCGCCTCGAAGACGACTTGTTCGGGCGAGAAGGCGACGCCCGGAAGCGGCGTCGCCGTCCCGTCGCGTCCGACGGGGGTGGCGTGGAAGACGAGCCCGGATTCCGTCACGACCTTCGCCAGTGTGCCCTCGTCCCACGGCACGGCGCGGCAGGAGAGCTGCTTGGCGAGCGCCTCGCGCTTGGCCTCGTCGCGCGCCGCGACCGTGACGACGGCGCCGGCCTGGCGCAGAGCGAGACCCACGGCGGTCGCCGTGGCGCCGGCTCCAAGAACGAGCGCGCGCGTGCCCTTGATCGCCACGGACGCCTCCCGCAGCGCCGCCACGGCGCCGCGCCCGTCCGTGTTGTGCCCAATCAGTCGGCCCTGATCGGCAACGACCGTGTTGACCGCGCCGGCGAACCGGGCCTCGGCCGCCAGCGACTCGAGCAGCGGAACGATGGCACGCTTGTGCGGGGTGGTGACGTTGAAGCCCGCCGCACCAAGCGATCGCAGGCCGGTCACGGCCGCGTCGAGGCCTCCTTCTGGCACGCGAAGGGCGACGTACTGCGCGTCGAGCCCCAGCCGCTCGAAGGCGGCCGCGTGGAGCGCCGGGGAGAGCGAGTGCGCGACGGGGTCGCCCAGGAGGGCAAACCACCGGGCGGCGCCGGTGGGGCGACGGGGCGAGATCTTGGGCACGAGCTTGAGGGCCCGCGGCGCGGGAAGCTGTCCGGGCGCAGCCTCCGGACCGTCCGGGTGCGCGGCGTAGGACAAGGCCATGCCAAGCGCTGGGGCGAGCAGGCGAAGCGCGGCGTCGTTCACGGCCATGACCGCGTAGGCGAGATCGAGGTCGCGCGCGGCAAGGCTCGCCTCGATGAGGGCGGCGTGGTCGGCGGCCGAGGCGACGGGCGCGGCGTACTTGGCGACGCCAAGGCCCGAGGCTTCCCGCAGGAAGGCCAGGATCTCGTCGGCGGAGGCGCACGCGGGGTCGTGGCGGCTCACGACGAGGCGGGAGCGGGCTTGGGCGGCCTTGGCGGCGGCCTCCATGACAAACCCCGCATCGTGCTCCACGTCGACGAACTCGAAACCGCCGTCGATGGCCGAAAACAGCGCGTCGCGCCGCGCGTCCTCCGTGCCCTCGAACCGTCCCCCCGATCGCGCCGGGCGAAGCGTCGCGATGGCGGGCTTTTCCAAGGCCCGCCGCAGCGCGCGAAGGTCGGGGATGGCCGGCAGCGTGTCGAGCCGGATCTCGACGAGGTCGGTCGGCGCCGTGCGCGCAAGCGCGACGGCGTGGTCGGCGTCCTTTGCCAAAAGCGAGGTCACAAGCCGGGTCATCGTTCGGACACCGTCTCCTTCACGGGCATTCCGAAATGGCGGCCCGCGCCCCCGCCCGTGCGCAGGAGCACGCGGTCCCCGGGGGCAAGGTCGACGACGCTCTTCACCGTTCCGCCCGGCTGGACGAGCCGGATCGTCTCGGCGTTCTGCAGGAGGGTCGCGACCTCGCGCGATCCCGATCGGGCGCGGACGAGAAGCAGCGGCCGACGCTCCACTTTGGCACGGCCGACCACGACGATCCGGGCCTTGCCGGACGCGTCGACGGCGAGGACCTCGTCGCCGGCTGCAAGCTCCGAGAGGTACTTCGTCCGATCGCGCGGCAGGAGCACGTACGCGTGGACGGGGCCCGCGTTCACGCGGAAGGGACGCGAGGCGACGTAGGGGGACGGGGAGGCTTCGCTTGCGACAAGGAGGAGCGCGTCCGAGGCCGATCCGACGAGCATGCCTTCGGCGGGGGAGAGAAGCGAGCACGAATCGATGCACACGCGGTCTCCGACGCCGGCGGGGCGAACGTCCACCACGGTGGCTTCCTCGAGGCGCACGGGCGCCACCGTTCGATGGTCGAGAAGCTCCCGAAGCCGCGCGATCTCGGCGGGTTTCTGGCTCGTGAGCACGACGCCGTGCACGCCCACCTCAAGCGTGTCGAGGAACACGCGCGCCTCCGCGGCGTCGCCCACCTCGGCAAGGAGCTTGGCGCGGGTTCCCTGGAAGCTTGCGACGAGGTTCTCGAGGGGAATGACTTTCCAGTCGGACGTCGCCACGAGGACGTATTCGTCCGAGCGCGCGCGTGCGTGCGCTCGCTCCTCGTCGGACTTGCTCCTAATCTCGATGCGCGTGCCCACCGGGACGCCGGAGCGCAGGAGACGATCGCCGTCCAGTGCGAGCGATTCGAAGCGGCCCAGGCGCAGGAGGTCCCGGGGAATCTCCTTGCCCGCGACGAGGAAGTCCGAGAAGCCGGCTTCGAGGGCGCGCGTGAGGGTCGCCCCGGCCTCGGGCATCGAGGGGTCGACGAACACGAAGGCCAGCGTCATGGGACCTCAGAGGAGCTTTCGCACGTCGGCCGGCGAGGCGCCCTTGAGCACGATCTCGGCGATCGCACGCACCATGGCCTCGGGCTTTGCGTGGGCAAACGCGTTGCGGCCGACGGAGACGCCGGCTGCGCCCGCGCGCATGGCATCGGCGACCATCCGGAGGAAAGCCTCGTCGCTGCCGGCCTTGGGGCCGCCCGAGATGACGACGGGGACGGGGCACCCCTGGACCACTTCGCGGAAGGTCTCAATGGAACCGGTGTAGGGGCACTTGACGACGTCGGCCCCAAGCTCGGCGCCCAAGCGCGCGACGTGCTTCACGTACTTCACGTCGTGCGGATCGGCGATGTCGTGGCCGCGCGGGTACATCATGGCCAGAAGCGGCATGCCCGCGCGAACGCAGTCGCGCGCGATCGCGCCGAGATCCTCGACCATCCGGCTCTCCGTCGGAGCGCCGACGTTCACGTGGACGGAGATGGCGTCGGCGCCCAGCGCGATCGCCTCGTCCACCGTGCAAACGAGACGTTTGTCGTTGGGATCCGGGTTGAGCGCCGTGCTGGCGGAGAGATGGACGACAAGGCCGGCCGCGCGGAGGCTTGCGCCGACGGCGGGAACCAATCCCTTGTGGACGATCACGGACGTGGCGCCGCCGCGATCGGCAGCCGACGCCGAGGCGGCGGGGTCCACGAGGCCCTCGAGGGGGCCGTTCGAGACGCCGTGGTCCATGGGGATCATGACGAAGCGGCCGGTTGCCGGGTCGGCGATCCGGCGTATGCGGAACGACTTCCCGGGCGACGGCGCGAATGGGAATGGCGGCATTCCGAATCGCCGGATAGTCGGCCTGAACATATTTGTAGGCTTCTGTACAGGAATGAGCGTTTGCTTTAAGTAAAATGTACGCTCTCGTACACCACTGCCCATGTGGCATCTGATCACGAAGTATTTCCACAGGTACCCTGCCCAAGCGCGCGTGGCCCAGCTTCTCCTGCAATGCGGTCTTTCGGTTCGGGAGGACGGCATCTACTGCGACAGGATCGCCGTGCCCGACACGAGCCTCGCGCGGGCGGCAGGCGTCGACCGGCGCGTCATCGCCGCCACGGTGGAGACCATCCGGCGGGAGCCCGACCTCCTGCGCGTGTTCTCGCGCCTTCTGCCGACGTGCCACTTGAAGGACGCCGCGCCAGCGTTGAACTGGGGCGTGCTGGAGATCATTCCCGTGGACGCGCGAAGCCCCGGCATCCTCGCTGGCGTTGCCGACATCATCGCGCGGCGAGGCATCAGCCTGCGGCAGGCCATCGTGGACGATCCCGAGCTCACCGAAGAGCCGCGTTTGTACGTCGTGACGGACGTGCCCGTTCCCGCCGACCTCATCCACGAGATCCGGCAGAGCCGGGGCGTGAAGAGCGTCGTCATCCGCTGATCGAAGAGCCCGGCCACAAGAACCCTTATAAGCAGACAGGCGGCCTTGCCAACCGGTTCCAGTATGTCGCTCCGATCGGTTCGCCCCTGGGCCGTCGTCTTGGCTTCCATGGTCGTGGCTGGCTGCCTTGCCGAAACCCCCGTCGACACGCAGTCCATCCAGACGCCCCAAGCGCCCACGCTTGCGGAAGGCGTTCGCGTCCACCTTGCAAACGGCTTGGCGCCCGTGGCGCTTCCCTCGCTTCCCGCGATCGCATCCGTCTGGCGGGACCTTGGACACGACGCCGTCGAGCCCACGCTTGGCGTGACGTCGAAAGGCACCATTTTCTACGCGGCCGTGAACTGGGCCACGGGCGCAACCGACGTTCTGCGATCGCGTGACGGAGGAATTACGTGGGAGGACGTCTCGCCGCGCCTGCCCACCGGGCACAACGTGCCGCCCGAGACGGGCGACCCGTACGTGTGGGTGGACCCGGACACCGATCGCGTGTTCACGTTCGACATGTTCCCGGCGCTCGCCTGCGGCGTCCTCTCCTGGAGCGACGACGAGGGCGCCTCGTGGACCACACAGCCGCTCGCGTGCGCCACACCGCCGCCGTACGACCACCAGACGCTCACCACGGGCAAGCCCCGGAGCGTCGCCACGCGGGGCTACCCGAACGTCGTGTACCAGTGCGTGAACCGCGTCTCCGACAGCATCTGCGCAAGGAGCCTCGACGGCGGTCTCACCTGGAGCCCGGGAACGCCCGTCTTCCTTGGCGTCGATCCTTCGCTCCTGCCTCCCTCGCCCGAGCGGCCCCTTGGCGCGTTCTGCGGCGGCCTGCACGGCCACCTCGTCGCGTCGCCCGACGGCACGCTGTACCTGCCGCGCGAGTACTGCGGACGCCCGTTCGTGGGCATCAGCACGGACGACGGCGCCACGTGGACGCGCGTGCAGGTGAGCGACGTGGCGGCAAGCTCCGGACCGGACCCCGCCGTGGCCGTCGACGAGGAGGGGAACGTGTACTACACGTGGGTCCACCCCGGCGGTCTCCTGTACGTGGCCGTGAGCCGCGACCAGGGGCGCACGTGGAGCGAGCCGTTTGTTGCAAGCCCCGCCGAGGTGACGGCGACCCACCTTCCCGCGATCGCCGCGGCCGCAAAGGGGCACGTGGTGATCGCGTACGCGGGAACCGAGACCCTCCCCGGGGGCTACGACAACGAGGAATTCTCGAAGCCCGCCTCCCAGCGCCCGGCGGACGGCGCCATCAACTCCGCGACGTGGAACGGATACCTCGCCGTGCTCACGGACGCCCTTTCTTCCGAGCCGACGATCGTGACCGTCACCGTGAACGATCCAGCCGACCCGCTCGTCCGTGGCTACTGCGGGCCCGGTCGCTGCCCCGGCATGTACGACTTCATCGACGTCGTCATCGGTCCCGACGGGCGGCCGTACGCGGGCTTCGTGGACGCCTGCGTCGGCGAATGCGCGGGACCCGAAGGCACGTACCAGCAAAGCCAGGGCCGGGCCCAGGGTCGCGCCGGCGCGCTCGTGGCGTTGGCGCAAGGCCCCAACCTGCGCGCACCGGGAATCCTCGACGGCTGGACCTAACCGCGAAGCGACCGCACGAACTCCGCCACGCGCTCCGGCGGCTCGCCGCGCTCGATCCGCTCGACGATGGCGCTGCCGACGACGACCGCGTCGGCGCCGGCTCCCGCAAGCGCGGACACGTGCTCAGGCTTCGAGACGCCAAAGCCGACGGCAAGCGGCGTGCGGCCCGCCGCGGCCTTGGCGCGCTTGACAAGGTCGAGCGTCTCGGTGGGAAGATCGCCTCGCACGCCCGTGACGCCATAGGCGGACACGAGGTAGAGGAAGCCGCCCGTTGCCTTGGCGATCGAGGCGATGCGCGCGTCGTCGGAGGCGGGCGACGCGAGGAGCACGAGGGAGAGGCCTTTCTCGCGCGCGACGGCGCGCAGGGGGCGCGACTCCTCGAGCGGGAGGTCCGGAACGACGAAGCCGTCGGCGCCGGCGTCGGCCGCGCGGCGAACGAAGTTCTCGAGGCCCGCGCGGAAGAAGAGGTTGTAGTAGGTCATCAGCAGGACCGGCGGCGCAAACCCGTCCGCACGGAGGTCCCGCACGAGGTCCAAGGCGTCCTGCGGGGTCGTGCCCACGGCAAGGGACCGCGTGGCCGCGCGTTGGATCACCGGCCCGTCGGCGACGGGGTCGCTGAACGGGACGCCGATCTCGACCACGTCCGCGACCCCCTGCAGCGCCCGCGCGTAGGCGCGACTCTGCGGAAGGGAAGGGTCGCCTGCCATGAGATACGCCACGAGCGCGGGCTTGCGCGAGGCGCCGGCGATCGCCGAGGCGAGGTTGCGCCGCGCCCTCAGAGCCGCTCCCCCAGGTAGTCGGCAAGCGTGTGCACGTCCTTGTCCCCTCGGCCTGAGAGCGTGACGACGAGGAAGTCGTCCTTTGGCATCGTGCGCGCCATCGTGAGCGCGTGGGCAACCGCGTGCGCCGACTCGAGCGCCGGTAGGATCCCCTCGTTCCGGGCGAGCGTGACGGCGGCCGCGACGGCCTCCTTGTCGGTGACGGAAACGTACTCCGCGCGGCCCGAGTCCTTGAGGAAGGCGTGCTCGGGGCCCACGCCCGGATAGTCGAGGCCCGCGGAAACGCTGTGGGTGTCGAGGACCTGTCCGTGCTCGTCCTGCAGGAGGTACGTCATGGCTCCGTGCAGGACGCCGCGCGAGCCGGCCGACAGCGTGGCCGAATGCTTGCCCGTCTCGATCCCCGAGCCGCCGGCCTCGACGCCGACGAGCCGCACCGCCTCGTCGTGTCGGAAAGGGTGGAACGTTCCCATGGCGTTGCTTCCTCCGCCCACGCATGCGACGACGGCGGCCGGCAGGCGCTTCTCTTTCCGGAGGGCTTGCGCGCGGATCTCCTTGCCGATCACGCTCTGGAAGTCGCGCACGATCGTTGGGAACGGATGCGGCCCCACGACGCTTCCGAGGAGGTAGTGCGTCGAGCGCACGTTTGCCACCCAGTCGCGAAGCGCCTCGTTGATGGCGTCCTTGAGCGTCTTGCTCCCGGACTCCACCGTGTGCACCTTCGCGCCAAGGAGCTTCATGCGGAAGACGTTCAGGCTTTGGCGCGCCACGTCGACCGAGCCCATGTAGACCTCGGTCGGGATGCCAAGCACGGCGCCGGCCATGGCCGTGGCGACGCCGTGCTGGCCCGCGCCCGTCTCGGCGATAAGACGAGTCTTTCCCATGCGGCGCGCGAGAAGGCCCTGGCCCATGACGTTGTTGAACTTGTGCGCGCCGCCGTGCACGAGGTCCTCGCGCTTGAGGTAGATGCGCGCGCCGCCGGCCTGCGCGGTGAGGCGCTCGCAGAGGTACAGCGGCGTGGGACGCCCCCCGTAGTCGGTGTGGAGCTTGCGAAGATCGGATTGGAAGGCCTTGTCGCGCGCGTGCTTGGCGTACGCTTCCGCGAGCTCGTCGAGCGCAGGCATGAGCGTCTCGGGCACGAACTGCCCGCCGAAATCGCCGAACCTACCGCGCGGCACGACGGGCCTCCTCGAGGAAGCGCGCGACGAGCGCGTCGGACCGCTTGCCCCCCGCCTCCACGCCCGAGGCGACGTCCACGGCCCACGGCTCGACGGCCGCGATCGCGTCCCCGACGTTGTCCGGCGAGAGGCCCCCCGCCAGCACGACGGGGAAGGGGTGCAGCGCATCGCGGATGCGGCGGCTCAGGCTCCAGTCGTGCGTCGTCCCCGTGCCGCCGATGCGCCCCTCCTTGGCGCTGTCGAGGAGGATCGCGTCGCAGTGGGGCGCAAGCGCACGAGCGCGCTCGACGGCGTCGTCGCCCGTGACGGCGACGCCCACGATCAGGCGCTGCCCGATCGCGCCTCGCAGGCGACGCAATGCCGCGACGTCGGTCCACCCCTGAAGCTGGATCGCCGAGGGGTTGATCTCGCGGGCGATGCGCCAGACCTCCGGCTCGGTCTGGGCGGCCGTGACGGCGACCGTCTCGACGAACGGGGGCACGCTCCGCACGAGCGCGGCGGCTTGCGCGAGGAGGAGGTTCCGTTGGGAGCGCGGCGAGGCCACGACGAAACCGAGCGCGTCGGCGGCAAGCGCCCCTCGGACGTGCTCGGCGGCCTGGTTCCCGCAGATCTTGACCTTCACAGCAGTTCCCCCAGCGCGGCGGCGGGATCGGCGGCGGTCATGAGACCGGTCCCGACGAGGACGGCATCGGCGCCGGCACCATAAAGTGCATCGGCGTCGGCGCGCGAGGAGACCCCGCTCATGCCGACGACGGGCCGATCCTTGCGGACGTTCGAAAGCACGCGGCCGGTGCGCTCGAGATCCACCTCCATGGTGCGAAGGTCCCGGTTGTTGATCCCCAAGAGATCGGCGCCGGCGGCCTGCGCTTGCTCGAACTCGGAGGCCGAGACGACCTCCGCCAGCACCTCGAGCCCGAGCGCGTGCGCGCGCGCGACCGTGTCGGCAAGCGGCTTCTCGGCGTAGCCGCGGTTGAACAGCGTGACGATGAGGAGCGCCGCGCTTGCGCCGCAGCTGTGCGCGGCAAGGAATTGCTTCTCCGAAAGGACGAAGTCCTTCATGAGCGTGGGAACGCCAAGGTCGGCCGACTCCGCAAGCGTCGACAGCGAGCCGCCAAAGCGCTTGGGCTCCGTGAGGATCGAGAGGCCGCGGGCGCCCGCCTTCGCGAGGGACTTCGCAAGGACGATCGCGTCGTGGCCATCGCGCAGACGACCGCGCGTGGGGGAGGCGGGCTTCACCTCGGCCAGGACCGCGCGCGGGGCGGACAGGACGGCCGCGCGCAACGAGGGGGCCTTGTTGGAGGCGCGGGGAGGGGCGTCGTAGTAGCCTTCGGCGATCGTCTCCTTGGCCGCGCGCGCGAGCTCGTCGAGAATGTCGGTCACGCTTTCGCCTCCCGCGCGGCGGCGAGGAAAGCGTCGAGCTTGGCAAGCGCCGCGCCCGAGTCCACGCTCTCCTGGGCCCGCCGCAGGCCTTCGCGGAGCGTGGAAGCCCGGCGAGCCACGAGGAGCGCGGCGGCCGCGTTGACGAGCATGGCGTCGCGTCGCGGGCCGCGTGCGCCCGAGAGGAGGTTCCGGAACTCCTTGGCCGCCTCGGGCGGGGGAAGCGGCCCGATGTCGGCGGCCGACGCGCGCGGGACGCCGAGGTCCTCGACGCGCCACCGCTCCGAGCGGACGGCCCCTTCCTCGAGCGTGGCCACGACCGTCTCGCCCACGGTCGAGATCTCGTCCAAGCCTCCCACGCCGTGCGCGACGATCGCGCGCGACACGCCGAGGTTCGAGAGGACGGTCGCAAGCGGCACGACGAGCCGCTCCGAGAAGACGCCCACGACCTGGCCTTGCGGTTGCGAGGGGCTCGTGAGCGGTCCGAGCACGTTGAAGACCGTCCGCACGCCAAGCTCTCGGCGCACGGGCGCCGCGTGGCGCGTGGCGGGGTGGAAGGCGGGGGCGAAGCAGAACACGACGCCCGTCCGCTCAAGAACGGACGCCGCGCGTTCGGGCGGGAAGTCCAGCCGCGCGCCGAGGGCTTCGAGGACGTCGGCGCTGCCGCAGATGCCCGTTCCGCTGCGGTTGCCGTGCTTGGCCACAAACGCGCCCGCGCCGGCGGCGACGAAGGCCGCAAGCGTGGAGAAGTTGAACGTCTTCACGCGCGCTCCGCCCGTTCCCGACGTGTCGATGACCGGACCCGGAACGTTTGCGCGAAGCGGCACGGCGGCCTCGCGCATGGCCCGGGCAAAGCCCGTGATCTCGTCGGTCGTCTCGCCCTTGGCGGAAAGCGCCACGAGAAAGCCGGCGATCTGCGCGGGCGTGGCCCGCCCGGCGATCACCTGCGCCATGGCCTCCCGCGCCTGCACCTGCGTGAGGTCGCGCTTGGCAAGGAGAAGGTCGAGGACCTCCTTCACCGGCACGCCTCCAGGAAGTTTCCGATCATGCGTTTCCCGTGCTCCGTGAGCACGCTCTCCGGGTGGAACTGCACGCCCTCGATCGGGAAGCGCCGGTGTCGCGCGCCCATGAGCTCGCCCTCGGGCGTTCGCGCGGTGACTTCGATCTCGGACGGAAGGCTTTGCTCGTCGACGACGAGGCTGTGGTAGCGCGCGGCCTTGAAGGGGCTTGGCACGCCGCGGAAAACGCCCTTCCCGTCGTGGTGCACGAGGCTCGCCTTGCCGTGCATGAGGCGCGGCGCTCGCACGACCTTGCCGCCGTAGACGTGAGCGAACCCCTGCAGGCCCAAGCACACGCCAAGCGTGGGCACCTCGGGCGAGAGCTTCGTGAGGACGTCGGCGCACACGCCAAAGTCGCGCGGGTTGGCTGGATCGCCGGGTCCCGGCGAGATCACCACGCCCCGCGGGGCGAGCCGCCGCGCCTCGTCGAGCGTGATCGCGTCGTTGCGGCGCACGACGGGCTCGACGCCAAGCTCGCCCAGGTACTGCACGAGGTTGAAGGTGAAGGAGTCGTAGTTGTCGAGGACGAGGACCTTCATGCGCCCTCCAGGATGGAGACGAGCGCGCGGGCCTTGGCCTCGGTCTCCTCCCATTCGCGCTCGGGAACGCTGTCGGCCACCACGCCGGCGCCGGCTTGCACGCTCGCCTGGCCGCCGCGCGCGACAAGCGTGCGGAGCGTGATCGCGCTGTCGACGGATCCGTTGAAGCTGAAGTAGCCCACGGCGCCCGCGTAGGGCCCGCGCGCGGAGGCCTCAAGCGCATGGAGGATCTCCATCGCGCGCGGGCCCTACGCG
>Ga0247717_1000442_pt1 | contig 12646 bp, 10 predicted proteins | sample 24E_NmetaG_FD_189047 | JGI IMG/M metagenome (GOLD analysis project Ga0247717, IMG submission 189047) | Soil microbial communities from hillslope of Landscape Evolution Observatory, University of Arizona, Oracle, AZ, United States - 2-4-E_N | ecosystem: Engineered > Artificial ecosystem >... | reverse complement strand
GTTCAAGTCCCCCCTCGCCCACCGAGGAGCGACCGGCGGGTGCGGCGGTCGGAGGCCGCGAGTCGTCGTCGGGCTTCGTTTTTCGGAGCCGGGCGCGCCGCATTGTGGCGGCGTCGCTCAGGTGCGGGCGACCAGGGGGACGAGGACCTCCTCGCCCGTCTCCTCGTCGACGGCGATGCCGTACCCGCACAGCTCGGCGAGCAGCGCCCGCCCCTCGTCCGGACCGGTGGCGATGAGCTGGTCCTCGTCGTGCAGCACGACGTCCTTGCGGGGGCGGTACAGGTAGCGCCCGCCCCGGCGGATGGCCAGCAGGTAGAAGCCGGTCTCGGTCTCCAGGCGCAGGGACCCGAGCGACGCGCCGGCCGCCCGCGACCCCCGCGCCACCGGCACGCGGGCGACGACCTCGTCGGCCTCCCCGAAGGCCAGGGCGAGGATGGGGTGCAGCTCCTCGCCCTGCTCCACCGGCCAGATCATCTGCTGGGCGGCGTCGCCCAGGGACTCGGCGGCCGCCGACAGGTGGAGCAGGCCCCGGAGCGGGGAGGGGTCGGGGGACGTCGACGCGGCGCGCAGCACCCAGGTCTCCAGGCGTTCCTGCATCTCGTCGAGGCGGTCCTCCAGGTGCGTCACCTCGGCCGCCAGGCCGGGGTCGCGCAGCACCACCGCCGAGTAGGCCAGGCCGACGGCCACCTCGGAGATGTTCTTCATCTCGACCACGGCGTCGATGGCCCGGTCGAGGTGGGTCTCGGAATCGGGGGCGGCCGGGGGGATCCAGGGCGACTCGCCGGCCAGCCGGCGCAGGGCGGAGACGCTGCCGCCCGGACCGCGGGCCAGCACCATGTCGTCGGGGAGGAGGACGACGTCGTCGGCCACGTCGGTGTTCCACTCGCCGCGGCGGCGCAGGGCGACGATCCCCATGCCCAGCTCGGTGGGCAGCTCGAGGTCGCCGACGGTGCGGTGCGCCATCTCCGATCCCTCGCGGACGCGGACCTGGTGGCTGACCTCCTCGGCGGCCGACAGGTCGGCGACCAGGGCGGCGGGGATCCCGAGGCGGTGGCTGACGATGCGGCCGATGTCGACGGCGGCCAACCCGATGCGCTCGATGGCGCTCACCACGTCCAGCACGGAGGCCATGGCGTCGGCGTCGCGCGGCGAGCGGGCGGCGACCACGCACATGGTCCGCATGTCGTGGGCGAGGTCGGTGAGCTCGTCGCCCAGCTCGTCGATCTCGGCGACCATGTCGGCCTCGCCGTAGTAGAGGGCGGCGTAGGCGATGTCGACCATGAGCTCGGAGATGTCCTTCGCCTCCGACAGCAGGGTCCTCAGGTTCCGGGGTCTGTCGTCCATCGCTCCGTCGACTCGAGTGGCTCCACGTTAAACGGCTCTACGACAGCCCGAGAAGCGCGATGGCGATCACCAGGGAGAAGGCCCCGACGAAGTCCACCGACGAGCTGACCACCGGGATGCCGTAGGTGTCGGGGTCGACCCCCGTGCGCACGGCCGCGATGGTGCCGTAGTAGGCGACGACGACCACGAACGCGACGGCCACCGCGCCCGCCAGCAGCGACACGAGTGCCATGTCGACGGCGCCCGGGCTCTCGTGCAGCAGCAGCCGGCTGACGAAGTGGGCCCCCACCCCGTTGAACAGGTAGACGGGCAGGGAGAGCAGGAAGACGAGGGCGATGTCGCCCCGGGCCTCCCGTCCCGGCACCGCCCGGGGCGGCACCACGCCGAGCACCAGCTTGGTCGTCAGCCGCCCCGACAGGATCCCACCCAGCGCGCCGGCGCTGCTCAGGTGGGCGGGCACGAGCACGAGGAGGGCGGGCAGCGAGGCGAACGCCGCGAACCGTCGCTCGAGGACGATGCCGGCCATGGCGCTCACCGCTCCGGCCACGGCGAGGATGGGCAGCGACTCGCGCACGATGCGCCGCAGCAGCGCCAGCCTCGACATGACGCCGACGTACAGCGCCGCCGCGGCCACGCCGAGCGCCACCAGTCCCAGCAGTGGCGTGACCACCGTGATCCCGACGAGGAACGTGGCCACGAACAGGGCGGGGAGCGTGAACACGTCGCCCATGGTCGACACCAGCGGCGCGGTCACGTTGTCCAGGTCCCAGCCGTGGCCGACGGCCCGGGAGGTGAGGAGCAGGGCGCCGACCAGGACCAGGGCGGAGGCGATCAGGCCGCCCATCACGGAGATGAGGGCGAGGTCGAGCACCGAGACGGTGCCCTCGATTCCGAGGGCCACGGCCACCGCCTTGGCGATCACGGCGAGGAGGCCGGACATGGTGAGGGTCAGCACCATCACGGCCGCCACGTTCTGGCCGAGGACGTTGGTCCGCCGGAACTTCAGCTCGAAGGTGCCGGCGTGGATGGTGGTGCTGATGCGGTTGCCGAAGGCCCCGAAGATGTTGCCCCGCAGGCCGATGGCCGCCGGCACGAGCACGAGGAGGCCCGGGAGCTCCTCGAAAGTTCCGGTGATCGACCCCAGGAACGCGCCCGCCACCAGGCTCGTCGTGCTGTTGAGGCCGAGGGCGATCAGGCTCTGGCGGACCGCCTCGGCGCCGGGGCCCAGCAGCCCGCTGAGACGGCGGGCCAGCCAGCGGACCGGCCGCGGCCGGCGGGCCGCCAGGTCGGCGACCTGCTGGGCGCTAGCGCGTGCGCCGGCCCGGGCGCGGGCGGGGACCTGGCGGGCCCGGCGGGCCCGGCGGGTGGGCGACGAGGGGCGCGCCACGACTGGGAGGCTCCCTCACGACCATGTCCGGATCATACGGGGCCGCGGGCCGGGCCGACCGTGTTTCCGGCCTGCCGGGCGACGGTCGACCGTCGAGGTGATTGGCGTAGCGTGGCCGGAGATGGCCCTCAGCCCCCGACGCCGCGGTCGGCGCCGGCCGCGCTGGCTGCTCGTCGGCGTCGTGGCGACGGCGGTCGTGCTCATCGTCAACGGCGCGTTCTCCAGCTCCGAGAGCCCGTCCTTCCGGCTGGCCCAGCTCGCCTACCTCGACGAGGTGCGGCCCGAGGTCGACCGTTCGACGGCCCAGGGCGCGGCGATCGACGAGATCCGCGGCGAGGCGCTGACCCTGGGCAGCCAGGGCGTCAGCCGCCGCCTGGCGCGCGTCTCACGCGAGGCCGAGGCGGTGCTGGCGGCGGTGCAGGACGCCGACCCACCCGAGGTGCTCGAGACCTCGCACACCATGCTGGTCGCCACCGTCGCCATCAGGGCAAGGGTCGCTGCCGCCGTCGAGGAGGGGATGCGCCTCGCCTTCTCGGACGGGCCGCCCGAGCCCGCCGTCGACGCCCTGGCGGCGGCGGGCGAGGAGATGGTGGCCGCCGACCGTACCTACGCGGTGTTCGTCGACGCCCTGCCCCGGCCCGAGGGGGTGATCGCGCCGCTCCTGCCGGCGTCGGTGTGGGCGTCGGACCCCGGCCTGTGGGCGCCGCCGGAGATGGCCGCCTTCGTCGCGTCCATCCGCTCGAGCACGACTCGTACCCCCGTCCACGACGTCGGGGTGCTGGCGGTGACGACCGATCCCGTGGCCGTTGCGACGGAGGGCAACGCCACCGTCCTCCCGCTGGTGCGCACCCTGCGCCTCGACGTCGTGGTCGCCAACACCGGCAACTCGGCGGAGAAGGGCGTCCCCGTCGTCGCCACGCTCATCGGCCCCGCCGGTGAGGTGGACACGGCCCGGGACTTCGTCGACCTCGAGCCCGGCCAGCGACGGTCCGTGCCCCTCGGCGGCCTGCGTCCCGTCCCGGGCGGTCCGTCGACGTTGACGGTCATCGTCGGCCCCGTCGAGGGCGAGTCGTCCATCCCCGACAACGAGCGGTCGGTTGGCCTGGTGATGCGCGGGTAGGAACGGGGCCGGGCACGGGCGTCGGGGGTAAAGGCACCCTCCGGCGCGCCCGATACCTAACCGACAAGCGCCAAACGGAGCGTCGGTCGTCCCATCGGAGGTGGTGGCCCGAGAGCCACGCCGTCCGATGTGGCCGGTCTGGCCGTCGCCCCGGCGCAGGGAGGGGATGGGCGGATGGCTGGTACCGAGGTCGGGACGCCAAGGACGGCGAAACGGTGGGCGGTGCTGGCGATCGCCGCCGCGATGGTCGTTCCCGCCGCCGCCGATGCCGCGCCCAAGAACGGGGGCAGCAGCTGCAACGGCCGCAAGAGCACCTGCCCGGCAGCCGACACGGCGGCGCCGGTCGTCGGGTGGACGGCGCCGACGGGCGGCGCCTCCACGCCCGGGTCGTTCACGGCGTCGGGGACGGCATCCGACACCGGGGGGATCGCCCGCGTCGAGGTGAGCGTCGACGGCGGCGCCTTCGCCCTGGCCGTGGGGACGACGTCATGGTCGGCGCCGGTCGACGGTCTGCAGCCCGGCTCCCACACCCTGGTGGCCCGGGCGACCGATTCGGCCGGCAATGCGGCCTCGGCGACGGTCGACGTCACGGTGCCCGCTCCCGACGAGGCACCCACCGTGGCCATCACCTCCCCGGCCGACTCTTCGACGGTCTCCGGCGTGGTGGACCTGGCCGGCAAGGCGTCCGACGACGTCGGGCTGGTGGCCGTGGAGATCCAGGTCGACGGCGGCGCTTTCGTGGCCGCCTCGGGCACCACGGCGTGGTCGCATCGGTGGGACAGCGCCGCCTACGCCGCCGGGAACCACATCATCACGGCGCGGGCGACCGACTCGGCCGGCAACGTGTCGGCGTCGTCGATCACCGTCACGGTGGCGGCCGACGGTGCCGGCACGGCCATCCAGGACCCGAACGCCCGCTACGACCTCTACCCGCTGGGCCGCACCCGGCTGCCGACGTGGGGGTCGCTGACGGGCGTGCTCTACACCGAGGTGGTGACCAACCGTCGCGCCGTGTGGTTCCGGGACGCCGCCACCGGCACGTCGAGCTACGTGGACCTGCCGTCGGACGCCCTGACCGGGTGGAGCGCGGCGGCTGCGCAGATGGCCTCGGCCACCGAGCTGTGGGTGTTCGGCGGCCAGGGCCCCATGACCCTGCGGCGCTACCAGCTCTCCGGCTCGCCGGTGCCGACGTCGGCGACGCTCCTGGAGAGCCGCTCCTTCGGCGACACCGACAGCCGGCCCGGCGACCTCGTCGTGCTGGCCAGCGGCGGCATCGTGGCCGCCTGGCACCAGCAGGGCGCCACCGGGCCCGAGGGGCAGCACGTCGCGTACCGCAGCCCCGCGGGCGAGTGGAGCGCTCTGCCGGCGCTCACCTTCATGTCGACCCGCTCGAGTGACCAGGTCCTGGCCCAGCACCCGGCCGACCGGAGCGTCTGGCTGTTCTCGAACCCCGACGCCTGGGGCGCCGTCGGCGCTGCTCGCCTCGTCGAGGCCGACGGCACGCTGGCCGTCGACTGGACTGACGGGTTGTTCATCTACTCGAGCCGGGTCGGCGTCTACGGCTCGGACCCGGAGAACCCGAATCTGGCGGCGGCCGCCGACCCCGGCACGGGCACCATCGCCCTCGCCTACCAGAGCGCCGACCGCAAGTACTTCTCGGACGGCAGCCGCACCGTGGTCGGCAGCCGGATCGCCGTGGCCCGGGTCGGGGCCGACCGCAGCCTGGCGTTCGTGCTCGGCGACGAGTACGCCGAGCGGGTGTCCGACGTCGGGCTGGTCGTCGCCGGTGGCGACACGTGGATCACCTACCGCCCGGTGGACGAGGCGACCCTGACCTGGGTCGGCGTCGCCGCCGCCCGGGAGCGGGGCGGGACGTGGGATGTCGCCCTCGACTTGGGCGCCGGGACGGGCGATCCGGTCGCGTACGGGACAGGCCGGGCCGAGGTCTCCACGCGCATGGTGGACGGGCGGATCCACCTGTTCTCGCTGTAGGCCGGGACGCGCCGAGGGGGCCGGCTGGCGGCCGGCCCCCTCGACGGTGATGCCCGAGCCCGCTAGGCGTTCGGTCCTCGGGCGAAGTACTCGATGCTCACCTTCACCCGGTCACGCTCGTCGTTGTCGAGCAGCCGGCTGCCGCTGCAGCTCGAGGTGGCCGCCGCGGTGACGTCCGAGCCGGTCGGGTCGCAGCCGTGCCCGATGGCGGCGAGCGTCGACGAGTTCGTGGCGTTGCCGTTGTTGTCGGGGCTGGGCCCGGCGACGTTCCCCTTGCACTGGAACGTCCACGCCTCGGTGGGAGACAGGACCTTGTCGTCGCCGGTGTCGCCGCTCACGTAGGCGAGCGCCGTGTTGTCGCAGAGCTGGCCGGTCTCGAAGGTGATGACGCTCTCGCGGGATGCCGGAGTGGGCGGGGTCAGCGGCGCATCACCGTCGTTGGTCTCCACGAAGGTGTAGGTCACCACCGCCGAGGCGGTCACGTCCAGCTTGGTCGACGGGGCGATGACGGTGACGGGCGCGCTCTTCTGCTCGTCGGCGTCGCAGTAGCGGCCGGGCGTGCCCGTCGCGCCGGGGACGTTCGTGCACGACGGCGTCGTCCAGGTGACGACGCGAGCCCTCGACGTGCCCTTCAGCACCGTCCCCGTCCCCGTGAAGGTGAGCGTGAAGCTCTCGTCGGGGGCGGTCACCGTGCAGGTGTAGGTCCAGGTCTCCCCCTTCTCCAGCAGGTCGTCCTGGTCGCCGCCGGTCTTAGTGGGTGTCGCGGCGAGCCCGGTATTGCAGGCGGTGGCCTCGGCCGTCGTCGCCCCCGCGCCGGGAGTGGCGGTGACGGCGACGTCGGCGAGGGCGAGCGAGGCGTCGAATCCGGCCGGCGCGGTCCCGTCGTTGGTCTCTACGACCGTGTAGGTGATGGTGTCGCCCTGCTTGACGGTGTCCGGGCTGCGGGTGACCGTGAGGTTCGTGCCCGGGATGATCGTCACCGACTTGGCGCTGTCCTGCTCGTCGGCGTCGCACACGGCGGTGGTCGGGGCCGGGAACGGCAGGGCGGCGGTGCCGCAGACGGTCACGTCGCCGAAGGCGGACGTGCCGTGGCCCACGGCCCTGATCGTGGTGGTGCCCGCCGCCGCCAGGGCCGGGACCGTGCAGGTGAAGGTGGCGGTGGCGCCGGTGGCCAGCGTGGCGACAGAGGCAGGCGACAGCGTCGAGTTGCAGACGGCGTTGTCGGTCACGACGTAGACGTTCGTCAGGGCGACGTTGCCGTCGTTCTTCTCCCGGAACGTGTAGGTGACGGTGTCGGGGTTCGACGCGCCGCCGACGACCACCTCGGGGCTGGTGAGCGTCGGCGTCGCCAGGCCGGTCATGGTGGTGGACGGGCGGCACGTCGGGAACGACCCGCGGGAGAAGTCGTGGATGGTCGACGTGGGGCTGGTCGAGCTGCGGGTGTTGGCCACGAAGGTGGCGAAGCAGCCGCTCACCTGGGCCACGGGCACCCGCACGAACCCCTCGTAGAAGGCGTTGACGTCGAGCCCCCCGCCGTTCTTGTCCGGCGACGGCCAGGGCTTGTCGGGGCCGGTGGCGATCTCGGCGGTGTTCACGATGCCACAGGCGCTGTGCGAACCGGCCGGCGCGCACAGAGCGCCCGTCACCAGCGGGGTGTCCACGTCGAGGAACCCGTTGGCGCCGCCCTTCCACAGGTACGCCGTGACGGAGGCCTGGGTCCCGCCGTTGCTGAAGCCGGCGGCGACGAAGATGTCGCCGTCCTTGTGGTTGCCGGTGAAGGCGGGGGCCTTGCCGCCGCTGGTCTTCTCGCAGTCGACCGAGCCGTCCTTCAGGAACCAGAACCCCATGGCACCGTCGCCCTCGGTGGCGGCCCGCTCGATGCCGAAGAAGAGCAGCTGGTCGCCGGCGGCGAAGGTGCTGGTGGCCGCCGGGACCTCGTAGATGGTGCTGTAGGCGTTGACGATGTCGAACTTGCCGCCCAGGTTGTTGGAGTCGGTGCACGACCACCCGGAGACGTCGAGGGTGTCCTTGCTCCCCCCGGTGAAGGTGCTGGTGTCCGGGAAGGCGTGGTCGGCGTCGAACCCGGAGTCGACGAAGCTCGCCGGCAGGGGCGTGAGGCGTGCCCCCGCCGAATTGAAGAAGGTCGTCCAGTCGAACGGGGAGCCCGCGGGGCTGTCCGCCGTGTTCCCGTCGAGCTCGAAGACGTTGGCGTGGGTGGCTCCCGCCAGGTTGGGCACGAGCGCGGCGCCGAGCACCAACGCCGTGGCGGCACCCGCCCATCGCCCGACGCTGCCCAGCCCCCTCGACCTCTGCCGACCTGCCTTGGCCATCGCCAGCCCCCTCTGCGCTCGTTGGGGACCTTCGCCGCAGACCAGAGCGCGCGCGACCATCTGGCAGCGCCGCCGTCGCCGGGCTTAGCCTCGACCCCCAAGGATGTCCGTAGGTCAAATGACCTACGGGCCAACCAATAGACGATCCCGTGCGGGATTTCTAGGGGCCAAAGACCTGGTCCACTTGGGGCGGGACGGAGAATGGCCCGATTTCTCGTTTGGGCGACGCCTTGATCGCCCGGAGCGATCTCCCGCTACGTCCCGCGCGGTCAGCCGGCCTCGCCGCCGCCGTCTCGGCGTTCCGGCGGTGCCTGCCGGCGCACCTCCGCCTCCGCCCGGAACACCACCTCGCGCAGCGGCAGGCCGGTGCGACGGGCGATGCGGGCGGCGTCGTCGTGCTCGACCTTGACCCGGCCCGGGCTCACCTTGATCCGCACCGGGACCCCCTCCACGTCGACGGCGAGCTCCCGGCGTGACCGGGGCCAGCGCTCCATGGTCGTCCCCCGCACGCCGAGCGAACCGGTCTCGGCTGTCAGCACGCCGGCGACCTGGGCGGCGAGCGCCGGGTCGCACAGCGCGCTCACGGTGTGTGCCGGCCGTCCCTTCTTCATCACGATCGGGGTGATCCACGCGTCATGGGCGCCGGCCTCGAGCAGCACGGCGACGGCGTGGGCCAGCGTCTCGCCGGTCGCGTCGTCAACGTTGGCTTCTAGCAGGACCACGGGTTGCCCGGGGGTCGTGTGGCCGGACGCCGGCGTCTCTTCTGCCGTGCCGATGACGACCTGCGTGGCGTTGGGAAGGTCGCTCAGCTCGCGCGACCCGGCGCCGAAGCCGGTGGCGACGACCGTCATGGGCGGTAGCGGCCCGTAACCCGACGTGAGCGCGGCGAGCAGGGCGGCGCCCGTCGGCGTGGTCAGCTCGACGCTCACCTCGCGTCCGTACGTCGGCGCTCCGCGGAGAAGCTCGACCACGGCCGGCGCCGGGTTCGGCAGCCACCCGTGGGCGCTGCGGACCATCCCGGTGCCCGTGGCAACGGCGCTGGCGTACACGATGTCCACGGCGAGCAGTTCGAGGGCGGAGCACGTGCCGACCACGTCGACGATGGCGTCGATCCCCCCCACCTCGTGGAAGTGCACCTGCGACGGGTGGCGGCGGTGCAGGCGGCCCTCCACCTCGGCGAGTGCCGCGAAGGTGGCGAGCGACCGCTCCCGCACCCGGGCGGGCAGTCGCGCCTCCTCGATCATCGCCTGGATGTGGCCGTGGGTGCGGACCACGGCCGAGTCCTCGGCCCGGACCTCGACCTTGGTGGCCGCGATGCCCGACCGCTGGACGGGATGCGCTTCCACCGCCCAGCCCGAGAACGGGAGGCGCCGCAGCAGCGCCCGCACCTCCTCGAGGTCGGCGCCGGCGTCGATGAGGCTGCCGAGGGCCATGTCGCCGGCGATCCCGGCGAAGCAGTGGAACCACGCGATCGTCGTCATCAGCGGAACATCCGGGCCACCGCGCACGCGGCACCGAACCCGTTGTCGATGCCGACCACGGTCACGCCGGCCGCGCACGACGACAGCATCCCGAGCAACGCGGTGATGCCCTCGAAGGAGGCTCCGTACCCGGCGCTCGTCGGCACGGCCACCACCGGGGCGGCGGCGATGCCCCCGACGACGCTCGGGAGAGCGCCTTCCATGCCGGCCACCACGACGATGGCATCGGCCTCGGCGAGGTCGTCGACCGTCGCCAGGAGCCGGTGGACGCCGGCCACGCCGCAGTCGGCCAGCAGCTGGGGGCGGAAACCGTTGGCGGTCAGCGTGGTGACGCACTCGTCGGCCACCGGGAGGTCGGCGGTGCCGGCCGTCACCACGAGGATGCGCCCGGGTCGCTCGGCGGCGGGGCGCCACACCACCATGCGCCCTCGTCGCTCTCCGCCCGGGTTGCGCTCGAGCGCGGCGGCCGCCTGGGCGTCGTCGGTGCGGGTGAGCAGGACGGGCGACGAGCCGGGCTGGGCCAGCAGCTCCGCCACGATCTCGGCGCAGTGCGCCGGCGTCTTCCCCGGTGCGTACACCGCCTCGGCGAGCCCCTGGCGCAGGGCGCGGTGGTGGTCGACCCGGGCGAAGCCGAGGTCGGCGAACGGCAGGCGCCGGAGACGGGCCACCGCGTCGTCGGGCGCGAGGTCGCCGGAGCGGACGTCGTCGAGCAGCCGGCGGAGGGTGGCCTCGTCCATTGTCCCGTCCAGTATCCGGGAAATCCGGCGGTGCTGTCCTCCTGCGGACCTAACCTTCCGCGATGCCGCGCATCGCCTTCCTCGGGCCGCCGGGCACTTTCACCGAGGAGGCCCTCCTCACCCAGCCCGACCTGGCCGAGGCCGACCTCGTCCCCATGCGTTCCATGCCTGACGTGCTCGCCGCCGCGCAGGCGGGCGACACCGACCTCGGGTTCGTCGCCCTGGAGAACTCCATCGAGGGGACGGTCAACGTCACCCTCGACTCGCTCATCTTCGACAACGACCTGCTGATCCGGCGCGAGGTCGTCCTCCCGGTGAGCCTGGCCCTGCTCGCCCCGCCGGGGACCGCCATTGGGGACATCGAGCGGGTGGTCTCGTTCCCGCATGCCACCGCCCAGTGCCGTAGGTGGTTCGCCCGCCACCTGCCCGGGGTGACGCTGGTGGCGTCGAACTCGACGGCCGAGGCCGCCGAGGCGGTGGGGCACGACCGCCCGCCGGGAACGGCCGCCGTCGGCACCATCCTGGCGGCCAAGCTCTACGGGCTCGACGTGCTGGCGCCGTCCATCGGCGACCATCCCGACAACGCCACCCGCTTCGTGCTCGTCGCCCGCGGCGGCATCCCGCCGGCCACGGGGCACGACAAGACCAGCATCGTGTGCTTCCAGAGCGCCGACCGCCCTGGCAACCTGCACGCCATCCTCGGCCAGTTCGCCGCCCGGAACATTAACCTCACCAAGCTCGAGTCCCGCCCGACCAAGCGCGGTCTCGGCAACTACTGCTTCGTGATCGACCTGGAGGGCCATGTCGACGACGAGGTCGTGGCCGACTGCCTCCGCGACCTCCACTCGCAGCTGGCCGACCTCAAGTTCCTCGGGTCGTACCCGGCGGCGGGCGAGCACGGCCCGGGAATCCGCCGCGACGCCGACGCGGCGTGGAAGGCGGCGGACGCCTGGATCGACGACATCCGCACGCGGATCCTCCCCCCCGGTGAGCCGGGCACGGCGGCGCCGCCCGGCTAGGTACGCTGACCGTCCTCGGAGGGATGGCAGAGCGGCCGAATGCGAGGCTCTTGAAAAGCCTTGGGCGCGAGCCCCGTGGGTTCGAATCCCACTCCCTCCGCCGCAGGTTGAGATGTGTCTGATTCAACGGCGGACATCGGCTTCGAGACGGTGATTCCATTCGTTGGCCGCACCACGTACCTAGCGGGCGTACGCGGCGCTCACCCCGGCCAGGCCTCGACGGGGTACGCCGACGTGGGGACCACGACGGTGGCGGCCAGCTTGTCGTGCCAAGTCTGCTTCTCGGGGTCCCAGAGCATCCAGAAGTACCCCAACAGGCACGGGATGCTCGAGATGATGCGACCGACGTAGCGGATCAACGCCCGCGAGGAGCCGATGGCTCCCCCCGTACCGAAGTCGACGACGCGGATGTTCGCCGCCCGCTTCCCGAGGGTCTGCCCAGACGGGCTGCCCTCCAGGTAGGCGTAGTAGGCGAGACCGGCGACGATCCCGAGGACTGACCCGAGCGCGAACCCGAGGACGACCCGGAGGACGAAGCTCACCACGGCCAGCACGATGCCGTCGATGATGGCGGCGACCAGCCGCTCGCCGAACCCCGCTCTCGGCCCCGAAGGCGTGCCACCCGCTGCGGGGCCGGCGTAGTCAGTCACGCTGTCTCCTTCCGTTGGTCGGGCACGTCGGTCAGCCGACGCCGACGCGCCACAGCTGGTACGCCCATAGCGCCGTCACCGCCACCCCGGGCACCCACCACGGGAGCGGAATCGACGACGGTCGCCGCACCGCCAGGAGGGCCCCGGCGGTCACAACGGCGACCAAGCCGGCTGGGTTGGCCGCGGCGGCGTCGGGCCACCGCAGGTGGACGGCGTCGGTGACGCTGGTCGTCATCCCGCACAGCGGGCACGGGATCCCGGTAAGCGATCGCAGTGGGCAGGCGACGCCCGGCTCACCCGGGATCCATCCGCGGACCAGCGCGGCGCCGAGCATCAGCGCACCGGCGGCGCGCAGCTGAGCGAGGTCGAGCATGACCTTCGCCCCGGACCTCGTCGCTGCGGCCGATGCCATCGGAGCGCACGCTACGGGGTGCAGCGGCGCTGTGCACCGACCCCCTCTCAGTGAGTATGGAACGGCCGGCCCGTTCCGCATCTTGCGTGGATTGCCCACCATGAGGCGGACCGAGCCACATACGGAAGGAGCCGGCCGTGTTGATCCATGTTCCCCCTGAGGTTCGCGTCCTGG
>Ga0247717_1000439_pt1 | contig 12701 bp, 9 predicted proteins | sample 24E_NmetaG_FD_189047 | JGI IMG/M metagenome (GOLD analysis project Ga0247717, IMG submission 189047) | Soil microbial communities from hillslope of Landscape Evolution Observatory, University of Arizona, Oracle, AZ, United States - 2-4-E_N | ecosystem: Engineered > Artificial ecosystem > Mesocosm... | reverse complement strand
CCGCCCGCCGGAGACGTAGATCCATTCGCCGTCGCTGGCCGCGGCGACATGATGCCGGGGCGTGGGGATCGGCGCGCGATCCACCCACGCACCGTCGACGAGCTCTTCGACGGGCGCGACCAGCTCGCCGGCGCCTTGGCCGCCGAAGACGAAGAGCCGTTCCTTCTCGACCACGGCGATGCCGCCGGCACGCGGCCGCCGCAGCGGCGCGGCTTCCTTCCAGGCGGATCCCTCGAGGCGGAAAACGCTCGCGACCGGACGGCTCGACGGGTCGAAGCCGCCGATGACGTGGACGGCGCCGCCGAAGACCGCGGCCATCGCGTGGTGCAGCGCAACCGGCAGCGGCGGGCCGTCGGTCCAGGAGTCGCCGGCCACGTCGTAGATGCCCACGCGCGTCGTCGCACCCGAGGCGGTCAACCCTCCCACGACGTAGACCTTGCCGCCGAGTCGCGCGGCAGCCACCTCTTGCCGGGGCTCGGGCGCCTCGGCGAGCACGCGCCAGCGCGGCATGCCGGGCGTGATCAGCGACGCGAGCGAGCTCGGGATCGGATCGGACGCCGGCGGATCGTCGGAGCCGATGCAGGCCGTCAGGCCGATCAGCAGCGCGGCGAGCAGAGCGACCGGCCGGGTGGGGGCACGCATGGCGCCCAGTCTATGCAACGGGGCGCGCTACTCGTCGAGGTAGTCGCGCAGCTTCTGCGAGCGGGACGGGTGCCGGAGCTTGGATAGCGTCTTGGACTCGATCTGGCGGATCCGCTCCCGGGTCACCCCGAACTCGCGTCCGACCTCTTCGAGCGTGCGCTGGTGGCCGTCGAAGAGGCCGAAGCGCATCTGGATGACCTTCTTCTCGCGGTCCGACAGCGAGCCGAGCACGCCTTCGAGCTGCTCTTGCAGCAAGATGAACGACGCGGCGTCCGCGGGGACGATCGCGCCCTCGTCCTCGATGAAGTCACCGAGATGGCTGTCTTCCTCTTCGCCGATCGGCGTCTCGAGCGAGACCGGCTCGAGCGCCACCTTTTGGATGTCGAGCACCTTCTCGACCGGAAGCTCCATCTGTTCGGCCAGCTCTTCGGGTGTGGCCTCGCGGCCGAGGTCCTGCATCATCTGGCGCTGGATACGGATCAGCTTGTTGATCGTCTCGACCATGTGAACCGGTATGCGGATCGTGCGCGCCTGGTCCGCGATCGCGCGCGTGATCGCCTGACGGATCCACCACGTCGCGTACGTCGAGAACTTGAAGCCCTTCGAGTAGTCGAACTTCTCGACCGCACGGATCAAACCCAGATTGCCCTCTTGGATCAGGTCGAGGAACTGCATGCCACGTCCGACGTAGCGCTTGGCGATCGACACGACCAGACGAAGGTTCGACTCGATCAGCTTCTTCTTGGCGAGGCTTCCTTCGAGCTCGATGCGGCGAAGGATCTCCTTCGCGACGTCGGGCGTGGCGCCCTGCCGCGGCAGCATCGTGGCGACGTCCGCTTTCTTCGCGAGCGCGGACAGCTCTTCCGGGCTCGGGCCGCGACGCTCGCCCGAGAGAAACGGGCCGGCTTCCAGGCCGGCCTCGATGCGCATCGCGAGATAGACCTCTTGCTCGCCGGTCAGCAGCGGGACCCGGCCGATCTCCCGCAGGTACATGCGCACGGGATCCGAGGTCTGCGACTTGGCGAGCGCGGCTTCGATCTCGCGGGCCTCGGCCTCGATCTCGGCGGCCTCTTCTAGATCCGGCGGGGAGGGAACCTCGACGACCTCGACGCCTTCGTCGGTGAGCGCCGTCTGAACCGAGTCGATCTGCTCGGGCGTCAGGTCCTGGGCGGCGAGGAACGCGTCGAGCTCGTCCTGGGTGACGAATCCGCCGCGAGCCCGCGCCTTCGCGACGAGCTGGGACACCTCGTCGGGTCGCGTCTCGCTGGGAAGGCCCACGGTCTCACGCTCCTGCTGGCTCGTCGATCGTCATCCGCCGTCGAGCCGCTTCGAGCGCGACGAGCTCTTTGAAAAGCGCGTCGTAGCTCGGCGGATCGTTGACGGGGTTTAGCTTTTCCAGTCGGCTTCGTACCTCGTTGATTTGCCGTGTGACTGCGAATTCCTCCAACCGGGTGAAAATTTCGTCGATCAGCCTATCGCCCGGCTCGCCATCCGGCACCCCCTCGACGGGCTCGACCGCGAGACGCGTCATCAGCGCCCTCACCCCATCTTCGGGGGCGTGCGAGGGATCGGTGTCGCCGCGGCGGATCTGCTCCCAGGCGGATCGATGGCTGGGGACCTGAAAATCGTCGGGGTCGAGCCGTTCGAGGTGCTCTTCGACCAGATCGGGGAACTGGAGGGCGAGCTTGAGCGCCTCGCGCTCCTTCGTGACCTGAGAAGAGGCTTGCTTTATGCCCGCCGGTCCGGGCGTGGAGGAACCCCGGAGCGCTTTGCGGACTTCCAGGAACACGATGTCGTAGTCGAGTCCGCATCGGTCGGCGACCCATCGGGTGTAGTCGCGAAGGACGACTTGATCTGCAACTTGTGCAAGGACCGGCAGGCACGCGCGGAGCCCGCGCGAACGGCCCTCGGGTTCGGAGAGGTCCAACCCTTGAAGCCGCGCGCGGAGCCGGAATTCCACAACGGGGACACTGTCCTGCAATGTTCTACGGAACTCCTCCCCTCCCCTTGCAACAACGTGTTCCGCTGGGTCGCTTCCTGCCGGAAGTGTGAGAACTCTGAGGCTCATATCGCGCTGCTGAGCGTCCAAGTAAGCGCGTTCGACGGCGCGCTCGGCCGCCGACTGGCCCGCGGCGTCGCCGTCGAGCGCGATCACGACGTTCTTGGTAAAGCGAGAAAGCGATTGAAAGTGTTCGACCCCGAGCGCGGTGCCGCACGTCGCCACCGCGAGCGGAATGCCTTCCTGATGGAGCGCGATCACGTCGGTGTAGCCTTCGACGACGATCGCGACATCGGCCTTGACGATCTCGGCCTTGCCCCAATTGAGGGCGTACAGAATGGTTCCCTTCTTGTAGATCGGCGACTCCGCGGAGTTCAGATACTTCGGGCCGTCGTCGTCATCGAGTAGCTTTCGCGCGCCGAACGCACGTGGTTCACCGGTCACGTCGAAGATCGGAAACATCACGCGGCCGCGGAATCGATCGATCAATCCGCCACGCTCCGTGCGCAGCGACAGCCCGCCAGTGGTCAGCTCGTCGTCGCGAAAGCCGCGTGTTTTCAAATGTTTCGTTAGGCCGTCCCAGTTCGCTTCGGCCCAACCAACCTGAAATCTCTCGAGCGTTTCGGGTTTGAGCTTTCGCGATGCAAGGTACTGCCGCGCCTTCTTGGCGCCGGCGGACGACTTCAGCAGCGCGTGGTAGTACGCGACCGCCTCACGGTGCGCGTCGATCAGACGGTTGCGCGTCTTGGATCGGTCACGCTCAGCGGCCGAGAGCTGCTCGTAATGAAGCGTGATCCCGGTCTTGCGTGCCAAGTGTTCGACCGCCTCGACGAAGTCGAGAGACTCGAGCTCGCGCACGAGCGTGATAACGTCGCCGCCCTTCTGGCAGCCGAAGCAGTAGAACACGCCTTTCGCGGGATCGATCGAGAAGCTCGGGGTCTTCTCGGAATGGAACGGGCACAGCGCCTTGAAGATCCGGCCGGCCTGCCGCACCTTCATATAGTCGGCCGCGACCTCCACGATCGAGGCCTTGTCTCGCAGCAGGTCCAGGTCGGCGTCGGCGATTCGTCCTTTGCCGGTTCCGCCGCTCATTCCGCTCCCCCGATCTCGGCGTGCCGGGTGAGCGCGTATCGGTCGGTCATGCCCGCGACGAAGTCGGCGGCGCGGGTGAACGGATCGGCCTCGACCGCGTGGTACTCGTCGCTGATCTCGTCCTGATGCTCGAGGTAGTAGCGGAACAGGTCCTCGACGATGCCTTCGTAGCGCGCGCGCTGTTCGGCGGTCTCGGGGATGACGTAGACGCGCTCGAACAGAAAGTCGCGGAGCGTCTGCATCGCCGCGGCCGCGGCCTCGGTCATGCGCACCTCCGGCTTGCCGTGCGAGGCTTCGACCACCGACGTCACGAGCGTGTTGATCCGGTCCGAGTGCGTCTGGCCCAGCACGTCGAGGACGCCGTCCGGGACGTCGTCGATAGTGATGATGCCGTCGCGGATCGCATCGTCGACATCGTGGTTGAGATAGGCGATGCGATCGGCGAACCGGACACAGGTAGCCTCGAGCGTGGACGGCTCGGGCTGGGACCACGTATGGGCCTTGATGCCGTCGCGAACCTCCCAGGTCAGGTTCAGGCCGCGGCCGCCGTCCTCGAGAAGATCCACGATGCGCAGGGACTGCTCCGAATGCTTGAACGGCCGGCCGAGCAGCCGCGAGAGCACACCCTCGCCGATATGGCCGAACGGCGTGTGCCCCAGGTCATGACCGAGACCGATCGCCTCAGTGAGATCCTCGTTCAGACGCAGCGCCCGCGCGATCGTGCGTGCGACCTGGGTCACCTCGAGCGTGTGAGTCAGGCGAACGCGGTAGTGATCGCCCTGCGGCGAAAAGAACACCTGCGTCTTGTGCTTGAGCCGACGGAAGGCCTTGGAGTGGACGATCCGGTCGCGATCGCGCTGATAGCAGGTGCGCAGCGGATCCGGCTCCTCGGGACGCTCTCTCCCTTTGCCGGCCGACGCCAGCTGCGCGTGCGGCGAGAGAATCTCTCGCTCGATGCGCTCGGTCTCTTCACTGATCGTAGGCAAGATTCTCCGCACCCAGCGTACTCGCTCGCACCGACATGATCGCTCGAAGGCTCAGGGATGCTAGAAACGCCGCCACAGAGAGTGCAAGAACGGGAATTTCGACCGTGGGTTGACGAGCGGGACGGGGCGTGCAGTGCGGCCGAAGCGGCCGTTCAGGCGGGGTCCCGCGGCGCAAGGGCGACGCCCCACGCGAGCATCATCGACGGGACCAATAGCCAGCCCATCCCGCCGATCATCGCCGGCGCCGCGGCCAGCAGCAGCAGCGTCGATGCCGCGATATCGGACGCGCGCGACCGGAGCCGAAGCAGCATGACGCCCGCGATCGCTCCGCCCGCGATCGTCCACACCGTCGCCGGGTTCACGGCATCCCGCACGACCACGACCACCGCAAGGAGCCCCGCGACCGCAAGCGCCACCGCACCCGCGATCAACCGAAGCTTCTCCATGCGGTCATCTTAAACCCCGAGGGTTGACAGCATGTCCGCTCGTCCATGGCGGCGGGGCCGGGAGGAAAGACTCTCCGACACCGCCGGCCCGGCAGACGGACCGGCGTCGGGGAGGCGGGACGGCGGAAGGCGGCTAGCCGCGAGCGCGCACGCGCGCCGGGCGAAGCAGCGTGGCGGCGGCCGCAAACAGCAGGGTGCCCGCGACGGCAAGGACGAGCTGGTTGCCGTCCATGTTGACCATGCCGAAGTCGCGCTGGCGCTCGCCGATGGCGTGGGCCGCCCACGCCGACACCAGGCCCATCAGCACGGCTCCGGCGCGAAGGACCGAATGCGCCAGGCCGAACGCGCGGCCGCGAAGCGAGTCGCGGACGCGGTCCTGCAGGATCGTCACGCCGCCCAGGAACGTGGCGACGAACGCGCCGCCGAACAGGAAAGCCATTCCGACACCGACGCCCGTGGACGGGAACAGCGCCATCAGCACCAAGATCAAGCCCATCACGCCGACGCCGCCGTGAAACACGTGGTGCAGGACGCCGCGGAACCGCTGCAGCGACACCACGCCCGCGATCGCGCCGGCACAGAAGCTGACCAGAAGGATCGAGTACGCGGTCGAGCCGGCGTGCAGCGTGCCGCGAACATAGGCCAGACCGAGCGTGATCACCGCACCGCCGCCGGTTGCCGCGATGGCGGCGCCCAAACCGACGCGGCGAAGGATCGCGTCCTCACGGAAGACCTCACGCAACGCGCGCAAGCCATCGAGGAACGACACGTGCTCGGGCCGCTGGATCGCATCGCCGCCCGCGGCGGCATGGGCGTTGACGCGGCCGACGATCAACGTCGCGATCGCGCACGCCAAACCGGCGGCAGCGAGCGCGAGCGTGACGGCGTGCCGCCCGGCAAGACCGAACAGCGCGAACAAACCGGAGCCGACCGGCATCATGCCGAACGCCGACGCCATCGAGATCGCGTTCGCGGCGGGAAGATACTCGGGAGCGCAGAGGCGCGGAAGCGTCGCGTCACGCGCGGTCGCGTAGGCGATCGCGCCGATCTCGGCCAGCAGCGCCAGCGCCAGCACCGGCGCGGTACCCGCGATGAACGGAAGCACGCCGTAGACGATCGCGCGGCCCCCGTTGCAGGCGACCATGACCTTTTTGCGGTCGAAGCGATCCACGACCGAGCCGAGCACGGTGCCGAGCACGGCCGCGGGAAGGATGCGAACGACGAGGACCAAGCCACCCGCGACCGCGGAGTGGGTTCGCTCCCAGACCAGAGCGACCAGGGCCATCGTGGCGAGCCATTCGCCGAGCCCCGCGAGAAGCTGGCTGGAGCATAGGAGGCGGAAATCTGCGTTGCGCATCAGGGCGCGGACGGCGGCGAACCGGCGTTCGGGGGTGGCGGCGCTGGTCACGTGATGCCTCCTGCGGGCAGGTCTCCCTCATGAATCGGCTCGCCCGAACCGTTCTTGAGCCTCAACGACGATGGTGCCGCGCCGTTCGGCTTGAGTGGCGGGAGAATCCGTACCCTGCGGACCGAGCGCATGGACCAGGCCGCGGGGAAGAGCGGATCGCATTGTCGGCGACCCCGCCGGGCCTCGCAACTGGGACTTTCATCCACCTCGAGTATGCAAAAGGTCATAGAAGGGACCCGCCGGACCCGCGCAGAATCATTGAGGCAGCAAGCTCTGGAATTGGGGGGACACGTGCGAAAGATTTGGCTGGGGTTCGGGATCGCGATCACGGCGCTTGCGGGCTCCATCCTGCCGTCCGGCGCCGGACAGCATTTCGGAGTTCTCGGAAGCGACGGCGGCACATTCGTAACCGGGAACGCATTCGGGCCGGAAGGGGCTCGCGGCGACGAGCTGTCCGCTTCGGGCGTCTTCGTTCGTGGTGCCCTCGTTGACGTACGAGACGGGTCAGCGACGCGGTCGAGCCTCTACGCGTGCGTTTCGGTCAAGACCGCGCAAGGCCGCGACCACGGATGCGTGAGCGGCGACGGCTTCCCGCAGATGTCCGATCCGATGCTGTCGTCCGCCGAGCTGTTCATGACCATCCCGTCGTCGCTGCATCAGGGCGGCTTCATCGAGATCGAGCTCCTGTGGTCGGCGGACTCGCCGTTCGAGCCGCAGGTCTCGTTCTCGCTTCCGGACGGCCAGATCTCCGCCTCGGTCGCGGCCGGCATCGCGCGGCGCGCCATCGTCACGGGAACGATCCGCTCCTCGGCCGTGGGCGGCGGTCCGATCAACGCGGACGGCTTCCTGACGCGCGGCACGTCGGTGCGGGCATGCTCGTCGGACACCGGCCAGGCACCCTGCTAGACGAACTCGACAGCCAAGAGCCGGCCCGGTCGAAGGGCCGGCTCTCCTCTTTCCTGCTTCTCTTTCCTACTTCGACGCGGCGTCGCCCGCGCCGAGCGTTGCGTGCGCGGCGGCGAGCCGCGCGACCGGAACGCGAAACGGCGAGCACGACACGTAGTCGAGGCCGATCTCGTCGCAGAACGCGATCGAGTCGGGATCGCCTCCGTGCTCGCCGCAGATGCCGACCTTCAGGCCCGCGCGCGCCGCGCGTCCCTGCTCGGTCGCGGTGCGCACCAACGCGCCGACACCCTCGCGGTCGATCGTGGTGAAGGGATCGACCTTGAGGATGCCGTGGGTGACGTACACGTCCAGGATGCGCGCGACGTCGTCGCGGCTGAACCCGAACGTGGTCTGCGTCAGGTCGTTGGTGCCGAAACTGAAGAACTCGGCGGTTTCGGCGATCTCACCCGCGACCAGCGCGGCGCGCGGAAGCTCGATCATGGTGCCGATCAGGTACTTGACCCGGACGCCGCGAGCCTTGAGCACCTCCTTGGCGACCCGGTCCGCGTCCCGCTGGCTGCGGCGAAGCTCCTCGCCGATGCTCACGAGCGGGATCATGATCTCCACGACCGGGTTGCGGCCCTCCTCCTTCAGGTCGCACGCGGCTTCCATGATCGCGCGCACCTGCATGGTGTAGAGCCCGGGCTTCATCACGCCGAGCCGGACGCCCCGCATGCCGAGCATCGGGTTGGCCTCGTGCAACCGCTCGACGGCGTGAGCCAGCGTGCGCTTCTCGCCGGGAACATCCTTCCCCTTGGCTTCGAGCTTGGCGATCTCGACGGCGAGCTCGACCCGGTCGGGCAGGAACTCGTGGAGAGGCGGATCGAGCAGGCGGATCGTGACCGGCAGGCGGTCCATCGCCGCGAGGATGCCTTTGAAGTCGGCGCGCTGCAGCGGCAGCAGCGCGTCGAGCGCCGCCTGCTCCTCGGCCTCGTTGCTCGCCAGAATCAGCCGCTCGACCAGCGGGCGGCGGTCGCCGAGGAACATGTGCTCGGTGCGGGCCAGGCCGATCCCTTCCGCCCCGAACTCGCGCGCCTTCGCGGCGTCGTCGGGCGTATCGGCGTTTGCGCGAACCTTCATGCGCCGGTGCTTGTCGGCCCAGCCGAGCAGCGTCGCGAAGTCGCCGGACAGCGTCGCCTGCTTGAGCGGCACCTCGCCGAGGAACACCTTGCCGGTGCTGCCGTCGATCGAGATCAGCTCGCCCTCGCGAACGACGGTGTCGCCGACGCGGAACTCGTTGGCTTTCAGGTTCACGTCGAGCGCGTCGGCGCCGCACACGCGCGGCTTGCCCATGCCGCGCGCGACGACGGCCGCGTGGCTGGTCTTGCCGCCGCGGCTGGTCAGGATGCCCTGCGCGGCGATCATGCCGTTGAGGTCGTCGGGGTTGGTCTCGCGCCGGACGAGGATGACCTTCTCGGTCGCGGCGCGCTCCTCCGCGCGGTCGGCGTCGAAGACCGCGACGCCCACGGCCGCGCCCGGCGAGGCGTTCAGGCCGGTGGCGAGCACGGATCCCTCGAACCGCTCCTCGTCCACCTGCGGGTGCAGCAGCATGTCGATCTGCTCGGGCGTGACGCGACGGACGGCTTCCTTCTCGTCGATCAGCTTCTCCTTGCGCATCTGCACGGCGAGCTTCACCGCGGCCGCGGCGGTGCGCTTGCCGACGCGCGTCTGGAGCATCCACAGCTTTTTGCGCTCGATGGTGAACTCGATGTCACACATGTCGCGGTAGTGACGCTCGAGCTTGTTCATGATCTGCAACAGCTGCTTGTAGGCCTTGCCGTTGATCCGCTCGAGCTCGCTGATGGGCAAGGTGTTGCGGATGCCCGCCACGACGTCCTCGCCTTGGGCGTTTTCGAGGTAGTCGCCGTAGGGCTGCCCCGAGTCGCCGGTCGCCGGATCGCGTGTGAACGCGACCCCGGTTCCCGAGTCGGCACCGAGATTGCCGAACACCATCGCCTGCACGTTGACGGCGGTGCCGAGCTCGTCGGAGATCTTCTCCTGGCGGCGATAGAGCTTCGCGCGATCGCCGTTCCAGGAGTCGAACACGGCCTTGACCGCCAGCTCCAGCTGCTTGCGTGGATCGTTCGGGAACTGCTGGCCGGTCTCTTCCTTGACGATGACCTTGAACTCGTCCACCAGCTCGCGAAGGTCCTGCTCGTCGAGGTCGGTGTCGACGGCAACACCCTTGCGCTTCTTCGCTTCGTCGAGCGCGTGCTCGAAGCGTTCGCCGTCGGCGCCCATGACGACCTTGCCGAACATCTGGATGAAGCGCCGGTAGGCGTCCCACGCGAATCGCGGGTTGTCGCTGACGCGCGCGAGCCCGTTGACGCTGCGGTCGTTCAAGCCGAGGTTGAGGACCGTGTCCATCATGCCCGGCATCGAGAACTTGGCTCCCGAGCGCACCGAGACCAGCAGCGGGTCGTCGGGGTCGCCGAGCGTGCGTCCCATCGCCTTCTCGAGCGCGCGCAGGTGCCTCTCGACCTCGTCCATCAGATTCGGCGGGAACGTGCCGGTGTGCATGTACTCGCGGCACGCGTCGGTGGTGATGGTGAAGCCGGGGGGGACCGGCAAGCCCATGCCGGTCATCTCGGCGAGGTTCGCGCCCTTGCCGCCGAGCCGGTCCTTCATCTCTTTGGATCCTTCGGAGAACGAGGAGACGAACTTGCCGGATCGCTTCGCCGGCGCGCTCGTCTTCTTGGCCGCCGGGCGCTTCACCGACGCCGGCGTAGACGGGCGCGACCGGGCTTTCGCCGCCTTCGTGGCTCGCTTCGTCGTCGCGGTCGTCTTCGGCTTGCTCCGGCGCGCACTGGGCATACGGGTCCCTCCTACGGTCTGGTGGATTCAACATACCCGCCGGGCCGGATGACACGCGAGGGTCGCAGCAGCACAAAACGGACGCGCGGGCGCAATCCGAGACGGGCTACACTCGCGCCGATGAGCCCGCGAGTGGACCGAGTGTCGCTCCGAACGCCGCGTCTGACGCTGATGCCGTTCGCAGAAGCGCATGCGGCGGCGGTCTGGGCCGCGATCGAGCCGTCGCTCGAGGACCTTCGTCCGTGGTTGGTGTGGACTCGCTGGACCTCGGAGCGCGCGACCGCCGAGTTCGTCGAGAGCTGTCCCGGCGCGTGGCGCAACGGCAGCGGATTCTCGTTCGCGGTCTTGGAAGGCGAGGACCTGATCGGATCGTGCTCTTTGGCGATCCACAATCCGAATCTGACGCAGGGCGAGATCGGCTACTGGCTGCGCTCGGACCGTGCCGGCAACGGATACACGACCGAGGCCGCGCGCGCGGTGCGCGACTTCGGGTTCGACGCGACGGGCTGCCACCGGCTCAACCTCCGCGCGGGTGTCGGCAACGTCGCGAGCCAGCGTGTCGCCGAAAAGATCGGCTTCACCCGCGAGGGGCTGATGCGCGAAGGCGGAAGCGGCGTGGCCGGACACTACGACTGTTACCTGTACGGAATGCTCGCCTCCGACCCGCGGCCGTGATCTCGGCTACCCTTCGTCGTCCATGACCGCGGTGATCGAGATCGAAGGGCTCCGCAAGGAGTACCGCCGCTTGCGTTCGGCACCGACGCTGGCCATCGACGGGCTCGACCTTTCGGTTCCCGCCGGCGGCGTGTTCGGATTCCTGGGCCCGAACGGATCCGGCAAGACCACGACCATCCGCTGCCTGCTCGGGCTGATTGCGCCGACCGCGGGACGGACCCGGATGCTGGGCGCCGAGGTTCCCGGCCGCCTCGCGTCGGTGTTGCCGCGCGTTGGCGCGATCGTCGAAACGCCCGCGCTGTTTCCGACCTTCACCGGCCGGCGCAACCTCGAGCTTCTCGGCCGCATCCACGGCATCGGCCGCGACCGGGTGCGCGCGGTGCTCGAGCGCGTTGGGCTCGCCGACCGCGCCGACGACATCGTCAAGCACTATTCGCTGGGCATGAAGCAGCGGCTGGGCATCGGGTCGGCGCTGCTGCGCGACCCCGAACTGTTGATCCTCGACGAGCCGGCGAACGGCCTCGACCCCGCCGGCATCAAAGAGGTGCGCGACCTGATGCGCTCCCTCGCCGAAGAAGGCCGCACGGTGTTCGTGTCGAGCCACATCCTGTCGGAGGTTCAGCAGACCTGCGACCGCGTCGCCATCCTGGCGCGCGGCCGGTGCGTCGCGGCCGGTCCGGTGAGCGAGGTGCTGTCGGCCGGCGGCCGGCGCGGCGTGCTCGTGCGGGTAGACGATCCCACCGCGGCCGTCGAGGTGCTGGCCAAGGCCAAGATCGCCGCGTCCGTTCGCGACGGCATGGTCGCCGTCGCCATCGATCCCGACGACGCCGCCGCGGTGACCAAGGCGCTCGCGGCCAAGCGCATCTACCTGCGCGAGATGCGGCCCGACGAAGCCGACCTCGAGACGGTCTTCCTTCACCTGACCGCATCCGACGAGCCACCGGAGGCGGCGTCGTGAGCGGGTTGATCGCCTCCGAGCTCCGCCGCGCGCTGTCGCGGCGGCTGATCCAGATCTTCGCGATGGTCGCGGTCGCGGGCATCCTCGTGTCGGCGATCACCGTCTTCGTCCGCTCCGACAAGCCCTCCGGCATGCACGAGCGAGCGTTGCGCGAGTACGAAGAGACGATCCGGCGCTGCGTGGACGGGGAGATCGAGATTCCGAGCGAGTTCGGCAGCCCGCTGGAGATTCCGCCTCAGGAGCGCGAAGACTTCTGCCGCTACTCGGGCTTCATCCCGTCGCCGTCGCAGGACACGTTCCGATACGAGCGAATGGGGAGTGTCGTCGTCGGAACGGCGGTGCCGCTGATCATCGCCTCCTTCCTCTTGGGCGCCTCGCTCATCGGCGCCGAATGGCGAGCCGGCACGATCACGACGATGCTCACGTGGGAGTCCGACCGCACTCGACTGTTCCTGGTCAAGCTCGGGGTCGCGATCGCGGTGTGCACCGGCTTCGCACTCGCCACGCTCACCGTGCTGCTGCTTGCGATGCTCCCGGTCGCGGCCCTTCGCGGAACCACCGAGGGCGTGGACGCCGCGTTCGTGCAGTCGGTGCTCGGCACGCTCGGGCGAACGTCGCTGATGCTGGCGGTGGCGTCCGCAATCGGATTCTCGATCGGCGCGACCGGACGCAACACCGCTGCCGCGCTCGGCGTCGGGTTCGTCTACGTTGCCGTCATCGAAGGGTTCCTCACCGG
>Ga0247717_1000438_pt1 | contig 12704 bp, 16 predicted proteins | sample 24E_NmetaG_FD_189047 | JGI IMG/M metagenome (GOLD analysis project Ga0247717, IMG submission 189047) | Soil microbial communities from hillslope of Landscape Evolution Observatory, University of Arizona, Oracle, AZ, United States - 2-4-E_N | ecosystem: Engineered > Artificial ecosystem >... | reverse complement strand
GGCGGCTTCGGCTTCCCGTGCTTGATGCTCGGCCTGCGCAAGTTGCCGCGCAAGGGTGTCGCGCTCGCTTGCGAGGGCCTGACGCTCGGCGTGCGCCTCGGCGAGCCGGCGAGAGAATCCCTCGGTTTCCGCGGTCGTGGCGAGCAACTTTGCTTGAAGGTCGGAGTCGCGCTTGCGCAGGTCGGCCAGGCTTTCGTCCTGCCGGGCGAGCCGCTCGCAGGCCTCCTCGAAGCGGCGGGAGAGGTCGTCGATCGTGGCGCGTTGGGCCGCCTCGCGGGCGGAGGCGTCGGCCAGGCGCGCGGCAAGCGCCTCGCGTTCGGCGACGATCGAATCGGTCGTGGCCGTGACGCGGGCCGTTTCGAGCTCGCGGACAAGCCGCGCGGCCGTCTCCTTGGCCCGCTCGGCTTCCTGCCGGGCCGCAACGAGCGAGGCTTCGTGCGCGCGAGCAAGTCGTCGGGCGCGCGGTCCGTCGCGGGCTCGTCCTCCAACGGCGCGACGGTGGAAGCGGCGGGCCGGTCCGCAAGCTCGCGCGCGAGCGCGTCGCGCTCGGCAAGCGCGCGCTCGCGCGTGGCCTCGGCCTCCTCGATTCGCGCGTTGGCGCGGTGTCGTTCCGTGACGTCGCGGTAGAGCCAGATGCGCCCGTGCGGCGCGCCGTCGAGGAGCACGGGCACGCAGTCGCGCTCGAGCACGCGGCCGTCCGCGAGCGCGAACGTCTTGCCCGTGACGGGGCGGGGCGATGCGCGCAGGGCTTGCGTCTCGGCGTGGAAGGCCGGGGCATCGGCGAGCGGGGCGGCGCGGAAGGCTTCGTCGGCGGGGCGGCCCAGGCGCGATCCGGGCGGACCTTGGAGCCGCAGCGTCTTTGCGAGCGTCTCGTTGAGGTAGATCGTGCGTCCGGCGTCGTCCTCGAACAGGACGCCGCAGCCGAGTCCCTCAAGGAGGGCCGACAGGCGCGCGGCGGAGAGCTTGCGGGGATCCGGGCTTGTCGTCAACGGCCGCTCGCGGATGGCAACGACGCGTCGGCGCGTCGCCGGGTCCTCCACGGCGACCATGGAGATGGAGACTGGAAGCGTGGTCCCGTCGCCGCGGCGGCGGATCGACTCGTACACGGCGGCGCCGTTGGCAAGGGCTGTGGCGAGCGCGTCGCGGGTCTCGGCGCGCCGTTCGGGCGGAACGGAGAGATCCAGCATGGGCAGGCCCACCGCGCGCTCCTTGGGAATGCCAAGGAGGGTTTCGGCTCCCGGGCTCCAGCACAGCACGCGGCCGTCGTCGGAGACGGCAAGGAAAGCGTCCCGAGTCTGGTTCGCCAGGGATTGCAGGAAGGCGGGCGTTTCGGGCGCCATGGGGTATCCTCGCCGGTACGATTCTAGGTGGTCGAGTCCGGCTTATATAGCGGAATCGTCGGGGGCTCGGGGACGTTCGGCCAAGCGGGCGGCGTCCCGGCCGGGCGAACCGCCCGCGCGCGCCAACGTCCGCACGTCGTCGAGGGTGGATGCTTCCTCGGGCCGCTTGTCGTCTCGTAGGCGGGCGATGCGCGCGAATCGAAGCGCGTGGCCGGACTCGTAGCGGGGGCTGCGCTGGATGTCGTTGTATTCGATCTCGACGACGATCTCCGGCCGGACGCGGACCCCCCAGGGTTCCTCGGTCACGGCGATCGCGGCCAGGCGCTCCGTGAGCTCTTCGAAGAGCGCGTCGGTGGGTCCCTGGTACGTCTTTCCCACCATGGCCCACGCGCCGTCGGCCGCGCGAACGCCCAGGTGGTAATTCGAAAGCCACCCCCGCCGACGTCCGGATCCCCACTCGGCCGCAAGGATGACGGCGTCAAGCGTCGCCGCGGCCTTCACCTTGCGCCAGGCGCCGCCGCGAACGCCCGGCGCGTAGGGCGCGTCGAGGAGCTTTGCCACGACGCCTTCGTGGCCCTCCGCGAGGCTTGCGCGATAGAACGCCTCCGCCTCGCCGAAGGAGCGGGGGCGCGCGTGCGGGACGAGCGACTCGGCCGGGGCGATTGCCAAAAGCGCGGCGAAGCGCTCCTCGTAGGGGCGGTCGAGAAGGCTCTCCTCGCCGATCCGCAGCGCGTCGAAGAGGTGCACGCGGACGGGAACGTCACGGGCGGTCGTTTCCACGCCGTGCCGGCGCACCGTGCGGCGCGAGAGGTCCTGGAACGGGCGCGGACGACCGTCGGGCGAAAGCGCCACGGCCTCGCCCTCGACGACAAACGCGTCGGCGGAAAGCTGCTCCGCGAGGGAAACGGCCTCGGGAAAGCTTGCCGTCACGTCCGTGAGTCGCCGCGTGAAGACGCGCGAGGCGCGCCCCTGACGATGCAGCTGCAGGCGGACGCCGTCGAGCTTGGCCTCGAGCGCAAACCGCTGCGTGCCCTCCGAAAGCGCCTCCGCGAGGTCCGCGGTGGCCACGGCAAGCATGGGCCGGACGGGAACGAAGAGCCGAAGTCCCACGCGCCGGGTCGCATCGCAGCCCTCCACGACGGCAAGGCGGGCCACCTCGCCGACGTCGCCGAGCAGCTGGTGCGCGCGATCGAGGACCAAGCGGTCGCAGCCCGTGGCAAGCTGAACGCCGTCGAGCACGATGCCGTCGTGGACGCCGTGCCGCATCTCGCCCCCCAGGATGGCCCAAAGCCACGGCCGCTCGCGCTCGTCGGCGCGGGCGAACAGCCCTTCGAGCGCGCGCTCGCGGCGACGCCGCGACGCGGGCCCGGAGACGTTGGCGAGTTCGTCGAAGGCCCGCCAGACGGCAAGCACCGTGAGGGGCTCCCCGGAAAGCGTGGCTTGGAGGGGTCCGCGACGCTCGCGCAGCGCCGCCGTCCCCACCGCAAGCGCGCGGGCGTCGGTCGGAGAAAGGGGGCGCCCGACGAGGAGGTTCCCCGCCGGCGCGATCTCGGCGGGCGAAAGGGCGCGAAGGAAGTCGGCGACCCGGCGCGCCTTGGCGAGGCGAGAAGGCTCCCGCGCGAGGGCGTCGCACACGGAGCACAGCGAGGCAAACGTCGTCTCCACGCCACGCGATGGCTCTACCCCGGCACGATGCTTGCGGCGGGTTCATGCCGCGCGAGCGCCTGCCGGAAGCGATGGCCGTCCCGTTCCCCGAGGGTTTCCCGCGCATCCCGGACGAGCCGTGGACGCGCGCACCCGTGGACGAGTTCGCCCGCCGCTACGACGCGCTGGGGGGCCACAGCTGGTACGCGAACCTGGAGCCCACCGTGGCCGCTGCGGCGCCGTTGGCGCGAGACGGCGGCGTGCTCGTGGACTACTCGTGTGGGACAGGATTGTTCCTCGAGAGGCTGCTGCGCGCGGCCGGCGATGAGGCCTTCGGCGCCGTGAACGTCGACTCGTCCGCGAAGTTCCTCCGGCTTGCCCTGGAAAAGCGGCGCGACGATCCGCGCGTGGCCTTTCGCCTCCTGCGCATGGACCACGGCCAGCAGCGGCTCCAGTACCTCCACGAGGTCCTTGGCCCACTTGTGGGGAAGGTCGCGGCGATCGTCTCGACGAACGCGATGCACCTGTACTACGACCTCGACGCCACCGTCGCCTCCTGGGCTCGCTGCCTGCGGCCAGGCGGTCTCGTGCTTGCCCAATCGGGAAACGTGCCGGTGGAAGCCGGGGCCGAGGGATCGTGGACCCTCGACGCGACCGTGGAGGCCGTCGCGCGAGCGGCCGAGTCGGTCGTCCGCGAGGACGCGGCGTACGCGCGATGGCGCGCGACGCTTGCCGATCCCTCGCGCCGCTCGGCGTACCTCGCGCTGCGCCGCAAGTACTTCCTGCCGCCGCGGCCGCTGTCCGCGTACCGTCTGGCGATGGAGGGGGCGGGCCTTCGCGTCGAGTCCGTGGAACGAAGGCCCGTCACCGTTCGCGTGGACGAGTGGGCGCAGTTCCTGGACGTCTACCACGAAGGAATCCTGGGATGGGTCGGCGGCTCCGAGAAGGTCGACGGAAAGCCCGCGTCCGACGAGGACGTGCGGGCGAGGCGGACGCTGTTGCGGCGCGCCGTGGAACGCGTTTTTTCGGACCGCCCCACGTTCGAGGCCACGTGGACGTACGTCACCGCCCGTTCGCCTCTTGGCTAGGGCCGGGCGGGCTCTCGCCCGTTGGGACAAGCTCGTCGCAACGACCAAGGGAATGGCCGACGAGGCTGGCGCCGACGACCGGGGTGGCGATGGCGCACGCATGGATCGGAGCGTCGGGCTTCGCCTACCGTCACTGGATCGACGTTCTCTATCCGCGAGGCCTTCCCGCGTCCCGATGGCTCGAGCGCTACGCGGAGGAGTTCGACGCCGTCGAGCTGAACGTCACGTTCTACCGGCTCCCCGACGAGCGGACCTTCGCGCAATGGCGAAAGCGGACGCCCGACGACTTCCGTTTCGTCCTCAAGGGAAGCCGCATGCTCACGCACGTGAAGAAGCTGCGAGAGCCCGACGCCTGGCTTGCCTTCTTCTTCGAGCGCGCCGCCGTCCTCGCGAACAAGCTCGCCTGCGTCCTGTGGCAGCTGCCGCCGGAGCTTCCCAAGGACCTTTCGCGGCTCGAATCGTTCCTCGCGGCCATGCCGGCTGCGGCCCGGGATCTTCGCCACGCCTTCGAGTTCCGGCACCCGAGCTGGTTTTCCGCAGATGTGTACGCGGCCCTCGAGCGAGCGCGCGCGGAAGCCGTGCTTTCCGATTGGCCCATCGAAGTGCTCGCGCCGGGCCAACGCACGCGAGACCTGTCCCGTCCCGTCGTCCGCGCGCCCGCGCCGCGCCGCTTCGCGTACGTGCGCCGGCACGGCCCGCACGAGCGGTATCGGAGCGGGTATCCCGACGCCCTCTTGCGGTCCGACGCGCGATGGATCCGACGCCGCGCGGACGAGGGGATCGAAGCGTTCGTGTTCTACAACAACGATCGCGGCGGCCACGCGGTGCGAAACGCCCGGACGCTTGCCCGCTACGTGGGCGCGAAGGCGCCCACCACGCGGCGGCGCGCGCCGTACCGCGTCTCGACGGACTCCTCCCGAAGCTCGACGGGGGAGAACCCCGGGAACCACGACGCAACCTCCGTGGCGCTCGCGTAGCCCGTCCGCAGCTCCTGGCGCACCGCAACGCCGGTGCCCGGATCGCGAAGGTCCCCCCGCGCGAAGGCTTCGACGAGCATCCTGCCGTCGGAGGACAGCACGCGACGGCACTCCCCCGACGCGGCCTTGCGCTCGTCCTCGCGAAGATGCCCGAAGACGTGCCGGGCGACGATCGCTTGGACGCAGGCGTCGCGGAACGGGAGCGCGCAGGCGTCGGCGCGGAGACGCCGGGGCCCGACGGCAGCCGCAAGGGCGGCCGCGGAAGCGTCGAGCAGGATCGCGTCGGCGCCCGCCTCGCGCGTGGCGGGACGGTTGCCGCAGCCAAGGTCGAGCACGCGCGCGTCCGGATGCAGACGCGCGAGATGGGGCGAGAGCCACCGAGCCCCGGCGCCCGGGCGCACGCCAAAGGAGGCCCGCGCGTAGGCCCGCTCCCAGGCGAGCCAGGAGGGCGGAGCGCTCACTTGAGCTTCTCCAGGACGGCCCGCTCGTTGGCCTCGGCAGCCGCGCGGCGTTGGGCCTCCGTGGGCGGCCCTCGCGAGCGCTCGTCCCGCCCACGGCTCTCGGACTCGGCCACGGGCGGACCACGCCGGCGCGCGGCGATGTGGTAGGTCGTCCGCAACACGATCTCAAGGGCCACGAGGGCAAGGAAGTAGCGCGCGATCGTGTCGCGGAAGCTCCAGAGCGTCTCCATCTTCGGCAAGAAGCTCTCGAAGGTGAGGAGGCCATCCTGCACGAGCGCGACGCCCAGGAGGCCCAGCGGCAGGATCTTCGCAAGGTCATGACTGGCGCCTTCGTTCACGTAGGCCGTGATGCGGACGCCGGCCACGACGGCCATGGAGACGAGGAGGATGCGGCTTGCGGCAAGCTCGAAGCCTGCCGCGTCCGTCTTCGTGAGGAAGAAGAGCGAGATCGCAAGCGCGAGGAAGAAGGCGAAGGACATGATGGGGAACAGCACGAGGAAGCGCAGCGCGCGTCGCAGGCGCTTGCGCGCGTTCCATTCGCCCTTGTCCGTGGCCACGAGGCTCCTGCGGCAGATGTTCTGGTAGAGGCCGTAGATGACAAGCGTGTAGGCCGAGATGCCCACGGCGTAGAGCGCGAGCATCTCGATCTGCTGCTCGTATCCGACCCAGAACTGCAGGGCGTCGAGCCAATGAGCCGCCATGGGCAGGCGAGCGGGGATGGACTACGAAAAGGTACCGGAAAAGTACGGGGGCCGTGGCCACGGCTTCCGTGGGCCTACTTGCCCTTCGGGGGGGTGACCGGGCGAGTGCGGCGGGCCTTGTCGAGCGCGCTTGGGCTGCAGAGGTGCGAGTCGGAATGGTAGCGTTGGTAGCACTTCGGACAAAGGTTGGTTTGGACCATGATCCACCTACGGGGCCCGGGAAGCCGGGGTTCCGTTATGAAGGTTTCGCGGGGGGACGAGGGCGGTCCTAGAGGATCCGCTTCCCAAACAGCGACGAGAGGAGATCCACCGAGAGCTCCGCGGTCTTGTTCCGCGTGTCCAGGAGCGGATTCACCTCGACGATCTCGGCGCTCGTCACGATCTCCGCGTCGCCGAGCATCTCCATCGCAAGGTGCGCCTCGCGGTAGGTGAGGCCGCCGGGCCAGGGCGTGCCCGTGCCCGGCGCAATCGCCGGGTCGAGGACGTCCGTGTCGAAGCTCAGGTGCACGCCCTGCGTCCCGGCCGTCGTGACCTTGATGGCGTCCTTCACGACGCTTCGGATTCCCCGCTCGTCGAGCTCGCGCATGGTGTACACGTGCACGCCGGCGTCCTGCAGGAGCTTCCTCTCGCCCGGATCGAGGTTGCGGACGCCCACGAGGGCGACGTTCTCGGGCGCCGCCTTGGGCGCGATGCCGCCGATGTTCACGAGCTTGGGGTGGCCCAGGCCGCAGCAGGCGGAAAGCGGCATGCCGTGGATGTTGCCCGACGGCGTGGTCTCGTACGTGTTGAAGTCGCCGTGCGCGTCGAACCAAATGATGCCGTGACGGCCCCGCGCGCGAACGAGGCCGGCCATCGTGCCCATGGCAATCGAGTGGTCGCCGCCCAGCACGAGCGGGAAAGCGCCCTCCTTGCAGCACTTCTCGACGCGGTTGGCAAGCGTCTCGCAGGCGCGCACGATCTCGTCGAGGAAGCGCAGCTTCTCGTCCTTCACGCGCTTGGTCTCCATCTCCGGCGCGTGGATGTTTCCCTCGTCCTCCACCTCGTGGCCCAAGGCCTCAAGAGCGCGCTCGAGCCGCGCCGCGCGGATGGCCGAAGGGCCCATGTCGACCCCGCGGCGCTCCTGGCCGAGGTCCAGCGGCGCGCCGACGAGATGGATGCGCATCGAAGCGGAAGAGAAGCCCGCCAGGCAAAAAGGTTGCCTTCGGCGCCGCAGCGCGATCAGTCCCGGTCCGCCCGGTTCCACGCGACCGTGATGCCCGCGTCGCACCGCATGCACTTGTATCGCCGCGGCTGGCGCAGGACAGGACCGACGCGGAAGTAGTCGCGCACCCACCCGCAGGCGCCCGCGCAGCGGACGGTCGCGATGGCCAGGCGCGGAAGGATGGACAGCGCAAGGCCGCGCTTGGCGGGCCGGTCGGGATCGGCCCCGCAGCGGACGGCGTGGCGGCGCCAGGACGGACCGTGCCCCGTGTGGCGCTCGAAGACGATCGCCGCGGCGTGCGCGATCTCGTGCCAGATCGTATCGAGAAGATCCTCCGGGCGCGCAAGGTAGCGCGTCACCTGGAAGCCCAAGAGATCGTAGCTGCCGTCGCGCCGGCGCTTCGACAGGCAGCAGCCGTACTGGCGGATGCCGCGGCCCACCCGGACGCCCGGAAAGGGCGGCAGTCGGCCGTCGTACGTGCCAGCGTTGATTCGATCGTACTCGAACCGGAAGAGATGCTCGATGTCTCGACTGGAAAGCAATTCCGACATCGCGTCGCCGCGACGATCGGGAGCGTAGGGAAAAACGCTTCCCTTTTGCACGCGGGACGATGCGTCGTGCGCCCGCGCCGCAGCCCGCCCGCCGGATCCGTGCGGCCGCTAGGGCGAAAAGGTCTCGGCGCAGTCGTTGCAGACCATCCGGTTGCGCCGCTTGTCGTAGACGATGCGACCGTGCGCGCAGTAGGGACACTTGCGCTCCAGCAGGGGCATCGCGCCCCAAACGAAGGGCGGAATTAAGGCTGTTGCCCTGGTCCGGACTAGCCCAAAAGCATCGTTGATGCGCCACGGTCGGGCACGGCGGCGCGGCAGGCTTGGCAGATCGCTTCGAGACGTGCAAGCGCCCGCTCGATGCGCTCGGCGGCTTCGGGCGAGTCGGCCGCCAGGCGTTCGGTCTCGATGCGGAGAACGGTGAGGGAGCTTCCCATCTCCTGGGCGGCCGATCGAACGAGGTTTTCCAAGCGCTCAGCGTCGTGTCGAGCCTTCCACGGAGGCTCGACCGACGGCTCCGCGCTTTGGGTCCCGAGCATGAGCCTTTGCAGCGGGCAGGCGGTCAAAAGACCTTTCGGTGCAACGGTCGAAGCAATGGCACCGCGGAAACGCACGCTCCGCCGGAACCCCCGCTTCCGATGGAAAACGGTCGGCTATTCGTCAGGCATGCGGCTCGATCCGCCGGAGGATTTCCGATTTCGGCACGGCGCCGACGACCTGGTCCACCAATTGTCCGCGCTTGAAGAAGAGCATGGTTGGGATGGACATCACGCCGTACTTGCGGGCGACGTCCTGGTGCTCGTCCGTGTTGATCTTGCCGACGACGACCTTCGGGTTCTCCCGCGCGATCTCCTCCAGGATGGGGGCGATGCGCTTGCAGGGCCCGCACCAGGGCGCCCAAAGGTCGATGATGACAAGGTCGTTGTCCGTGACGAAGGCCGGGAACTCGGCGTCGCCGATCTCGACGGGCGCGCCGGTGGTGGTCTGGGGCACGCCGCGCGCATCGGCGCGAACCGATTTGAAGCTTCGGTGAGGGTTTCGACACGAGCAATCCGATACCCGGTTCCGGACGCAAGCCGACGCGCTTCACGTCAAGGCATGAGTCCGTACGCAAAGGTGATATATCGCCGGACGGCTGACGAAATCCATGCTCGACGAGAAGGACTTGGCCATTCTCCGCGAACTGCGTGAGAACGCGAAGAAGACGACCAAGACCATCAGCGAGCGCACGAACGTGCCGCGCACGACGGTGCACGACCGCATTGGAAAGATGGAATCCAACGGGACCATCCGTAAGTACACGCTCGTGCCCAACTACGAGCGCATCGGGGAGGCCACGACGGCTTTCGTGTTCATCAGCCACGACCAAAGCCAAGGTGTCAGCCAGGGGGAGCTTGCCAAGAAGATCTCGGAGATCCAGGGCGTCTACGAGGTGCACCTCATCAGCGGCGATTGGGATCTCCTCGTGAAGGTTCGCGGCAAGGACGTCGAGAGCATCGGACGCATGGTGCTCGAGAGGCTCCGGCCGTTCCCCGGCGTGGGAAAGACGCTCACATCCACGGTTTTCCAGACCATGAAGGAAGAGGTCTGAGAAGCGTCCGCACCGATTCCGCTCGTGTCACCACGATGGCCGCCACGCTGCCAAGGACAAGCAGGGTGCCCGCGGCAAGCAGGATCGGATCGCCGCTTCCCAGCACGAAGTACGCGATGTCGATCTCGGCGTGGATGATCACGGCCGCAAGAAGACCCAGGCGCATGGCCACGAGGCCGGCCAGGATGCCAAAAGCAAGCGGTCCCACGACGTGCGCGATCGTCCCGTAGCCTGCGTGGACGAGCCCGAAGAACGCAGCCTGCGCAAGGAGCGCCACGGGCCAGGGAACCTTCGTGAAGAGCCATTCCTGCAGGACTCCGCGGAAGAGGTACTCCTCGCCCACACCGGCCAGAAGCGAGAGCAGCAGGATGAGAAGCGGCGTGATGTTGGCAAACACCCGCGACTCGTCGTTGTTCATGAGCGCGCGGCCCAGCGTCGTAGCCAGGAAGAGGACTGAGAAAAGATAGAAGACAGCCACGAGGCCAAAGAGCGCCTGCCCGTGGAGGGCGTCACGGCGCCAGCCTTGGCGCGGAAGGCGCAGGAGAGCGAGGATGCGCGCAAGCGCCCCCCGCGGGTCGCCGCCAAGCTGCAGTCGCGGCACGCCTTGGAACACAAGGAGCAGGCCCGCCGTGGGAACGACGAGATTGTAGAGGAACGAGCGCCAGACCGAGCCCCACAGCTGCGCCTGCGTGAGCGCCGGGAGGACGAGGCCTTGCTCGAAGAGAAGGTCGATCGAGAGAACCACGTTCAACCCAAAGCGCGCAAACGGGAAGACCACAAGCGACAGGCCCAGGCAGCGCGTCCAGTCCCATCCCCGCCTGCGGCCCGCGAAGAATCCGAGGATCCAAGCGATCGTGAGCGCCGTGAGGAGGAACTGGTTGGCCGTGAGGGCAAGAAGCGGCGCGCCCGCAAGCTCGCTTGGGACCGTCACGCGCCCCGCAGCTCCGCCATGCGCGTGGAAAGGTCGCCCGAGTGGCCAAACACGCTCGTTCCGGCCACAAGGCACGTCGCGCCGGCGTCACGGCACGGCGACGCCGTCTCGGGCGTGATGCCGCCGTCGACCTGAAGGTCCACGCGGCCGCCCACGTCGAGGCCCGCCTTGCGCAGGAGATCGGCGGCCCGCCGCGTCTTCTCCACGGCAAGAGGGATGAATTTCTGTCCCCCAAAGCCGGGGTTCACGCTCATGACGAGCAGGAGGTCGAGATCCGCAAGGACGCTCTCGGCAAGCGCAAGCGGCGAGCCGGGGTTCACGGCGACACCCGCCTTCATGCCCGCCTCCTTCACCTGGTGGACGGTGCGATGGAGATGCGGGCACGCCTCGGCATGAACCGTGAGGCTGTCGGCGCCGGCCTTCGCGAAGTCGGCCACGTAGCGCTCGGGCTCCGCGATCATGAGGTGGCAGTCGAGGTGCAGCCGCGTCACCTTGCGGATGGCCGAGACCACGACCGGGCCCATCGTGATGTTGGGCACGAAGCGGCCGTCCATCACGTCGATGTGCAGCCAGTCGGCGCCGGCCTTCTCCACGCGGGCGATCTCCTCGCCCAAACGCGAGAAGTCGGCCGACAGGATCGAGGGCGCGATCTTCACGCGCCGGGCCGCTTTCGTCATGGCGGTGGGCAACGCGCCAAGGGGCCTATGAAGACGACGCTTCCGCCACCTCGAGCCGTTCAGGGCCGATGGTCGTCTAGAGGGGGTGCTCGAAGTCTGGCTGGGGGAGCATGCCACCCTGAACGGCGGCGGGAGCGGCGTTGATGTCGCTAAAGTAGCGGCCAAGCGCCATCTCGACCGTGTCGCTGATGCTCTGGCCGCGCAGGACCTTGAGCGTGTGCAGCTTGATGTGGTAGTCGAGCGGGATCTTGACCTTGATCTCCTTGGCCTCGTCGAGCAAGCGTTTCTCCGCGTTGGTCCGAATCATCATCGCCTTTCCCTCTTGCCTACCGGACTATTCCAGTTCGGTGGCCTAGAATTATAAAGTGTTCCATATTTATGTCTTGGCCTGGAACACGTGTTATAGAAACGAACAACGGTGGAGATTTGCGCCAAATCGGCCAATTTCCCAAAGATCAACCAACCCGATACCCGTTCGAAGTGCGCACTTTTGGTCCAGTTGTACGTCCAGTTGTGCGGCCTTTTGTTCCCCAGGAGAATACGAAACCTATACCAACTATTATAGAATCCGACCCTCACAACTGGAACAGAAAATGGCGGCTGATCCACCCGACGCGCGCGGCCGGCTCCTGCGTGGCCTGGCCGAGCCGCTCGTCCTCGAAAGCATCGCCCGGGGGCCCAAGCACGGCTACGCCCTCCTGCGCGAGCTCGAGGAGACCTTCGGCGTGGCGCCCAACCGGAACCAGATCTACCCCCTCCTTGCCCGCCTCGTCGAGCGCGGTCTCCTCAAGGCCGCAGACGACGAAGCCGGCAAGACGACCTACCATCTCACGGGCAACGGCCTCGAGGCGCTCCGCGAATACAAGACGCTCCCCGACACCTTCCGCGCGCGCGTGGCCGAACTCTGGGAGCTCCCCCCGCCCGGAGCCGCGGTCGCTGGAATTCGAGCCGCGGCCCCGCGCGTCGGAGCCCAACCGGCCGGCGCGACTGGCACGGCCGGCACGTCCCCCACGCCCGACGTTCGCGAGCTCCTTCGCGCGCCCGCGGCGGCGCCCTTGGCCGTGGACCTCCCCGCCGCGCCCATCCACTGCAAGGACGCGCGGATCCGCTTCGACGCATGGCCCGGCGAAGGCCGCCGCAGCCTCGAGTTTGCCTGCGACTACGGCAACCTCCCCGAATGCCCGACGTGCGCGATCTTCCTCGCCGGCGAGGCGATGAAGAGGCGGTTCCTGTGAGGATCGCCCGCTCCGATGGCCGGAACGCCGTGCTCATCCAATAATTATATAGACTCGCATCCTCGGTTTCCCCCCGTTGTCCCGAAGGTTTCTCCGCGGTCGCCGCGCGAAGGCCGCGGCGCTGCTTTGCGCCTCCGCGGCGGCGCTTGCCGCTCTTTTGGCCCCCGTCGTCGCCCAGTCGGGCGCCACGGAGCTCGATCTCGACAACGCCAACTGCTTTGGCCACCACGCGGCCGACGTGCCCCCGTTCAAGACGACGGTGCACATCGTGCCCGACACGCTCATCCAAGTTCCCGCATCGGGCTCCTTC
>Ga0247717_1000437_pt1 | contig 12731 bp, 17 predicted proteins | sample 24E_NmetaG_FD_189047 | JGI IMG/M metagenome (GOLD analysis project Ga0247717, IMG submission 189047) | Soil microbial communities from hillslope of Landscape Evolution Observatory, University of Arizona, Oracle, AZ, United States - 2-4-E_N | ecosystem: Engineered > Artificial ecosystem >... | reverse complement strand
GCTGGGCAGCCGCAACGAGAAGCCCCTCACCCGCTACTTCCCCGAGCTGCCCCCCGCCCTGGCGGCCAACCTGCCCGAGCGCTGCGTGGTCGACGGTGAGATCGTCATCGCCGGGCCGGACGGGCTCGACTTCGAAGCCCTGCTCCAGCGCATCCACCCGGCCGCGTCCCGGATCAACATGCTGGCCCGCACCACCCCGGCCTCCTTCGTGGCCTTCGACCTGCTCGCCCTGGGCGACGACGACCTCCGGCCCCGGCCGTTCGCCGAGCGCCGGGCCGCCCTCGAGCACGCCCTCGCCGGCGCGCAGCCCCCCGTCCACCTCACCCCGGCCACCACCGATCCCGTGGTCGCCGCCGAGTGGTTCGACCGCTTCGAGGGCGCCGGCCTCGACGGCGTGGTGGCCAAGGGCCTCTCGCTGCCCTACCGGGAGGACGAGCGGGTGATGCTCAAGGTCAAGCACGCCCGCACCGCCGACTGCGTGGTGGCCGGCTTCCGGGTGCACAAGGACGGCGCGGGCGTCGGCTCCCTGCTCCTCGGCCTCTTCGACGACGACGGCACCCTCCACCACGTGGGCGTGGCCTCGGGGTTCTCCGTCGCCCGCCGCAAGGAGTTCGCCGAGGAACTAGCCCCCTACCGGGAGCGGGCGCTCGACGACCATCCGTGGCGGGACTGGGCCGAAGCGCAGGCCGCGGCCGGTGGCGGGGGCCGCATGCCCGGCGGCCAGAGCCGGTGGAACGCCGGCCGCACCATGGACTGGGAGCCCCTCCGCCCCGAACTGGTGGCCGAGGTCGCCTTCGACCACCTCCAGGGCGATCGCTTCCGCCACGCCACCCAGTTCGTACGGTGGCGCCCCGAACGCGAGCCGCGCTCGTGCACGTACAGCCAGCTCGAAGCCGCCGTTCCCGAGGAGCTCGAAGCGGTCTTTCGCGCCTGAGCACGTTGGCTCTTGCCCCTACGTGGGAAGGAACGACCCGAGATGGTCGCGACGTCGCTCGCCCGTCCGGTCGAGCTGCCTCCACAGCCGGCGGCGGCCCGCCGGGAACTGGCCCGGATGCTCGGCGACGCCGAGTGGACGGGGAACACCGACGCGGTCGTCCTCGCCGTGCACGAGGCCATGGTCAATGCCCAGCGCCACGCCGGTGGCGTGGCCCGCGCCGCCGCCGGCTTCGACGGCCAGGCCCTGGTGGTGGAGGTGGCCGACCGCGGCCCCGGATTCCGCATCCCGACGCCCTGCGGGGTGCCCGACGTGGACGCCGAGCGCGGCCGGGGCCTCTTCCTGATCCAACAGCTCGCCGAGGAAATCCAGATCGTGCGGGACGGCTCCGAGGTGTGCCTGCAGCTGAGATTCGAGACGTGACCGGGACACGCACATGCCGCCTCTGCTAGCTTGACACCCGCTGTACCAGGAGGCGTTCTTTGACCAAGGGGCGCGGTAGAAGCGACGAGGAAGATCTCCTCCAGCTCTACCTGAACGACATCGGGAAGTACCCCCTGTTGACCAGGGACGATGAAGTGCGCCTCGGCACCCTCACCAGGCAGGGACAGCAGGCGGCGGCGGCGCTGGCCCGGGGCGACGTGCTCACCGGGGCCGCCCAGGAGGAGCTGGAGGAGCAGGTACGGGCCGGCGAGGACGCCGCCCGCCGGTTCGTCCGCTCCAACCTCCGCCTCGTCGTCTCGATCGCCAAGCGCTACCAGGCCTCGGGCCTCCCTCTCCTCGACCTCATCCAGGAGGGCAACTTCGGCCTCATCCAGGCCGTGGAGCGCTTCGACCCCCGCCGGGGCTTCAAGTTCTCCACCTACGCCACCTGGTGGATCCGCCAGACCATCGCCCGTGGGATCGCCAACACCGCCCGCACCATCCGGCTCCCCGTGCACGCCGGCGACCAGCTGCTGGCCATCCGCATGGCCGTCTCCGCCCTCGAGGTCCGCAACGGGCGGCCCCCGAAGGCCGAGGAGGTGGCCGACGCGGTCAGCATGCCGTCGAAGAAGGTGGAGGAGCTCCTCCCGTACCTCGGCGAGCCGTCGTCCCTCTCCGAGCGCATGGTGGACGGCGAGACCGAGGTCGGCGACATGGTGGAGGACCTCACCACGCCCGCACCCGACCAGGCCGTCTTCCAGGCCATGCTGCCCACCCACGTGGCCCAGCTGCTGTCGGTGCTCGAGCCGCGCGAGCAGGAGGTGCTCTGCCTCCGCTACGGGCTCGACCGGGGCCGGCCCCGCACCCTGGAAGAGGTCGGCGAGCACTTCGGGCTCACCCGGGAGGGCGTCCGCCAGGTGGAGCTCAAGGCCATCTCCAAGCTGCGCCGCTCCTCCTCGGCCCGCAGCGCCCGCGACCTGCTCACCGCCTAGCACCGCTCGTCGACCGCCCACCCGCGGGGTAGGCGAAGGGGCAAATAGCGATCGCGACAAGAAGCTGGCGGACCAGGAGCGGTCGGCCACTCAAGCCCCGCGTCGCGGTGACCGACAACACGGGGTGTGCACGGTTCGCGCGCCGTCCGAGCCCTCGCGGCTGCCGCCGTCCTGCTGCTCGGCACCGCGGTCATCGCCGCCGCCGTCGAGCGCCCGGGGACCGGCGCCCCTCCGACCCAGGTCGACGCCGCCAGCCTAAGCCAGTCGGCCCTGCCGGACACCACCGCGCCGGCCAGGGTCACGGCCACGACGGTCGTCACCACGACCAGCCCGGCGCCGACCACACTGACCACGCCCACCACCCGGACCGCACCACCGCGGCCGGCCACCACCACGCCGACCCTCCCGCCCGGCGCACCCATTCCGCCGACGACGCCCGCCACCGGCATCCCCAACGGCCCGCCGGCCAGCTCCTGGCAAGCAGAGGGCCAGGGCATCACCGTCCGGCTCCGGGTGGACCCGGCCACGCCCCAGGCCGGGCAGCCGGCCCGGTTCGTCGTCGACGTGTCGACCGTCGACGCCTGCTGCACCGTGCTGCTCGACTTCGGCGACGGCACGAGCGGCTGGTCGCTCAACAACGGCCGGGCGTGCGAGACGTCGCCCCCGCTCAAGGCCGGGCCACTGAGCACCACGACCACGCACACCTACGCCGCCCCCGGGGCCTACAAGGCCTCGCTCGCCGTTTTCACCGGCGACTCGTGCGCCAACTCGCCGCTGGCGCCCGGCGCCGCGCCCCCGCCGCCGTTCCTCGGCGCGGCCCACATCACCGCCTGCGTCGGTATCGGCCCTGGCACCGCCGCCCAGCAGGGCTGCTCGCCCTTCCCCACCTTCGGCCCCGACTCGATCATCTCGCCGGTCCTCGACCCCTTCTGCCAGGTCCGCAGCGACTGCACCCAGGCCTCTCCGCCCAGATAGCTACCTGGCGGCGAGCCACCCGGCGACGAGCAGGACGAGGGCCAGGCCCGGGAGGAGGCCCAGGGCGACGGCCGCCACGCGGACGGTGGACCGGCTGGGTTGCAGGGCGGCTACGGCCAGGCCGGCCATGGGGACGATGACGAGGGTGAGCACCACCGCGCCGATCGCCTCGTCGCCCATGTGAGCACCATCGTCGCAGGGCGCGCCCTCAGCGCGCTCGCCGCCCTGGCCCTGCTGGCGGTCGTCGTGCTGAGCGTCGTCCCGGCCCACGCCACGACCCTCGACGACCGAGCCCGCCGGGTGAGCTGCGGCACCTTCCTGTTCCCCAGCGACTACCGCTACGACGACGCCTGCGAGGACGCGACGGTTTCCCGCCTTGTCGCCTCCATGTTCCTCTGGCTGGCGGCCCAGCCGGTCGGCGCCACGGGCCTGGTGCTGCTCTCCCGGGCCGCCCGGTACGACTGAGGCTCACAGGCGCCGCCAGTAGACCAGGGCGTCCTCGCCGTCGACCGCCTCCGGGATGCGGCCGACCACGGTGAACCCCAGCCGCTCGTAGAGGCGGCGGGCCGGGTTGGACTCGAAGACCAGGTTGAACTGGAGCGCGTCGAACCCAAGCGACCGGGCGACCGAGAACGAGTGCCGGACGAGCGCCCCGCCGATCCCCCGCCCCCGCAGCGGCGCGACGACGAAGTAGCCGGCGTTGGCGATGTGGGCGGCCCGGCCATGGAAGTTCGGCTTGAGGTAGTAGGACCCGGCCAGCCGCCCCTCCACCCGGGCCACCACGACGGCGGACTTGTGGGCCAGCCAGTAGTCGTCGAACTCCTCCACCGCCAGCGGGCCGGGCGCCTGGGGATACCCCTCCCCGGCGGCGACGATCGCGGCGAACGCCGCGTACAGCTCGTCGTGGTCGGTGGGCCCGGCCTCGGCCACGACCAGCCCGGGCACGGCGTGGTCGGGCTCCGGCTCGGGTAGGGACCTGTCCATGAGCGAAACGACCGTACCCAAGGCCGTGCGTCCGGAGCCGGTGGAGACCGACGAGGGCGTGGAGCAGCCGGCGCAGCAGCCCTCGGGCCCGGGCAACCGCCAGGGCGGCGGTGAGTGGCCCGACCCCGGCACCCCGCCCCGCGGCGCGGCCGAGTACGACACCCAGCGGGTGCCGGTCAACATGTACGAGACCGAGGGGGCCCTGGTGCTGGTGCTCCCGCTGCCGGGGGTCATGGCCGACGACGTGTCGATCGACATCCAGGACGACCGGGTCCACGTGAACGCGGGCCAGCGGACGCCGGCCGAGAAGGACTACATCGCCCACGAGTGGCACTACGGGCCCTACGAGCGCATGATCTCCGTGCCCCCCGGATTCGACGGCGAGGCCTCGGCCACGTTCGGCAACGGCCAGCTGGCCATCCGCATCGAGCGGGGCGACGACCGCGGCAAGGGCCGCGGCGGCAAAGTGGTCATCCAGCCCAGCACCGCCGGCGGCTAAAGCCCGACGGGCAACCAGCCCAGGCCGGACGAACCTGTCCGAGGCCAGGGTCCTACCCCGCTGAACCTGCCGGACCGGTCCGTACCGGGGCCGGAGCTACCGTGGCCGGGTGAGTCGCCTCGCCCGGCATGGGATCGCCCTGATCGCCGCCGCCCTGCTCGTGGCCACAGGCTGCTCGGAGAGCGACTCGACCGCCGGTTCGGCGGAGACCGGGCCCACGTCGACCATGGCGTCGCCGGATACCTCGACGACCACGACCGCCTCCAGCACGACCACCACCGGCCAGTCGAACGCGCTCGTGGCGTCCGCCGGAGGCTGGCGCCTGGCCGTCAGCGCGCCCCCGGGTGGAGCGAGGGTCGGCTCGACGATGACGGTCTGCTACGAGATCACCGGCACCAGCCGGGAGCCGGTGCTCGTCCTCGAGGTGACCGCCCTCCCGGCGGGGTCGGCCACCGGCGCGGTGCCCATCCGCGCCGACGCCGCCGTCGGCCGGGGCTCGGTGCGGGTGCCCATGACCAGCGTCCCGCCGGGCGAGTACCACCTGCGGATCCAGCTGCTCCTCAACGGCCAGCGCCTCGAAGGCGTCGCCGTCACCGTCCCCTCGGTCACGCTCGCGCCGGACGGTCCTGCCGGGACCTGCCCCTGACTCCGGCGTCGGCCGCGCTCAGGCGGCTGCCGGCTCCTCGGCGGTCAGCAGCGCCATCAGCCGCTCCTGCACCATCCGGAAGGCCGGCTCGTCGATCACGCTCGTGCGGTCCCGCGGCCGGGGAAGGTCGACCGGGATGACGTCGAGCACCGACGGGCTGGGCGGGTTGGCCATGACCACGATCCGGTCGGCCAGCAGGATGGCCTCGTCGATGCCGTGGGTCACCATGAGGACGGTCTCGGTCTCCGACTCGTGCTGCCACAGCTCGATCAGCTGCTGCTGCAGGCGGGCCCGGGTCAGCGCGTCCAAGGCGCCGAACGGCTCGTCCAGCAGCAGGAGCCGGGGGCCCACGGCGAAGGCGCGGGCCACCGCGGTGCGCTGCTGCATGCCGCCGGACACCTGGGCCGGCCGCTTGTTGCGGTGCTCCCAGAGACCCACCGCGGTCAGGTAGCGCTCGACCACCTCGTCGTTCACCGCCGCCTTCCGCTCGGGCCGGGCGGCCCTGGCCGCCTCCCGCACGTTGGCCAGCAGGCTGAGCCGGGGCAGCAGGGAGTAGTTCTGGAACACCATGGCCCGGTCGGGGCCGGGGCCGGTGATCGCCCTGCCGTCCAGGCTCACCTCCCCGCCGTCGGCCTCCAGCAGCCCGCCGACCACGTTGAGCAGGGTCGACTTGCCGCAGCCCGAGTGGCCGATGAACGACACGAACTCGCCCTGGCTGACGGCCAGGTCGACGCCCCGGAGGACGTCCTGGCCGTTGAACGACTTCCACACGTTGGTGAGCTCGAGCATTACGCAGCCGCCTTTCGGGCCAGTCGCATGAACACGGTGTCGAGGGCGACGCCGACCGTGCCGATCAGCACGATGGCGGAGACCACGTAGGAGAGGCTCCCGCCGTTGTAGGAGTTCCAGACGAAGTAGCCGATGCCGGTGTTGCCGGCCAGCATCTCGGCGGCGACGATCACCATCCAGGCGATGCCCATCGACAGCCGCATGCCGGTGATGATCGACGGGAGGCTGTGGGGGATCACCACGTGGCGGATGTAGGCGACGCGGCTCAGGTTGAACACCCGGGCCACGTTGCGCTGGTCGACCGGCACCGAGGCCGCCCCGGCGGCGGTGTTGATCACCGTCGGCCAGAGCGAGGTCACGAAGATCACGAACACCGCCGCGCTGCGCACGTCCTTGAGGACCACCAGGCCGATGGGGAACCACGCCAGCGGCGACACCGGCCGCAGGATCTGGACGATCGGGTTGACCGCGGCCCAGGCCCGCCGGCTGCCGCCCATGAGGAAGCCGAGGGGCACACCGATCACCGTCGCCATGGCGAAGCCCGTGAACACCTTGACCAGGGACACGCCGAGTTGGCGGCCGATGCCCTTGTCGTTCGGCCCCAGGTCGTAGAACGGGTAGCGGAGCAGCTCCCGCAGCGCGGTGAACCCCTCGCCGGGGGTCGGCAGGTCGGGCGCGCTGCGGGCCACCAGCGCCCAGAGGGCGACGAAGGCGGCGAGGCCGACCGAGGCCCAGCCGATGCCGGCGACGAACCGGATGACCCGACCGCTGCCCTTGACCTTGGCGGGCGGGGGATCGGTCGCAGGCCGGCCGGACAGTTCCTCGGCCTCGGTCGGAGTGGGGTGGACGATGGTCATACGCGGGTGGCCTCCTCGAGCGGCTTCCTCGGGTCGAACGTCGTGTTGTCGAGCTGGATGTGGAAGGGCGCCATGTCGTCGTCCGGCACGTCGATGCCCTCCTTGGCCGCCACCTTCTCGTAGAGGCCGCGCAGGACGATGGTGTCGGCCAGCTCCTGGTACGCCGGGTCCTGCTTGAGCAGCCCGAAGCGCCGGTACTGCGACATGAACCAGATGGCGTGGCCCCGGCGGGGGGCGTTCACCTGGCCGCCCCGGTGGAACACCATGTAGTCGTCGGTGTAGGTCTTCGGGCCGATGTTCGGCCCCAGGTCGTACTGGCCCAGCATCCGGCCCTCGATCTCCGCCGGCGGCGCGTTCACGTACGACGTGGCCCCGACGGTCTCGGCCGCCTTCTTGCGGTTGGCCAGGTCGTCGAGCCACTTGGAGGCCTTGAGCACGGCCCCCATCACGTCCATCAGCACGTCGGGTCGCTCGGTGGCGAACTTCTCGGTCACGACCAGGGCCTTCTCGGGGTGGTGCTTCCAGATGTCCTGGGTGTTGATGTGGGTGAAGCCGATGTTCTGGGCCACGGCCTGGGCGCCCCAGGGCTCGCCCACGCAGAAGCCGTCCATGGCCTCGACCTTCATGTTGGCCACCATCTGGGGGGGCGGGATGGTGATGATCTTCACGGCGTTGGCGTCGACCTTGGCCGCCTTCAGCCAGTAGCGCAGCCACGTGTCGTGGGTGCCGCCGGGGAACGTGCCGGCGAGGGTCGGCGCCTTGCCATGGAAGGCGGCCCGCACCTTGTCGAGGTCGCCGTAGCCGACGGCCGCGTAGTCCTTCGACAAGGTGATGGCCTGGCCGTTGTTGTTCAACATCATGGCGACGCGCAACGAGCGAGCCCCGTTGCCGCCGATGCCCGTCGCCACGGAGTACGGCATGCACGACAGCACATGCCCGCCGTCGATCTCGTTGTTCAGCAGGTTGTCGCGGGTGGCGGCCCACGACGCCTGCTTCTCCACCGACACGTCGAGGCCCCGCTCGGCGAAGTAGCCGAGTTCCTTGGCCATGACGATGGACGCGCAGTCGGTCAGGGCGATGAAGCCGAGCCGGACCTTGCGGTTGGTGCTCCCTCCTGCCGGCGCGCCGCCGGTCTGGGCCGCCGGCTGGTCGGCAGTGGGGGGGTTGCCGCACGCCGACAGGAGGGCCCCGGCCGCGGGCGCGGCCGCCGCCATGCCGGCCAGCCGGAGAAAGGTTCTTCGGTCCATGGCCGGGACCCTACGGGGGCCCGGCAAAGGGGCAGTTTCGTCGCCGTGTCCCGCTCGTGACGTTCGGCGCTCGCCCCGCCCGCGGCCTGAGAGCGGGCCGTCACGCGCCATTCACACGGGCGCAGGCTTTGGTACAGGGACTCTTCTCGCGGCTTCCACGTGGAGAAACGGCCCCGACATACCGGCCCGGCATCCTGGCGGGTATGCAGCAGGACTCCCTCGACGGCTTCGTGGTCGGCATCACCGCCGACCGGCGCGCCACCGAGCAGGCCGAGCTGCTGCGGCGGCGAGGAGCGGCGGTGCTGCACGGGGCGTCGATCACCACCTCCTACCTGTCGTGCGACGCCGTCCTCCGGGAGGCCACGGTCCGCCTGATCGACGAACCGCCGGACTACCTGGCCGCGACCACCGGCATCGGGATACGGGCCTGGTTCGAAGCGGCCCAGAGCTGGGGGCTCGCCGGCGCCCTCACCGGCGCGCTGGGCACCACCGCCATCGTCGCCCGCGGGCCCAAGGCGGCGGGGGCGGTCCGGGCCGCGGGGCTGCCCGTCTGGCGCAGCGCGGCGAACGAGCAGATGGACGAGGTGCTCGAGCATCTCGCCGGCGAGCCGCTCGCCGGCGCCCGCGTGGCCGTGCAGCTGTACGGCACGCCCGCCCCCGCGCTGGCGTCGGCCCTGTCGCGCGCCGGCGCGGAGGTGATCGAGGTGCCGGTGTACGAGTGGCGGAGCCCGGACGACCCCGGCCCCGCGCTGCGCCTGGTCCAGGCCGCCGTCGACGGTCGCCTGCACGCCGTCACCTTCACCGCCGCCCCGGCGGTCACCAACCTCTTCGCCCTGGCCGCCGGGGCCGGCCTGGACACGGCCCTGCGCGCCGCGTTCAACGAGCGGGCCGTCGTGGCCGCCTGCGTGGGGCCGGTGTGCGCCAGGGGCGCGACCGACGCCGGCGTAGACCACCCGCTCGTCCCCGAGACCGGCCGGCTCGGGCTGCTGGTCCGGGCCCTGACCGAGTGCCTCGCCGGCCGGCGCCGGACGGTGCCCATGGCCGGCGTCGACGTCGTGCTCCAGGGCCTGATCGCGGTGGTCGGCGAGGAGCGGGTGCGGCTGAACTCGCGGGAGCGGGCCCTGCTCGACACCCTCGCCGCCCGCCCGGGCACCGTGTTCTCCCGCCCGGCGCTGATCCGCCAGGTCTGGCGCACCACCGGGGCCGATCCCCACGCCGTCGAGGTCGCCATCGCCCGCCTGCGGCCCCGCCTCGGCGCCGCCGGCGCCGCCCTGGTCACCGTTCCTGGCCGGGGGTACCGGCTCGAGCCCTGAAGACGGGTGCCACCACCCTTGTCACGCGCCCGCCGCGGCCTCACCATGAGCCCATGGGGCGCGGGTTGTGGATGGCGGTCGGGAGCTCGTCAGCGCTGCTCGCCTTCGCCTGCGGCGGCGGCGAGGCCGCCCAGACGGCGACCACCACGGTGGTCGAAACCACCGTCACCACGCTGCCCCCGGCGACGAGCGCGCCCACCACCACCGTGGCCCGGGCCACGAGCACCACCCGCTCGACCGTGCGGGCGACGACCACGTCGGCCCGGCCGGCCACCACCGTGGCGACCGTGGCCGCCACCACCACGACCACCCGGGCCCTCACCAAGGCCGAGGCGACCCAGGCCCTGTGCCGCGAGATCGAGGCGTCGGTGAAGCTGGTGACCGGCGGCAACACCATCGGCGGCGGTCTCCGGCTGACCCGCGCCGTGAGCACCTACGAGGGGGCGGCCGACGCCACGGTGGTGTCGCCCGCCCGGCGGATGCTCTCGGCCGCGCTCGGCGGCGACCTCGAGGCCAGCGCGGCGGCCACCCAGGAGGCGGCTACCGCGTGCAGCCGCCTCGGGTTCCCGATCAGCGTCGGGGTCCAGTGCGTCACCGCGCCATGCCCGTGATCAGATGGCGCCATGCGCGCCTTCGCCACTGACCGCTTCGGCGGCAACGACGTCCTCCGGCTGACGGACGTGCCGGACCCGATCGTGGGGCCCGATACCGTCCTCGTCCGCACGAAGGCGGTGGGCGTCAACCCGGTGGACTGGAAGTCGGTCCGCGGTGGGCTCGAGGCCCGCTTCCCCAGCCACTTCCCGCTGGTCCCCTGCTGGGACGTGGCCGGCGTGGTGGAGCGGGTAGGACCCGCGGTCACCGAGTTCTCCCCCGGCGACGAGGTCATGGCCTACGACCGGGAGGACCACGTGCAGTGGGGGACGCTGGCCGAGCTGGTGGGCGTGCCCATCCGCGGCGTTGCCCCCAAGCCGCCGGAGCTGAGCTGGGCCGAGGCCGGGGCCCTGCCGCTGGCCGGGCTGACCGCCTACCAGTGCGTGCTGGCCGCCGGGATCGGCCCGGGCGACACGGTGCTCGTCCACGCCGCATCGGGCGGCGTCGGCACGTTCGCCGTGCAGTTCGCCTCGTGGGCCGGCGCCCGGGTGATCGGCACCGCGTCGCCGGCCAACTGGGACTACGTGCGGGCCCTGGGCGGCGAGCCGCTGGCCTACGGCGACGCGCTGGTCGAGGAGGTCCGCGGGATGGCGCCCGACGGCGTCGACGTGATCATCGACCTCGCCGGAGGCGATGCCCTCGACGCCACCCCGCAGCTCGGCACCCGCGCCGTCCGCCTGGTCAGCGTGACCAGCCCGAGCGGGTGCACGAGCTGGAGGGGCGCTACATCTTCGTGCGCCCCAACGCCGACCAGCTGGCCGAGCTCGGCCGCTTCGCGGCCGAGGGCTCGCTCCGCGTCCACGTCCGGGAGACGTTCCCGTTCGAGCGGGCGGTCGACGCCCTCGCCCGGGTCGAAGAGGGCCACGGCCCGGGCAAGGTCGTCGTGCTCGTCGACGAGTGAGCAACATTCGGTGCCAGAGACCGAATGTTGCTCACTCGGGGGGCTACCTCTCGATCGGCGCCTTGACCAGGTTGCCCCACTCGGTCCACGAGCCGTCGTAGTTGCGGACGGTGGGGTAGCCGAGCAGCTGCTGCAGCACGAACCAGGTGTGGCTGGAGCGCTCGCCGATGCGGCAGTACACGACCACGTCGTCGTCGTGCTTCAGGCCGAGCTCGCCCTCGTAGATGGCCCGCAGCGCGTCGGCGTCCTTGAACGTGCCGTCGTCGTTGGCCGCCATCTTCCACGGCTTGCTGGACGCCCCGGGGATGTGGCCGCCCCGCAGGGCGCCTTCCTGGGGGTAGTCGGGCATGTGCAGCAGCTCGCCGGAGTACTCGCCGGGCGAGCGGACGTCGACCAGGCGGCCGCCCTTGCCGATGTGCTGGAGCACGTCGTCGCGGAAGGCACGGATGGGCGGGTCGTCGCGCTCGACGACGGGGTACTCGGTGGGCGAGGGCTTGGGCACGTCGGTGCTCAGCGGCCGGTTCTCCCCCAGCCACTTCATGCGACCGCCGTTGAGCAGCCGGACGTCGGGGTGGCCGAACAGCCGGAAGACCCAGAGGGCGTAGGCGGCCCACCAGTTGAAGTTGTCGCCGTAGAACACCACCGTGGAGTCGCGGCTGATCCCGTTGCGGGAGCACAGGTCGGCGAAGGCCTGCCCGTCGACGTAGTCACGGGTCACCGGGTCGTTCAGGTCGAGGTGCCAGTCGACCTTGATGGCGCCCGGGATGTGGCCGGTGTCGTAGAGCAGGACGTCCTCGTCGGACTCGACCACGACCAGGTCGGGATCCTCGAGATGATCGGCCAGCCAGGCGGTGGTCACCATCATCTCCGGCTTGGCGTACTGCTTCAGCTCCGGGGAGTCGTCGGGAGGTACCGAGGGCATAAGAGCAGGCCTCCTTGAAGGTGTCGTGATGTACGCGCCAGCCTAGTCGGGAATCCCGACTTCGGCGGTCAAGAATCGGCTCCCGTGGGAACATGGTGACCATGAGCACCGCAGCCCCGCCCAGCCTGCAACGCATCGTCGACCTCTTCGGCGGCGCCCCCAAGGAGCTGCGGCTCCAGGCCCTCCTGGAGTACTCGAAGAAGGTGCCGCCCCTGCCCGAGGAGCTGGCCGGGCACCGGGAGCTGATGGAGCACGTGCCCGAGTGCCAGACGCCGTTCTTCCTGGCCACCGAGCTCGACGAGGAGGACCGGGTCCACCTCCACTTCGACGTGCCCGACCAGGCCCCCACCACCCGGGGCTTCGCCGGCATCCTCCACAGCGGCCTGGAGGGGGTCAAGGCCGAGGAGGTCCTGGCCACGCCCAACGACTTCTACATCAAGATGGGGCTGGCCGAGGCCATCTCGTCCCAGCGCCTGCGGGGCATGTCGGCCATCCTCGGCCGGCTCAAGCGCCAGGTGGCGGCCCACCTGGAGGCCCGCAAGGCAGCGTCGGGCTAGGCCCGCAGGTTGGCGTCGGGCTAGGCCCGCAGGTTGGCGTC
>Ga0247717_1000436_pt1 | contig 12734 bp, 11 predicted proteins | sample 24E_NmetaG_FD_189047 | JGI IMG/M metagenome (GOLD analysis project Ga0247717, IMG submission 189047) | Soil microbial communities from hillslope of Landscape Evolution Observatory, University of Arizona, Oracle, AZ, United States - 2-4-E_N | ecosystem: Engineered > Artificial ecosystem >... | reverse complement strand
CTGGATGTGCACGCCGTGCGTGGCGATGTCTCCCTGCCAGAACTTGCGCGGCCGTCCGTCGTTGATCGAGATGTCGGAGGGGTCGCCGTCCGCAGGCGTCCAGCACACACGCGACTTCGTGAGCCCGTCCTGCGGATCCACGTAGGTCCCGTACACGCCGTCGTCCACCGCGCGGCTGCGCAGATGCGGCCCGGGATCGCTTCCGGTTCCGTCGTCGAAGCACGAGTCGTCACGGTAGTACGGCTGCGCGAGCAGCGCGTAGGCGTCGCCGCCGGTGTGTTTGCGAACCTGCCAGCGAGTGACCAGCGAGCCGTTCGGGCCCGAGATCTGCTCCCAGTTCAGCGTGGCGGCCGGACCCGAGAAGAACGGGTCGGCGAAGTCCATGTCGTTGCAGATTCCGCTCTGGCCCGCGATGCGGCAATCGCTCGGCGCCCCCGGCCCGGGGATCGTGATGTGCTGCGGACCGATGACGGGGATCGGATCGTCGTCGCGGAACTCGATGCGGTCTTGCGCGACGTGCCAGCGCGTGTTGCCGAACACCTCGTCGTTCTGGCCGTCGATCGGTGCGCCCGTGCTCACCCACGGGTTGTAGTAGGTCGATACCTTGCCCGCGTTGTAGTCCCACTGGACGTAGATGCCGTCGGCGGGCGGGATCACGTGCACACGCAGCTTGTCACCGAAGCGGATCTCGTCGCGATAGAAGATCTCGGTCTTGACGTTGTTGGTGGAGGAGTCGGCGCCGAACGCGGCGCGGATGGCGCGGACCGCTCCCACGCGCTCGCCGAACAGGATCGACGAGCCACCCCAGTTGTTGACCTCTTCCTCGTAGCCGCAGCACGGCGTGCGCCCCCCGGGACGCTGCTGGAACGCTCGTGCCTTCCACTGATCCACGATGTCGGGCCCGAGGTTCGGCGAGGCCGACAGCCCGCTGTCGTCGGGCGAGATGCGGAGCCCGGTCATCAGCCATCGGCCGTCGTAGCGGAACCAGTACCGCGGCGTCTTGACCCAAGCGGTGTCGAGCGGGCGGCGCTGCTCGACGGCCCAGCCATTCGGTGCCGCCGGCTGGGCCGGCACGTCCTGCGGCCGGCGCGGCGTGGTGACGATCGTGCCGTCGAGGTCGCAGTACGGGCCCTTGGGGGCCGCGCCGTAGCCGGTGTAGGACGACTGTGAGTACACGAACAGGTCCGCGTTCGCGTCCCGCACGTAGCGCACGTAGCCGTTCCCCGCGTCGAAGGAGGGACGCGGACCGTCGGGCGCCGCGAGCGCGACGTAGACGTAGGACGCCGATAGCGGGTTGCTCGGGTCCACGATCTTCACTTCGTAGGTCGATTCCAGGCCGGAGGGCATCGCGGCTTTCCGCGGCGCCCTGCCGCCCGTGTCGGAGTACATGAACACCAGCTCGTCGTTGTCGTCGAGCCCCCTCACCGGATCCGGCGTGGTGGCCTTGCCGTTGTGCATCGGGCTGCCGGGACGCGGCCGCGACGCACACGGGTTGCCGTTTCCGGCGGGCAGGGAATCCAGGTACGCGTCCCAGTTGTAATGGAACGGCTCGCGATCGAACGCGTAGGTGGTCTCTTCATCGACGCCGCTGTAGAAGGCGAAGCCCGACACGTTGTTGGAGATGTATCGCGTGAAGACCTCGTCCACCTGGAAGGGGATCTGTTCGAAGTCCGTTCCGTTCCATCGGTAGGCGAGCAGACGCGACACGTCTGCGCCCTCCAGCGGGTTGGCCGGCACGCGCGACCGCTGGTAGCAGTTGTGATCGCCGTTGTCGGACCAGTCGTAGGGGTTCCAGCGCTGACCCGCGCGATAGCAGTCGCTGCGCAGCGTCGCGGGAAGTGATCCTTGCGTGTCGGCGGTCTCGTAGTTCGTGGGCGTCTGGGGCTCGCGGAAGGCCGGATCCGGGCCCGCGGACCAGGACGGGAACTGCGAGCCGGTCAGCACCACCGGCTCGACGCTGCGCGCCTGCGTGACCGGGCTTTGCGGCGGGTCGGCCTCGGCCACGGTGGCGAGGCCGGCGACGAGCGCCGACAGAGCGATGAGAGACCGGATGCGCATGACGAAGCCTTTCGACGGCTGGACTTTCCGGCAGATTCGTCGCCGCGACCGGCGATTCCTGCCCGGGCTGCCCCCGAAGGCGGCTAGGCTTTACCGAACCTGAAAGAACGCTTGCCTTTGGCGGGACGGTCTCTCCTGCATCCCTCGTCGCCCCCGACAACGTCGCGCGAATCATGGGAGACGCCCGGGCCGGCTTGCCGGGATAGCCGAAAATCGTGACCCTGGGCCGTAAACTCGGGGACGTGATTTCGCAGGGCGAGATCGTCGTTCGATTGCTGATCGCGGCCGCGTTCGGCGCGCTGCTCGGGCTCGAGCGCGAACGCAAGGATCAGCCCGCCGGTCTGCGCACCTTCATCCTCGTCGCCGTAGGCTCGTGCCTGTTCGCGCTCGTGTCCGCATTCGGCTTCGACGACTTCACGGGCGAGTCCTCCGATCAGGCGGTGCGGGCCGATGTGACCCGGATCTCGTCGCAAATCGTGGTGGGCATCGGCTTCCTGGGCGGCGGAACGATCCTTCGGTACGGCGGCATGGTGCGCGGCCTCACGACCGCGGCCGGCCTGTGGGTCACCGCGGCGGTCGGGCTCGCCGTCGCGATGGGCTTCTGGGTGGGGGCATCCGCGGCGGTACTGCTCACGTTGATCAGCCTGGTGATCAAGCCGCTCGAGAAACGGCTTCGCCGCGCGAGCGGAAACGAAGAGGCCGGCTAGGCCGGCGAGGCGCCACGCCGTTCGCTGAGCTCGGTGACGATCTCGTCATCGCGCGGCTCGTCGAGCCGCCACAGCACGTCCACGAGCGATCGCAGCAGCGTCTGCGAGATCAGGAAGCTCATGTGTCCGAGATCCTTCACCAACACGTTGCGCGCTCGCGCGTTCGTCGAGACGATCTTGGCGTTTGACGCCGGGATGATCATCGCGTCGAGGTTCGAGTAGTAGGCGACGAAACGTGTCTCGCACGGCGCCGCGTCCTCGAGCCGCTCCAGCAACGCCGAGCCCGGACGCAGGTCCCGAGCCGCCTTGCCGCGGCCGGCCCATGCCGCGTAGGTGCCGCCGTGCGGTGAGCCGAGCGTGACGCACGTGTGGACCTTCTCGCGTCCGCCGCACAGCTGGATGTAGGCGCGTGCGACGAGGCCGCCGAGTGAATGACCGATCAGGTGAACCCGATGCGCGCCCGTCTCCTCGAGCACTCGATCCACGTGCGCGGACAGCTGTTGCGCGAGCTCTTCGACGTCGTGGCCGATGACGTTGTAGTTCATCGTCGAGATATGCCGGAAGCCCGCGCGCCGGAGGGCGCGGCGCGCGACCAGGAACGCCGAACGATTGTGGAAGTAGCCGTGCAGCAAGATGATCGGCGTCGACGCCGCTTCGGGATCAAGATATCGCAGCGGAAGCTCGGGCGTGAACCGTCCTGCGAGTCCGCGGTCTTGGTTCGGCTCGAGGGCCTCGCTCACCACGCCGGCCGGGTACATGGCGAGATTCAGTCCCGCCCAGGCGATCTCCTTGACCGCGCTGCGGTAGGTGCGGGGGCGGCGAAGCGCCCGGGTCACGGCGCGGCGAGCAGCCTGCGCCTTCCGGTAGCTCTCGCTCAGCTGGTTCCGATCCATCACTTCGCCTTCCGGCCCGATATCGGGTGGTTGTCGTCGACGTATGGTGACGGGGAAGGGTTCCTGCGGCCGGGGAGGTCGTCCGCGCGGCCAATTCTGTCTTCCCTGCTCACCTCGGTCAACGAGGCGGGGCGGTTGAGGGTTACCCCTTGCTTGCGACGCATAAACCGCGCAAACGCACGAGGCTGTGGATGAACATGCGGCCGGACGGTATGGCAGATCCGAAAAGCGACTATTGCGGCTTCACGATCAAAAAGATCGTGCCGGCGATCAGGATGACGCCTGCGATGATCACCGGTCCGATGATCCATTGGATCCCCATGCGGCCGCGAGGGACGATCTTGCGCGGCGGATGCACCCGCTTCTTTTTGTAGGGCTTCGGCTCCATGACGGCTTCATTATCGCCGCCTCATCGGAGGAACGCGCTGCCCGCCTCTCGCCAGCGTCGCGTGCGGGACTCGCGTGCGGGCTCGGGATCGATCTCCGCGAGCGCGAGCGCCAGCGCCCGTCCCAGCGTGTCGGCGGCCCGATCCGGATCGCTGTGCGCGGCCGGCGCGGGCTCGGGCACGATCTGGTCGGCGATGCCGAGCCGCCGCAGGTCGAACGACGTGAGGCGAAGGTCTGCCGCGACCGATGCGGGATCGTCGCGCTTGAGGATCGCTGCGGCGGCCTCGGGACCGATGATCGAGAAGATCGCGTGCTCCATGATCAGCAGCCGGTCCGCGCACGCGAGCGCGAGCGCGCCGCCGCTGCCGCCCTCGCCGGTGACGGCCGACACCACCGGCAGCGGGTGATTCAAGACCGCGGCGAACGTCTCGGCGATGGCGCGCGCGATGCCGGCGGCTTCGGACTCGCTGGACGGGTCGGCGCCCGGCGTGTCGACGAACGTCACGACCGGCAGGCGCCAGCGTCCCGCGAGCGCGATCAGCCGCTGTGCCTTCCGGAACCCGGCGGCAGCGGGATGCGTTCGCGCGAGCGCGACCACGCCGCATCGCACACCTCCGATCCGGGCGACTCCGCACAGCACGCCGTCGTCGTCGCCGCCTCCGCGGCGGTCGCCGTGAATCTCGATCAGATCCGCGCACACGCGACGAGCGAAGGCCGCGCCGTCGGGCCGGGCGCGATCGCGCGCGAAGATGACCTGCTGCCACGCATCGGGCTCGGCAGGCGCGGCCGGTTCGTCGATGGTCCCGATCGGCCCGGTGTGATCGCGGCCGGACACGAGATCCAGCAGCGCCCGAAGCCGGGCCCGAAGCTCTCCCGGCTCGATCTCGCCGTCGATCAGCCCGTGCCGTGCCGCGAAGCCGGCCGTGTGCGAGCCGGGCGGCAGCGGCCGCCCCGTGACGGTCTCGGCCACCCGCGGACCGGCGAAGCCCACGGTCGCGTCCGGCTCGGCCCACACGACGTCGGCGAGCGAGGCGAACGACGCGTAGACGCCGCCGGTGGTCGGGTTTCGCAGGTAGGCGACGAAGGGAAGCCCTGCGCGTGCGAGCGTCTCGCGTGCGACCACCGTCTTGGCCATCTGCACCAGCGCGGTCATTCCCTCCTGCATCCGGGCGCCGCCGCTCGCACACAGCGCGACGACCGAGGCGCGGCGGCCGGGCGCGCGCTCGAACGCGCGCGCGACCTTTTCGCCGGCCACGATTCCCATCGAGCCGCCGAGCACGGAGAAATCGAACGAGATCGCCTCGACCGCATGGCCCGCCAAGGCGCCGGACGCGGCAAGGACCGTTTCGCGACCGGGCTCGTATCCGGGAAAAACGAGCGGGTTCGCGGAGGCGAGGTCGGCGTCGCGCTCGACCCATCCGGGGTCGAGAACCTGATCGAGCCAGGGCTTCGCTTCGCGCATCCGAGCCGTTTCTTTTGCGGCGGCCGTCACCGACTCTCTATGATCGGGCACACAGCCGCCCGCGCACTGTATCAACGGGCAGAAAGGACGATCACGTGCCGGTTCGCGTCGTCATCGCCAAGCCGGGCCTCGACGGCCACGATCGAGGCGCCAAGGTCGTCGCGCGCGCCTTGCGCGACGCCGGGATGGAGGTCATCTACACGGGCCTGCACCAGACGCCCGAGATGATCGTCGAAGCCGCCATCCAAGAGGACGCCGACGCGATCGGCCTGTCGATCCATTCGGGCGCGCACATGACGCTGTTCCCTCGCGTGGTCGAGCTGCTCAAGGAACGGGGCGCGAACGATATCGCCGTGTTCGGCGGCGGCATCATCCCCAAGGAAGACATCCCGGTGCTGAAAGAAATGGGTATCGCCGAGATCTTCACGCCGGGCACGCCCACGCAAGCGATCGTGGACTGGATCAACGCCTCTCTTGCGACGACCGCCTAATCGCGGCGGAACAGGCGTGTGAGATCGATCTGCAGGCCGGGCAGGCCTTCATATTCCAGCGTCTCGCCCGGCTCGAAAATCACCGGTTTGCCGTAGCCGTCTGGGCTGTGGCAGTACACCTCGATCCGGTCGGCGTCGGGATCGACGACCCAGTATTCGGGAACGCCGAAGCGCGCATACACGTCGCGTTTGCGAACCCGGTCGATGCGCGGATCGGACACGACCTCGATCAGCAGCGACGGCACGCCCTGCATGTTCATCTCGGTGAGGATCTCGCTGCGGCCGTCGGCGACGAAGATCAAGTCGGGCTCGACGACGTTGTCGTCGGAGAGCAACACGTCGGTCGGGGCCATGTAGACGTGCCCGATCCGGTGCTCTTCGACGAAGTTTCCGAACAACAGGTGCAGGCGCCCGAGAATCACTTGGTGGCGCAGGCGGGGCGCGGCGCTCACGATGAGCTCTCCGTCGAGAAGTTCGCGCCGCAGGCCGTCGTCGGGGAACGCGAGCAAAGCCTGGTAGGTAAGCCCCGTGGTGCCCGGCATGAGTCCGATGGTATCACTCCCTTTCCGCAGCGAATCTGGCCGATTTCCGGGCGGAAGTCCCGTCCGGGAACAGCGAGCGAAACCGGCCGATTCGAGCGGCGACTCGGCCGGTTGCTAGAGTTTCGCGGGCTCGCGACCGCGCGGGCCGCCCCACACAGGAGCGGCGCATGGATCTGTTCGAATATCAAGGAAAAGAGCTGTTCTCGAAGCACGGTGTTCCGGTGCCTGACGGCAAGGTCGCCTCGTCGCCCAAGCAGGTGCGCGCGATCGCCGAGAAGCTCGGCGGCACGGTCGTGGTCAAGGCGCAGGTGCAGGTCGGCGGCCGCGGCAAGGCCGGTGGCATCAAGCTGGCGAAGACCCCCGACGAGGCGGTCTCGGTCGCCGAGCAGATCATCGGCTTGGACATCAAAGGCCACAAGGTCAAGCGCGTGCTGGTCGAACGCGCCGGCGACATCAAGAACGAGTTCTATGCCTCCTTCTTGCTCGACCGAGCCGGCAAAGGGTTCCTCGGCATGGTCTCGAGCAAAGGCGGCGTGGACATCGAAGAGGTCGCCGCGACCGAACCCGACGCGATCGCGAAGGTTCCCATCAGCGCGCTGACCGGCCTGCAGCCCTATCACCTTCGCCGGCTCGTCTACGGCGGCGGCATTCCGGCCGATGCGCAGAAGAACGTGATGGCGCTGCTGCAGAAGCTGTTCGATGCGTTCGTCGCATCTGACGCGTCGCTGGTCGAGGTCAACCCGCTGGTCCAGATGGGCGACGGAAGCGTCATTGCGCTGGACGCGAAGGTCTCGATCGACGACAACGCGATCTACCGGCAGGCGTGGACCGAGAAATTGAAGGACGTCGGACCGGCCTCCAAGCAAGAGAAGATCGCGGCCGAGAAGGGCTTGAACTACGTGAAGCTGGACGGAAAGGTCGGCATCATCGGCAACGGCGCGGGCCTGACGATGAGCACGCTGGACGTGGTGGCCGAAGCGGGCGGGACGCCCGCGAACTTCCTCGACATCGGCGGCGGCGCGAACGCCGAGACGATGGCCGCCGGCATCGACCTGATCTTCAGCGACAAGAAGGTGAAGTCGCTGCTGGTCAACATCTTCGGCGGCATTACGCGCTGCGATCTGGTTGCGCAAGGCATCTTGGAGGCGTTGCAGAAGCTGAAGGATCTGAAGGCGCCGATCGTGGTCCGCTTGGACGGGACCAACGCCGACCAGGGCCGCGCGATCTTGGAGAAGGCGGGCGATCCGCGGATCGTTCCGCAGCCCGACATGCTGTCCGCGGCGCGCAAGGCCGTCGAGCTTTCGAAGGGGAAGAAGTAATGGCCATTCTGCTGGATCAAAGCACGCGTGTCGTGGTGCAGGGCCTCACCGGCTCGGAAGGCACGTTCCACACCAAGCGCAACATCGCCTACGGCACCAACGTCGTCGCCGGCGTCACGCCCGGCAAGGGCGGCCAGACCTGGGAAGGCAGCGTCCCGATCTTCGACTCGGTCAACGATGCCGTGAAGGAGCAGGGCGCGAACGCGTCGCTGATATTCGTGCCGGCGCGCTTCGCGGCCGACGCGATGCTGGAGGCCGCCGACGCGGGCGTGGACCTGATCGTGTGCATCACCGAGAACATCCCCGCCGCCGACATGGCGCGCGTGTATCCGTACGTGCGCGGCAAGGGCATCGCGCTGGTCGGTCCCAACTGTCCCGGCCTGATCTCGCCCGGCAAAGCGAACATGGGCATCATCCCCGGCGAGATCACCGGCCCCGGCCCGGTCGGTCTGGTGTCGCGAAGCGGCACGCTGACGTATCAGGTGATGTACGAGATGTTCACGCGCGGCGTGGGGCAGTCCACCTGCGTCGGCATCGGCGGCGACCCGATCGTCGGCTCGAACTTCATCGACATCCTCGGCCGCTTCCAGGCCGACGACGAGACGCAGGCGATCGTGCTGATCGGCGAGATCGGCGGCGACGAGGAAGAGCAGGCCGCGCGGTTCATCGCCGACAACGTCACCAAGCCGGTCGTCGCCTACATCGCCGGCCACACCGCGCCCCCCGGCAAGCGCATGGGCCACGCGGGCGCGATCATCAGCGGCAGCAAGGGCACCGCGCAGGCCAAGAAAGAAGCGTTCGAGTCGCTCGGCATCAAGGTCGGCATCAACCCGACCGAAGTCGCCGAGCTCGCGGTCAAGAGCCTGTAGCGAGTACGAAAGCGCGAAAGAGCCGCCCGAATGTCCCGGGCGGCTCTTTCGTTCCTCGCTTCTCGACATCCCAGCCACAGCTTCCAACTGTGGAGGTCGAGCGGCGCACGAATGGATCAGTGCTCTGCGCCCAACAGTGCCCATCAGCTGGCGGCTCGGAGCCAGTCTCTCATCAGGGCCGGTCGAGTCCCATTAGCGCGTGCCGATCGTGTAGCGGACGCCGTCCTTGTCGGGCGCGCGGTCCACGTCGCTCATGACCAGCCCGGTCGCCGCGTAGGTGGTCGCGATCAGGCCCGTGAGGGTGCGGCCGGGATGCAGGATCGCATCGAGGCCGTGCGGCAGCCCGCGCAGCGGCACCCGCACCTCGACGATGTCGCCGCGGGTCGTGGGAACCAGATCGACGTACCAGGTCGTGTGGTTGTCCTTCGGGTTCATACGGATGAGAGCCTCGGCCGGGCAGGTCACCGCCAGCCGCGCGCGATCGTTTTCGGTCCGGGAGCCGTAGGTGTCGTGGACGGCGTCGGCGGTGCATGCCGTGCCCTCGAAGTGCCACGTCACCTCGAAGCTGGCGCTGCGTGCCACGGTCCCGGCCATGCGAATCAGGAACACGAGCGTCTCGGCCTCCCCGGCATCGTCGGCTTCGGTGTAGGCGGCGAACGAGCGAATGTCGGTTCCCGCGTCGGCGCTGCGGTCGAAGGCGTCCGGCAGGCGGAGCGTCTTGCCCACCACCACGACGCCCGGCGGAGGCGCGACGAGCGGCTGCACGTCGCCCTCGGCGTCCTCGGCCAGCGTGGGCGCGGCCGCGACGGCCGGCCGCTGGCGGGCCGCCATAGGCTGCTGCGCTCGGTCCGCGGACACGGACGGAATCGTGCGGACCGGGGCGATGCGCGTCGTGGCCGGCGGGGCCGCGATGGGAGCAGCGGTCTGCGCGGCGGGCAGCGATGGCGCGGCCAGCCCGGTCGCGAGCAGCAGGGCGGCGAAGGCCTCGGCGGCGTGCGACTCGGCTCCACCGAGCCGCGGCTTCACGGCCGCGATCACCTCGCGGGCGCGGCCGGCGATGGAGTGGAGCACCGGCGCCGCCCCGACCGGCAGGAGCGAATGGGCGGCCAGGGCCGTGATTTCGTCGGCGACGCTCGAGCAAGGCGAGCAGCCGGCGTGCGGCGCGGGAATGCCGTCCGATGCGGCCTTGGCGAGCCGCGACGCGCACGCGCCGTCCACGCCGTGATGCTCGGCCAGGACCCGGACGGTCTCGACGCGGAGCCGCTTGACGGCCCGATGCACCACCACGCGGGAGGCGGCCACCGAGGTTCCGAGCGTGGCGGCGATCTCCTGCGGCGAGCAATCATCGACGAACCGCAGCAGCACGGCCGCCTGGTCGCGGTCGGACAGCCGCGACATCGCCGAGGCGACGAGCGAGGCGAGGCGCTCGTCGGAGACGGCGGGCTCCTCGAAGTCCTCGACCAGCATCAGGTGCCGGCGCGCGGCGCGCTGGCGGTCGCGCACCAGGTTGAGCGCGCGGTTTCGCGCGGTGGTGAGCAGCCATGCCAGCGCGGCCTGCCGGTCGCGCGGCCCCCGCTCGAGCATGGTCAGGAAGGTCTCGGACGCGATGTCGCTCGCGTCTTCGCGGTCGCGCAGGATTCGGGCCGCGGCCCGCTCGACGGCTCCCCGGTAGCGGTGATGCGCGTCTGCGACGGTCTCCGGTGGCGTCATCTGTCTCCCCCTGGTTCGGATCTCGATACTCCCCACGTGTGAGGACACCGATGTCCGGGCTGCGTTACAGCTCGCTTGCTCGTCCGCCAATTCGACCCATGCGGAGCCCATTCCTTGCGCCGAACCCGCGAGACCGCTCGGAGTGCTGATTTCGCGTCCGCGGCCCCGGGTCCTTTCGGCCGGTATCGTTTTCTCCGCCGAATGCCGATTCCGCGGGACGAGCCGGAAGGCGGCGGCGCCGGGAGGGCAGGTCGAGCAAGAGCCCGGATGCGCGGCCATCCGAACGCTAGATCCAGCCGCGCTTTCTCTCGCGGACGCGGAGCGCCCCGGCGACGATGAGCCCCGCTGCGAGCCCGGCCTCAACCCAGAACCCGATCCACAGCGGATCGGAGCGGGATGCATGGGCCGTCAAGGCCCCGGCCGCGATGAGGCCGGTCATGACGTGAATCGCGTTGTCGCGGAACATCGCGGGCGTGCGGAAGTGGCGCACGATCACGATCACGGCCGAGGCGAAACCCGCCAGCGCGGCCGCCAGTCCGTAGCCGTACAGTCCGCCGTTGTGCACGAACGTCTCGCGCGGGGTCTGGATCCGGTACCAGTAGGGGATCAGCGCGTTGACGAACAGCAGAACGCCCGCGATCAGAACCAGCCGTTCCGCGCGAGTGATCGTCGACAGATCCACGCCCCGTCCCACGCGTCCGATTCTACGGACTGGCGCCCCTTCGAGGGCCTCGCTAGGGTTCGGCCGTGAGCCGAGCCGCGCCGCTTCGCGTCGGAGTCCTGGCGTCCGGATCCGGGACGCTGCTGCAGGCCATCATCGACGAGCAGGATGAGTCGTACTCGGTGGCGGTCGTGGTCAGCGACCGGCCGAACGTGGCGGCGCTCGAGCGCGCCGAGCGCGCGGGCATCGAGGCGGTCATCGTGGACTACGCCGGGTTCGACTCCCGGGACGCCTTCAGCGCGGCGATCGCGGCGGCCCTGCGCCATCGGTCGGTCGAGCTGGTCTGCAGCGCCGGCTTCATGCGCATCCTTTCTCCCGCGTACTTCGCCGCGGTCGGCGTGCCCACGCTCAACAGCCATCCGGCGCTCCTGCCCGCATTCCCCGGCGGGCACGGCGTCCGCGATGCGCTGGAGTGGGGGGTCAAGGTGGCCGGGACCACCATCCATTTCGTGGACGAAGAAGTCGATCACGGCCCGATCGTGGCCCAAGAAGCGATCCCGGTCTTGCCGGACGATACCGTGGATTCGCTCCACGAGCGGATCAAGGAGATTGAGCGCCGGCTCTACCCCGAGGTCATCCGTGGGTTCGCCGCCGGACGCTTCAAGGTCGAGGGCCGCCGGGTCCACGTGATCGGGTAGGATTCCGGGCCGATGCCGGACGTCATTCGAATTCAAACCGCGCTCGTTTCGGTCTCGGACCGCACGGGCCTGTCGGAGTTTTGCAAGGGCCTGGCCGAGGCCGGCGTGACGATCATCGCGACCGACTCGACCGGCCGGCACCTGGCCGAGTCGGGGATCGCGACCACGCCCGTTGCGGAGGTCACCGGGTTCCCCGAGATGCTCGGAGGCCGCGTCAAGACGCTGCACCCGAAGATCCACGGCGGGATCCTGGCCGATCGCGACGACCCCAAGCATCTGGCGCAGTTGACCGAGGCCGGGATCGCGGCGATCGACCTGGTCGTGGTCAACCTGTACCAGTTCCGCGAAGCGGTCGCGCAGGACCTGGAGTCGGCTCAGATCATCGAGCAGATCGACATTGGCGGGCCGGCGCTGATACGTGCCGCGGCCAAGAACCACACCGGCGTCGCGGTCATCGTCGATCCGGCCTCCTACGACGCGGTGCTCGAAGAGATCAGCATGACCGGCGGGCTCGAGTTCGAGACTCGCCGCGCGCTGGCCGCCGAGGCGTTCGCGCACACTGCCGCCTACGACGCTGCGATCGCGCGCTGGATGATGCGGGACGAGGCGTTCCCCGAGCACCTGTCGATCCCGATGGAACGCGTCCAGGCGTTGCGCTACGGCGAGAACCCGCATCAGGGCGGCGCGCTGTACGCCGAGGTCGGCGGCGAAGGCGGCGTCGCGCGCGCGAAGCAGCTGCACGGCAAGGACCTTTCGTTCAACAACATCTTGGACGTGGATGCCGCCTGGGAGACCGCGCAAGAGTTCGAGGAGCCCGCGGTCGCGATCATCAAGCACGGCATCCCGTGCGGCGTCGCGATCGGCGAGGACATCGCCACCGCCTACGACGGCGCGCTCGAATCCGATCGCGACGCCGCACGGGATGCCGTGCTTGATG
>Ga0247717_1000433_pt1 | contig 12788 bp, 12 predicted proteins | sample 24E_NmetaG_FD_189047 | JGI IMG/M metagenome (GOLD analysis project Ga0247717, IMG submission 189047) | Soil microbial communities from hillslope of Landscape Evolution Observatory, University of Arizona, Oracle, AZ, United States - 2-4-E_N | ecosystem: Engineered > Artificial ecosystem >... | reverse complement strand
GGCGGGAGGGGCGCCAGGGGCGCACCCCGCCGCGTCGTCGGCGCCCCGTCGACCGGGTACGCGAGCGGCCGCGGGCCGACCGGGGCCGACGGATGGGGCCGCCACCGGGCCACCAGCGGCTCGGCCTCGGGCGCCGCACCAGCGCCGGCCTCGGGGTACTGCCAGTCCGGCCACGAAGGGTCGCCGGCCGACGCCGGCTCCGGCTCGGACGCCGGGAGCTCGGTCTCGGCCGGCCCCTGGGGCGCCACGGCCTCGGGCCCGGCGTACCGCCCGTCGGCCTCGGGTTCGGCGAACCGCCAGTCGGCCTCGGCCGGTGCCGGGGGGGCCACCGCCTCGGGTCCGGCGTACCGCCAGTCGGCCTCGGCTCCGGCGTACCAGTCGGCCTCGGGCCCGGCGTACCGCCAGTCGGCCTCGGCCGGTGCCGGGTGGCCCACCGCCTCGGGTCCGGCGTACCGCCAGCCGGCCTCGGCCGGCGCCGGGTGGCCCACCGCCTCGGGTCCGGCGTACCGCCAGTCGGCCTCGGCCGGGTCCTGGGGGGCCACCGCCTCGGGTTCGGCGTACCGCCAGTCGGCCTCGGCCGGCGCCGGGTGGCCCACCGCCTCGGCTTCGGCGTACCACCAGTCGGCCTCGGCCGGCGCCGGGTGGCCCACCGCCTCGGCTTCGGCGTACCGCCAGTCCGCCTGAGGGTCGGCGAACGACCCGTCCGCTCCGGCCGGTTCGCCGGCGTCGACCAGCGGGTACCGGGAGTCGGGCTCGACTGTTCGGGGGCCAGCCGGCACGGGCCCGTCCCCCGCGGGCGCGCCCGCCACCGGCTCGGCCGGCCCGCCGTCGTCCGCTGTCGGCTGGACGGGCCACCCCGTCACCAGGGCCGCGTGCTCGTCGGGGACGGGGTCGACCACGGTCGAGGGAGGAGGACCGACGGGCCAGCCCAGGTCGTCGCGCGCGACCGTCCCGCCGCGGGACCGGCCGGTGGCGACCGCGCGGCGGCGCTCCCGCAGGCGGGCTCGTCGTGCGTGGGCCCGGCGGACGGAAGGCAGGTCACGCTCGGTGGTCACGGCCGGTCCACCCTACCGTTGTACCGCGCCCGTACCCGACGGGCGGCGCGCCGGCGCACGTCGTGGCCGCCCTCCACCACCCGGGCGTCGGGCCCCAGGCGGAGCACGAGGCGCTCGAGCCACGCCCGCTCGCTGACCCGGAGGCGGACGCGGCGCCAGCCGCCGGCGAGCTCCTCGACGGACTCGACGGGGTACTCCTCGGCCACCCAGCGTGCGGCCGGCGGCACCTCGATGGCGACGATCGGGTCCTCGGGCCGGGGCGAGAAGACGGGTGGCGACGGCGCCGGGGGGCGGGCGTCGAACCCCTCGTCGAGCACGGTGGCCGAGCGCATGCGGTCGACCCGGAAGATGCGGTCACCGGCGGCCGCGTGGCACCACGCCGCCACGTACCACTGGCCGGCGGAGTTGTAGACCTGGTGGGGGTCGACGACGCGGCGCGTCCAGGCGTCACGTCCGAAGGAGTAGTACTCGATCTCCACTTTTCGGCACGCAGCGGACGCGCCTTGAAGGGCGGTGAGCACCTCGGGCGGGGCGGCGCCCAGCTCCACCCCGACCGCATCGTCGGGGTCCACGCCGAGCACGGCAGCCACCTTGGCGAGGCCGCGGGCGAGGGGGCCGTCGGGATCGGTGCCCGGCGCGGCGACCAGGGCGGCGCCCGCGGCCACCAGGGCCAGGCCCTCGGCCGCCGTCAGGCGCAGAGGCCGGGCGAACCAGTCGGCGAAGCGGATCCACACCCGCCCGTCCTCGACGTTGGCGTCGATGAGGGTGTCCGGGGTGAAGGGGTGGACCCCGCACAGGAACAGCAGGCCCAGGTCGTCGACCAGCTCCTGCTCGGTGCAGCCGAACCGGGAGCACACCTCCTCGATGGTGGGGCCGTCCTGGGCGGCCACCCACGGGACGAGGGCGAGCAGCCGGCGGAGGCGCTGGTCGGCCGGCGCCGCCGGGCTCACGGGGCGGCCGCCAGGCGGTCGAGCCAGTCCACCATGCCCGCCCGCAGCTCGGGCGGCTCCAGCACCTCGGCGTGGTCGAGGAACCCGAGGGCGAACGAGCGGAACGCCTCCCGGTTGGTGACCGCCATGGCCAGGACCACCGACCCGTCGGGGCGGCGCTCGCGCACCGCCTCCGTCCCCGCCTTGGCCACGGCCCAGTCGGCCTGGTCAGCGTTCACCACGAGCACGGCCTCCACCTCGTCCTCGTCGCCCATCCGCCACGGCGCCGGCGGGCCGGCCGGCGGGGCGTGGGCGGGCCGCTCGTAGGCGCCCGCCTCGCCCGCCTCGGGCGCCGACTCGAGGCGGTCGAGCCGGAAGTTGCGGCGCTCCCCGCGGAGGTGGTCGTGCCCGATGAGGTACCAGTGCCCGTTGGCGAAGGAGAGCCGGTGGGGGTCGACGGTGCGCTCGTCGCCGCGGTACCGGAAGGTCACCGGGCGCCGCTCCCCGAGGGCCGAGAAGAGCACGGCCAGGTGCTCGCTGCCCGGGAGGGCGGCCAGCGGCGCCGCGGGGTCGGGCCCACCGGTGGCGCCGCCCAGCTTCCAGATGGCGACGGCGGCCTCGCCCGGCGACCCGGGGCCGCCGCCGGCACCGAGGCGGACGGTGGAGGCGGCCAGGTGGAGGGCGGCCAGCTCGTCGGGTGCCAGACCGGGGTCGGGCAGCTCGTAGCGGTCGCGGGGGATGCGGTAGCCGTCGCCGCCGTCGGCCCGGTCGCCCGGGAGGGGCTCGATGACGAGCGGGATGCCCATGGCCCGCAGGGCGTCCTTGTCGCGCTCGAACGCCCGCCGCGCCGATTCGCCGCCGCCGTAGCCGGGGACCCGCTGGGAGATCTCGGCCCGCGAGAGCGGCCGGTTCGCATCGAGGAGGGCGGCGACCAGGTTGAGCAGGCGCTCCAGCCGGTTCACCGCGTCGAGGCTACCGACGCCGCCAGGGCCCCGGCGGCAGCCGCGTAGGCGTGGAAGCCGGGGTCGTCGGCGGCCCGGCGCCCCATGCTGGTGACCTCGATGCCGGCGCCGTCCAGCAGGGCGAGCACGTCGGGGACGTGGACGTCGACCACCTCGTGGGGCGGGCCGGTCACGTCGGGCCGGGGGCGGCCGTCGGGGACCGCCACCCGGGCCGCCTCGTGGGCCAGGGCCAGCGCCGTGGCCGTGTGGTGGCTGACGCCGCGGTGACGCGGCCGGGGGTCGGCGTCGGAGTAGCGGACGGCGACGATCGGGCACGCTCCCGCCCGCCCGGCCAGGTCGACCAGCACCGCCGCGTCGACGGCGCCGTGCCCGCGCCCGGTGCCCGTCCCGACGCCGCCGGGGCCCGGCCCCGCCACCACGGCGTCGGCTCCGGCCGACACCGCCACCTCCATCGCCGACAGGGCGTTCACCGCCTCGTGGTCGCCGCCGAACGCCTGGCCGGCCGACACGGTCAGGGCCAGCAGGCCCTTCTCCCGGAGGCAGGCCACCAGGTCGGACAGGGCCAGGGGCAGGGCGGCGGCGTCGGTCATGACGTACCCGAGCCGCCGGCCCGGCGCGCCGGCGGCGAACGCGGCGGCGACGGCGGCCAGCTGCGAGTGGACGCTGCACACGACCACGGGCACACCGGCGAGCGACCCCGGCCGGTACGAGTCGGCCTCCTCGGCCACCCCGGTGTCCGCCTGGAGCGAGGTGTACCGCAGCTTCATCACGTGCCCGGGCCCGGGGGCGTCGAACGACGCCCGCGCCAGGTTCCAGTGCACGACGTCCCAGCCGCCGGTCCCCAACCCCAGGTCCACCGCCGTCGTGTTGACCACGACGGGGTCCCCCACGTCGACGCGCCCCACCAACGAGGTCAGGACGTAGGCCCGCCTCCCGTCGTCCAGCGTGACCCGCTGCAATCCCTCCCTCTCCGAGATCAGGGCCGCCACGGCCCGGGTGGAGAAGCTCGGCACCCGGCTAAAACCGATCGGCCCCGGGTGCCCCGGGGGAGGGACACGGCCCGCCGGCCCCGGGGCTCACAGGGACGCGATGAGCTTCTCGACGCGCTCGTCGCGCGCCTTGAACGGGTCCTTGCACAGCACCGTCCGCTGGGCCTGGTCGTTCAGCTTGAGGTGGACCCAGTCCACCGTGAAGTCCCGTCGCCGCTCCTTGGCCCGGCGGATGAACTCGCCCCGCAGTCGGGCCCGGGTGGTCTGGGGCGGCTCGTCGACGGCGGTGGCGATGGCCTCGTCCGTGCACACCCGCTCGACCAGGCCCTTCTGCTGCATCCGGTAGAACAGGCCGCGGTCCTGGGAGACGTCGTGGTACTGGAGGTCCATCAGGGCGATCTTGGGGTGGGTCAGCGGCACGTCGTGGCGGGCCTGGTAGGCCTCGAGCAGCCGGTGCTTGATCACCCAATCGCACTCGCGGTCCAGCGACAGGGGGTCCTTCTCGAGCCCGGTGAGGCAGTGCTCCCACATCATGAGGGCCTGCTCCTCGAGGGGGCTGAAGCCCTTCTGGGCGTGGTACTTCTGGGCCCGCTGGAGGTACTCGGCCTGGATGTCGATGGCCGTGACCTCGCGCCCGTTGGCCAGGCGGACCCGGCGCTTGCACGTGGGGTCGTGGCTGATCTCGCGGATGGCCCGGATGGGGTTCTCCAGGGTCATCTCCCGCAGGACGACGGCCGGGTCCTCGAGCATGCGCAGCATGATGCTGGTGGCGCCCACCTTGAGGAAGGTGGCGTACTCGCTCATGTTCGAGTCGCCGACGATGACGTGCAGGCGCCGGAACCGCTCGGCGTCGGCGTGGGGCTCGTCGCGGGTGTTGATGATGGGCCGGCTGCGGGTGGTGGCGCTGCTCACGCCCTCCCAGATGTGCTCGGCCCGCTGGCTGATGCAGTACACGGCGCCCCGCGCCGTCTGGAGCACCTTCCCGGCCCCGGCGTAGATCTGGCGGGACACGAAGAACGGGATCAGGACGTCGGCGTAGTGGCCGAAGTCGTCCCGCCGGCTGGTGAGGTAGTTCTCGTGGCAGCCGTAGGAGTTGCCGGCCGAGTCGGTGTTGTTCTTGAACAGGTAGATGATCCCGCGGATGCCCTCCTCGCGGAGGCGCTGCTCGGCGCTGAGGAGGAGGTGCTCGAGAATGCGCTCGCCCGCCTTGTCGTGGACGACCAGGTCGTAGATGGAGTCGCACTCGGGCGTGGCGTACTCCGGGTGGCTTCCCACGTCGAGGTAGAGCCGGGCGCCGTTCTCCAGGAAGACGTTGCTGCTGCGGCCCCAGCTGACGACCCGGCGGAACAGGTAGCGGGCGACCTCGTCGGGGCTGAGACGGCGCTGCCCGCGGAGGGTGCAGGTGACGCCGTACTCGTTCTCGAGCCCGAAGATGCGCCGTTCCATTCCACCCCTGCTCCCCGGCCGGGACCGGACGTCTCCTCCCCACGGTACCGTTCGGTGGATGGACCGCGGTCCGATGGTGCACCTGGTGTCGGTGGGCAGTTCGTTCCACGCCAGGGTGATCGCCGCCCGCCTCGGGTCCGACGGGATCCCCACCGAGCTGCGCGGCGCCGTGGACGGCCCCTACCCGGGGATGGGCCAGGTCGACGTGTACGTGCGGGGCGACGACGCCGAGGTCGCCCGGGAGCTGCTGCTCGTCGACGAGGTGGAGTCGGTGTTCGAGCCCGAGCCCGACCCGACGCCGTACCGGATCCCCGTGCTGGCGGCCTGGATCGCCGTGATCGCCGTGGTGGCCGTCGCCACCACGTGGATGGCCCGGTCGCTGCCGAGCGGCTAGGCGCCGCGAAGCGGCAACCTGTCGTCGAAACGACCCGGATACGAGTCGTTTCCGCGACAGGTTCGGGGCGCCCCCGTCGTCAGGGGGTGGCGGGCTCGCCGGGAGGAGCCGAGGGCGGCTCGACCGGCTGGTCCAGCAGGGCGGCGAGGTCGCCGTCGACGATGCGGCGGAACGCCCGGCGCTCCCGGGGACGCTCGAGGACGGCGACCTCGAGGTCGGCGGGGTGGAGCGCCCGGTCGGGCCCGCCCAGGGCCTTGCTCGCCGCCTTGAGGGCGTCGCCCAGCGACCATCCCTCGACGAAGGCGTCCTTCATGCGGTCGTGGATGTTGTCGGCCTCGCCCCCGAGAACGGCGAAGTGGTCCTCGTCGTAGATCGTGCCGCTGAAGTCGATGTGGTAGAGCTGGTCCTTGCCGCCGTTGCCGTCGGGCGGGCCGACCTCGGCGACGAGGATCTCCACCTCCATGGGCTTGATCTCCCTGGTGAACACCTGGCCCAGCCACTGGGCGTAGGCGTTGGCGAGCGACCGGGCGTCCACGTCCTCCCGGCTGTACTCGTAGCCCTTGACGTCGGCGTGGCGCACGCCCCCGACACGCAGCTGGTCGAACTCGTTGAACTTGCCGACGCCGGCGAAGGCGATCCGGTCGTAGATCTCGCTGATCTTGTGCAGGGTGCGGGACGGGTTCTCGGCCGCCAGGAGGATCCCGTCGGCGTAGACGACCCCCATGAGGGACCGGCCCCGGGCGATGCCCTTGCGGGCGTAGTCCGCCTTGTCCTTCATCATCTGCTCGGGGGCGACGTAGAACGGCATGCTCATCGCGCCACTCCCGGGCTCGCGGGGCGGGTGGAGACGCGGGCGCTCACGGGTGCATCCCCCGGTTGGTGCGGCGCTCGATGAGGGCACCGAAGCGCTCGGCGACCTCGGCCTCGGGGATGCGGGTGAAGCCGTCGGCCGAGATGGTGGCGATGACCGGGTAGATGCCGCGCACGGGGTCCGGGCCCCCCGTGGCGCTGTCCTCCTCGGCCGCCTCGTACAGGCTCTGGATGGCCAGCTCGACCGTGGCCTCGACGTCCATCCCCTCCGTCCATCCCAGCTTGACGGTGGTGCGGGCGTCGCGGCCGCCCGACCCGTCGGCGTGGTAGTCGGCCTCCTCGTAGCGGCCGCCGGTGACGTCGTAGGTGAAGATCCGGCCCCGCCGCCGGCGGATGTCGTAGCCGGCGAAGATGGGCACGACGACCATGCCCTGGAAGGCCATGGGCATGTTGGCCCGGATCATCCCGGCCAGCTGGTTGGCCTTGCCCTCCAGGCTGAGGGAGGCGCCCTCCACCTTCTCGTAGTGCTCGAGCTGGAGCTGGAAGAGCTTCACCATCTCCATGGCCGGCCCGGCGGCACCGGCGATGGCCACCCCCGAGTGGCGGTCGGCCGGGTAGACCTTCTCCATGCTGCGGTGGGCGATGCTCGTCCCCGCCGTGGCCCGCCGGTCCCCCGCCATCACCACGCCGTCGGCGTAGCGGATGGCGACGATCGTCGTCCCGTGGGTGACGGTGACGCCGTTCATGTCGATCTGCGGGGGGACGCCGTGGAGCCGGCGGAGAAGGCCTGCGAAGCTCGGTCCGGGGTCGTCCGTGGCGGGAAAGAGCGGCAGGTTCATGACCCGCCGGAGGCTAGCGGGCGACTACGCCCGCCGGAGGAGCAGCGCCTCGACGCGCTCCTGGAGTCGGTGCTGAAGAATCCACTCCGCGGCGCGGGTCAGCAACTCCGGTGAATCGTCGAAGTCACCTAGAGCGTTGTTGCAACGGAAGCACAAGAGACCGCGGATCTGGCCCGTCCGGTGGTCATGGTCGACGTGTAGCGAGATCCCTGTCGTCGGGAGGCGGCCGCAAACCCCGCAGACGCCGCCCTGATCGGCGAGGAGCGCGTCGTAGTGCTCGAGCGTGATCCCGTACTTCCGCAAGAGGTGGCCGGCGCGGTTCTTGCGCCTGCCCTCTGGAGACTGCTGGAGCCGACGCTGGTTCTCGAGATACCGCTCGCGGTTGTCGTCACGCCAGCGCTTGGCTCGCTCGATCTCCCGGTCACGAACCTCGGGGTACCGCTCCTTCGCTCGGGCGCGGAAGCACTCCTTGCAGTCACCGCGGAGCCCGTCTCGGCCGCCTACCGCCTTGTAGAAGTTCTCGAGTGGCTGCGGCACACCGCACTTGGTGCAGGTCCTCACGTACCAAGCCTAGCGAACACACGTTCGGGCGTCCAGTGACGTTACAGGTCGCGCATCGCCTTGGACGTAACTACTGGCCGCCCTTCTGTACGTACGAACGTACAAAGTCCTCTGCATTCTCCTCGAGCACCTCGTCGATCTCGTCGAGGAGCTCGTCGAGCTCGGCCTTGATCTTGTCGCCCTGGGTGGTATCGGCGGGCGCGGTCTCGTCGACCTCCTCGGCCTGCCGGCTCGACGTCGACTTCTTCTTCTGCTCTCGCTCTGCCATGACGTTCGACTGCCTCCTAGGAGCCCAACCGCTCCAGCAGCTCGGCTGGGCTGGAACATCCCTCCAACAACGTATCGACCATTCCTGCGGTTCCCCTGAGCGGCTCCATCATCGGGACCCGCCGCAGCGGGTCGCTGCCCAGGTCGAAGACCAGTGAATCCCAGTTCGCCGCCGCGATGGAGGATCCCCACCGCTGGAGGCACTTGCCCCGGAAGTACGCCCTGGTGTCGCGCGGCGGCTCGGTGATCGCCTCCTCGATGTCGGCGTCGGGGACGAGCCGCTCCATGCCCACCCGGTTGAACAACGACCGCCCCGGCTCCAGCGAGTGGTACTGGAGGTCCATGGCCGCCAGCTTGTGGTCCGACCACGACAGGCCGTGACGCTCGCGGTACCCGCTCACCAGCCGGTACTTGGCCACCCAGTCGAGCTGGTCGGCCAGCTCCATGGGGTCGCTCTCGAGTCCCGTCAGCACCGCCTCCCAGCGGCGGAGGACCTCGGCTCCCACCTCGGCGCCGAGCACGTCGAGGCCCCGGTCCTCGGCGTACTTGCGGGCGAGGTCGAAGTACTCCCACTGGATCTCGAGGGCGGTCATCCGGCGGCCGTCGGCCAGCTCGACCAGGTCGGCCAGGCCCAGGTCGTAGGAGATGCGCCGCAGCGACCGCACCGGTGTGGCCAGGGTGAAGTCGCGGTCGCCGAACCAGTCGTCCTCGATCATGGCGAGCACGATCGACGTCGTCCCCAGCTTGAGCAGGTTGGCGACCTCGGACAGGTTGGCGTCGCCCACGATCACGTGCAGGCGCCGGTACTTGGAGGCGTCGGCGTGGGGCTCGTCGCGTGTGTTGACGATCGGCCGCTTGAGGGTGGTCTCCAGGCCGACCTCCTCCTCGAAGAAGTCCGCCCGCTGGGTGAGCTGGAAGGGCACGTCGACGCCGCCCGTGGACGCCGCCTCGCTGCCCACCTTGCCCGCCCCGCAGTACAGCTGGCGGGTGACGAAGTGGGGCATGACGTGCTGCACGATCCGGCCGAACGGCGCCTGGCGGTCCACCAGGTAGTTCTCGTGCGTCCCGTAGGAGTTGCCCTTGCGGTCGGAGTTGTTCTTGTAGACGGAGATCGACTGGCCGGGCGGCAGGAGGCGGGCGGCCGCGTCCATCGACCGGATCAGGATCCGCTCCCCCGCCTTGTCGTAGCGGACCGCCTCCAGGGCGGTGGCGCACTCGGGCGTCGAGAACTCGGGGTGGGCATGGTCGACGTAGTACCGGGCGCCGTTGGTGAGGACGGCGTTGACCAGGTGCGTCTCCACCTCGGGGGCGGTCGTGCCGTCACGGGCGAAGCCGCGGGCGTCGTTTCCGGGCGACTCGTCCTCGAAGTCCCACCCGACCTTGCGTGACAGCTCGCTGACGTAGGCGTTGATCAGCACCGACGAGGCCGCGATGGGGTTCGACTCGCCCAGCCCCCGGTGCACGATCCCGTACTCCGTCTCGATGCCACACACCTTGGCGATGGCCACGAATCGACCCTACAACCCCCCGGCCGGCAACCCGCGCCGACAACCGCCCCCACGAGCGGCGCAGAAAGCGCGAGGCAGTCCTCGACCATCGAGCTCGCCGAGCAACCTCCGGTTGCGACGGCGATCAGAGGTACTGGCCGGTCCCCACCCGTTCGATGGCGCGGCCGCCGGTCGGTTCCTCCCCCTTGCCCTCGGACATGAGCACCCGGAGGAAGACGATGCGCTCGCCCTTCTTGCCGGAGATCTTCGCCCAGTCGTCGGGGTTGGTGGAGTTGGGGAGGTCCTCGTGCTCCTTGAACTCCTGGCGGATCGACGCCGACAGGTCGGCCTGGCGGATGCCCCGCCCCTCGCCGGCGATCTGGCGCTTGATGGCGAGCTTCTTGGCCCGCCGGACGATGTTCTCGATCATGGCCCCGGACGAGAAGTCCTTGAAGAACATGACCTCCTTGTCGCCGTTCTGGTAGGTGACCTCGATGAACCGGTTCTCGTCGACCTGCCGGTACATCTCGTCCACGGTGCGCTCGATCATGACGCGCACGGCCTTCTCGGGATCGCCCCCGCCCAGGGAGTCGACCTCCTTGGCGTCGAGCGGGAGGTCGGACGTCAGGTAGCGGGAGAAGATCTGCGAGGCCGCCTTCTCGTCCGGGCGCTCGATCTTGATCTTCACGTCCAGGCGGCCGGGGCGCAGGATGGCGGGGTCGATCAGGTCCTCGCGGTTGGACGCCCCGATGACGATGACGTTCTTGAGCGTCTCGACGCCGTCGATCTCGGCCAGCAGCTGGGGGACGATCGTCGACTCCATGTCGGACGAGATCCCGGTGCCGCGGGTGCGGAAGAGGGAGTCCATCTCGTCGAAGAAGACGATGACGGGCATGCCCTCCTCGGACTTCTCCCGGGCCCGCTGGAACACCAGGCGGATCTGGCGCTCGGTCTCGCCCACGTACTTGTTGAGCAGCTCGGGGCCCTTGATGTTGAGGAAGTAGCTCTTGGCGTTCTTGTCGCCGGTGACCTCGCTGACCTTCTTGGCCAGCGAGTTGGCCACCGCCTTGGCGATGAGGGTCTTGCCGCACCCGGGCGGCCCGTACAGCAGGATCCCCTTGGGCGCCGGGAGCTTGTGCTCCACGAACAGATCGCGATGGACGAACGGCAGCTCGACGGCGTCGGTGATGGCCTCGATCTGCTCGTCCAGGCCGCCCACGTCCTCGTAGGAGATGTCGGGCACCTCCTCGAGGATGAGCTCCTCCACCTCGGGCCGCGGCAGGCGCTCCAGCAGCATGGCCGTGCGGGTGTCCATGAGGACGGTGTCCCCCGCCCGCAGCGTGGTGCCGGCCAGCGCCTCCGACAGCTCGACGACGCGCTCCTCGTCGGCCCGGCCGATGACGAGGGCACGGCGGCCGTCGTCCATCAGCTCCTTCAGGGTGACGACCTCGCCGGCGATCTCCTGGCTGCGGGCGAGGACCACGTTCAGCGACTCGTTGAGCACGACCTCCTGGCCCTTGCGCAGATCGGTGCCCTCGATCTCGGGGTGGAGGGCGACGCGCATCTTCCGGCCGCCCGAGAAGACGTCCACCGTGCCGTCGTCGTTGGTGCCCAGGTAGGTGCCGTAGGCCGACGGCGGCTGGGTCAGCTTGTCGACCTCCTCGCGCAGGGCGGCGATGTGCTCACGCGCCTCGCGCAGGGTGTAGGTGAGCTTCTCGTTCTGGGAGACGGCCTGGGCCAGCTGGCCCTTCGTCTCCAGGAGCTTCTCCTCCAACGTCCGGACGCGCTTGGGGGCGTCCTGGAGACGGCGACGGAGGGTGACGACCTCCTCCTCCAGGATCCGGACCTGCTCGGCCAGCTCGGCCGGATCGTCCCCGCCGCTGCGGAACGTGCCCTGCTCTTCCGAGTCCGTGGGAACCACCTCCTCTCCTGGCGACCATACACGTCCCCGGAAATTCCACCGAGGGATGCACCGCTTTTTCACCGCCGATCCCGGGGAAACTCGGTATGCTCTGCTACGAGCCGCACGGCGTTGGCCCAGGGAGGGCTGGATCATGGGAATGAAGGTGTGGATCGACCAGGACCTGTGCACGGGCGACGGCCTGTGCGAGGAGATCGCGCCGGCGGTGTTCACCCTCCTCGACGACGGCCTTGCCTACGTCAAGGAGGGGAGCAAGGTCTTCAACCCGGGCGGGGCGGAGAACATGGCGGCGGTGCCGGCGGGGATGGAGGACGACGTCGTGGAGTCGGCCGAGGAGTGCCCCGGGGAGTGCATCTTCATCGAGACCGAGTGACCCGCCTCACCCCGAGGTGAGGCAGGGCCCGGCGGACACCGTGCCGCCCCGCACGGCCCCGAGGACGCTGCGGAGCTCGTCGGACGTCACCGCGTAGGCGGTACCGCTCTTGTCGGGGGCGATGGCGAAGGCGACGCCGATGACGTCGCCCGTGCTGTTGACCAGCGCCGCGCCGGAGTCCCCCGGCTGGAGGGCCGCCGCCAGGATGAACACGTCGCGCCGCGTGGACCGGGTGTCGTAGAGGTCGCGCCCGACCGCCTGCACCCGCTGGCGGACCGCAGCGGGGGCGATGCGTAGCTGGTCCTGGCCGTTGGGATGGCCGAACACGGCACCGGTGTCGCCGACGGCGCCCTCCCCCACCCCGAGGGCGGCCTGGTCCAGCCCCGGCACGCGGAGCACGGCCAGGTCGCGGCCGGGGTCGAAGGCGACCACGGTGGCGTCGAAGCGGCGGCCGTCGGGGCGGCGGACCTCGGTGCGCCCCGGCTGCTGCCCCGCCACCACGTGGGCGTTGGTGACGACCACGTCGGGCGCCACCGAGAAGCCGCTCCCCTCCTGGGTCCGGGAGCAGGCGACGCCCGACACCTTCACGGTCGACCGCGCCACCCGCTGGAGAACCGGTGCCGGGATGCCGGTCGACTCGGGAGGCGGGCCCGTGTCGGGGGCCGGCCGGAGTGACTCGAAGACCTTGGGGAAGTTGGTGTCGCCCACCACCCGCCGGAGCGCCTGGAGGGTGTCGGGTGGGCGGGGCAGGGCGC
>Ga0247717_1000432_pt1 | contig 12817 bp, 6 predicted proteins | sample 24E_NmetaG_FD_189047 | JGI IMG/M metagenome (GOLD analysis project Ga0247717, IMG submission 189047) | Soil microbial communities from hillslope of Landscape Evolution Observatory, University of Arizona, Oracle, AZ, United States - 2-4-E_N | ecosystem: Engineered > Artificial ecosystem > Mesocosm... | reverse complement strand
AATTGACGGAGGAAGCAGGCAGCGTCGTGGCGGGCTACCTCGAAACTATGTCGACGGTATGGCTGGCCGAGGACGTAACGCTGGTCGACGCGCGCGCGAGCAGGTCGTACACGGGCCGCGCCGGAGCCCTCGAGTGGTTGCGCCGGGCGCGCCTGGCGGAAGCGCAGCCCAGCGACATCCATCTGGTGGTCTCCGGCGAGCAGGTCGCGGCGGAATGGCTACTGCGGCCGCAGGGAGGCGGAGCGGTGCTGATGGCCGCTTTCGCCGTCGTCGAGGCCGGCGAGATCTCGGCGCTGCGCATGTACCGCGGCGGCCGCGGGGGGCGGCGGGTCGAGCGGGACCCGCGACCGGCACGGCCGGCGGTCGAAGGAGGGGGAGCGACATGACAGGTTCCAAGGCAGGACGATGGACCGACGACGCCGGACGGGGCGCCACCGTGCCCGGCGCGGCGCACGGGTCGCGCACACGACGCGGCCGTATCGGGTCGATGCGCGCGACCGCGATGATCGCCGTCGCGATGCTCATGCTCGCAACGGCGCCGGGTGCGTACTCGACGTCGGCGGACGGCGACTACAACCCACTGCCGCCGGCGTCGGTTTGGGGGCGGGGCGACGAGGCAGGCAACACGAACACGCAGACGCCGGAGAAAACGCTCCAGGCTGTATCACTGATCCGCTCGGGGGAAAAGTTTCTGCTGGGACACGTTTACGACCGCGAGATGCCGCTCTTCCCGGGCAACTCATGGAACCTGGAAGCCAAACCTCCCTTGACGATCGTGCAGCAGGTAGCAAACACCGACTACTTCCACGGTGAGATCGGGCAGAACGGCACTCAGTTCGACAGTCTCGGCCACTTCGGCATCCATCCGTCGGTCACTTCGCCGCACGAGACTCAGTACTACAACCAGTGGACGCACGATGAGGTCCACGGTCCTCTCGGTCTCAAGCACCTCGGCGTCGAGAAGATCAAGCCGTTCTTCACGAAGGCGGTTCTGCTCGACATCGCTCGGTACGCGAACGGCGGCCACACATTGTCTCCCGGCCAGGAGATCACGCTCGACATGGTGCGCCAAACGCTCGCCGCTCAGTCGATGAGCGAGCACGACATCTCGACGGGGGACGTTGTGCTCTTCAGGACCGGATGGGAGGAGTTCTACGACGAGGGGACTCTCACGTACTTCGCGGGCGCGCCGGGTGTACCGGGCGCGACGCCGGGGGTGGGCCTCGCGGTCGCGCGCTGGCTCGGCACCAAGCGGGTTGCCTGCGTAGGCGCCGACAACTGGGGGATCGAGGTCGTGCCTGCGATCGACCCGCCGGAGGGTCTGATCTATCCGGTACACAACGAGCTGATCGTGCGCAACGGCATTCCGCTTCAGGAGTCGATGCACCTCGCCGGGATCGCGGGGGACGCGGCACAGCGGCTGCGGAATGGAGACCCGAACCCCTATACGTTCGCCTACGTGTTCGTTCCCGTGCCGGTTCGCGGTGCATCGGGATCTCCAGGGATCCCGATCGCGATCCGATAGCGTGGAGCGCCGGTACCACGTGGGGTGCTAACGGAGCTTGCGCAGGGTTGAGCGAGTCGCGGCGGCCTGGACGGCAGGGTCGCTACGACGTCGCGCATCGTAGCTCAACTCGAGCGATGGCCACCATCTTCGACCACCGCGGCAGGTGCCGCGTCGGGCCGATTAGCAGGAGAGTCTTTCTCTCGGGGCGAAGTCACCAGGCACAGGTCCCAGACAATTGGGGAGTCCCGGCATCCGGAGGGAGAACGTTGCGCAAGCTATCGATCTTGAGCGTGCTGGTGCTCGTCGTCGCCGTCTTAGTCCCATCGCTCGCCGCGGCCGACAGCAGCGATCGATATCGGGGACCGTACTTCGGTAAAAACAACTTTCCTCCCGCCTGCACCCGTGACAATGCCGCCGACAACGAGCACAACCTGTGCTATCGCATGGCGACCGGGCTCAACGGACTGGACTCCCCGCAGGTGGACGTGCTGGTGATGGTTCCGGTATCGCCGACCGCCGAGCGTGACATGCGGATTCTGCGACAGTCGGTGGAGATGTGGGAAGGCGGGATCCAGACCCTCGCGGCTCAGATGGGACTCGACTGGCTCGCCGAAGGCGTGGACTTCCACATCACGATCGACTATGTCGACCCGGAAGGCGGCGGCGGCGAGTTCACGACCTACCCGGTCGTGGATCCCGAGATCGTCGTCATCGCCTCGAACCCCGTTGGCGGTGTCGGCATCGGCATCGATCCGGTGGATTTCGCGAGCCGCGTGGGTCTGACCGACGACGGCGACGCGCCGTGTCACCCGGTCTCGAACCCTCTGGATTTCGAGGCATGGGAAGCCCTGCCCGGCTTCGACAGTCATCACGGGGGCCGCACCGGAACCTACGTCGAGGACTGCGGTGGTGAGAACGGCAACGAAGGGGGCGGGGGCAACGTCTGCTTCGCGATCAACGGCGCCATCGATCCCGAACCGACGGCGCTCGACGTTTTCAATCTCTTCGACCTCACCTCACACGAAGTCGGTCACTGCTTGACACTCGGCCACGTCGGCGACGGCGGTGAGGCCATTCTGGGCAATGGATGGGGAGCCGTTCCGACCAACGACATCATGTCCTACAACAGCGACCCGGACGGGCTCAACAAATGCGTGTCGACCCTCGACGTCGAGGCCTTCGCCCTCCGCATGAGTCGATACCTCGACGTCAACGGCGACGCTGTCGTCGATGGCGCGGACCGCCTCGAGGCCAACGACCAGGTCGGATCGCCCGACGGCCTCAACCCGCTCCAGGTTCAGCATCCTCGAGGCCACTTCTACGCCTCCGGCTCGGGTGCGCCGACCGACTGTCCGCAGCCCGACCTGGGCCTGATCCCTGGCGCGCGGACCGATTGGACGCCCGATCCGCAGCCCGCGACCATCGTGCCGTCGCTCACCGTCGCGTCGCCGGCGGACGGCTCGACGATCGACGACGGCCTCTTTTCGGTCGCAGGCACCGTCGAGTACCAGATCAACGGTGAGGCCGCACCGTCGCGTCCCCCGTCTCCCGATGCGCCGCCGCCGTACGACGGCACGCTCACGGTTCGGCATCGAGGCGCGTTCGAAGTGGAGCAGTCCACGCTCGGGGTGACCGATCAGGTGCCGCCGATCGACAGCAGCCACCATTACACCCTCGACCTCACCAACGCGCACGTAGCGTTCGAGCTGAAGTGGAAAGACCTGTTTCCCTTCCCGCCGAAAAGCGATCTCGACCTGTTCGTGACCGGAAGTGGCTTCGATTCCGGCGACGCCGGTGCCACCGCGGAGAACCCGGAAACGATCGAGATCGCTGACGCGACCGGTCACCTGGACATCCGAGTCCGGCCCACCTTCGTCAACACGTTCACCAACTACACGCTGACCATCACCATCACCCCGCTCGATGGGGGGTTCGGCGGCCTGTCTCCGCCGGACGCGGACCTCGACGACGTACCCGACGACAGCGATGCCTGTCCGTGGTATCCGGGGACCGGATCCGACGGGTGCACGTCAATGAGACCCAGCGAGGTCGCCGTGTACGTGGACGGAGCCTTTGCGGGTCTCGCCGAAGTCCATGCCGAGTACTGGCGGGATGACTTCTCGATACCCATCACCGTCACCGAAGGCGAGCACCGAATTCGCATCGACTGGCTCGACGGCGGAAATGTTCTCGCCAGCCGCACGCTCACCGTCACCGTCGCATAGCGCCGATCACCCGGTTGGTGGTGCATGACGAAGACCCGATGGATCGCGCTCATCAGCACGACCCTTCTCGTGGGCGGGTGCGGCTCCGGGGCGGACGGAGGCGACGGGAAAGTCGCGAGCCAGGTTGGGGAGCGTGCCACGATCTCGCACATCCACGGGCTCGGCGTCGATGCGCACGGAACGCTCTTCGTTGCGACGCACGACGGGCTGATCAAGCAGGGTGCCGACGGATCGTTCGTCTATGCGAGTGCGGACACGAACGACCACATGGGATTCAGCCTCCATCCCGGTGACGGAGTGATGTACCGGAGCGGGCATTCGCCGGCGAAGCCGTCGCTGGGCGTGCAGACCTCGACCGACGGCGCGCGCTGGATGCACGTGTCCGACGTAGCCGACCCGCCGGTGGACTTCCACGCGATGGCGGTGAGCTTCGCCGACTCCAAGACATTGTGGGGGTGGGACTCGAGTGGCCGCGGCACGTTCCGCTCAAACGACGGCGGCGCGACCTGGGCGCGCCTGCAGTCGCACGGCCTCGAACCGCAGGTCTACGTTCTTGCCGGGTCTGCCGCGCCGAAGGTCGTCTATGCGGGGACGGCGAGCGGCCTGCATCGGTCGAGCGACGGCGGTGCGACCTGGGAGCGCATTGTCTCGGGTGGATGGGCGATCGGCGTCGCGACGGATCCGAAGGATCCGAATCGGATGCTCGTCTCGACGCAGTCGGGGGTGAAGGCAACGTCGGATGGTGGAGACACATGGAGCGACGCGGGCGGCGGGCTGCCGCCGAGCGTCGAGATCGCCTACCTTACGATCAGCGCCGCCGACGGCAACGTGGCCTACGCGGCCGACTCGTCCAAGATTTACAAGACCACGGACGGCGGAACGTCGTGGACCCGGGTGCCGACAGATCCTTCTGATCCCGGGCCATGAAATTACGGTTGCTGCTACGGTATGAGGGTGGCCGACGCAGACGACGTCCGACTCGACCTCCGGGGTCTGCTTGCAGCCGTCGAGGCTGCCCCGCCGGTCGAGGTCGTCGACGTTCTGGCCCACGAGCTCGCCCGGATGCTGGACGCGACCGAGGTTAGCCTTCTGGTCGCCAACCTTTCGGGGACCGCCGCCATGCGCATGTCGAACGTCACCAGAGAAGGCGCGGTCGCCGCCGGGCGTAACGAGCGGACGCAGTCGGTTCCGCTCGACGGATCCGTCCATCATCGAGTCCTCACGAGCCAGGAGCAACATGTTGAGCGTGTCGACGGAGGCTGGCGCGTGCTCGTTCCGGTGACCGAGCGCGGCGATGCGATCGGCATCCTCGAACTCAAGACTCCGTACAGCCCCGACAACGAGACCCTTGCGTACGTGACGTCCGCCGCGCACGCACTCGCGTACACCGTCATTGCGGCCCGCCGTCACACCGACTTATTCGAGTGGGCGCAGCGAGACATTCCGTTTTCGCTCCCGGCCGAGATCCAGCGTCGGCTGCTGCCCGATTCCTACACGGTCGAAGGCGGCCCCTTCACCCTCGCCGGCTGGCTCGAGCCGGCGGCGACCGTGGGCGGCGACACCTTCGACTACTCCGTCGATCGTGAGTACCTGTACGCGTCCGTCACCGACGCCATGGGCCATTCCATCGGCGCCGCTTGGCTCGCCACGCTTGCGGTTGGGAGTCTCCGCAACGCCCGCCGGTCCGTGGCGTCGCCAAGCGAACAGGCAGACGCGGCGAACGCCGCTCTGATCGCCGCGGCAGCCCCCGACCAGTTCGTAACCGGCCAGATCATGCGGATCCGGATCGCCGACGGCGCGGTCGATATCGTCAACGCCGGCCATCACCCGCCGTACCTGCTGCGGGAGGGTGCCGCGGCAGCGCTCGACCTGACCCCGGACCCGCCGCTCGGTATCGCGAGCGACCCGTACAAGAGCCACAATCTGAAGCTTGAGCTCGGCGATCGCCTTCTAATCGTGACCGACGGGTTCCTTGAACGGAACGCAGACCTTGCCGTGGGTGACATTCTGCTGCAGCTGGCGGACCGGCACCCGCGCGAGGTCGTCCGCGAGTTCACCAAAACCCTGCTCGCCGCAACCGGCGGTGACCTCCGGGATGACGCGACCGTTTTGTGCATCGACTGGTACGGGTCTCGCGGTGTCCGCGAGGCTACCGGAGGGGCCAGCCTCGACCGGGCCTCATCCGACTAACTGGCGATCAGGCATTCGATCGGCTGCGACGCGCATCCCAGCAGAGTCTGAGTGACTTCGTCGGCCCTTAGGGGAGATGGGGCTATCCGGTTTCGTGCTTGTGTTCGAGGAAGTACGCGCCCAGAGCGGCGGCCAGCGCTGCGAAGAAGACGGCCGAATACGTCGCGAGCAGAACCTCCATCGTCTGCGCAAACACTGACGGCGCACGCAAGGGTTCTCCGGTGACCGTTGCGAGCGCGACGTCGTGCAGCGCCTTTGCGTACGGCCGGACGCCTCCGAATTCGAACACGACGTCCGTCGCGACCAGCACCACGGCCACGGTGACCGTCACGAGCGTCCCGAGGCGTCCTGCGAAGCGGCTGCGTGCCGAGCGGGTTCCGCGCAGGCTCGCGGAGACGGCTCTGCCCAGGCGAGATAAACGCAATGCGGATCCGGCTCGGACGGCGTTGAGGAAGGGAAGCAGGAGCAGCAGAGGGTGCCACCAGTTTGCGCGCAGAAAGGCTCGCTTTTTCGGTGCGAGCGCGAGGCGCGCGAGGAATTCCAGGATAAAGACCGCCCAGATGACGAGTCCCGTGGCGCGGAACACGGCGGTGAGCGGGCTTCCGGGCGGTGCGACGCGTTCGGATACGAACACCACGAGAAAGATGATCCCGAGAGCCGCCATGACCCCATGAAGCCGGGCGTAGAGCAGGCCCGCGCGACCGTGCTCGCGCAGCGATGCCACCCATGCCGGCTCGACCTCGCTTTCGGAGGCAGAGGCCGCTCCGTGTGCATGAACGCTAGCCTGGGATGTCTCGGCGGTCGTGGGCACCGATCGTGTCCTTGGCCCGAATCGTGCCGTCTTCGGTGTGGATCACGAGCTCGCCGCCGCCCGAGGATTTCCGCCGGGCAGGACCTGGATCTGGCTCGTCGGCACAGACCGCTCCTTTCGTTGCAGATGAATTCCATGGCTCGGCCCGAGCGGAAACCAAGAATCGCTACCCTCACCTCCGCCAAAATTCCCTACTCAAAACCAGCCCAAGAAAAAATTGGGGAGAGGATTGGGTACAACCACCGTGCGTCCTTCACCGGACCGTCTTGGACGACCGGATGCACTCGGCGCTGATAGGGGCTACCCGGTCCGGCGGCGCCCCGCTCCGGCGAACCGGGCCGTCAGCGGCGCGGCGGTCGCGGCCCAGATCGTGAACGCGAGCAGGATCCACGAGGTGTGGTCGGGCTGCGCATCCACCGGCCCGCGAATCGTTTCCAGGACCGGCTTCGGCGCCGCCAGGACCGAACGCGGCTGCTCGATGCCGCGCCGCGCGTCCGTCTCGGGGATCGGGCCGTCGTACTCGGTTGCGGGGAGATCCTTCGCGGGAGCGGGCTTTCGCGGCGTGCGGTTGTTGAGCACGCTGGTGCGCGTGTCGATCGTGGCTACCCCGACCCCGGACCGGGTCAGCTCGGTCACGGCCTCGACCCGCACGGTGTAGACGCCCTTCGCGTACGTCTGGCGAACCCGGTTCGTGGTCGTTTCCTTGATGCCCGACCCGTCGCCGAAGTCCCAGCGGTACTTGACGATCTTGGCGTCGCGCGTCGAGGAGGCCTTTGCGACCAGATCGACGGAGGCGCCGTCGCGAGCCGTCTGCGAGACCTCGACGGTCACGGTGTCGTTGGCGAAGTCGTAGAGACGCCCCAAGGTGGCGGCACGTGAGAGCCGGCCCTGGCCCTCGTTGACGCCTTCGATGCCAACGTGCAGCACCGCGGCCGTCCACGGCACCAGGCGCGAGCGACGCTCGAGCGTGGTGTCGGGCGCGACGCCCGTGGCAGCCGCGTTCTCGGCGCGCGGGACGTCGATGCCGTTGCGACGCGTCGTGACGTAGCTGCCCAGCACGCGCGCGTGCGGCCCGATCGCGTCCGCGTTATAGACGCGCAGGCACGTATTCACGTCGTCGTCGGCGGTCACCGCGCGGCCGGCGTCGGGACGCGTCTGCGCGCCCGGGCCGCCCGAGGCGGTTGAGCTGACGTCCACGGTGCCGCCGAAGAGCTCGAGCACGGTCGTGAGGTCCTCGATCGGGGTGGCGTCTCGATAGAAGTTGCTGTCGCTGATGACGACCTGGCACGCGGCCGGCGTCTCGACGGCGGTCATTCCGCTAATCCAGCCGCCCATCGAGGTCAGCATGGAATCAGAACCTTGGTTCTGATTGTTCACGATCTGCGACTGCAGGTCTTGTCCCGCCATGATCAACCGGCCGCCGCCCAGCAGATACCCCTGCAGCGCGAAGGACCCTCCGATATGGGCGTTGGACCAGCTCGCAGAATTGTTGCCGGTGAACAGAATCACCGTCCGGTACGCCTGCAATTGCAGCAACGTCGGGCCGGGGGCGGCATTCGCCGCGGCCGAGGTTCCCCCGTCGAACACGTCGAAGGTCAGGCCGAGCTTGCGGAGCGCGTCCTTGTACGGGCCCGACAGGTCCTCGGGCAGGTTGCGGTCCCAGTCGATCAGCAGCACGTCCTTGGCCGCGGCCGGCTGCACACGGACCCAGTAGGGAAGCGTGTAGCGCTCGCTGCCGGAGCGGATCTCGACGAAGCCTTCGTAGTCGCCGGCCGGCGCGCCCGCGGTGGAGACGCGAATCGCAATCGATGCCGCCCCGCCGGGCGCGGTGGCCGGTGACGGCGTGGGCGTGACCACGACCCGGTCGTGGCCCTTCACCGCGCGGACCGACACGGCCCACGACTTCGACGGACCGCGTCCGCGCATGTCGGTCGCGGTGACCGTGGTCGCCGCGGTCTCGCCGGCGCGCACCATGCCCAAGCTCACGCTCGGCGGGTCGAACGTCAGCGCCGGGTTGAGCAACCGCGCCGGCTGCACGCGGCCCGCGCCGCGATCCCGCACCGATGCGGGCGTCGAGCGCGTCGCGTCCAGATACATCGAGGTGTGTGCGGTGTTCATCAGCGCGCTCTTGATCTGCATCGGCGTCCAGGTCGGGTGCAGGCCCTTGGTCGCCGCGGCGAGGGCGGTCACGTGCGGGGTGGACATCGAGGTGCCCGACAGCATCTCGAACAGCGGAGCGCCGACCGCGCCGGTGGTGCCCTCCACGACCGAGGACAGCACGCTGAAGCCGGGCGCGGAGATGTCGGGCTTGATACGCATGATCGGCGCGGGGCCGCGACTGCTGAACGACGAGACCACGTCGGCCGGGGCGGTCGTGACCCGCTCGGTGCCGGGCGCGACCGCCAGGGTCGGCGCGCCGTCCTTCTTGGCCCAGGTGATCATCGCGTGGCCGTCGGCCTGGCTGATCATCGCGGCGGGAATCGCGGGCGTGGTGAACGACATGGCCGTCGGGAGGTCGGGCCCGTTGTTGTGCACGATCATCGCGATGCCGCCCGCGTTGCGGACGTTGTCCTTCTTCGCCTCGAAGGTGCACACGCCTCGGCCGACGAGCACGATCTTGCCGGCCACCTCTTCGGGCGGCAGCTCCGAGCACGCGAGCCCGGCGTCGGGACCGTTCCCGCCGGGCGCGACGACGTATTGGCCGGAGACCTCGACCGCGAACGGTGGCGTCGTTCCGCCGGCCGGCACGGCGATCAGGTCGCGCAGCCGCGCGGGCGGCGTGGCCGAGCCGGTCACGCTGAGCTTGTTGGCGAACATGCGCCCGTGCGAGTTGCTGGCGACGGTGATGACCTTGTCGCTGAGCTTCCAGGAGCCGGTTACGGTCGAGTCGCCGTTGGATCCCGCATTGCCCGCGGACGCCGCCACGACGGTTCCCGCCGCAACCGCGGCATCGAGCGCCTTTCGCAGCGGGTCGTGCACCGGATCCCCGGTCAGCCAGCGCGAGTGGCCCAGGCTGATGTTGAGCGCGTCGGCCTCGTCGGCCACGATGTCCTCGATCGCGGCCAAGAACTCGGCCGAGTCGCCGGCCGGCAGGTAGCTCATGATGTAGGCGCCCGGCAGCACGCCCGAGAAGGTCAGGTCCCAGGTCTTGCCGCCGAGCGTGTACGGGTACGTGCCTTCGACCCCGGCCATGATGCCGGCGACGTGTGTTCCGTGCGTCGAGCCGGGACCCCACGGTGTCGCGTTCCCGCCCGGCGGCGTGTAGACGTTGCCGACGATGACCTTGTTGCTCGTGTAAAGCGGCGCCGGCAGCGGGGTGCGCGTGCCGCCCGAGACGCGCTCGGACTTGGGATAGCCGGGCGGCGCGGTGTAGCCGGCGGGTGAGAAGAACGGATGATGCGGGTTGACGCCGCTGTCGAGCAGCGCGACGCGCAGCCCGTCGCCCGGGCCGAGCGGGCTGTCCTTGAAGCCGGACCACATCGCCGGAAGGTCGAGCTTGTCGCGGCTCTGGTCGAGCTCGGGCTCGAGCTCGTAGGTCTCGGTAACGGCGACGACGCCTGGGAGCGCGCGCACGGCCGGGATCGTGTCGCGCCGCAGCAGCGCGGTGATGCCGTTGAAGGCGATGCGGTAGCGCCAGTGGATCTCGGCGCCGCGGCTGGCGGCGGCGAGCTGGCGCTCGAACGCGTCCTGCCGCTCGTCCAGGTAGCGCAGGTAGCCGCGGCTCGCGGCCGCGGCGACGTCGAGATGCCCGCCGGCGGTCCGGGCGCCGAGCACGCCGCGAAGGCGCGGGATCGCGTCTTCGTAGGTGGCCAGCGGCCGGTCGGACAATTCGATCACGACCCGGGCAAGGTCGCTGGAGGCGACGATCTCGTCGGCGGCGAAGAGGGCCAGCGGGGAGAGCCCGACGACCAACGCCAACAGGGTGGACAGCTTCACGCGCACTCGCCGCATCGAATCCTCACTCGGGGTGTCTGGGTTTCGGCCGATACGCACGATATTTCCGCGCGATACCTCAAGGCAAGCGGGTCCTTCCTCCAAAACGGCCGGGACGGATCCCTGCGGGGTCCGCAAAGAGGAAAAACAGGGCGCCCCGTCGAAGTGGAGGCCGACGGACCGGCCGGGGCCGGGGCATGCGCGCGCTCTGCGCGAGACGACGGAAGGCGGAGGAAGATGTCCAACGGACTACTCATCAAGAGGGGCTCGATGGTTCGGGCGGCGCTCGTTCTGGCGCTGCTGCTCGGCTCGCTCACGGGCAAGAGCGCATCCGCCTTCCCCGCCGGCGCCCACGTCGCCGGCAGCGTCGAGCAGGTCTACGCGACCGGCCTTCCCGGCGGCGCGTCGGTGGCGCTGATCGCGCCCGACGGCTCCGTCGTCGAGACGCGCACCGTCACGGCCCAGGGCGGCGTGCTGTTCCGCACGGTCACGCCGGGTGACGGCTACCGCGTCCGCCTCGGCAGCGGCGACTCCGACCCGGTGACCGTCCGCGACGCGACCGCGGCCCCGTGGGATCCGAGCATCTACCACCAGTCGATGCCGTCGAGCGGCTACGGGTACCTGACCACGCGCGACGGCACGAAGCTCGCCTACACGGTGCATCCGCCGACGAGCCCGGCCGGCCAGGCGGGGCTGCCGCACGGCAGCCCGGTTCCTGCCACGGGCACCGACTACCTGCCCCCGTACCCGACGCTGATCGAGTACTCGGGCTACTCCAACGCCAAGCCCGACGGCCCGCAGAGCGGCATCGCGGTGCTGGCGAACCTGATGGGCTTCGCGGTGGTCAACGTCAACATGCGCGGCATGGGCTGCTCCGGCGGAGCGTTCGACTTCTTCGAGACCATGCAAAGCCTCGACGGATACGACATCGTCGAGATCGTCGCGCGCCAGCCGTGGGTCAAGCACAACAAGGTCGGCATGATGGGTATCTCCTACGGCGGCATCAGCCAGCTGTTCACCGCGCAGACGCAGCCGCCGAGCCTGGCTGCGATCACGCCGCTGTCGGTCATCGACTCCACCGCCACGACCCTGTATCCGGGCGGAAACCGCAACACCGGTTTCGCGGTCGAGTGGGCGCTGGCCCGCCAGCGTGACGCGCGGCCCGCGAGCGCGACAACCGGGCAGCGCTGGGCGTGGGACCGCATCCAGGCGGGCGACACGATCTGCGCCGCGAACCAGGCGCTGCACGGCGAGGCCGCGGACCTGCTCGCCGCGATCGAGGCGAACACGCACTACGACGCTGCGGTGGCGGATCCGCTGAGCCCGAACACGTTCGTGCACAAGATCAACGTGCCCACGTTCCTGGTGTGCCAGTGGCAGGACGAGCAGACGGGCGGCCACTGCCCCGAGCTGGTGAACAACTTCACCGGCACCGACAAAAAGTGGTTCACCTTCACCAACGGGCCGCACATCGACTCGCTCGCGCCCGAGATCTACACTCGCTGGTTCGACTTTCTCATGCTCTACGTGGCCAAGGAAGCGCCGATCCTGAAGCAGGCGCTCGTGCGGGCCTCGGCGCCGGTGGTCTTCAATGCAGCAATGGGGATCCCGCCGCAAGACTCCGCCCTGCTGCCGGTGGATCCGGTGCAGCTGATGCCGACCTACGAGCTCGCGCTCGCCGAGTTCGAAAAGGCGCCGATGGTGCGCGTGCTGTTCGATAACGGCGCGGGCGCCTCGCCGGAGGGCCGCACGATCGCCGGCAACCCGTACGCGGCGTTCGAGCGCTCGTTCTCGTCGTATCCGGCGCCGGGCACGGTCGCCAAGTCGTGGTACTTCGGCGCGAACGGCACGCTGCGTGACAGCCTGCCGTCCGCAACCAACGTCGACCGCTACACATCGGACCCGAACGCGCTGCCGCTGACGAACTACGCGGGTGGCACCGGCGGTGGCGGGCTGTGGGGGAATGCCTCACAGTGGAAGTGGAACTGGAAGCCCAATCCGGCGGGAACGGCCGTGTCCTACGTGACCGCGCCGCTCGCCAACGACACCACCGTGCTCGGCTCCGGCGCGGTGTACGTGTGGGTGCGCTCGGCCGTGCCGGACGTGGACCTGCAGGCCACCGTCAGCGAGGTCCGTCCCGACGGCAACGAG
>Ga0247717_1000431_pt1 | contig 12851 bp, 12 predicted proteins | sample 24E_NmetaG_FD_189047 | JGI IMG/M metagenome (GOLD analysis project Ga0247717, IMG submission 189047) | Soil microbial communities from hillslope of Landscape Evolution Observatory, University of Arizona, Oracle, AZ, United States - 2-4-E_N | ecosystem: Engineered > Artificial ecosystem >... | reverse complement strand
GCCCCCCACGCCCCGAACCAGGTGCCGAGGATGAGCATGCCCTCGAGGCCGATGTTGACCACGCCGCATCGCTCGGCGAAGAGACCGCCGAGCCCGGCGAGCAGGATCGGGACCCCGAGCCGGATGGCGGCGCTGAAGGAGCCGGCCGAGGTGAGGTCATCGGCGTCGGCGACCACCCGCACGATCGACAGGAGGATCACGCCGAGCCCGACGAGGATCATCGCCCGCGGCAGCTTGCGCTTCGGCCGCGCCGCGTGCACCGCCGGGGTGCCGGTGCCCGAGACGGTGGTCATCGATCGCCCTCCTCGGACAACGCCGCCGCCGCCGGCTGGGTGGCGGCTCCCGCGGTCGCCGCCGCCGCCGCCTTCACCTCCGACGCCGCCACGAGGCGGCGCACGAGCTCGTAGGACACGACGACCGAGAGCAGGACGGTGGCCTGGAGGATGTCGATGATCTCCTTCGGGATGTCGCGGAGATCGAGGATCTGGGCCGACGTGCTGAGGAAGCCGAACAGGAGCGCGCTCACGGCCATGCCCGCGGGGTGGTTGCGACCCAGCAGCGCCACCGCGATGCCGGCGAAGCCCAGCCCGGTCGGGAAGTCCTGGTGGTAGCGCCCGAAGAACCCGAGCAGCTGTGACATGCCGACCAGGCCGGCGAGGGCGCCGCTGATCAGCATCGTCTTCACGATCATGCCCTTCGGGTGGACGCCGCTGGCCAGCGCCGCCCACGGGTTCACCCCCGATGCCCGCAGGTCGTAGCCGAACCGGGTGCGGGACACCACGACGTAGAAGGCGACGCCGAGCAGGATGGCGATGACGAGGAAGCCCTGCAGGTTCGCCCCCTGCGGGACGTCGATGCCGATCGCGGCGAGCGGCCGGTTGAGGCTCGGCATCCGTCCCGACGCCGGGAGGTCGTGGGTCTTCAGGATCTGGGTCTCGGACCGGTCCCGCAGGTAGTTGCCGAGCAGGTACGCGAGCAGCCCCGTCGTCACGATGGCGTTGAGCATGATCGTGGCGATCACCTCGTGCACGCCCCGGTACGCCTTGAGCACGCCGGCGATCCCCGCCCATCCGGCGCCGACGCCCATGGCGACGACCAGGATGAGGAGCACGTGGATCGGTCCCGGCAGGTCGACCGACGCGCCGACCGCCGCCGCCATGAGCGCCGCCAGCTGGTACTGGCCTTCGACGCCGATGTTGAACAGGTTCATCTTGAACGCGAACCCGACCGCCAGCGCCGAGATGTACAAGGGGATGGCGCGGTTGACGATCGAGATCATGCGGCGCGTGTCGTTGGCGTAGGCGAGCATCTCCCGCCACGCGGTGAAGGGGTCGTTGCCGCTCGCCCACAGCGCCAGCGACGAGATCAGCACCGCGAACGCGAACGCGCTCACCGGCGCCAGGAGCGCGAACCCGAGCCGGCGCAGCCGATCCCGGTTCACGCGGCGGCGCCCGTCATGTAGGAGCCGAGCTCCTGCGGGGTGACCGTCTGGGGATCGAGCTCGGCCACGATGCGGCCCCGGTACATCACCAGCAGCGTGTCGGAGAGGCCGATGAGCTCCTCGAGGTCGGCCGACACGAGCAGCACCGCCAAGCCCTTGCTCCGCGCCTCCCGCAGCTGGGTCCACACCGCCGCTTGGGCGCCCACGTCGATGCCGCGGGTGGGATGGCCGGCCACCAGCAGCTTCGGCTCGGCCGCCATCTCCCGGCCGACGATCAGCTTCTGCTGGTTGCCGCCCGACAGTGCGTGGGCGGGCACGTCGACGCCCGGCGTGCGCACGTCGAAGTCCTCGGCGATCTGCGCCGTGCGGACGCGCGCACCACGCCGGTTGACCCAGGGACCCCGCGAGAACGGCACCACGTCCTGGTGGCCGAGCATGGCGTTCTCCCACAGGGGCGACGGCAGCAGCAGACCGTGCCGCTGACGGTCGGCGGGGATGTAGCCCACGCCCTGGTTGCGCCGCCACCGCGTCGATGCCTGGGTGATGTCCTCGCCGCCGAGCAGCACCCGGCCGCTCGTCGGTGCCTGCAGGCCGAGGATGATGTCGACGAGCTCGGTCTGCCCGTTGCCCTCGACCCCGGCGATGCCCACGACCTCGCCCCGACGGACCCGCATCGAGACGCCGTCGATCACCGTCCGGCCGGTCTCCTCCAACGTCACGCCATCGAGCTCGAGCTCGACCGTCTCGGTCACCGTCGAGCCCTGGGTGTCGGGCTTGGGCAGCTCGCTGCCCACCATCATCTCGGCCAGCTCTCGAGCCGTGGTCGCGGCCGGCTCGGTGGTGCCGACGGTCCGTCCCGCACGGATCACGGTGATCGAGTCGGCGATCTGCAGGACCTCGTCGAGCTTGTGGCTGATGAAGATGACGGTCACACCCTGCGACTTGAGCTCGGCCAGGCTCGCGAACAGCTCCTCGACCTCCTGGGGGACGAGCACGGCGGTGGGCTCGTCGAGGATGAGGATGCGGGCGCCCCGGTAGAGGACCTTCAGGATCTCCACCCGCTGGCGCTCGCCGACGCCGAGGTGCTCGACCAGCGTGTCGGGGTCGATGACCATGCCGTAGCGCTCCCCGAGCTCGACGATCCGCGCCCGGGCCGACGCCCGGTCGAGCGCGAGCCCCCGCTTCGGCTCGAGCCCGAGCACGACGTTCTCGAGCACGGTCAGGTTGTCGGCCAGCATGAAGTGCTGGTGCACCATGCCGATGCCGGCGGCGATGGCGTCCTTGGGCGACCGGAAGCTCACCTCGGCGCCATCGACGAGGATCGTCCCCTCGTCGGGTGCCTGCATCCCGTAGAGGATCTTCATGAGCGTCGACTTGCCGGCGCCGTTCTCGCCGACGATGGCATGCACCTCTCCGGTGCGGACCACGAGGTCGACGTCGTCGTTGGCGATCACGCCCGGGAACCGCTTGGCGATCCCGCGCAGCTCTACGGCAGGTGGTTCCACGTACCCCTCGTCTGCAAGGTTCGCGGTGAGGGGCCCGAGGTTGCGACCCCGGGCCCCTCCGCGAACATCGTCGGCTACGGCGCGGTCGGGACCACGATGTCGCCGGCGATGATCTGCTGCTTCAGGTCCTCGAGCTCATCGGCGATGTCGTCGACGAACCCGCCGCTGGTGGCGTAGTCGACGCCACCGGCCTCGAGGTCGTAGACCGTGACCGCCCCGCCGATCTCCTCGCCGTTGACGACCCGCTCGATCGTGTCGAAGACGGCGACGTCGACCTTCTTGAGCATCGACGTGAGGATGTACGGCTGCAGCGACGAGTCGACGATGTTGTACTGGTCGGAGTCGACGCCGATGGCCCACACCTGCGAGCCGCTGCTCTCCGACTGCTCCTTGGCCGCCTCGAACAGGCCGCCGCCGGAGCCGCCGGCTGCGTGGTAGATCACGTCGGCACCGCCGCCGTACATGCCGTTGGCGATCTCCTTGGCCCGGGCCGGGTCGTTGAAGCCGCCGAAGTCAGGCGGCTGGGTGATGTAGGAGATGTCGATGGTGATGTCGGGGTTGACCTGCTTGGCACCCGCGACGTAGCCGGCCTCGAACTTCTTGATGAGGTCGATCTCGACGCCACCGATGAAGCCGATGTGGCCGGTGGTCGACGTGAGCGCCGCGGCCGCGCCGACGAGGAAGGAACCTTGCTCCTCGGCGAAGACCAGCGATGCCACGTTGTCGGCCTCGACGACCGAGTCGATGAGGGCGAACCGGGTGTCGGGGAAGTCGGGCGCCGTGGCGGCGATGGAGTCGGTGAAGAGGAAGCCGACGCCGAAGATGACGTTGCTGCCCTCGTCGGCGAGGAGGCGCATCAGCTCCTCACGGTTCTCACCGCCCTCGTCGGGCTCGAGCTCCTGGGCCGACACCCCGAACTCGGTCTTGGCTTGGTCGAGGCCGGCGGCGGCGGCGTCGTTGAACGACTGGTCACCGCGGCCGCCGAGGTCGTAGACGAGACCGACGGCGATCTCGCTCCCGTCGTCTCCGGACGGTCCATCACCACCGCTGGCGCCATCGTCGTCGTCGTCACCGCACGCGGCGGCGATGAGGACCAACGGGAACAGCAGGGCAAGGACTCTGAACCAGCGGTTGTGCCGCAAGGGCGTCTCCTCGTTCGGCACCCGTCGCGGAGCGCGCGGGCGTTGTCTGGGCGTACCCGACGGTACGGTCGGCACTCGGACGGTACAAGGGACCAACGACCCGATGGCGCCATCGAACCTGATGAGCCCATCCATTCCGATGAGACGGTGACAGCAATGGTCCGGAGACGGGTGACAGCAAGGGTCCAGAGATCAGGGGTCCGGCGATGACGACGTCCGATCCCTTCGAGGCGGCCCGCGACGCAGCCACCGTCCTCGCCGAGCGGCTCCCGGGCGCTCACGAGGTGGCGGTGATCCTCGGCTCCGGTTGGGGCCCCGCCGCCGACCGCCTCGGTCCCACCGACGCCGAGATCCCGATGGCGGCGATCCCCGGCTTCCCCGAGCCCTCCGTGGCCGGCCACCGCGGAGCGATCCGTTCGGTCACCGTGGGTGGGGGGAGGGTCCTCGTGCTCGTCGGCCGCGCCCACCTCTACGAGGGTCACGGCGTGGACGTGGTCGTGCACGGCGTGCGGGCCGCGGTGCTCGCCGGCTGCCGGGTGGTGGTCCTCACCAACGCCGCCGGGGGCGTCGACCCCACCCTCGAGGTCGGCACGCCCGTGCTGCTCGCCGATCACCTCAACCTCTCGGGGCACAACCCGCTCGTCGGCGTGGTGCCCCCCGAGGATCTCGGACCGCGCTTCGTCGACCTGTCCGACGTGTACTCGGCCCGGCTGCGGGCACTCGCCCGGGAGGTACAGCCGCTGCGGGAGGGCGTCTACGCCATGTTCCTCGGACCCTCCTACGAGACCAAGGCCGAGGTCCGCATGGCTCGGACCCTCGGGGCCGACCTCGTCGGGATGTCCACGGCGCTCGAGGCCATCGCCGCCCGCCAGCTCGGCGCCGAGGTGCTCGGCCTCTCGCTCGTGACCAACCCGGCCGCCGGCGTCGTCGCCCAGCCCATCGACCACCACGAGGTGCTGGCGGCCGGGCGCGACGCCGCCGCACCCCTCGGCGACCTCCTGCACGGCATCGTGGCGCGGATCCTGAGCGGATCGTGATCGGAGCCTCAGCCGCTCACTGTCAGTAGCTCACGGTCCGGCACCGCGGCCGCGGCACCGCCTTGTACCGCGGTCCCTGGCCCCGGTTCCAGAGCAGGTTGTCGAGGTCGGCGGCGGTCATGCCGGTGCGGGGGACGAGCAGCTCGACGGCGTGCACGGCGCCCGCCCGCAGCTCGACCTCGGCCTCGCTCCCCTCCTCGAGCAGCTCCTCACCGTCGATGCGGGCGGCGAGCGCACCGTCGAGCTCGAGGACCCCGTCGACCCGCAGCACGTGGGGCACGAGGTTGTCAGCGAAGATCGTGAGCCGGTCGAGGTCGTCGAACCGTCCGGGCCCGGTGCCGCCGAGCGCGAGATCGAGGTCGGCGCTCACGATCTGCGCCCGCTTGTAGAAGGCGACGTCGAGGTCGCGGTAGCGGCGCCGGTCCTCGAAGTACGGGGCGGCCCGCAGGAGCAGCAGCAGTCGCTCCGCCGACCGCTCGGCCGCCTCCACGAGGTTCGTGGCCGAACCGTCGAACCGGTCCTCGAGCAGCGCGCCCAGCTGGTTCCAGGCGATCGCGAAGTGCGCCATCAGCTCGGCGGCCGGCGACCCCGGCGCCTGGTCGAAGAGCCGGCACGCCTCGGCGGTGGTGACCTCCCGCAACCACCCCGCAGCCGGCGCGCCGTGCTGCCCGCAGCGGTCGCGGAAGGTCGACGCGATCGTGTGGTAGCCCGACATCCCCGGCCGCTTGCGCAGCACGGGGAACCAGCCCGACCCGAAGTTCACCGCGTCGAGGGCGACGACGAAGGCCACGGTGTCCTCGACGGTGCGGAGCCGCATCCGACCCGGGTCGTCGTCGGGCACGCGCTCGGCCGCCCGCAGCTCCGCGGCGTAGCCGTCGAGGCGCGCTTCGTCGATGCGCACCTGCGTCGCCTGGGCCGACACTGCAGCGCACGTCGACCGGATCTCCTCGAGCACGCAAACACTCTTGTCGATCGAGCCCGCTGATCGATCGGGCACTGTTGTCGATCGAGCACGCTGGTCGATCGGGCACGCTGGTCGATCGGGGGCGGCTCGCTCGCCCACCTACGCTCGCCGGCCATGGCGCTCACCGTGGTCGACCACCCGCTCGTCTCCGACCGCGTCGCCCGGCTCCGGGCGACCACGACGGCGTCGGCCGAGTTCCGGCGCGTCACCGCCGACCTGTCGACCTTCCTCGCCTACGAAGCGGCCGGTCGCCTCGGAACGGTGGACACCACCGTCGCCACCCCGCTCGGCGTCGACGCCCCGGCTCGCACCCTGCCCGAGCGCACGCCGCTGCTCGTGCCCATCCTCCGGGCCGGGCTCGGGCTCCTCGACGGCGTCCTCGCCGCCATCCCGTCCGCCGAGGTCGGCCTCATCGGCCTGGCCCGCAACGAGGAGACCCACGAGCCCGAGCCGTACTGCCTCCGCCTGCCCGCCGAGCTCCCCGACGTCGCCTTCGTGCTCGACCCGATGCTCGCCACCGGCGGATCGATGGCCTGGACGTGCCGCCTCCTGCGCGACCGGGGCGTCTCCTCGATCGTCGCCATCTCCCTCATCGCCGCCCCCGAGGGCGTCGAGCGGGTGCTTGGCGAGCTACCCGACGTGGCCATCGTCACCGCCGCCCTCGACACCCACCTGAACGACGACGCCTTCATCGTCCCCGGCCTCGGCGACGCCGGCGACCGCCTCTACGGGCGAGTCTGAGCCGCCGTCGGCCGCGGTCCGCGAGGACCCGGGCCCGACCACACTGGTCTCGTGCGACCAGTGCTCGAGGGCCGCGGCGTGCGCCGATCCACCATCGGCGTCGGGTCCGTCCTCGCGCTCGCGCTCCTCGTGGCGTCGGCGGTCACCGCCGTCACCCATGGCGAGGGCCCCTTGAGCCCGGTCGGGGTCTTCCTCACGACCGCCGTCCTCGTCGGCGCCGTCGCCGGCATCGCCCTCACGCTGATCCTGCGGCTCGACGACGCCCGTCGGCAGACGGGTCGAGCGCTCGCCCAGGTCGACTCGATGGTCCGGAACGCGCCCGTGGGCATGGCCTTCGTCGACCGCGACCGGCGGTTCGTCGAGATCAACGAGACCCTTGCCACCCTGAGCGAGCGCACCGTCGCCGACACCATCGGGATGCGCCTCGACGACCTTCCCGGCCTGCCACCCCAGGTCATCGACCTGGTGACCGACGTCATCGCCTCCGGCGAGTCGAAGCTCGACGTGCCCTTCGGCGAGGCCGGGGTCCAGGTGCGCGCCGGCTACTACCCCGTGCGGGGGGCCGACGGCACGATCATCGGCGCCGGGATCCTCGTGCGCGAGGTCTCCGCCGAAGCCCAGCGCGACCTGCTGTTCGAGCGGGTCAGCCGGCTGCAGGAGCTCACGGCGGCGCTGGTGACCGCCGGCACCGTCGACGACGTCATCGCCGTCGCCGTCCGCTCGATCCGGCGGGCCGTCGACGCCAGCGCGGCGTCGTTCTGCCTCCTCGACGGCGACACCGTCGTCGTCGCCGGCTCGGTCGGCTATCCCGAGGAGATCACCGCTCGCTGGTGCGACTTCCCGGTCGCCGAGCACGTCCCGTTGGCCGACGCCATCCGCGGCGGCGCCCCCGTGCTCCACCCCGACCGGGCGTCGATCCTCGCCGCGTACCCTCACCTCGAATCGAGCCTGGTGTGGGGCGAGTCGATGGCGCTCGCCGCCCTCCCGCTGCGGGGTGAGGCCGGCGTGATCGGCGCCGTCGGCATCAGCTTCGGCACCGACACGGCCTTCGACATCGACGCCGTCGCCTTCCTCACCGCCGTGGCCACCCAGTGCGCCACCGCCTACGAGCGGGCCGTCGCCTTCGAGGCCGAGCGACGGGCGCGGCGCGACGCCGAGACCACCTCGGCCCGGTTGCGGTACCTGTCGGAGTCGACCAAGGTCCTCTCGCAGTCGCTCGATCCGACGACCCTCCTCCAGCGCCTGGCCGAGCTGGCGGTGCCGGCGCTGAGCGACTGGTGCGCCGTGCACCTGGTCGAGGGCGACCACGCCCGCCCGGTGGCGGTCGTCGGCGAGCAGGCCGAGGCCACCGCCACCGTGCGCGAGCTGTCCGAGCGCAACCCGATCCCCCTCGACGCGCCTGCCGGGCTGGCGGCCGTCGTCCGGACCGGGGAGCCGATCGTCCTGCGGTCGGTCACGATGGAGGCGGTGCGGGCGAGCACCGACCGGCCCGAGCTGATCGACCTGCTGAGCCGGCTGCGGGCCATCGCCATCCTCCCCATGGCCTTCCAGGGTCGGGTGCTGGGGACGATCACGCTGTCCAACACCACCGATCGCGAGCTGGCCGACGCCGACGTCGACCTCGCCGCGGAGCTCGCGGCGAGGGCAGCTCAGGCGATCGCCAACGCCCAGCTCTACCAGGACCGCGCACTGGTGGCGATGACGCTGCAGGCGAGCCTCCTCCCACCGTCGCCCGCGCTGATCCCCGGGATCGACGTCGCCCGGCGGTTCGTCCCCGCCGCTGCCGGGATGGAGGTGGGCGGTGACTTCTACGACGTCTTCCGCCTCGGGACCGTCGACGCACCGGCCCCCACGTGGGCGCTGGTCATCGGCGACGTGCGGGGCAAGGGCGCCGACGCCGCCGCCATCACCGGCATCGCCCGGGCCACGATCCGCGCCACCGCCCTCGACGAGCGGTCGCCGGCGGCGATGCTCGACCGCTTGAACCAGGTGCTGCTGGCGACGGCTCGCGACGACCGGTTCGCGGCCGATACCGGCGAGCCCCGCTTCTGCACCGCCTGCCTCGTGACCGTCACCCCGAAGCCGGGCGGTGCCGACCTCGTCATCGCCGCCGGCGGGCACCCCCTCCCCTACGTCCTCCGCGCCGACGGAACCGTCGAGCAGGTCGGCGTCCACGGAGGACTGATCGGGGTGCTCGGCGAGCCCGGCATCGTCGACGTCACCGCCGAGCTCGGCGACGGCGACGCGCTGGTGCTCTACACCGACGGCATCACCGAGCAGCACCAGGGCACCGTGTACTTCGACGAGGACGCCCTCGCCGAGGTCCTCGCGATCAGCGCGGGTTGCGACGCCGAAGAGCTGGTCGAGCGGGTCGAGCTCGGGGCTCGAGGCATCGTCGACGCCGCGCCGCGCGACGATCTCGCCATCCTCGTGGCCCGGGTGCCCCAACGGGCCACGACCGATGTCCTCGGGCGCCGGTTCCTCCCCGAGGACGACTCGGCACCACGCCTCGCGCGACGCTTCGTGGCCGATGCGCTCGCCGGTCTGGGGGTCGAGCCGCCGGCGACCGACCATGCCGTGCTCCTCGCCAGCGAGCTGGTCACCAACGCCCTACTCCACGGCGCGCCGCCCGTTCACATCGAGGTGCTCCAGGTCAGCCGCGGCGTCCGGATCTCGGTGACCGACGAGCATCCCGATGTCCCGTCCCAGCGGGGCGCGGGACGCGACGACGAGCACGGACGCGGGCTCGTCCTCGTCGAGGCGTTCGCCGCCCGGTGGGGCATCGACGCTCGGCCGCCGGGCAAGGCCGTGTGGTTCGAGATCCCGGCCTGACGGTCTACCGTCGGAGGCGATGGACGACCGCACCGCCGACGCCCACGCCGCTCGCATCGCCGACGACGGCTACACGATCGTCGAGGGCGCCATCGACGCCGAGCTCGTCGACGCGCTCGGTGACGACCTGCTCCGGCTCGAGCGCGAGCTGGGCGTCGCGCCGGCGAGCAACGCCTTCGAAGGCACTCGCACCATCCGCATCTACAACCTGCTGGTCCACGGCGAGCTGTACGAGCGCATCCCCGTGCACGAGAACGTGCTCCCCGTCGTGGAGCGGGTGCTCGACCGAGGGTGCCTCGTGTCGTCGCTCTCGTCCATCGGGATCGACCCCGGCGAGACGGCGCAGCCCATCCACGCCGACGACCAGCTGATCCCGATCGCCAAGCCGCACGTGGCGACGGTGTGCAACTCGATGTGGGCGCTGACCGACTTCACCGAGGCCAACGGCGCCACCCGCATCATCCCCGGCTCCCACCGCGCCGACCGGTCACCCGACTTCGGCAGCCACTACGACTCGATCGCCGCCGAGATGCCGAAGGGCAGCGTCCTCATCTGGCACGGCAGCCTCTGGCACGGCGGCGGCGCCAACACGACCGACGCCCGCCGCGTGGGCGTGGCGATGAACTACTGCGCGGGCTGGATCCGGCAGCAGGAGAACCAGCAGCTCGGCATCCCCCGCGAGATCGCCGCTCGGTTCTCGCCCCGGCTGCGTGAGCTCTGCGGCTACGGCGTGTACAACGGGCTGATCGGCCACATCGACAAGCGCAGCCCGGCCGAGCTGCTCGACGCCGGCGCCGACCACGCCATGGTGTGGGACCGCACCTGAAGAGACAGTGTGGGACCGCACCTGAAAAGACAGTGTGGGACCGCACCTGAAGAGACAGTGTGGGACCACGCCTGATCACCGGCGCCCCGTTCGGCGCCGGAAGCCCACGACGTGTCCGGCGCTCACGGCGATCCCCTCGGCCCGCAGGCGGCGGGCCTGCTCCTGCTCGTGACCCGGCACGAGCCGCCCGGTGCTCGTCACGACGCGCCACCACGGCACCTCCTCGGCCGTCGCCCGCAGGTAGCTGCCCACGGCGCGCGCCGCTCCCGGGTGCCCCGCCTCGGCGGCCACCTCCCCGTAGGTCATGATCTCCCCGGGTAGGAGACCCTGGAGTACGCGGAGGACCCGCCGCTCGAACGACCGCACCGAAGGAGCATGCACGATGTCTGATGTGCCGACTGATGTGCCGAGTGACGTGCCGGAGGCCGACGCGCTGGAGCAGGCGGAAGAGGTCGATCCCGCGCCGGACACCGCGCGCGAAGCCAAGTCGATCCCCGACGACGTCCCCGAGGCCGACGCCATCGAGCAGGCCGAGGAGGTCCCCGAGCCCGACGACGACCGGTCTTAGCGGGCCGGCTCCCGATCCTCGGCGACGGCGTCGAAGGCGCCGTACTCCTCGCCGGTGTCGGCCCAGTCCTCGAACTGGATCACGTTGATCTCCTCGAACCGGCGGCGCAGCCAACCGTCGTTGGCATCGAGCAGGCCGAGCTTCTTGCAGTTCGGGACGATCTTGGAGAACAAGAGCGACTGGAACTGGTTCTCCTCCTGCGGGATCGACAGGAGCATGCGCATGATGGGCCGCACCTCGAGCCCCATCCGCTCCCAGACCTCCTGCTGCAGGAACCGATCCCGCATGCGCAGCGCCGCCTCGAAGGCGAACTCCTGGCGCTCGAGGAGCTCGGCCGAGCTGAGCTGCGCGTAGTACTCCTGCAGGGAGAGCACGCCGAACGCGACGTGGCGGGCCTCGTCGCTCATCACGTAGCGGAGCAGCTTCTTCAGCAGCGGCTCGGTGGTCATCTGGTGGAGGAAGCCGAAGGCGGCCAGGGCGAGCCCCTCGACCATGATCTGCATCCCGAGGTAGGTCATGTCCCACCGGCTGTCGGTCAGGATGTCGTCGAGGAGCAGCTTCAGGTGGGAGTTCACCGGATAGTGATCGGTGAGCTTGGTGTCGAGGTACTTGGCGAACACCTCGACGTGACGGGCCTCGTCCATGACCTGGGTCGCCGCGTAGTACTTCGCATCGACCCAGGGCACCGACTCCACGATGCGTGCCGTGCACAGCAGCGCGCCCTGCTCGCCGTGCATGAACTGGCTGAGCCGCCAGTTCATCGACTCGACGCCGAAGCGAGCCCAGTCGTCCTGGGTCCAGCGAGCCATCGGGCTGCCGGCCTCGGCCGCCATCGCCATGATCCGCGGCAGGCGCTGGTCGGAGCCGGCGACGCCCATGGCGGTGGCCAGCGGATCGACCTCGGTGTCCCACGGCAGGTCGGTCTCCCCGTTCCACTGCGAGAGCTTCGCCTTCTCGTAGAGCTTGTTGAGCGCCGGGCGCTGCCCCTTCTCGTAGTCCCAGGTGAAGATCGTGTCGTAGTGCGACTGGACGTGGTTCACGACCTCGTCGACGTTCGTGTTGGTGATGGCGAGGATCCGCTCGAGGTCGTTGGCGTCGCCGAGGAGGTCGGTCATGGGTGTTCCCTTCCGTCGCCGAGTGCCGCGACGAGTCGTGCGATGAGGTCCTCCCACGGCGCGGGATCCGGCCGAGTGAGGTCGAGTGCTTCGAACAACAGGAAGCCGAGTCCGACGCTGTGGCAGAACCGCACCACCGCGAGGGTGTCGAGGTCTTCGTCGACGAGGCCGGTGGCCTTGGCGGCGATGACGAGATCGGCGAGCCGCGCCGCGCGCTCCTCGATGAGCTCACCGACGAGCCGCTTCACCTCGGGGTCGCGCCGCGCCGCCACGAACGCCTCCAGCAGCAACGCCTGCTGGGTGGTCGGCTCACGGGTGACGAGGTGCGACCCGACCGTCGTGAGGATGTCGGTGACCCGGCCGTCGAACCGATGCGACGCGAACAGCTCGTCGAGCTCGGAGGTCGAGTGCGCCTCGATGGCCGCCCGCAGGAGCTCGGCCTTGCCGGTGAACCGGCCGTAGATGGCCCCGGTGGTCAGCCCCGCCCGGCGGGCGATCTCCTGGACGCGCGCGCCGTCGTAGCCCTTCTCGGAGAACACCTCGGCGGCGGCCGTGACCAGCCGGGCACGGATTTCGTCCGGTGCGCCGACGCGCGCGGCCTCCCCCACCGCGGAGAAGGATAACGACTGTTACCGACTGGTCAAGGTCAGGGCCTGGGGTGGTTCGGGGGTGGGCCAGGG
>Ga0247717_1000430_pt1 | contig 12865 bp, 23 predicted proteins | sample 24E_NmetaG_FD_189047 | JGI IMG/M metagenome (GOLD analysis project Ga0247717, IMG submission 189047) | Soil microbial communities from hillslope of Landscape Evolution Observatory, University of Arizona, Oracle, AZ, United States - 2-4-E_N | ecosystem: Engineered > Artificial ecosystem >... | reverse complement strand
GACCTTGGGCTTGCCCACGTCGGCCTCTTCTTCACTCGGCGCCCGGGCCTGCCATCACCGAGGCCCTTACGCGAGAGCGGCCAAGCGCTCCTTCATAGGATCAGACGCCATGAGCCGGTACGAGGAGTGACCACGTAAAGTGGTCGGATTGCAACTGGGGGTCAAGAGGTCGGGAGTTCAAATCTCCCCAGCCCGACTCGAAAAGAGCAGGTGGGAGGGGGTGCGCCGAGCACCCCCTCTTCCGCGTAGTTCCTCCACCAGGTGTGGCTGCCGGAACAACTTCAGCCGCCTCATGGACTCCCTGATCGAGGCTGCCGGCGTCCTGCGTATCACTCCGACGGCGCTCCGCCACATCGCGCAGTCGGTCGGCCGGGTGGTCGTCGGTGACGACAAAGGTGATGCAGGAGCGCCTAGGCCACGCCGACATCGGCATCACCCTGGGCACCTACACCAACACCGTCACCGAACAGCACCGGGAAGCAGGGGACCGCGGACCGACGAAGCGATCGCGTTGAGCCCCTGCGGGTCCGGCGGGAGCCAGCGCCCGACGACGGCGTCCTTCTGGTGCGGGGCGACGAGCTGGTGGCCGAGGCGGTTCGGCGCGACGCCATTGGCCTTGGGCTGTAGACCTCATCGGGTCTCGAAGCGCAGCGGCGCGCGGCGGGTTCCAGGTCGTGCCCCGGTGGGACTCGTCGGTGGGCGACGGCGTACCCGTCCGTCCCGGCGCCGAGCTTGGCCTGAGTGGCCTCGCGAACGTCACCTACCGGCACCTATGCCACGCGCCCGGAGGCGGGTCGGGGCGGACATTGGGGCGCTCGTTCTGCGGTACCCCGCAGGCGAGACCGTATCGCCGAACGGCAACTCGGGGGCAATGCGCCATACAACGGAGTGCCGAGGTCATATAATAGTGGCATGAACGACGCTCACGTCATGACGGTCTCTCGCAACGGCCAAGTCTCCATCCCAGCCGATACTCGGGCACGCTGGAACACACGGCGCGTCGTCGTCGTCGACCTAGGTGACCGAGTGGTGATGCGGCCGCTCGGTGAGCATCCGGTCGACGACCTCGAAGGTAAGTACCGAGGTCGCGGGCCAGCCACGGACCGAGCTCGCCAGGTGGCCCGAGCCGAAGACGCACGGCGAGCGAAGTCGCGTTGACGGTTCTCGACGCCTATGCCGTCCTGGCCTATCTCAAAGGAGAACGAGCCGCGAGCGAGGTCCGCCCGCTCCTCGGCCTCGCCGACTCGTCGCTGACCGCCCTTGGCGTGGCGGAGGTTCTCGACCACCTCGTTCGCCTCTCCGGCGCGGACGAGGAGGATGCGGCGCTCGACCTTGCCCAGTTGGACCTTCTCGATGGCCTGTCCGTCGATGCGACGATCGGTGCCGCGGCCGGACGACTTCGGGCGCGGAGCTACCACCGGACCACGTGCCAGGTCAGCCTCGCCGACTGTGTCGCCGCCGAGGTCGCTCGGTCCGGGAAGCAAGCTCTCGCCACCGCCGATCCACACCTACTCGACGTCTGCCACGCCGAGGGAATCGCCATCGCCGTCCTCACCGCCTCCAATGGCTCACGATGGGCGCCGCCCCTCGGGTCGTAGCGCCCTCGCCCGATGGATGCCTGGCCGGCGGTTACCCCGGCTTTCCGCGCAGAGGTCCCAGAACGACGCCGCCAGCATTCCGCCGGAGGTGCCCAGATCGCCGGCGGTGAGGCGCTGACATCGACTTTCCGGTCGGGCCATCCTACGGAACTCCCGATCGGCCGGGTGGCCTGGCCCGGGTCGGTCCGGGTCAGCCGGCCAGTCGTCGGCGAACCTCAGCAACATCTGCCGCCAAGCGATCGACGAGGGCGCGGGCATCGAGGGCGGCAGCGCTCCGACGCTGTCCGACCGCGTCGGCGAGGAGTTCCCGGACAAACTGCGAGAGAGTGACCCCGCGCTCGGTGGCCATGGCCTCAAGAGCGAGCGACAGCTCTCGGTCGACCCGAACCGACAGGTGGCGTTCCCGGCCGGCGGTCTCGGGCTCCTCGGGCGTATAGGGAATGGATTCACCCGTCTGGCTCTCCAGCCAGCGGATCGACTCGGGCTTGGGCATCATGCACCACCACCTTCGCGTTCAAGGGCACGGGCGATGGTGACGGCAATGTCGACGGCATGGGCGCGGTTGGCGTCCAGCTTGCCGGTGCCGTCGATCAGGGCTCGGAGGTCGGAGAAGATGCGCTCCAGGTCGCCACGGGTGAGGATGACGCCGTCCTCCGGAAGCCAGTCGAGGCTCCACCATCGTGTGCCAACGTAACACGGTGCGCGGCTCATCCCAGCCTCCGGCGGCCGACCTCGACGACCGCAGGGCTGGAGCAGCGGATGGTCGAACCCTACGCCGCGTCGGTGTCCCCACATCCCAGCGGTGCACTTGACGCCCAAGCGCCCACAACGCCGGCTCCGAGGCCTCCGCTCCATCGTCAGCCGCAACGCCGTCCTACCCGAAGTACACAAAGGTAACGACGCGGAGCTCGATCCCCCATCCGCATTCGGATGCGCTCGGCGATGGCGTCGAGCAGGCGTTCGCGAGTCTCCGGGTCGAGCCGCCGGTACAGGGACGTCGAGCGAAGGAGATCGGCGAAGCCGGCCCCGTCGAACCACTGGACGAACGGGTACCACCGCACGATCGTTGGGCCGAAGAGCGGGCCGGGATCCTCGACCTCTCCCCAGCCCTCGTTGGTCGTTCGTACGTCGTCCTCGAGGGGCGGGTCACGCCATTGGGGGTTGCCGGGGAAGTAACGCTCGTGCAGGTCGGCGGTCTCGGCGTACACCTCGGGCTCTCCGGGCCGACGGACGACGATGTTGCCGATCAGGGCCATCCATCCCCCGGAACGAAGGATCGCATGAGCTTTCGGCCAGCCGATCGAGGGGTCCACCCAGTGCCACGAGGCTGCGGCAAGGAGAAGGTCAAAGCGCCGTCCTTGGTCGTTCCAATCCTCGAACGTCGACGTCTCGATCTGGACGTTCTCGAACCTGGCCAGGCGTTGGCGGGCGAGGGCCGTCATGCCAGGGCCGGGCTCCACGGCGGTGAGCGAGACGCCGAGGGTGGCCAAAGAACGCGTCGCTTGGCCGGTCCCGCAGCCAACCTCGATCACGCGTGACCCTTCGTTCACACCAGTGATAGCTACAAGGTCAGCGAACAGTTCGTCGGGGTAGGCCGGTCGCACCCGGTCGTAGAGCGCGGGCACCTCATCAAACAAGCGGCCGATGTCACGTCGGTCCTGGCCCGCCATCCCATCATCCTGGCATCAGCTCCTCTTGGGCTGCGTCAGCAGACAGGGAGCAGGCGTGGCGCCCCTATCCCCCGCCACAGACCCGGGGACCCAATGCCACGTACCGCCGGCCGTGAGGTCACGCCCAGGAGTCAAATCATGGGCGGTTCGATCCTTTCGATGCTGGGGACCCGGTCCAGCGTCCGGTCGAACGACGCGATCCTGCCGACGCCGGTGCTCTCGGCGCAGGCGACCAGGTACGCGTCGGCGAAGTCGATCCGATCGGTCTCATAGACCTCGGCAGCCCGGAGAACAAGGGCCGGATCGACGCATACGACGGAGTCGAACGCGATCAGGGACCGGACGGCCTCCGCCACCTGGGGGCGTGGAGCCTCGTAGAACGACTCCAGGACGTAGACGGTCTCCGCTGCGACGAGGTCCGTGAGCAGGAGCTGGTCCTCGCTTCGGAGGTAGGCGGTGGCCCGAGCCGCCATATCGGGCGGGTCGCCGGTCAGGTGTCGGACCAGGATGTTGGTGTCGACGAAGGCGCTCACCGGCGAGATGCCGCCCGAGTCGACCGCGTCCGGCGGATCACCTCGTCCCATGCCACGTTGCGCTTCGCCGCCGGCACCGTGATCGACCCGGCCAGATCCAGGAAGTCAGGGGTTCTGGCCAGCACGGCGCGATTGCCCTCGACCCGGAACACGACCTCGTCGCCGGCTTCGATTCCGAGCGCATCCCGGACGACCTTCGGCACGGTGACCTGGCCCTTCGACGTCATCTTGGCGGCGGCGTCCACCGGTACTCCTCCTTACTCCATCCGATATGTAAGGATACTCTCTCCGACAACGCTTTGTCTGAACCCGTCCCAGAACGGCGTCCCCCGCACCACTCGCACCTGCGCCCTCAACGCCGGCGGTGGGACCGGGGTAAGCCGGCCGGTGATGGGTCGAGCGCCGTGGATGATGTTGTGTGGCACTCAATCCGAGACACCGGGCAGCGGTCTACATGTCCAGCTCCGCACTCGCGGTCCTCGGGCTGCACGCAGCCTTCATCAGCTTGATCGTGGGATGGTCCTTCATTGTTCCCATGGCCGCGTCATTGATGTTCGTCTTCATCGCCGGTGGATACGCCTGGCCCCCGATCGCGAACCGGCCGGCGTGGTCGGAAGCCGCCAGGTTGGTTGGATGGTCCGAAGGGTTGACGCGTGGGACGTTGGTCTTGATCAACGTCGTCACCTTGCTTCTCGTCGTCGACGGAGTCGTCTACTTGTCGACGTCGTGAGGGAGAGCAGCACTCGCGGTGCCCTCCGGCTGAGGCCGTACCGCGCCTGGTCAGGCCCCCGGGGACCGTGAGCCCGACCTGTCAGCGCCGGGGATGTGCGGCACGCTCGCCGGGCCGAGCGGGTGAAGCGGCGGGGGACGCTCGCCAGAGCGTGTGCCCCCTATCCCCGTGCCGCCCGGGTCCGCCAAGGTCGCCCCGATCGCCGGCTGAATGGCGCCCTCTGTCAGCGAGACTCGGGCAGCTCCTCGGGGTAGGTGACCTCGATCTCGGCAATCAACTTGGGGAAGTCTCCCTTGTTGTTGGTGAGGAACCGGTCGGCCCCCGCTCCCACGGCGGTGGCCAGATGCACAGCGTCGGCTGCCCGAAGCCCGTAGGACGCGCCAAGGGCTGTGGCGAGCTCGGCGGTGGCAGCGTCGAGCGGGCGGAGGTCGAGTCTGGCCAAGAGGGCACCGAGCTCGTCGAGCTCGGTGCTTGAGCCCTCGCGCAACGGCTTGGTGAGCAACTCGGGGATGAGCAGCACCGAGCCGACGCCGGCAACGACATCGGTGCCCTCGACCGGATCAGCCGGGAACAGGGCACGCACCCGCCGTCCGAGCGGATGATCGGCGACCGCCGCGTAGATGAGCACATCGGCGTCGTAGGCATCCACGGCGCTGGTATCTATCGACTCACGCGCGCCTGGCGTGTCTCCGCCACCAACGCCTTGGCACGCTCGGAGCTCAGCGTCGGACGAACCAGAAGGGGCTTCCTGCGGCTCCGATCGAGCACCTCGTGCACCACCGCAGCAGCAGCGAACGCGGCGTCGGCCCGGCGCGCCCGGAGGCTATCGGGGCGGATGACCACCGCCACCGGCTTTCCGTGCCGGGTGATGGTGATCTCCTCCCCGGCGACAACGCGGTCGAGTATCTGGGGCAGAGCAGCTCTCGCCTCGCTCACGGTCATGGTCGGCATGCTTAGATTGTATCGGGCCGTACACTGATGTACAGAGTGGCCCGATCCGGCATCCGGTGCTGCACCTGCGACGACGTGGCGGCCGCCCCAATATGACGAACAGTCCGATGGCTGGGGGGCGCCCCGTACGCCGGGTCGGCGAGACGGGGGGATCGCCGCCGGCGAGCGAGACCGCCGGCGACTGGCGTCGACGGCCAACACGTAGTCTGCACATCCGACCACAAAGGAGCGATCAAGAGGTCGGTGTCGTTGCCATCGGTACCTACCTACAATCGTCGCGATGCGGTCGCCCTCCCTGGATATTGACTTCTGGGAGCTTGAGTCGGCAGAGGCGCGGCATGAGGCGGCGCCTCACTCATTCCATATTCCGCCGCGGCCCACTCGTGAGGGGCTGCGTCCCGGGCAGCATGCGAAACTACTCTTCATGCTGGAAGGGTACGAGGACGATGGCAGTGTGGGTGTGCAGGTTGAGCGGATGTGGGTCACCGTGGCTGAAGTGTTCAAGGATGGCACGTACATCGGAATTCTCGAGAACCAACCGGCGTCCTACGAGCCAGGCTCAGACCTCTACCTCGTACGGGGTGCCGAGGTTCCGTTTCGACCGGAGCACGTCATTCAGATCAAGAATGGGCCTGCGCAGTTCCGGAAGACGCTATGGCTGCCGAAGCCGGTTCATCGCTGGCCCAGAGAATGAATCCGGATGTGGACAGACGGTCCCTATGCGCAGGTGCAGTTGTTCTCATGCGCCACACCGTCCGAAATGCATCGGCCGATCGGTATCGCACGGGGCCTGCGGGCGACCCCGAACAACGAGCGCCGCAGACCTTCAGGGTCGCCCTGATCGCCGGGAAGACGTCGTGATCTACGCAGTCGGTGCTTCGTCCGATGGTGGAGTCGTCGCAGCGCGCTCCCGGACTACGTCCGGCAGCTCATCCGCCGAATGCGGCCCCCAGCCAGCCGTTCGAAGTCCGCCTCCCGTAACCGTGACTGCATTCCGGCCGTCGAGCCACCAGCACGGAACGACGTAGAACGACCAGCCTTCGAGATGGGAGAAGCCTTCATGGCGCGCGAGAACGTAGACCCGCGCCCAGCGCTTCCTGTCACCCGGGTGCCAGGCGCCGGCATCCTCGTCCCAGCCGTAGTGCGGGCGCACCTCCCACTTCTCAGCGGAGGGCCTGTCCTTCTCGTTTGTTCCTTCCTGTCTTTGTACGGACGACTTCACCTCGATCGAGATGCCCTCCCAGTCGATGTCGTACGTTGCCATTGAAAACGTGCGGAGGCGCGAGCCCGGAAGTGTCTCCGCCACCACGTGCTCAGCGAAGGTGCCCATGGCGAGGTTGTCTCTACTGCGGAGCCGGTTCCAGAGCGCCAGCAACCAACCCCGCTCTCTGGGCGTCAGTTCATCAAACTCAGACATGCTTTGACACTAGGGAGGCGACCGATGTTGGTCGTGTGTCGTGCACCTCCATCGGCGCGGGCACCCGCCGTGGAGGGGCGTCCTCCGACACAACGAGCCGTCCCCTGACGCCGCTAGCAGGCTGACGCATCGGCATTCAGCCGGCGAGATCGGGCAAGTGGAGTAGTCCTGCCTGTGTTGGCTGGAAGCCGCACGCACCGAAGTAGAAGGGAGCGAGGTTGTCGTCGAAATCCACATGAAGCCATTCGCAGCCCGCTTCTTTGGCGAGGACGGCAGCCCGTCGAACCAACTCCGTTCCGACGCCGGCATGCTGGTGGGCGGGACGCACCTTGGGATCAAGCAGGAAGGCATGATCGCCGCCGTCCCACGCAACGTTGACGAACCCGACCAGCAATCCGTGCTCGTCCCGGGCGCAAATCCAGCCCAGGCTGTACGGGCGGATCCTTCGCCACCAACCGAGCGACGGGCGCCCGCCGTGCGACTCTGTGAGCGAGAACAGCTCGTCGTCCTGTACGTCGCTTCGGCATTGATACTGCAGACTCACGTCTCCATGGTCGCCGATGAGGAGTCTCCCGGGCACCAACCGTCGGACATGCAACCACGCCGTGAAAGGTGTCCCCTAAATCACGAGCCCGCTGACAGACCGGAGTGACCCTGATCGCCGGCCGTGGGATCACGGTGGGTCCGGCCAGGATCGCCGTCAGCGAGCGATACCGCCCGGGTGGTCGAAGTCGACGGGCGAGACTTATCCGGCCTTCTGCGACCGCCTCGGTATGGGAACCGTGCCACTATCACGAGATGCCTAGAGGCTCCGGTAGGAGAGAGTTGAGTAGGCGCCCGGAACCGCTATCCGGACTCCAGTGGGTCCTCGCGACTGTTCTTGGAGTCGGCCTCGCAACCGCTATCGGGCTATCCACCTACCACTGGTCTGCCACTCCAGCGGCGGGAGATCCGTGGTACTCGGCCTTGATCGGAGTCGTGGTGGTGCTGGGCCGAGTCTTGGGTCACACCTTCCGGTAGGCGTCATGGATCAGCCTATTGATGGCGCTGCCGGCGACACTGACGACCGTCGCCGTCCGGCCCTCCCGGGCGACGGTTCGCGCCGCCGCGATGAGCCTTCTGGCGTTCGTCGGAGTGGTCACCGGAATCGTCGTCATCGGTGTCCAGTAGGGCAGGAGATACATTTCAACGGATCCTGGCGACCGTCCAACACTGCGGCTCTACTCGCCTGGGCGGAACTTGCCGGCAAGGTCGGCGACGAGCGCTATTCCTCCCGATATCCCATGGGCCATTACCCCCCGGTGGGCGCAGGCGGCGGCTCGGGCCACCGGCCGCTCCGGATCGCTAGCACGACCGCAGCCGATCGCGCTTCGGCGGCCTCCTGATTGGCGGACTCGTTCTCTATGGGCCGGCCCGGTCGGCCGGTCCTGCCCATCGCAAGGCGTGACGGCGATCCGCCAACCTCTCCGTGTGGCTCGGGCGACGCCCATCCCGACCGCAACAAGCGCTCCGACGACTCCGCCGGTGCCGATCGCCCTCCCGCATCAAGGCCCGATCCCGGAGGAGCGGTGACAACGGTGTACCGCTGTCCGGTAGGAGTCTCGGCGACCTGGACGTATTCCACGAGGGCCGTTCTACTTGGCTGGCGCCACCGAGAAGTACGTGCCGGATTGTTCGGCCGGCGACCTCGCCGGGTCGGACGGTAACCACGGTCGACGCCGGTTACCGGTTGACACCGTGGAGGCTGTACGAGCGGTGAGCGCGCTAGCCGGACTTCTCGTCCGCGTGCAATCGGCAGCCAGGGCGCCGCTTCACCCCGGTCAAAGGGGGCCGCGCCTCAGGCTTCGTATGGCGGCACGCTGGCACCTTCGGCGCGAACCGCTACGTACCATCCGAGTACCAAAGCGCCCACGACAGACATCGTGATCCCACCAGCGATGCCGCCGACCTGAAGGATGACTCCTCGGTACACGGTGAGGGCGAGCCAGGACGACAACAGCCCGACGACGAGGGTGCCAATGCCGAGCCGGAGCAGGGCCCGCTCGGTCATGACGTCAACTGGACGTGATTCAGGGCATCGACCCATGGCGCCGACTGCGATCACCGCCACGCCGGTTGCAAGAAGTCCGATGGGAAGGAGGGCTACCCAGGCAACGGCCACCTCGGACCGTGCAAGGGGAACCATTCCGCCCACCGTCCCTACCGCTCCACCTATCGCCAGGACAAGAGGCCAGGGGCTCTCGTACCTCACCCTCACGAGGACGACCGTAGCGCCGCAGAGTTCGCGATGCCGCCTGAGTGCCGGCTCGCAACCGGCGATGTGTCGGACGGACTCCCAATCGCTGTGGATGACGTGACCAAGAGCTGCCGCTACTTCCCGTGCGCGTCGCCGCCGCCCGACGCCTTCAACCGATCGGTATCGCGCGTGCAGCCGGCTGCGCCGAGGCACCCCATAAGAACGAGCGCCGCCGGCCGGACGGGGTGCCCACTACCGCCGGCCGTAGGATCAGGGTTGGCCGACCAGGATTGCCATCGGCAGCGATGCCGGCCGGTCTCGACGGTGTCGGTCTTACCGCCTGTCGCTGGCCGTGCCGGCGACGTCGCGCTTGTCGAACACCGATAGTGCTCGGTTGCTGCGTGGAAGAGTGGGCTGGACATGGAGAACGTCGCGGCTGTCGCATTGAGGTTGGCCGGCGGTGGGACGCTGTACTTCCTCGTCTACGAGATCGACCTGGACGCTGAGACTGTAGAAGCGGCAGTCATGGAGGCCGCTCAGCGAAACGACTTTGGCGGCCAGCCGCTCGAGGCCAAGGTCTGCACCAACCTTCAGGAGGCTTCGCGCGAGCCATATTTCTTCGAGTGCCTCTTCGAGATGACGCGGGATGCGGTCCCACCATCGAGTTGGAGGTATGGACGATGGAAGCGACGTGTCGCTCGGGACATCAAGGAGGGGCATGGGCTCTGGTTCCTCGGGCGTCCTACGCAACCCGGATGAGGACGTACCGTCCTTGCTCGGCAAGCTCCACGCCCGACGGAGCGGTGTCGCTTCGTCCGGGATTACCGTCCATTCCGCATCAGCTCGGGCGGAGCTGAGCGCACACGGAATCCTCGAGGGTGATCCGTAGCCGATCGTTCTTGTCAGCACGTTTCTCGGGGAGAACGACGCGAGGCTCATCACCGACGACGGGCGAGACGGCGAAGTACAACGGCGTACCGGGTCCCGGATAGACGGCCTCGAGGACCTCTGTCTGGTTTGAGCCGACGTCGTCGGGAGCGACGGCGTTCAAAGCACCTTCTGTGAAGCCCAGTCGGACGTTCACGCCAAAGTCGCAAGAGTTGGCGACTTCGGCCCTGACAACCCGATCTCCGGGCAGACATCCGACCAGCATCATGCCGAAGACAACCTCAGCGGCGAGGAGTCTGCGAGACAAGGCCATAGCTAAATTGTGCCGGGCGCAGGTCGCATTACCGGACCGCGCCGCCATGGGTTCGAGCCGCTCCAAGTCGGCGGCCGCTCGCTCCGTCCCGATCGCACCAAGCGGAAAGTCCCGTTCCTGCCTGCGCGCGGTGCGAGCATGAGACGCCGGGAGCGACCGGCATCTGCGTGCCGGGGTCGGCTGGGCGGGAGGTGCCCCCTATCCGCGAGGGCCGCTCGACCACCGGGGTCGCCCACATCGCCGGTGGAGGGGCGACTGGGTAGGCGAGCAGCGGACAGGTCATCCTGTTGCGCATGCTCAACGGCGACAGGCAACCCTCGGTCGACAGATGAGCGTGACGCTGCGATTCGACAAGGACTTCCCGCTCGATGAGTGGATCGCGCTGTACAGGGTCTCCGAGTACAACCTCGGGTGGGGCCAGCGAAATGCCCGCGCCGCGCTGGCCTACGCGTACCTCGTCACGACGGGGTGGCTGGATGGGCGCGCGGTCGGCACTGTGACCGTGTGGTCCGACGGGGTGAACTTCGCGTTGCTCGACGACCTGGTCGTGCACCCTGGTCATCGTCGTCGAGGTATCGGAACACGCCTCGTGAAAGAGACCCTGGCGAGGCTCGCCAACGACGGGATTTCTAACGTGCAAGCGCTTCCGATTCCGGGACGTGAGCCGTTCTTCGCCAGACTTGGCTTTGTCATCCAGGAGGACGCAACGGTGATGGACCTCGTCATCGACAGCGTCCCCTAACGATAGGCACCGCTGGTCTGCCAGGGACGCCCCGAACGCCGGCAGGGAGACATACCGTCCTACCTTGGGCAGCATGCCGCGTCGTTCGGGCTGTCGCGGACGTCGACTTATGGGAGGCCTGGCGCTGCGTAGGTTGTCGCCCTCTCCACCAGCTCGAAACCGACGGCGAGATACGCCGAGGAGGAGGCGACGTAGCCGGCCTTCGGCTGCGTGTTGACGTACACGTGTGTCCCGCCGCGGTCGCCGACGAGGTGCGCCACCTCGAGACACAGCGCGACGGCGAGGCCCCGACGGCGATGCTCCGGCGCGACGCCGAGCGGTTCGATCTCGCACACGCCCGTCGCAGGGTCGAACCACGCGATGCAGCACGCGCCGAACAGTCCGTTGTTGTCATCATCGGCGACCGCCACGAGGTCGAGGGACCGGTCGTACAGCCATGCGCCGCGCACCGCCTCGTACGCCTCGGACGTGAACGAACTCTCGGCTGCGGCGTCGACCGCGCGTCCGTCGGTGTAGGGAATCGAAGACGGCTTCCAAGCGGCGCGGTGCACTTCGACCCGTGCGGCCGTCTCGTCTGCTCGGACCGGGCGGATCGCGTAGCCGTCGACGTGACGACGGGGGTCGTCACGCACGGCCGCAACATTGAGGTACATGCCGGACCATGGCTGCCGCCCGACCGGTTCGAGTCCGGCACGCACCACCGCACAAGCCAACGCGTCGGCGCCGTCCCACACCGCGATCGGCGCCTTCGCGTCGACCTCCAATAGCCATTCCACCAGAGCATCGGCAACGTCGTCACGGTCCCGCTCGATGTGGGTGATCTCGTCGCCTCCTCGTCCGGCGAATCCGACGATCGGTCCGGAGGTTCCCTCGTCGATGACGACAACGACCGAGTCGCCGAGCGCGTGCCGCGACAGCCCCCATCCGAGCCCGCCGGGATGCCACCCGGAGGGCCAGACCCGGCTCGCAAGCTGCTGCATTCCGAGGAAGTCATCCGGTTCCGCTGGCCGCACGATCATTGACGCAGCCTCACACGGCGCCAGGCAGACCCGCTATCGAGTTCCCGCGACCTGCCAGCTTCCAGCGCGGCCCGCCAGCTGACGCGATCGAACACCGCGACGGACCTGACGGCAGGTGCGGGCTGGCGAGGAGATGGGAGGTGTCCCAGAAGCGCACTCCAGTCACTTGCCCGTGGTGTCCCGTACCGCCGGGACGGTGGACTCCTACGCGGGTCCTTCGGGCGCGCAGAGCATGTTCGATGGGTCTGCCCTCGACGATCACGAGACGCCGCGTGGGTACGACCACTCCTGTGTCCGGCTGGTGGGTCGTGCTCGGTGCCGTGGACGATCCGAGGCAGTAGCCTCCAAGACGGGCGGCGAAAGGACAGCGATGCGATACGGGCTCATGTTCGGACCGAGCTTCCTCTTTCTCCTGCTCGTGCCGTTCATCGGCCTGGCCCTCTGGGCGGTCATGGACGCGCTCATCCGCCCTGACAGTCACTGGGCAGCAGCGGACCAGAACAAGATCGCCTGGGTGCTCGGACTCCTTGCCGGCCCGGTCGTACTCTTCCCCGTGGGCATCATGGTCTCCCTCGTGTACCTCGTCGGGATCCGGTCCAGGCTGACCAGGGTGGCTGGCGGCTATACGCCCACCGTCCGAGTGCCACCGGAGTAGGCAGCGACGACAGGCGCCGGCCCCGGCCCATGCCGGAGGCGCCGAACTGCAGTCGTTTGCGCCGCGGGAATCGCTGCGGCATCCGCAATGGTTTCAACGCGCCGCTGACCTCA
>Ga0247717_1000428_pt1 | contig 12928 bp, 17 predicted proteins | sample 24E_NmetaG_FD_189047 | JGI IMG/M metagenome (GOLD analysis project Ga0247717, IMG submission 189047) | Soil microbial communities from hillslope of Landscape Evolution Observatory, University of Arizona, Oracle, AZ, United States - 2-4-E_N | ecosystem: Engineered > Artificial ecosystem >... | reverse complement strand
GAGGTGGAGTCGCCCGGTCTCGAGGCGGGAGATGTCGAGCAGCTCGGTGACCAGACGCGTGACGCGGTCGGCGTCGTGGTGGACCTGGTTGAGCATCATCTGCTTCTGCTCGTCGTCGATGCGATCCCACCGGTTCAGGAGGAGCGACGTGTAGCCCTTCACGGAGGTGAGCGGTGACCGGAGCTCGTGGCTGACCGTCGACACGATCTCGATCCCCGACGGCACGTGGTGCCCTCGATGACGGACCGGCCGCAGCTCGATCACCACGGACTGCAGGCCGCCGTCGGGGTCCCGGAGGTAGCGCCCGGCGGCCAGGACCGGGACGTGGCTGCCGTCGGGCATCCGGAGACGCACCGCCCGCTCCGGGATCCCGCGCACCGACCGAAGCCGGGCGCTGGGATGCCAGCCGCGCCACGGCGGGTCGTCCCCGTCCGCCGAGAGCACCTCGTCGAGGTCGACGCCGACGAGGTCCCGCCCGGCCAGCGAGCACGCGTCGGCGTTGGCCGCCACCACCCGGCGCTCGGCGTCGACGACGAGGGCCGCCGACGGGAGGTCAGCGAGCTCCATCGCGCTCCGCCGCTCGTCGCTGCCGGGCCACCTCGAAGCAGAGCACGGCGGCCGCCATGCCCACGTTGAGCGACTCGCCTCGGCCCGCCATCGGGATCGTCACGGTGGCGTCGAGGACGAGGCCGCCGGGGAGCCCGTGGGCCTCGTTGCCGAGGACGATGGCCACCGGTCCGGTGAGGTCGAGCTCGTCGTGGGCGACGCCGCCCGCCGCCACGGTGCCGAGCCGGCGCACGCCCCACCCACCCAACGTCGCCAGCACATCTTCGACGGGACCCCCGTTCACCACCGCCACGTGGAACACCGAGCCGGCCGATGCTCGCACCGTCTTCGGGTTGAACACGTCGACCGACCCGTCGCAGAACACTACCGCCGCGGCTCCCGCCGCCTCGGCCGAGCGCAGGACCGTGCCGGCGTTGCCGGGATCCCGCACGTCGACGCACACGACCACGAAGTCGGCACCGGCCACGTCCTCCAACGGCACGTCGACCCACGGCGCGATCGCCATCACCGGCTGGGGCGTCGTCGTGTCGGCGACGCGGGCGATCAGCCCGGGCTGCAGGGCATGCACCCGGACGCCGGCCGCGAGGGCCCGCTCCAGCAGTGGCCGCTCCCCGTCGGCGCCGGCATCGACGAACACCGCCTCGAGCGCAACACCGGCGTCGAGCGCCTCGGAGATGACCTTGGTGCCCTCGAGCACGAAGGACCGCTCCGAGGCGCGCACGCTGCGCCGCCGGACGAGGCGGCGCAGCCGGTCGACCTTCTGGTGCCGGGCGCCGAGCGGCGCGGGCGCCGCTACTGCAACGCCTCGGCGCCGCCCGCCGACCGCGCCACCTCGACCAGCGCCGCGAAGGCGGTGCGGTCGGTGACGGCCAGGTCGGCGAGGACCTTGCGGTCGACCTGGACCTCGGCCACCTTGAGCCCGTTGATGAACCGGCTGTAGCTCATGCCATGCTCACGAGTGGCGGCGTTGATCCGCTGGATCCACAGCTTGCGGAACTCTCCCTTGCGAGCCCGGCGGTCGCGGAACGCGTACTGACCGGAGTGCATGACCTGCTCGTTCGCGGCGCGGAACGAGCGGCTCTTGTTGCCGTAGTACCCCTGCGCCTGCTCGAGGATCGCCTTGCGGTGCTTCTTGGCGTTGACGGCGCGCTTCACCCTTGCCATGTCCTGCCTCCTGTCTCAGCGCCCGAGGAGCTTGCGGATGTTCTTCTCGTCGCCGGGGGCGACCACCGTCATGCGGTTGAGCCGGCGCTTCCGGTCCGCGCTCTTCTTCTCGAGGATGTGGTTCATGAACGCCTTGCGCCGGCGGATCTTGCCCGTCCGGGTGATCTCGAAGCGCTTCTTGGCGCCGCTGTGCGACTTCATCTTCGGCATGGCTACTGCTCCGTCGTGTCCGTCTCGGTGTCGGCCGGTGCATCCGCACCATCGCCCGCTGCGCTCTCTTGCTCCTTGGCCGCCGCTCTCGCGGCGTCCGCCTGCGCCCGCTTGTCGGGCGCCAGCACCATGGTCATGTTGCGCCCGTCGAGTCGAGGTGACGCCTCGATCTTGGCCAGGTGCTTGGTCGCGTCCGCCACGTTCTCGAGGATCTTCATCCCGAGCTCGGGGTGGGCGACCTCGCGCCCGCGGAACATGATCGTGAGCTTCACCTTGTGCCCGTCGGCGAGGAAGTGCTCGACCTTCTTCGTCTTCGTGTCGAAGTCGCCCCGGCCGATCTTCACCCGGTACTTCATCTCCTTGATGGAGATCTGGGTGGTCTTGCGGCGGGACTCCTTCGCCTTCTGGGCAGCCTCGTACTTGAACTTCCCGTAGTCCATGATCCGGCACACCGGCGGGTTGGCCATCGGCGCGACTTCGACGAGGTCGAGGTCGCGCTCTCTGGCCATCGCCAGTGCCTCGGGCAAGGGTTTGATCCCGACCTGCTCTCCGGTGTCGGAGACGAGGCGGACCTCACGGGCTCGGATGCGCTCGTTGATGCGAGGCTCGTTGGTGGCGGGGGGTGTGGCTATCGGCTTCTCCTCGGTTGGACCCGCCTCCAAAAATCATGAAGGCGGGCGTTCAGGGAGCGGACGCCCGCCAGGCCCCGGAGGGCACAGCGATCACGGTCGACCCGGCGCACGTCGTGACGTTGGAGCTGTCTCGAGTGGCCGGGCGGGGCCGGTGGCCCGCTTCCCGGTTCGGTTGTCGTGGTTAGGGTAGCCGCATGTCGTCGCTGTGGACACCCGGAGGCGAACGACCCGTCGGGCGCGAGCCCGCTGACGTGGCACCGACGGACCTCCGCGACGAGCCCCTCACGCCGGAGCAGGAGGAGCTCCTGGGCGAGCTGCAGGCGGCGCGCGAGCAGCTGGCCCAGACCCCGGCGGCGCTCGTGGTGGCCAACCACGCCATCGGGCTGTTCCAGCTCGCCGCGATCCACCTCGACCGGGAGGCACCCAACGTGGAGGACGCCCGGCTGGCCATCGACGCCTTCGGGGCGCTGGTCGAGGGGCTCGAGGGCCGCCTCGGCGAAGAGGAAGACGCACTGCGGGAGGCGCTGGCGCAGATCCGCCTGGCGTTCGTCAGCGTGACCGGTGGCCCGGCGGGGTAACCCGCCTGCATGGCGAAGCCGCAGCAGCCCGAGATCGCCCGCAGCGGACGGGGCGCCACCGACCCCGCCAGCGTGAAGTCCGAGCTGACCGTGCCCCGCTCCCGGCGCCGCCGCGCGGCCGACACGGACAGGGCCCCGGTGCCCGAGCACAACCGCCCCGGCCACCACCCCGGCGAGGACCAGGACAAGCCCGCGGGCGAGGTGTTCGTCGCCAAGCTCCACGAGCATGCCGACGCCGCCGGACCTCGCTCCGGCGCCGACCCGGCCCCGACCGTCGCCGGCGAGGCCTTTCGCACCGCGGCCAACGTCGTCCGCAAGGTGCGAGAGGCCCTCCCCGGCGACTGACCCCCAAGATCTCGGGCTGCTGGAAGCCCGAGCACGGCTTTCGTCGACCCGAGATCGTCAGGTGGGCCGGAGGTCGGTCGCTTCCCAGCGGCCCAGGCGTCCGGGCACGACCTCGAAGGTGACGCGGGCACCCTCCTCGATCGTGCGGGACCCGTCGGCGATGGCCGTGCAGTGGAAGAAGTGCTCGGCGCCGTCGTCGGACCGGACGAGGCCGTAGCCCCCGCGCTCGTCCCACGCGACCACCGTTCCGGTCACGAGCCCCAGCGCTTCGGAGCGAAGGCCATGTCAGTGCGCGACCAGCAAGCCGTCGCCCGCCCGAAGGGCCCCGAAACGGCGCCGCGGCGGCGCGCAGACGCAGGCCCGCCGGAGCGGTGAGCCACTCGCGAGCGCAGCGAGCCTCGGCGCTTCGGAGCGAAGGCCATGTCAATGCACGATCTTCGACAGCGGCAGCTCGATGATGTCGGTGGCGCCGGCGTCCTTGAGCGCGGGGATCAGCACGTTGATCTCCGCCTTCGGCACCACCGTCTCCACCGCGTAGCCGCTCCCGCCGAACAGCTCGTTGACCGTGGGCGACTTCATCGACGGCAAGAGCGAGATGACCCGATCGAGCTCGTCGGCGCTCACGTTGAGCTTCACCAGCACCTTGTCTCGCGCCTCGAGCACGCCCTGGAGGAGGGTGTGCACCTGCGTCATGGCGTGACGCTTGGCCGGATCCTCGTACGCCGCTCGGTTGGCGATCAGCACGGTGTACGACGCGACGATCGTGTCGAGCACCCGCAACCGTGCCGCCCGGAGCGCCCGTCCGGTCTCGGTGCCGTCGACGACGACGTCGGCCACGTCGGGGATCTTCGCCTCAGTGGCGCCGTAGGAGAGCCGGACGCTCGCGCTCACCCCGTGCTTCTCGAGGAAGCGGGTGGTGAGACCGACGTACTCGGTCGACACCCGGACACCGTCGGGCAGCTCGGCCACCGACTGCCACGGCGCGTCCTGGGCGACGGCGAGGACGATGTTGAACGGCCGGCTCGTGGCCTTCGAGTACTGGAGCTGGCCGAGGGTCACGACGTCGCTGTTCGTCTCCTCCACCCAGTCGAGGCCGCAGATGCCGAGGTCGTAGAGACCCTCCTCGACGTAGCTCGGGATCTCCTGGGGCCGGAGGATGTTCACGTCGACGACGCGGGGATCGTCGATCGACGCCTTGTACTCGACGTCGCTGCTGCGGCGGACGTGGAGGTCGGCGTCCGCGAACAGCTCGATCGTCGCCTTCTCCAGAGAGCCCTTCGGCAGCACCAGCCGCAACATGGCGAGCGAGCCTACGAGAGCTTGCGCTGGCGCACGTCATGCGTTTCAGAGCGGGCCGGCGGGCGCAGGCCGCGTCGCCTCAGATGGCGCGAAGGAGCGCCGCCATCTCCACCGCCGTCTCGGCGCAGTCGCGGCCCTTGCCCTCCCGCTCGAACGCCTGGGACACCGTGTCGGTCGTGAGGACACCGAACACGATCGGGACGCCGACCTCGAGCTGCGCCCGCATCACCCCGGCTGCGCACTCCCCCGCCACGTAGTCGAAGTGCGGCGTGTCCCCCCGGATGACGGCGCCGAGGGTGATCACCGCGTCGTGCCCGCCGGCTTCGGCCAGCCGCTTGGCGACGAGCGGCAGCTCGAAGGCCCCGGGCGCCCACACCTCGACGATGTCCTCGGCCTTTACACCGAGCTCGACGAGCCGATCCCGGCACCCGGCGAGGAGCCGGTCGGTGATCACGTCGTTGAACCGCCCGCAGGCGACGGCCACCCGCAACCCGGTCCCGTCGAGCGTGGCCATCCTGCCCGTCTGCAGCTCGGACTTCGCATCGGGCGACACCCCCTGACCGCGGGGGCGGTCAGGCGAGGTCATCGAGGCCCTCCAGCAGGTGCCCCATCCGCTCCCGCTTGGTCCGCAGGTACCCGATGTTCTCGGGGTTGGGCTTGGTCTCCAGCGGGACCCGGCCGACGATCTCGAGGCCGAAGCCCTCCAGCCCGCCCCGCTTGGCCGGGTTGTTCGACAGGAGTCGCATGGTGGTGAGGCCGAGGTCGACGAGGATCTGCGCGCCGATGCCGTACTCGCGGCTGTCGACGGGAAGGCCGAGCTCGAGGTTGGCGTCGACGGTGTCCCGGCCCTTGTCCTGCAACCCGTACGCCCGCAGCTTGTGCCCGATCCCGATGCCGCGGCCCTCGTGGTTGCGCAGGTAGAGGACGACGCCCATGCCCTCCTCGTCGATCTTCTCCATGGCCGACTGCAGCTGCACGCCGCAATCGCACCGCAGCGATCCGAACACGTCGCCGGTCAGACACTCGCTGTGGACCCGCACGAGGACGTCGTCCTGACCCTGGACGGCGCCCTTGACCAGCGCGAGGTGGGTGACGCCCTCGAGCAGGCTGTCGTAGGCGTAGCACGTGAAGTCGCCCCAGTCGGTGGGGATCCGTGCCTCCGCGACGCGGCGGACCAGCTTCTCCGACTGCCGCCGGTAGCGGACGAGATCGGCGATGGAGATCATGAGCAGGCCGTGGTCGTCGCAGAAGCGCTCGAGCTCGGGGATGCGGGCCATCGTCCCGTCCTCGTTCACGATCTCGCACAGCACACCGGCGGGATAGAGGCCGGCCATCCGCGCGAGGTCGACCGCCGCCTCGGTGTGACCGGCTCGCTTGAGCACGCCCCCCTCTCGATAGCGCAACGGGAAGATGTGGCCGGGCCGGGCGAGATCGTCGGGCGACGTCGCCGGGTCGATGAGGGCCTGGATCGTGCGCGCCCGGTCAGCGGCCGAGATGCCGGTGCTCGTGTCGTGCCGGTAGTCGACCGACACCGTGAACGCCGTCCTGTGGCTCTCGGTGTTGTGCGTGACCATCAGCGGAAGGTCGAGGTGATCGCACCGCTCACCCATCAGCGGCATGCAGATCACGCCCGACGTGTGCTTCACGAAGAACGCGATCTTCTCCGGTGTGGCGAACTCGGCCGCCATGATGAGGTCGCCCTCGTTCTCGCGATCCTCGTCGTCGACGACCACCACGATCTCGCCGCGCGCGATGGCGGCGACAGCGTCTTCGATGGCGGCCATCTTCGTGCTGCGTTGGTGGTGCTGGGGGGTCATCGAGAATCGGTCCTTTCGCCGGCGCGGTAGGGCGCGGTGAGTCGTTCGACGTACTTGGCCATCACGTCGACTTCGAGGTTGACGCGATCACCGCGGCCCTTTCGGCCGAGCGTGGTGACCGCGGTGGTGTGCGGGATGAGGGCGACGGTGAAGCCGTCCTCCAGCAGGTCGACGACGGTGAGGCTGATGCCGTCGACGGTGATCGAGCCCTTCTCCACGACATAGCGCAGCAGATCGGACGGCATCCGCACTCGCAGATCCGGCGCCGGATCCACGATCTCGCCGACGGCGTCGACGTGGCCCTGCACGATGTGGCCGCCGAGGCGGTCGGCGGCCCGGACCGGACGTTCGAGGTTCACCGGGTCGCCGGGCCGCAGATCGCCGAGGTTCGTGCGGCGAAAGGTCTCGTCGCTGACATCGGCCTCCCACCAGCTGTGGACCGTCCGCCCGCCTCCCCGTTCGCCCCCGAGGTCGACCACGGTGAGGCAGCAGCCGTTGACGGCGGTCGAGTCCCCGACCTTCGCGTCCTCGAGGACCGTCCGTGCACTGATGCGGACCCGCGCGCCGTCGACCGACGCCACGGTGCCGAGCTCCTCGACGATGCCGGTGAACATGGCTGGCCTACTCCCCGCTCGGCTCGCTCGGCACGCTCGGATCGCGGCGTCGCTCCGGCGACCTTGGCTCGACGTCGATGCGGACGTCGTCGCCGAGCCTCTGGACCGAGGTCACCCGGCCCCGCCACACCTCTGCGATGGTGCCGGCGCCGGGGCCCGCGAACAGCCCCCGGCCGTCGTCGCCCCCCATGAGCGCGGGCGCCAGGTAGACCACGTAGCGATCGACCAGCCCGGCGGCGTGGAAGGCATGGGCCACGGTGGCGCCCCCTTCGACGAGGACCTGCAGGACACCCCGCCCGCCCAGCTCGTCGAGCACCGCACCGAGATCGCCGGAGAGCTCGAGCGCCGGATGGACCTTGGCGTCGTCCGGCGCCCGCCCGAGCACCACCCGCATCGGATCCCGAGGGGCACGGCCGCCGGCGGCCGCCGCACCGTGCCGGACCGTGAGCGACGGGTCGTCGGCCCGCACGGTCCCGGCTCCGACGAGGACGGCGTCGCTCTCGGCGCGGAGGCGATGGGCGTCGACGCGAGCGGCCTCACCGGTGATCCACTGTGAGGAGCCGTCCGGTGCGGCGGTGCGACCGTCGAGCGTCGCCGCCAGCTTGAGGACCACGAAGGGCCGGCCGGTCGATCGGTGGGTCAGGTAGGGGGCGAGCTGGCGCTCGATCTCCTCGGCGCAGATGCCGGTGGTGACCGAGATGCCGGCCTCGCGGAGGCGGGCGATCCCAGCACCCCGGACCCGGTGGTCGGCATCCTCGACGCCGACCACCACCCGCGCCACGCCGGCGTCGACGAGGGCATCGGCGCACGGGCCGGTGATGTTGACGTGGGAGCACGGCTCGAGGGTGGAGAACACGGTGCTGCCCCGCGCCGCACGCCCGGCGGCGTCGAGGGCGACCACCTCGGCGTGGCGACCGGGGGCGGGCTCGGTGGCGCCGTCGAACACCTCGCCGTCGGCGGTCACGACCACGGCGCCGACCCACGGTCGGGGCGAGGTGACGGCGCGCACGGCCGATGCGTTGCGGATCGCCCGCCGCATCAGCGCCTCGTCGTCCACCTTGCGCACCTCGTTCCAGATCGGGCGCGCGCGGATGACCGTTCACGCCCTCGCTCTCATCCGGACTCTGACCGTCGGCTCCGAGTGGGTACGGATCGGGCCTCACCCCGAGGGGATCGGCTTCGCAGGCTTCACTGCCGGTTGGGGATTCCACCCTGCCCCGCGAGGGGTTCGGGGTCAGGCTACCCCAGCCGGTGGTCGAACGAAAAGCGATCGTTGCGTCCGCGACCGGCGACGTCGGTCACACCCGCCCCGTCAGACCGACAGCGGTGCCCCTCGCACCCGCAGGGCGGCCACGCCAGTGGCGCAGTCGAGCGAAGCCTGCGAAGCGAGACCATCAGTACCGCGCCGCGGCGACGCGCAGCTGCAGGCCCGTCGGAGCGGTGAGCAGCACGCCCGAAGGGCCCCCCGCTCCGGAGCGAAGACAATGTCAATGAGGTCGTTCGCCGGCCAGGAGCTCGAGGGCGTGAGGGATGACGTCGAGCACGGCCTCGAGGCACTCCACGGCACCCGAGGTCGAGCCGGGCACGTTCAGGACGAGCGCGGTGCCGGCGGTGCCGGCCATGCCCCGGGAGAGCCGGCCGAGCGGGCTCACCAGTCGCATCGCCTCGGCCAGTCCGGGTGCCTCCCGCTCGAGCACCACCCGGGTGCCCTCGGGCGTGAGGTCCCGCGGACCGAACCCGGTACCCCCCGTGGTCACGACCAGGCCGGCGAACCCGTCAACGAGACGGCGGAGGGCGTCGGCGACGTTGGCGACGCCATCGGCCACGACCTGGCGGGCGACCACGTCGAACCCGGCGGCGATGAGGGTGTCGTGCACCGCCTGACCGGACCGGTCCTCGCGGGTGCCGCCGACGACGCCATCGGAGACGGTGAGCACCTTGGCCTCCATGGGGACGATCACTCGCGGCGGCGGTCCATCGCCCAGAGCGAACCGCCGGCGCTCTTGGCGAAGCGCTTCATCTCCACGGCGATGGCAGCGGCCTCGGCCGCCGAGGTGATCGGGCGCACCTCGGTCGACGCGATGCCGATCGAGATGGTGAGGAACGGGTAGCGCGTGACGACGCCGCTGCGGTCGGCGACCTGGATGTAGCCACGATCGCGCTCCTCGGGGTCGTAGAGGTTGGCGACCTGCTCGTCGAAGCTGCGCACCACCGACTCCGCGATGGGCCGCGCGACGTCCGGGTCGCACACGATGGCGAAGTCGTCGCCGCCGATGTGGCCGACGAAGCTGCTCGCCGTGCCGTGGTCGGCCACCGCCCAGCCGATGACCCGGGCGGTGAGGACGATCGCACGATCGCCTCGCAGGAACCCGTAGTGGTCGTTGTAGGCCTTGAAGCCGTCGAGGTCGGCGTGCAGGAGTGCGAACGGCTCCCGGTCGGCGATGAGCACGTCGAGTCGGTGCTCGATCTCGAAGTTGCCCGGCAACCCGGTCAGGGGCGAGGTCTGCCGCAGCTGCCGCGCCCGGCGCAGGCGACCCTGCACCCGTGCCAGCAGCTCGTCCAGGTCGAAGGGCTTGTCGACGTAGTCGTCGGCGCCCGCCTCGAGGCCGGCGACGCGATCGGTCGGGAGGTTGCGAGCGGTGAGCATGATGATGCTGGTCGTCGTCGTCCTGGGGTCCTTGCGCAGCAACCGGCAGACCTCGACGCCGTCGACCCCGGGCAGCATGAGGTCGAGCACGATCAGATCCGGTCGGAGCTTCACCGCGAGATCCAACGCGTCGTCGCCACGGTGGACCATGTGCGTCTCGTAGCCCTCGTCGGCCAGGTTCAGGGCCACGAGGTTGGCGATGTCCTCCTCGTCGTCGACGATCAGGATCGTCTCGCTCACTGCGCCTGCTTCTTCACTCGAAGGACGAACATGCCGTCGGTGCCGGCCACGTGGGGAAGGAGGATGGCACCACGACCGTGAGGTCGCCAACCGGTGCCGGGCATCGCGGGCTCGGGCTGGGGCTCGAGGTCGGGCCGATGCACCGCCAGCCACTCGTCGACGCCGATGGTCTCCTCGGCGGTCAGCGTGCACACCGAGTAGACGACGGTGCCCCCGGGGTGGACCAGGTCGGCGGCGGCGTCCACCAGCTCGCGTTGGAGCATCGCCAGGCGGGCCACGTCGCCGTGGTCGATCCGCCAGCGGGCGTCGGGACGTCGCCGCAGCACGCCGAGGCCCGAGCACGGCGCGTCGACGAGGACACGGTCGAAGTACGCGGGTCGGAACGCCGGGCGACGTCCGTCGGCTGCCACTACCCCCACATCGGCATCCAGGCGCCGCGCATTACCAAGAACTCGTCCCGCTCGTCCCGGTTGGGCATCGCTCGCGGCAATCCACGCACCCGTTGCGGCCAGCGCGGTGGCCTTCCCGCCCGGTCCGGCACAGGTGTCGGCCACCCGCTCTCCCGGACGGGCACCCACCGATTCCGCCACCCACTGCGACGCGAGGTCCTGCACGTAGCCGTCGGCCCGCACGGTGACAGCAGGCGCAGCGTCCATCTGCTCGAGGGCGGCGACCGCATCGTCCCGCCCCCAGTCGGCGATCAGCCGCTCGACGATCCAGTCCGGATAGCTCAGCCGAGTCGCGTCGTCGGGCCACGCCACCGTGCTGGTCGCGACCTTTCGGAGCACGGCGTTCACCAGACCTCGGGAGCGCCGGGGGGCGACGTCGACGGTCGCCGACACGGCCGCGTGGGGAGGGGTGCCCATGAAGTGGAGCTGGTAGGCGCCGAGGCGAAGGGCGGCGCGCGTCGACGTGTCGAGCGGCCGCATCACGAACCGGTCGACGAGGAAGTCGCATGCCCGCCGCATGCGCGTCGTGCCGTAGACGAGCTCGGTGACGAAGCCCCGGTCTCGCTCGGGAAGTCCGCTCTCTTCCAACATCGCCGGCACCACGAGGTTGGCGAAGGCCCCGTCGTCGATCCGGGCCAGCGCGCTGAGCGCCAGGCGGCGCGGATCCGTCGTCATGCGAGGTGGTCGCCGGGCAGGAGTCGGGCGCCGTTGAGCCACGCGCCGACCGGCTGGGCGGCCTTGCCCGCCGGCTGCACCTCGATCAGCTCGATGGTGCCGCCGCCGGTCCCCACTCGCGCGCCGTCGAGCTGGCCGGGCGCGAGGAGCGAACCCGGCGACCAGCGGGCCCGCAGCACTCGCAGCCGCGCTCCCCGGAAGCTCGTCCACGCCCGGCCGAGGCGTATCAGCCGGTGGATCTCCTCCGCCGGCCGGGACCAGTCGATCTGCAGCTCGTCCGGCTCGATCTTCGTTGCGTACGTCGGCTCTCCCGCCTGCGGCACGGGTTCGCCCAGCGGTGCCGACAGGGTGGCGACGAGGAGCCTGGTGCCGGTCTCGACGAGGCGGGATCGCAGCTCGTCGGCGGACTCGTCGGGACCGATGGGCACGCGCTCCTGGGCGAAGAGGGGTCCGGTGTCGAGGCCCTCTTCGAGCCGCATGATCCCGACGCCGGTCTCGGTGTCGCCGGCCAGGATGGCGCGCTCGACCGGTGCCGCCCCCCGCCACCTGGGCAGCAGTGAGAAGTGGACGTTGATCATCGGCACGCGCGCGAGCACCTCGGGCTTGATCAGCCGTCCGAAGGCGACGACCACACCGAGCTCGACGCCGGCGTCGAGCACGTCGGCGACCCGGCTCGTCACCGGGATGCCGAGCTCGATGGCGGCCGCCTTCACCGGGCTGGGGACCATCGCCCCGCCCCGGCCCCGCTTCTTGTCGGCCCGGGACACGACCAGCGCCACCTCGTGGCCGGCGTCGGCGATCGCCCGGAGCGGGGGGACCGCGGCGTCCGGGGTGCCCAGGTAGGCGAGGCGCAACCTAGAGCCCGGGCGGTCCGGTCCTCGGAGCGCCGGCCGTCTCCGCCAGCTGCCGCTCCCGCATCGCCCGCATGGCCTGCTTGCGCTGGTCGTCGTCGAGCAGGTCGAGCAGCAGCCTGCCGTCGAGGTGATCGAGCTCGTGCTGGAACAGGCGGGCGAGCAGCTCGTCGGCTTCGATCGACACCTCGTTGCCGTCGAGGTCGTAGCCGGTGAGGTGGACCTCCTTGGGTCGCACGATCTCCCAGTGGAGCCCCGGCACCGACAGGCAGCCCTCCTCGTAGACCCACTCGCCGCGGTGCTCCGAGATGACCGGGTTCACGAGGACCCTCGGGCCCTGCTCGTCCTGCAGGTCGTAGACGAAGAGCCGCTTCTGGACCCCGACCTGCGGGGCCGCGAGCCCGAGACCGGCGGCCTCGTACATCGTCGGGATCATGTCCTCGACGAGCTTCGCGATCCGCCCGTCGATGTCAGCGACGGGCGCCGCCGTCTGCCGGAGCACGGGATCGCCGACGATCCTGATCACGTAGGGCGCCACGACCCGCCAGGCTAGTGGCGTGGGCGAAGCACGCGACCGGGGCGGCGAACGAGCGAGCGCGGGCTCGGACGCGGCCCGGGAGGCGCCGACGGGTCAGTACTTCGAGGAGGAACCGGGAGCGGCAACGGACCGCCGAACGGTGCGGCTGGCCCTGCCGGACCTGACGCTCGACCTCGCGACCGACGCCGGCGTCTTCGCTCGTGACGGCATCGATCCGGGCAGCAAGCTGCTGCTGCTCGAGGCTCCGCCGCCCGCACCGACAGGCGATCTGCTCGACCTCGGCTGCGGGTACGGGGCCCTCG
>Ga0247717_1000427_pt1 | contig 12942 bp, 10 predicted proteins | sample 24E_NmetaG_FD_189047 | JGI IMG/M metagenome (GOLD analysis project Ga0247717, IMG submission 189047) | Soil microbial communities from hillslope of Landscape Evolution Observatory, University of Arizona, Oracle, AZ, United States - 2-4-E_N | ecosystem: Engineered > Artificial ecosystem >... | reverse complement strand
GCACTGGCGTAAGCATCGCCGACGCCCATCTCGGCGCGGTGGCCCAGACCTCGACTGGCAGCGACGTCGTCGTTCTCACGAGCGACCCCCGAGACGTCGTACGCGCATCCGAGCCGAGGAACGTGACCGTCGTCAGGATCTGAGCAGCCGACGTGCCGTTCTCCGGCGTCCCGAGGGGCCCGGTCGGGCGGGCCCGTCGCGGCGGTCTTGACGCTCGCGATCACCTGGTCGGTTGGCGGTCGGCCGCCACCTCCTGAACGGGCTCGGGGACAAGCACGGCCGAGGGACACGCCGGGTCCAGCGGAGGCGACGGCACCGCGTTCGCCCGCCATTTGGGTTGCACAATGGTGGCAGACAGTACCCCGACCCACCCCGTGCGCCCGGGTGACGGCGAGCAACGAGAAACCCCTGCTCACAGGCTGTGCGGGCGAGAGGACTCGAACCTCCATGCCTTTCGGCACCGGGACCTAAACCCGGCGCGTCTCCCAGTTGCGCCACGCCCGCGTGGGTGGTGACCCGCTGTCTTGCAGGCTAATCCGGCGGGCTCCGGGATCGGTGGCGCCGACGGGCCTGTGGGCTGGTGGCTGAGCGGGCGTCCCGGGTTGTGGATTGGCAAGGCGTCCGGCCTGTTCCCGGGCCCGTTCCGAATCCACACCCCGTCGACAGACCTGGGCCCCGTACGTTCGACTGACGTGGGAGCGCCCAGGACGACGGTCGAACCGGAAGCCGAGGTCGATGTCGCCGTCTGCCCACGGTGCGCGCGCCGACTCGCCCAGGACGGACGCTGCACCACCGAGTGTGTCTTCTCCTCCTACCGGCGGCAGCTCGAGGCTCACCGGCGCCGCGACCGGCGCAGTTGACGGTACGACCGAGGCGACCGGAGGGGCGGCTCGCCCGATCCGCTCCTCGACGCTGCTTCTCGACGGGGGGCGACGAACGGGCCCACCGGCGGCGAAAAGGCGGGCAGGGACCTCGCGGTCGACGTCGAACTAGTACGGTACATAGGTGTACGTCGACTGAGGAGGAATCGTGATCGAAGCGGCCGTCGTCCTGGTCCTGGTCGTTGCCGTGGTCTGCGGGCTGGTCGCCACCTATCGCGAGAACAGCCCCAGGTAGCGGCCGCACGAAGCACCCGGGGGCACCCCTGCGCCCGCCGGCGCTCCCGGCATCTCCGTGGACGATCGCCTCGGCAGTCCGTTCCGCCCGGCGAGCGCCCGCCTCCACGCCCGTCGGGACAGGCGGCACGCCGGCATGCCCCCGGTGGCCCCCGAGCCGACCGCCGCATGCGCCGGGCCGATTCCGGTCCGAAGGCGCGACGGGGGAGCGATGGGGCCGATTGGGCGTCAACTTCGCCGGCCTCCGTGCCGACACCACGGGTGACCGAACGAAAAGGCAACCCCGGGGAAACCCGGGCGACGCAAAGCCACGGGCCTTCTGCGGGCGACCCCCCGCATGGCAGCCGGGCCACCGAAACGGGGGGCGGCGCCTCCCGCATGCGAGGAGGCGTACGTCGTGGGCAAGGTGGCGAAGACGCTCGTGGCCGTGGCGATCGTGCTGGCAGGGATCCCCCTGCTGGTCGGTGGCGCGTCGGCCAACCCGGCGGACGAGCAGGGGTTCGTGGACCGCCTGAACGCCCTCCGCACCTCACGCGGGCTGGCGCCGCTGGTGGTCGACGCCCGGCTCCGCGACGTGGCGCGCAACTGGTCGTCGGCCATGGCGACGGTCAACGTGATGTCGCACAACCCGTTGCTGTCGACGCAGGTGCCCTCGGGCTGGCGGGCGCTCGGCGAGAACGTCGGCTACGGCCCCGGGGTCCAGAGCATCCACGACGCGCTGGTGGCGAGCCCGCCCCACTTCGCCAACATGACGGACGGCAAGTTCAACACCGTCGGCATCGGCGTCGTCTGGTCGGGCCCGAAGCTGTGGGTCACCCAGGTGTTCATGCAGGCGCCCGCCACCTTCGTGCCGGCCACCGTCGTCACCTCGGGCAGCGACTGGTACCGGATGGCGGGGACGGGCGGGCAGACGTACTCGTTCGGCGCGGCCGTCGCTCTTCCCGGCGTCGGTACCCGGTCGCCCGTCGTGGCCGCCGCCTCAACCGCCACCGGGTCGGGGACCTGGCTGGCGGCGGCCGACGGTTCGGTTCTCACGCAGGGCGACGCCGGCTTCTTCGGCTCGATGGGCGGCAAGGGCCTGGCCCAGCCCGTCGTCGGGATGGCGGCCACGCCGACGGGCAAGGGCTACTGGCTGGTCGCCCGGGACGGCGGCATCTTCGCCTTCGGAGACGCCAGGTTCTTCGGCTCCACCGGCGCCATCAAGCTCAATCAGCCCATCGTGGGGATGACCGCCAGCCCGACGGGCGGCGGGTACTGGTTCGTGGCCGCCGACGGCGGCATCTTCTCCTTCGGGGACGCCGCCTTCTTCGGGTCGACCGGCGCCACCAGGCTCAACCAGCCGGTGGTGGGCATGGCGTCGACCAAGGCGGGCAAGGGCTACTGGCTGGTCGCCCGGGACGGCGGGATCTTCGCCTTCGGCGACGCCGTCTTCCACGGCTCGACGGGCGCCATGAAGCTGAACCAGCCGATCGTCGGCATGGCCCGCTCGGCGAGCGGCAAGGGCTACCGCTTCGTGGCGGCCGACGGCGGCATCTTCTCCTTCGGCGACGCCGCCTTCCTGGGCTCGGCCGGCGGTGGGGCGCTGCCCTCGCCGGTGACCGCCCTGGTGGCCGCCGCCGCCTGAGGGTCGCCGCACGGTCCGGTCTCGGATCGGGCGCCTCAGGGCCCCGGTCCGGGGCCCAAAGGCGCGCCGGGTCTCCTAGGGTGACGCGGCATGGCGCAGCCGAGGGCCGCCGTGCTGGTGGTCCACGAGAACCGCGGGCTGACGCCCCACTTCTTCGACCTGGTGGGGCGGTTGGCGGGCGAGGGCTACGCCGCACTGTGCGTCGACCTCCTCTCGCCAGAGGGGGGCACCGCCTCGGTATCCGACCCGGGCGGCGCACTCGGTGCCGCCCCCGACGAACGCCTCGTGGCCGACCTGCGGGCGGGCATCGACGAGCTGGGCCGGCGAGCCCCGGGCGTCGAGGTGGGCGCCGTCGGGTTCTGCTTCGGCGGCGCCATGGCGTGGCAGCTGGTCCAGGTGGGGGAGCCGCGGCTGGCGGCCGTCGTCCCGTTCTACGGGCCGGCGCCCGAGACGCCCGACTTCAGCCGGTCGATGGCGGCCGTGCTCGGGGTGTACGCCGGGCGGGACGACCGGGTGAACGCCTCGCGGGACCGGGCCGTCGCCGCTCTCGAGCGGGCGGGCCTGGTCCACGAGATCCGGACGTTCGAGGGCGCCGACCACGCGTTCTTCAACGACACCGGCCCGCGGTACCACGCGGCGGCGGCGAGCGACGCGTGGGCCGCCCTGCTGGCGTGGTTGCGGCGCCACCTGGGTCAGGGGGGCGGGTAGCGGCCGTCCTCGACGCGGTGCTCGGCGGTAGCGTGGGCCCATGCCCTCGCCCCTCCCCGCCGCCGTGGCCCAGCAGTTCGTCGACCGCTCGAGCGACATCTACCAGCGCCTCCTCAAGGAGCGGATCATCTTCCTCGGCACCCAGGTGGACGACCCGTCGGCCAACCTCCTGTGCGCCCAGCTCCTGCTCCTCGCCGCCGAGGACCCGGAGAAGGACATCAGCATCTACGTCAACTCACCGGGCGGCTCGGTCACCGCCGGCCTCGCCATCTACGACACCATGCAGTACGTGCCGTGCGACGTGTCGACGGTGTGCATGGGCCTGGCGGCCTCGATGGGCCAGTTCCTCCTGTGCGCGGGCACGCCCGGCAAGCGCTACGCCCTGCCCCACTCGCGGATCCTGATGCACCAGCCGTCGGGGCAGATGCAGGGCCAGGCCGCCGACATCGCCATCCAGGCCGAGCAGATCATCTACCTGAAGCGGATGATGGCCGAGCGCATCTCCCACCACACGGGCCAGCCCGTCGAGCGCATCGAGGCAGACTCCGACCGGGACCGGTGGTTCACCGCCCAGGAGGCCCTGGACTACGGCTTCATCGACCGGGTGATCGAGAAGGCCCACCAGGCGCCCGCCCTCCAGCCGTAGCTCGCACCGGCCGGCGCCCCGTCACCCACCCGGGCCGGCGGCGTGGCCGGTCCCGTTCCCGCTAGCGTCGGCGGTCGTGACCGACGTGAGCGACGGCGCCGGGATCGACCACGACCGGCTGCGGGCCGAGATCGACGCCGAGGTGCGGCGCCTGCGCGAGTCCGGTGAGCTGCCCGCCGGCTTCGAGCGGGAGCTGGACCTCGCCTTCGCCCGCTTCGCCCCCGTCCACGCCATCGGCGACGACTTCGACCAGGTGCTGGAGCGGGCCGAGCAGTCGACGTTCGTCGACGTCCTGGCGCCCACCGCCTCGGCGCAACCGCTGGTGGGCCACGTCAAGCGGGTCATCCGCAAGGCGATCATCTGGGAGGTCCGCTACGTCGCCCAGCAGGTGAGCGGGTTCGCGGCCGCCGTCACCAGGGCGGTGCGGCTCCTGGGGACGCGGGTGGACGACCTCGAGCGCCTCTCTCCCGCCCCCGCCCGCCTGCGGGTGGAGGCGGCGTCGGCCGCCGCCCCCCTGGACGCCGGGTTCTGGTCCCCCGTGGTGCTCGAGCTGCTGGCGGGGGTCTCCGGGAGGGTGCTCCACGCCGAGGCGGGCGACGGCGGGCTGGTCGCCGCCCTGGTCGACGCCGGGTTCGACGCTTACGGCGTCGACCCGGTGGAGCGGCCCGCCCCCGCCCGGCTGGAGGTGCGCACCGACGACGTCGCCGGCCACCTGCGGGCCCTGCCCGACGACGCCCTCGGCGGCCTCGTGCTCAGCGGCTGCGTCGAGCGCCTCCCCGTGGGTGCCCTGGCGGACCTGGCCGCCCTGGCCGCCGCCAGGGTCGCCCCGGGCGGAAAGGTGGTGGTCGTGAGCGCCGACCCGAGGGGGTGGGAGCGCCACCGCCCGCCGGTGGAGGTCGACCTCGCCGGCGCCCGCCCGCTGCACGACGAGACGTGGTGCCACCTGCTGCGGGCCCGGGGCCTCGACGCCGCCGTGGCCAGCCGGCGCACGGCCCCGGCGGGCGGCGTCCTGGCCCCGGTGCCGGGAGCCGACCCCGTCCTCGCCGCCAACCTCGAGCGGCTCAACGCCGTGCTGTTCCCGCCCACGGCCTACGCCGTCGCCGCCACCCGCCCGTAGCGGTGACGGCGATCCACCAGTTCATCCCGACGTTCGCGCCCCGCGACGCCATCGGGACGCACACCCTCCACGTCCAGCGGATCCTGCGGGAGATGGGCGTCGAGTCGGAGATCTACGCCGAGGGCATCGTGAACCGCCACGAGCGCCGGGCCCGCCCGTACCGGTCGTTCGCCCGGCGGCGGGCCGTCGCCGGCGACCGCACCTGGCTGATGTACCAGCTGTCCACCGGCAGCGCGGTCGCCGAGTACGTGCAGGCCCGGCCCGAGCCGGCGCTGGTCAACTACCACAACGTCACGTCCGCCGAGCTGTTCGCGCCGTGGGAGCCGCACGTGGCCGTGGAGTGCCGGGAGGGCCGGCGCCAGATGCGGGAGCTGGCGGCGACGGTCGAGCTGGGCATCGCCGTCTCGGCCTACAACGAGGCCGAGCTGGCCGGCGCCGGGTACCGGCAGACGGCGGTGGCGCCCGTGCTCGTGGACCTCGACGGCACCGGAGTGGAGCCCGACCCGGCGACGACGGAGCGGCTCGGGCGGGCGCGCCGGGCGGGGGGCGCCGACTGGCTGTTCGTCGGCCGGGTCGCTCCCCACAAGTGCCAGCACGACGTGGTGCGGGCGTTCGCCGCCTACCGCCGCCTGTACGACCCGCAGGCCCGACTGCACCTGGTGGGCACCCCCGGCTCCCACGCCTACGTGACGGTGCTCCGGCGCTACGTGGCCGCGCTGGGCCTCGGCGCCGCCGTGTCCCTCCCGGGGTCGGTGCCGGCCGAGGCCCTGCGGGCGCACTTCGGCGCCGCCGACGTGTTCGTGTGCCTGTCGGAGCACGAGGGGTTCTGCGTGCCGGTGATCGAGGCCATGCGCCTCGAGGTCCCCGTGGTCGCCTACGCGGCGGCCGCCGTTCCCGAGACCGTGGCCGGCGCCGGCGTGCTGCTCGACGACAAGGGCCCCGTGACGGTGGCGGCGGCCGTGCACCGGGTGGTCACCGACGGCGCCCTGCGCCGGCAGCTGACGGCGGCCGGGGCCGGCCGGGCGGCCGACTTCTCGCTCGACCGCTCCACCCGGCGCTTCGGGGAGGTCGTCGGGAAGTTCCTGGCCGACCGGGGCGCCGGGTGAGCCGGTGAGGGCGCTCCACCAGTTCGTGCCCACCTTCGAGCCCGGGGCGGTCGGCGGCCACATGCTGGAGCTCCAGCGCCTGGCCCGCGAGCGGCTGGGCGTGGAGGCCGAGCTGTTCGCCGAGTTCGTCGCCCCGGCGTTCGAGGGCAGGGCCCGCCGGCACACCGAGTACGGGCGGCGGGTGCCCGCCCGGCCGGGCGACGTGCTGATGTACCACATGGCCATCGGCTCGGTCGTGGCCGACTTCGTGCGGGGCCGCCCCGAGCCCCTCGTGGTGGACCACCACAACGTCACGCCCCCCGAGATGCTCGAGCGGTGGGAGCCGGGCGCCGCCTACGGGTGCTCGTGGGGCCGGGCCCAGCTGCCCGAGCTGGCGAGCCGCTCGGTGCTGGGCGTGGCCGACTCGCCGTTCAACGAGGAGGAGCTGCGCCGGGCCGGGTACGCGGCGACCGCCACCGCGCCCATCCTGCTCGACCCGGCCTTCTTCGAGGCCGCCGGCGACATCGACGAGCGTGCCCTGGCCGAGCTGGTGGAGGGCGGCGCGGGCGCCGAGTGGCTGTTCGTCGGGCGGGTGTCGCCCAACAAGTGCCAGCACGACGTGGTCAAGGCGTTCGCCGCCTACCGGCGGGTCTACGACCCGGCCGCCCGCCTGCACCTCGTGGGCGGGTCGTCGTCGGCCGCCTACTGGTCGGCGATCGAGAAGTACGTCGCCGCCCTCGGCCTGGCGGGCGCCGTCCGCCTGACCGGGCCCGTGCCGGCCGGCCGCCTGCTCGCCCACTACCGGGCGGCCGACGTGCTCGTGTGCCTCTCCGAGCACGAGGGCTTCTGCATCCCGCTGCTCGAGGCCATGGCCCACCGGGTGCCCATCGTGGCCTTCGCCTCGAGCGCCGTGCCCGGGACGTTGGGCGACGGCGGCGTCCTGCTGGAGTCGAAGGCGCCGGCCACGGTGGCGGCCGCCGTCCACCGGGTGCTCTCGGACCCGGCGCTGCGCGACCGCCTGGTCGCCGCCGGCACGGCCCGGCTGGCGGCGTTCTCGCCCGAGCGCACCCGGGCCCGCTGGACGGAGGTCCTCGAGCGCATCGGCGGCCCGTGAAGGTCGCGTTCGTGGTGCCGCGCTACGGCACCGAGGTCCTGGGCGGTGCCGAGTACGGCGCCCGGATGCTGGCCGAGCGGCTGGTGTCCCAGCTGGGCTGGCAGGTCGAGGCGCTCACCACGTGCGCGGCGGACTCCCGCACGTGGGCCGACGAGTACCCGCCCGGCGACGCCGACCTCAACGGCGTGCGGGTCCGCCGCTTCCGCTCGGCCGCCGGGCGGGCCGCCGGCTTCGAGTCCTTCTCGGCCCGCGTCCTGCCGGCCCCGGAGAACGCGTCGCCCGCCGACCAGCGGCGCTGGATCGACCTCCAGGGACCGGTGGCTCCCGACCTGGTCGCGGCGGCGGCCGACGGCGGCGCCGACGTCGTCGTCTTCTACCCCTACCTCTACTGGCCGACGGTGCGCGGCGTTCCCGCCGTGGGGCGACGGGCCGTGATGCACCCGGCCGCCCACGACGAGGCGCCGTTGCGCCTCCCGTTGTTCCGCGACGTGTTCGCCGGCGTCGGCGGGCTGGTGTTCCAGACCTACGGGGAGCGCCGGCTGGTGGAGGAGCGGTTCCCGGTGGCGGCGACGCCCCAGGTGGTGATGGGCCTGGGCGTGGAACCGGGCGCGGGCACGCCCGAGGCGGCCCGGCGGGCGCTGGGTCTGGGCGACGAGCCCTACCTGCTTTGCCTGGGGCGGGTGGACGACGGCAAGGGGACGGGCGTCCTGGCCCGGTTCTTCGCCGCCCTGAAGGCGCGCCGCCCGGGCCCCCTGAAGCTGGTGCTGGCGGGGCCGGTCGTCCACCCGGTGGCTCCCCACCCCGACATCGTGGCCGCCGGGCCCGTTCCCGAGGAGGTGAAGTGGGGCGCCCTGCGGGGCGCGGTGGCCCTCGTCTCCCCCTCGCCGTTCGAGGCGTTCTCCATCGTGGTGGTCGAGGCGTGGACGGCCGGGATCCCGGTGCTCGTGAACGGGTTCTGCGCTGCCACCGCCGAGCACGTCGCCCGGTCGGGCGGTGGCCTGGCGTTCACCGGGTACGGCCAGTTCGAGGTCGCCGTCTCGCGGCTCGTCGCCGACGCCGGCCTGGCCGCGCAGCTCGCCCGCCGGGGCGCCGCCCACGCCGTGCGCCATTTCGCCTGGCCGTCGATCATGCAGCGCTACGGCGGCTTCCTCGAGCGGGCGGCGGAGCGGGCCGCCCGCTGAGCCGGCCCGGGCCGGCGGGCAGGGCCAGCGACCGGGCGTCGTACCCCCGGGCGCTCAGGCGCCCCGGGGTACGGCCATGTTCACGATGGGCTGGTTGAGGCGGATCGCACCCGTGGAGCCGAAGAACGGCGCTCCGAACGAGAAGATCCCACCGTCGGTCGCCACCAGCCAGTAGCCGGAGCCGCTGAGGGTTCGGGACAGGCCGACCACCGGCTGGTTGAGCCGGATGGCGCCGGTCGAGCCCCGGAACACGGCGTCTCCGAAGGCGAAGATCCCACCGTCGGAGGCCACCAGCCAGTAGCCCTGGCCGCTCGGCGTCGCCGCCATGGAGCGGATGGGCTGGGCCAGGCGGATGGCGCCGGTCGAGCCCCGGAACACCGCGTCCCCGAAGGCGAAGATCCCACCGTCGGAGGCCACCAGCCAGTAGCCCTGGCCGCTCGGCGTGGCCGCCATGCCGACGATGGGCTGGGCCAGGCGGATGGCCCCCGTCGAGCCCCGGAACACGGCGTCGCCGAAGGCGAACACGCCCCCGTCCGCCGCCACCAGCCAGTAGCCCTGGCCGGTCGGCGTGCGGGCCATCCCCACGATGGGCTGGGCCAGGCCGATGGCGCCCGTCGAGCCCCGGAACACGGCGTCGCCGAAGGCGAAGATGCCCCCGTCCGATGCGACGAGCCAGTACCCGTTGCCGGACGGCGTGCCCGCCATGCCCACGATGGGCTGGTTGAGGCGGAGCGCGCCGGTGGAGCCGAAGAACCGGGCCTCGCAGAAGGCGAAGACGCCGCCGTCCCGAGCCACCAGCCAGTAGCCACCCGGCCCGGCTGCCGCGCACAGGTTCACGCCCGCCTGGGTGAGCGGCGGGTTCGTCCACGACCCGGTGCGGCGTTCGTCGCGGCGGAAGGTGTGCCACCCGTTGGCACCGAACCTGGCGTTGTCACCCGCCGGCACCTCCCACCGGTAGGCGACGCCGGCGCCGCTGGGGCGGGTACCCACGGCGATGATGTCGAGCAGGCCGTCGCCGTCGACGTCGGTGACGGTGGGGGAGTTCTGGAACGCCGTCGTGCCCTGGGCCACGCCCCACAGGGCCGCCCCGTTGCGGCCGTTGTAGGCGAACAGACCGCCGCCCGTGGGCACGATCATGTCCTGCGCGCCGTCCCCGTTGAGGTCGGCGGTGACGATGCCGCCGAGGACCACGCCGCCGCCGGAGGCCCGGGGGTAACCCGCCAGGTCGGACCCGTTGGTGCCCCGCAGGGCGAACACGCGGCCGGGGTTGGGGCCCTCGAAGGTGCCGATGCCCACGTCGAGGACGCCGTCGCCGTCGAAGTCGGCGAGGGCGGGCGAGGCCATCGTGTACCCGCCGGTGTCGCGCACCCACTTGAGGGTGCCGTCGCGGTTGAGGGCGAAGACCTTCGTCGAGTCGGTCGCGCCGCCGGGCTGGCGCGCCCAGTAGTCGCCGGTGCCGAAGACGATCTCGACCTGACCGTCGCCGTCGATGTCGCCGATGCTGGGTGACGACCGGACCATCTCGTTGACCCGGAACTCCCACAGGGTGTTGCCGGCGCCGCCGATCGCCCGCACCAGGCCGCCCCGGTGGTCGATGGGGGCGCCGGGGCTCGAGTCGCCGCCCACCACGACGTCGGTCTGGCCGTCGCCGTTCACGTCGGCCAGGGCGGGCGACGAGAAGACGGTGTCGTCGGTGTAGTACGGCCAGCCCGGGTTCATGGCCCCGCTGTGCAACAGCGACGGCATGGTGAGGCCCAGGGTGCCGACGGTGACGTCGGCCGTGTCGTCCCGGTTCACGTCCCCCACGGCGGGGGTGGAGTGGACGGCCTGGCTGCCGCAGTCCTGGTCGGCGCCCTGGTGGCGGAAGCGCTGGTTCCCGTCGTGGTCGAACGAGTAGAGGGCCCCGCCGGAGCACTGGCCGTGGCTGCCCACGCCGCTACCTACGAAGATCTCCGGGCGGCCGTCGCGGTCGGTGTCCGCCGCCGCCGGTGACGAGTTGACGGCGTGCGACGTCTGGCGGGGCCAGCCGCCGACGGGCGACCCGTTGTCGCCGTGGAGGGCGTAGACCTTGCCGTCGTGGGCGCCGAAGACGACGTCCGGGCTCCCACCGTCGAGGTCGACGACCAGCGGCGACGACTCCCGCACGGCGGACGGCAGGTCGACCGACCACTGCTGGGCGGGCGCCGCCGAGGCGGGTGAGGCGCCGGCGACCAGGCCGGCGGCGGCGACGGCGGGGACGAGCAGGACGGCAAGGCGACGCCGGGGCGGGATCGAAGTGGGCACGGAGCTCCTCGGCATTGGGGGAAGTGGCTCGCAGGCGGCTCGGAGGCCGGTTGCCCGTCCCCCGGTTCGTCCACCCGTAAACTATCGGCGGGTCTACGGACTCCCTGTACCGCCGGCCCCGCGGCGGCACCTGCGATCACCCGGCGGTGATGCCTCGTGCGAACACGGATCGTCGTCGCGCTCCTCGTCGTGGCGGCCACCCTGCTGGTGCCGGTGCGGATGGCGTGGAGCGCGCCCGAGACCCGTCTCGACCTGCTGGACGAGGCGGGGGAGGCGGCCGGCGAGGCGGTCGACTTCCCGGCCACCCATCTCGCCCTGCGCTGGACGGGGTCCCACGACGCCTCCGTCCAGGTCCGCTGGCGGACCGCCGCCGGGTGGCAGCCGTGGCAGGGCGTCGCGGTCGCCCACGACCTGGAGGACTCCGACCGGGGCGTCGTCTACAGCGGGTTGCTGCGGGCACCGGGCGCCGTGCGGGTCCGGACGCGGGTGCTGGCGGGCCCGGCGTCGGACGTCGAGGTGGCCGCCCTGGACGCCGAGAACGGGCCCCGCCGGCTGGTGCGGGCGTCGACCCCGCCCGCCTCGGGCGCCGAGGGGCCCGAGGCCACCGCCGGCCCGCCCCAGCCACCCGTCGTGCCCCGGGCCCAGTGGGGCGCCGACGAGTCGCTCCGGACGGGGACGCCCCGCTTCGCCCCGGTGACCAAGCTCATCGTCCACCACACCGTCACCGCCAACCACGACCCCGACCCGGCCGCCACGATCCGGGCCATGTACGCGTTCCACACCCGGGTCCGGGGCTGGGACGACATCGGGTACAACGTCCTCGTCGACGCCCAGGGCCGCGTCTACGAGGGCCGCTTCGCCCGGGCCCACCTCCCCGGGGAGATCCCGACGGGGGAGAACGACGCCCGCCACGGCGTGATCGGCGCCCACGCCGAGGGCGCCAACACCGGATCCGCCGGCGTCGCCCTGCTGGGCGACTTCACCTCGGTGTCGCCGACCCCGGCCGCCGTCGCCGCCCTCGAGGGGTGGCTGGCGTGGAAGGCGGCGCGCCACAAGATCGACCCGCGCGGCGCGTCGGCGTTCGCGCCGGCCGACGGCTCGGCACCCCGGGTGTTCGACAACGTGGCCGGGCACCGCGACGTGCGGGCGACGGAGTGCCCGGGCGACCGGCTGTACGCCCGCCTCCCGGCCGTCCGGCTGCGGGTCGCCGAGCTGGTGGCGTCGGTCCGCGTGGCGCGCGGCTACTGGATCGCCGGCCGGGACGGTGGCGTGCACGCCCACGGGGCGGCCAGGCCGTTCGGGGACGCCCGGGCGGCGAGCCTCAGGTCCCCCATACGGGGCATGGCGCTCACGCCGCTCCAGAAGGGCTACTGGCTCCTCGGGGGCGACGGCGGCATCTTCGCCTTCGGCGACGCCCAGTTCTGGGGGTCGACGGGCGCCATGAGGCTCAACCAGCCCGTCGTCGGCATGGCCCCGACGCCCACCGGGCGGGGCTACTGGCTGGTGGCCTCCGACGGCGGCATCTTCGCCTTCGGCGACGCCCAGTTCTTCGGGTCGACCGGAGCCATGAAGCTCAACAAGCCGGTCGTCGGCATGGCGCCGACGTCCACCGGGCGGGGCTACTGGCTGGTGGCCTCCGACGGCGGGATCTTCGCCTTCGGCGACGCCCTCTTCCGGGGGTCGACGGGCGCCATCGCCCTCAACTCGCCCGTCGCCGCCATGGAGCGGACGCCCGACGGCTCCGGCTACTGGCTGGTGGCCCGGGACGGCGGCGTGTTCGCCTTCGGCGCACCCTTCCGGGGCAGCGTGCCCGCCCTCCGGTTGCCGTCGTACGCCGGCAGCGCCGCTCTGCGGTCGGTGCCCAGCGCCCTCGGGTACTACGTGCTGGGCGCCGACGGCGGCGTGTTCGCCTTCGGCACGGCGCCCTTCTTCGGCGCCACGCCGGGGCTGGCGCCGGCGTCGGCGGCGGTGGACCTGGCCGTGCTCGACGTCCCCGCCTGACCGCCCCCGGCGAGCGCGGCGACGACCGGGCGTGCGCGGGCGGCGTGACCGGGCGAGCGCGGCGGCGA
>Ga0247717_1000426_pt1 | contig 12954 bp, 16 predicted proteins | sample 24E_NmetaG_FD_189047 | JGI IMG/M metagenome (GOLD analysis project Ga0247717, IMG submission 189047) | Soil microbial communities from hillslope of Landscape Evolution Observatory, University of Arizona, Oracle, AZ, United States - 2-4-E_N | ecosystem: Engineered > Artificial ecosystem >... | reverse complement strand
GTTCTGCGTCTCCAACGTCGGCGCCGCTTCCGCCGACGACGCGGCGGCCGCCTCGCCCGACAGCGACGCCCCGCTCAGCGGCTCGGCGACGTAGCGCGAACCGTCGTGGCGGACCCGCACCTGCCCTCCCGGCGCGACGCGGACCGGGAAGCCGGCGGCTTGGGGTCCGCCCCGGCCGTCGCGGACCTCGCCACCGTTGGGAAAGGCGAGGACGGCTTCGCGGGCCGGCGCGGTGAGGACCGCCACCCGGACGGCACCGGTCGCCCGGCCCAGAGAGGTCCCCGGGTAGAAGTGGCCGAGGATCTGGTTGGTGGAAGCGCCGGCCCGGCCCATCCAGTAGGCGCCGTCCTGGGCCATCCCCACGCCGTGGCCGAAGCCCCGTCCCTCGATGACGAGGACGGGTACCGTCGCCGCCGTCGGCGACGGAGCTCCCATCAGCAGCAGGGACGCGGCGATGCACGCCAGGAGCACCTTCCGCATGACCCCATCCTGACAACTCACCCGCGTGGGGTTCCAGTTGAGCAGGCGTGCCTCCCCCGGCGCGCGACCCTGCGGGTGGGGCAACGGCCCGGCGATCGGGCAGAGTGGATCGCATGAGCGAGCCCGTGGTACCGACGACGGGGTGGAACGTGCTCCACCTCTTCTGCAGGGCGTCACCCGAGTTCGACGCCGAGGCGATCGTGGCCGCAGTGAAGGCGGTCCAGGGCGAGGAGGACTACCAGGTCGTGGCCTTCGCCGTGCTCGGGCACAAGGCCGACGTCGGGTTCATGGCCCTCGGCCCCGACCTGTGGCGGCTGCGCCGTCTCCAGACGGCGTTGCAGTCCGCCGGCCTCGACGTGGTCGACTCGTACGTCTCCCTCACCGAAGTCTCCGAGTACGCCCAGCACATGAGCGACGGCATGAAGCGGCCGCGGCTCTACCCAACGCTGCCGCCGGAGGGGAAGCGGGCCATCTGCTTCTACCCGATGTCCAAGCGCCGCAACGTGGGTCAGAACTGGTTCGCCCTCCCCTACGAGGACCGCGAGCGGCTCATGCACGAGCACGGTGCGACGGGGCGGACGTTCTCGGGCCGCGTCATCCAGCTGGTCACGGGCTCCGTGGGCCTGGACGACTGGGAGTGGGGCGTCACCCTGTTCGCCGAGCACCCCGACGACCTCAAGGCGGTCGTCTACACCATGCGCTACGACGAGGCCTCGGCCGTCTACGCCGAGTTCGGCTCGTTCGTCACCGGCGTCATCGCCGACGTCGAGGAGGTCCTCACCGTCGTGCCGAGGCAATAAGTCGCGGTTTCCGCGACTTATTGCCTCGGCAACGACTACGAGGCGCAGATCACGTAGACGGTGGGGGCCGGCGAGTCGTCGTTCGAGATGGCGCGCCAGCCGCGGGCCGCGCCACCGTTGGCGACGAACGTCCCGGACGCGTCGACCGGGGCGCTGGCCGACAGACCGAAGGTCGTCGACGCGCCCCCGCCCATGACGACCTCGCCCGTGTCGCAGAGCACGAAGATGTCGAAGATGCCGGCGTTCGGGTCGGTCGACAGTGTTCGCGTGATGAAGGTGTCGAGTTCTGCACCAGGAGGCCCCTGGGGTCCTGTCGGCCCGGTCGCACCGGTCGGTCCTTCCGGACCCTGGGGACCCTCGGGGCCGGTGGCGCCGACGGGGCCCTGCTCGCCCTGGATGCCCTGGGCGTTCCAGTCGAGGGGCACCTCGTTCTTCAGGCAGCGCTCGTCGGCATCGACCACCTTGAACTCGCCACTCGAGGGCACCACGCACGTGTGGATCACCCCCTCGTGGGTGGGCCCGGGGTGGGCGCTCGACGTCGCCCCCAGCCCGAGCACCAACGCCACCGCCAATCCGAACCCCAGCAGCACCTTGCCGCGTGCACGCCGCAGCCCATGAGTCCGTGCCACCGCTGTTCCGCCCCCTCCTTGGACGTGCCGCCTCTTTGTGGCGACACAGCCACCCTAAGTGGCAGAAGCTGGCCCCCGCGAGAGGGGCAATCCGGGCAGGGCGCCCTCCAGGCGCAGGAGGAACTCCTTCCTCTCGATGCCCCCGCCGTAGCCGGTGAGCGACCCGGACGACCCGATCACGCGGTGGCAGGGGACGACGAGGGCGATGGGGTTGTGGCCGAGGGCGCTGCCAGCGGCCCGGGACGCGGTCGGGTTGCCGGCCTCGGTGGCCACCGCCTTGTAGGTCCGCACCTCGCCGTAGGGGATGCGGTTGGTGGCCCGGAGCACCCGCTGGCCGAAGCCCGACGACAGGGACCAGTCGAGCGCCAGCTCGAAGCTCCGGCGCCGCCCCTCGAAGTACTCGTCGAGCTGGCGGCGCACGTCGTCGAGACGGGCCGGCGCCTCCAGCACGCGGGGCGAGATGCGCCGGGCCAGGTCGCCGAGGAAGCGGTCGAGCGGCTCGGTGCCGAACCACAGCCGCACCAGTCCCTGTGCGGTGCCGGCGACGAGCAGCGGTCCGATGGGCGACTCGACCGTCGACCAGGCCACGTCGACCAGTCCCTCGCCTTCGGCCCGGCGGGCCAGCCGCAGGTTGCGGTCGTCAGTCATTCCAGACCTCCCTGAGCTTGCGGATCCCCTCGAAGACGCTGCGCCGGGCCGCCTCGGGCGAGCACCCCATGGCGACCGCGATGTCGGCGTAGGGCAGATCGGCGACGTAGCGGCGCAGGACCGCCTCGCGTTGCTTGGCGGGCAGTCCGTCGACGGCCGCCCACAGCTCGGGTACAGCGCCCCCGACGTCGGAGGGCGCCGCGGCGCCGTCGGGCACCACGGCCGCGGGCACGGGCCGGCGGGCCCGGGCCCGGTGGCTGTCCATGGCCTTGTTGTGGGCGATGGTCAACAGCCAGCCCCGTAGGTTCGACCTCGCCCGCACGCCGGGTAGGCGCGGAGGGCGGCGAGGAACGTCTCCTGCCAGCAGTCCTCGGCATCTTGCGCTCCCGCCACCGCCACCAGGTAGCGAAAGACGGGCTCACCGTGCTCGTCGAGCAGGCGCTGGAACGGCGGCAGCGGCACAGCAGTTGAACGTACCGGGGCCGGGAACCGTGAGACCCGAACCGTGAGATCGGCTACTGGGTGACGTCGCCGCCCAGGTAGGCGGCCTTGACCGACTCGTCCTCGAGGAGCTCGCGGGCGGGGGCGCTCTTGACGATCGTGCCCGTCTCCAGCACGTAGGCACGGTCGGCCCGCTGGAGGGCCTGGGCGGCGTTCTGCTCGACGAGCAGCACGGTCGTGCCCTGGGCGTTGATCTCGCTGACCGTGGAGAAGACCTGGCCCACGAGCTTGGGGGCCAGGCCCATCGAGGGCTCGTCGAGGAGCAGGATGCGGGGCCGGGCCATGAGCGCCCGGCCGATGGCGAGCATCTGCTGCTCGCCGCCCGACAGCGTCCCGCCCGGCTGGCGGAAGCGCTCCTCGAGGCGCGGGAACAGGGCGAAGACCCGCTCCAGGTCGGGACGCAGGTCGGCCCGGCGCCGGCCGTAGGCGCCCATCTCGAGGTTCTCCCGCACGCTCATGCCCGGGAAGATGCCCCGGCCCTCGGGCGCCTGGGAGATGCCCCGCTCGACCAACTTGTGGGGCGGGACGCCGACGATGTCCTCGCCTCCGAAGCGGATGGCGCCGGCCGTCAGGGGCCGCAGCCCCGAGATCGTCTTGAGCGTCGTGGACTTGCCGGCGCCGTTGCCCCCGATGAGGGTCACGATCTCGCCCTCGTCGACGTCGAGCGAGACGCCCTTCAGGGCTTCGACCTTCCCGTAGTGGACGCGGACGCCCTCCAGCTCAAGCAGCATCGTCGCCAACGCCCAGGTAGGCCTCGATGACCTTCGGGTCGGCCTGCACCTCCTGCGGTGGGCCCTCGGCGATCTTGGCCCCGAAGTCGAGCACAGCCACGCGGTCGCACACGCCCATCACCAGCCGCATGTCGTGCTCGATGAGGACGACCGTCAGGCCCGAGTCGCGGATCTTGCGGATCAGCTCCACCAGGTCGCGCTTCTCCGACGGGTTCATGCCGGCGGCCGGCTCGTCGAGCAGCAGCACGCTCGGGCCGGTGGCGATGGCCCGGGCGATCTCGAGCCGGCGCTGGTCGCCGTAGGGGAGGTTGCGGGCCACGTGACCGGCCCGGTGGCCGATGCCCACGTAGTCGAGGAGGCGCTGGGCCTCGGCTCGCCCCTCGCGCTCCTCCCGCCGGTGCCGGGGCAGCCCGAGCAGGGCCCCCGGGACGCTCGTGCGGTGGCGGGCGTCGGTGCCCACCAGGACGTTCTCCAGGGCGGTGACGTTCGGGAACAGCCTGATGTTCTGAAAGGTGCGGGCCGCACCCGCTTCGGTGATGCGGTGCGGAGGCTGCCCCACGATCGAGCGGCCGTTGAGGCGGATCTCGCCATGCGTGGGCCGGAAGATCCCCGTCACGCAGTTGAACAGCGTGGTCTTGCCCGCGCCGTTGGGGCCGATGATCCCGAAGATCGCGCCGCGGTGCACGACGAGGGAGACGTCGTCCATGGCCACCACGCCACCGAACGCCATCGTCACCGACTCCAGCTCCAGGACGCGCTCGGCCGCCTCGATCTCGACGGGCAGGTCGTCGGCCGTGCCGGTGTCGGCGGCGGGCGGGCGCGATCGGCGCGGCGCGGGGGGTGACTGCGGCGCGGCGACCGCTTCGGGCGGGCCCAGGTCCTCTTCCTCCCCGTGCGTCGTCACCACCGTCGCCGCCAGCCCCGCCGCGCCACCGGCCTCGGCCAGCTCGGCGGCCCGCTGGCGACTCGGGATGAGGCCCTGGGGCCGGAAGACCATCATGGCGACGAGGGCGGCGCCGAACAGCAGCACGCGGTACTCGGTGATGTTGCCCACGTTGCCGCCCGTGAGCGTGTTGAGCCGGGCCGTCAGCCACTCGCCGGCAGCCGCGTCGCGGAGGTACTCGGGCAGGAAGCCGATGGCGAAGGCGCCGGCGACGACGCCGGGGATCGACGCCATGCCGCCCAGCACGACGGCCGACAGGATGATCACCGAGAAGAAGAACGGGAAGTTGTCGGGATTGATGAAGCTGACCTTGCTGGCATAGATCCACCCCGCCAGCCCGCCCGTCGACGCGCCCATGGCGAAGGCCCACAGCTTCATGACGAAGGTGGGGACGCCCATGGCCTGGGCGGCGTCCTCGTCCTCGCGGATGGCCGACCACGCCCGCCCCACCCTCGAGCGGTTGAGGCGCACGATCATCGCGATGGACAGGGCGATGGCGACGAGGGTCAGGTAGTAGTAGGGCAGCGGCAGCAGCTGGAACTCGGTCGGTCCCAGCTTCCCGGGGTGCGGGATGCCGGTGATGCCGCGCGCCGCGCCCAACGACTCGGAGTTCTGGGCCACGATCCGCACGATCTCGCCGAAGCCGAGCGTGACGATCGCCAGGTAGTCACCCCTCAGCCGCAGCGTCGGGGCCCCGAGGATCACGCCCGCCACCATGGCCACGGCGATGGCGAGCGGGAGGGCCTGCCACGCCGTCCACCCGCCGTCGGTGGTGAGCATGGCGGTGGTGTAGGCGCCGACCGCGTAGAACGCGACGTACCCCAGGTCCAGCAGGCCGGCGGCACCGACCACGACGTTGAGGCCGAGGGCGAGCACGATGTAGAGGCCGACCGGGAAGAACAGGATGCTCTGCCAGTAGCGGCTGAGCGTCAGCGGGTACAGCAGCACGAAGGCGACGAGGGCGAGGGCGACGAGGGCCTGTCCCCAGCGGGGCAGCCGCAACCACCACCGTGTCACGGGGTCGATGACGGCGATCCGCGAGCGCAGGGCCCGGGCTCGCTCCAGCACCGCGATTCTCATGCGCGCGCCCTCCCCAACGCCTCGCCCAGCAGCCCCGTGGGCCGGAACATGAGCACGAGCACGAGGACGGTGAACGCGAACACGTCCTTCCACTGGCCGCCCAGGACCGTGGCTCCCCAGTTCTCCAGCAGGCCGAGCAGTACCCCCCCGACCAGGGCGCCGCGAATGTTCCCGATCCCGCCGAGCACCGCGGCGGTGAAGGCCTTGATGCCGGGCAGAAAACCGATGTCGTAGCGAACCGACTCGAAGAAGATCCCGTACAACGTGCCCGCGGCGCCGGCCAGGATCCCTCCGAGCAGGAAGGTGAGCATGACCACGCGGTCGATGTTCACTCCCATGAGGGCGGCCGTCTCGGCGTCCTGGGCCGTCGCCCGGATGCCCCGCCCGAGCCGTGAGGTGGACACGAAGCGGTCGAGGGCGACCATCAGCACCAGGGCGGCCACGACGACCAGCACCTTGTCGGTGCGGATGTTGGCACCCTCGAAGCTGGCCAGCTCGCGCTTCTCGAGGATGCGGGGGAACCCCAGGAAGTCGCGCCCGTAGCGGGCGGCGAACAGCTCCTGGAGGAAGAGCGACATGCCGATGGCCGTGATGAGGGCGGCCAGGCGAGGCGCGCCCCGTCGCCGGAGCGGGCGATAGGCGATCCGTTCGATGGCCACGGCCGCGCCGCCCGACGCGGCCATGGCCACGATGATCACGGCGACGACCGTGGTGGCCAGCGCCAGCCCGGTGCGGGGCGGGTCGGCGACATCGGCGCCGAGGCCGTCCATGGCGAACAGCGACGCGAAGATCCCGATCATGAAGATCTCCGAGTGGGCGAAGTTGATCAGGCGGAGGACCCCGTAGACCAGGGTGTAGCCCAGCGCGATCAGCGCGTAGATGGCCCCGAGCGTCAGACCATCGACGGTCTGGGGCCAGAACTGGTCCTGGAGGCAGGTGAAGCAGAGGTCGATGGGTGGCTCCTCATGAAACGGAGGGCGTCACCGACGCCCTCCGTTCCCTGACTCGTGCCGAGCGGCTCTGTCTACGCCGCCAGCTCCGACGTCGTGCCCAGCTCGGTGATCTTGCCTTCCTTGACCTCGTAGACGAAGACGTCACCGGCGCCGATGTTGCCGTTGTCCTCGAACTCGATGGTCTTGGAGACGCCTTCGTAGCTCTCGAGGCCCTCGATGTACTCGAGCAGCGCCTCGCGGGTGTCGTTGCCCTCCTCGATGGCCTGGATCAGCAGCTTGGCGGCGTCGTAGCCTTCGCTGGAGTACGTGCCTGGAGCCTTGCCGATGGTCTCTTCGTACTTGGTGGCGAACTCGCCCGCTTCGCCCTCGAGGTCGGGGGTGGCCAGCCGGCAGGCGCAGGTGAGCAGGGCGCCCTCGCCACCGGCGGCCCCCGACTGCTGGACGAAGCCGGGGTCGAGCGACCCATCGCCGCTCACGAACCGGGCCTCGACACCGGCGTCGGTGAGTTGCTTCTTGAGGCGGCCGGCCTCGTTGTAGTAGCCGCCGTAGAAGATGAGGTCGACGTTGGCGGCCTTCACCCGGTTGACGGCGGCCGAGTAGTCCTGGGAGCGGGGGTCGATGGCATCGGTGGTGCCGGCGTCGACGCCGGCGTCGGTGAGACGCGACACCACGCCTTCCCACAGGCCCTTGCCGTAGTCGGTGTTGTCGTGCAGGAGGGCCACCTTCTGGGGCTTGATCACCTGGGTCACGTAGTCGGTGATGGCCTGGGCCTGGACGTCGTCGTCGGGCACGATGCGGTGGAACACCTTGGCACCGGGCACGACATCGGGGATGTCGACCGCGGTTGCGGACGCACTCACCATCACCAGCCCTGCCTGCTCGAGGTCGGGGATCACGGCCCGCGTCTCACCGGAGAAGGTCGGGCCGACGAGACCGATGATCGACTCGTCGGGGATGTACTTGTCCTTCTGACCGGGTGCCTGGGCGGGGTCGCCCTGCGTGTCGTACTCCTTCAGCTCGTAGGTGTAGGCGTCGCTCTCCTCGTTGGCCTCCTCGATGGCCACCTTGATGCCATCCCGGATGTTGATGCCCAGGTTGGCGTTGGGACCCGTCAGCGGGCCCACGAAGCCGATGGCCACCGCCTGCTTGTCGCCGTCTTCCTGGCCGGCGCCGGCTCCATCATCGTCGTCGTCGTCGCCGCAGGCCGCCATGACCAACATGGCCGCCATCAGCAGGACGAGCAGTCGCCAGAGTCCTCTCCGCGTCTGGAACATCGGTGGGGTTCCTTTCTCGCGTCTGTCGGCGCCGGAACTATAGGCACATACCGGACGGGCCGACCGGCCCGGCCGGGCGGGACCTTGGACACTTCTGCCCGGCGCCCCCACCCGCTACACCGGTTCCGAGAGAGGAGGACGCCATGTACGACCCGCTGACCGCCTTTGTGCTCGCCTACCGGATGGCCCACAGCGACCTGCACCCCGTGGTGCGGTGCGATCCTCTACGGGCCTTCGTCCTCGCCTACGAGGGAGCGGTGCTTGCCCTCGCCGCCTGACCCGCGACCTTCGCTGGTCTACCAGGGCCTCGAGATCCTGTCGGACGGGGAGTGCCGCGACCTGCTGGCCTCGAGGCGGGTGGGTCGCGTGGTCCTCTCGACCGGGGCGGTGCCGCAGGTCTTCCCGGTGAACTTCGTGATGGTCGGTGGCGACGTGGTCTTCTTCACCGGCGAGGGCGCCAAGCTGACGGCCGCCCTGACCGGGGCGACCGTCACCTTCCAGGTCGACCACGTCGACCTCGACCGCCGGGAGGGGTGGAGCGTGTTGGCCGTTGGGACCGCGTCGCTGGCCTCCGACGAGTTGGCCGACCGGGCCCATGCCCTGGGCTGCTGGCCCTGGGCCGCCGGCGATCGCCACCGCGCCGTCCGGGTCCGCCCCGAGTTCCTCTCCGGCCGCCGCATCCTCGCCTGAGCCTCCTACGCTGCGGGCGTGGCCCGTGAGCTGCTCTTCCTGACCGACGCCTACCTGCGGCAGTTCACCGCGAAGGTGACGGCGGTCGACGGGCAGCGGGTCGCCCTCGACCGCACGGCCTTCTATCCCACTGGTGGGGGTCAGCCCCACGACACCGGGACACTGGCCGGCCAGCCCGTGGTCGACGTCCGCAAGGAGGGTCCCGAGGTGTGGCACACCCTCACCGAGGGCGCGCTGCCGCCTGCGGTGGGCGACGAGGTCGAGGGCGAGGTCGACTGGGAGCGGCGCCACCAGCTGATGCGCACCCACACCGCCCTCCACGTGCTGTGCGGCGTGATCTGGAACGAGTGGGGCAAGGCGGTCACCGGCGGGAACATGGAGCCGCTCGCGGCGCGCATGGACTTCGAGTTCGACCCGCTGCCCGAGGGCTTCGGCCCAACCGTCGAGGAGCTGGTCAACAAGGAGTTGGCCGCCGCCCGGCCCATCGAGGTGACATTCCTGCCGCGGGCCGAGGCACTGGCCGATGCCGACCTGATCCGTACGAAGGTCAACCTCATCCCCGAGTCGGTGCAGGAGATCCGGGTCGTCGACATCGTCGGCCTCGACAAGCAGGCCGACGGGGGGACACACGTGCGGTCCACGGACGAGGTCGGCCGCATCCGCGTCGTGAAGACGGAATCGAAGGGGAAGGGCAACAAGCGCATCAGGCTCGAGGTGCTCGATGGGTGACCTCGCCGCTCTGCGATCCCGTCTCTCCGACCTCGACAGCGTCGTGGTGGCCTTCAGCGGCGGAGCCGACTCGGCCTTCCTCGCCTGGGTCGCCCACGACACGTTGGGTGAGGGGGCCCGAGCGGTGACGGCGGTGTCGCCCTCCCTCGCTCCCGAGGAGCTGGCCGACTGCGAGGCGCTGGCGGAAGAGTGGGGACTGCACTGGACGACGGTCGCCACCGACGAGCTGGCCCGTCCCGACTACGTGACCAACGGCGTCGACCGGTGTGCCCACTGCAAGACCGAGCTGATGGACGCCCTTGCGCCCCTCGCCGCCGCGGGTGGGGCCGTCGTGTTGGGCGTGAACGTGGACGATCTCGGTGACCACCGGCCCGGCCAGGAAGCGGCTGCGTCTCGGGGCGCGGTGTTCCCGCTCGTCGAGGCCGGCTTCACCAAGGCCGACGTGCGCGCCGAGTCGCACCGGCTCGGGCTACGGACATGGGACAAGCCGGCCGCCGCCTGCCTGGCGTCCCGCGTCGCCTACGGGACGCCCGTCACCCTCGGCGTGCTCGACTCGGTCGCCCGGGCCGAGAGCGGCCTCCGCCGGCTGGGGTTCGGCCAGCTCCGCGTGCGCCACTACGGCGACCTCGCCCGCATCGAGGTCGAGCCCGATCGGCTGGCGGCTGTGCTCGAAGCGAGGGCCGAGGTGCTGGCGGCGGTGAAGGCGGCGGGCTACACCTACGTCACCCTCGATCTCGAGGGCTTCCGGAGCGGGAGCATGAACGCGGTGTTGGGAGAGCGATGAAGAACGTCAGGGTGAAGCTGACCTTCCCCGAGATCCTCATCCGCCAGCCCATCATCGGCCGCATGGTGCGCGAGTTCGACGTGATGCCCAACATCCGGCGCGCCAACGTGGAGGAGAAGTTCGGCTGGGTCATCTGCGAGCTGGGTGGGGAGGACGACGCCATCGAGCGGGCCCTCGAGTGGCTGCACGACCAGGGCGTCCAGGTCGACCGGCTGGGCGACGTCGTCGAGAGCTGAAGCCGAGAGAGCTGGGGTCGTCATTCGCAAGCTCGTGGTGCTCGTCGTCGTGCTGGTTGCCCTGGTCGGGGCCGACATCGGCGCGCGGGTGTGGTCGGAGGGGCAGGTCGAGTCGGCTGCTCGCAGGGAGGCGCCCGAGGCCAGCGCCGAGGCCGACGTCGAGGGGTTCCCGTTCCTGTTCCCCCTGTTCGCCCGCGGCCGTGTCGATCACGTCGACCTGCTCATGCGCGACGTGGGCACCGCCCAGCTCCGTTTCGAACGACTCGAGTTCTCCCTCGACGGCGTACGGATCTCGCGGCGGGCCCTGATCCGCGACCGGGAGGTCGAGCTGCGCGACATCGACCGGGGGACGATCACCGCCGTGTTGCCGATGGGACCGCTGGTGCAGAAGATGGGTCGCCGTCTGCCGACCGGGGGGCTGACGGCGCGGATCGTGGCCCGGACCCTGCAGCTCCGGGCCGGCCCTGTTGCCCTCGACGTGCCCCTGCCCGAGGCCGACCTCATGCCGTGCGAGGGCCGGGCCCGGGTCACACCGGACCGCGTGACGATCAGCTGCACGATCACCGACCTGCCGCCCGGCCTGATGGAGGCCGTCAACCAGGCTCGCTGATCGGCGTCCACGTCGGGAAGGTGATGTGCCCGACGCCCAGGTGGTCGACGATGCGGCCCTTGGCCTCCAGCTCGGGGAGACACTGGCGGGCGACCTCGGTCCCCACCATCCGCATGTAGTCCGCGACGGGGACGAGCAGCGGGCCCTGGTCGGTGTCCCCGGGCCGTGTCAGCGCCTCGACCTCGAGCACGGGCCGGCACGGGTTTCCGTCGTCGACCGCGTAGCAGTGGTACACGACGCTCTCGAACACCGACAGCGCCCGGATCCTCATCGTTCCCGCTCGGCACGACCCGGCAGGGTCGCACCTCGCAGTGTGCGTACTCGGCGCCGGTCCAGCCGCCCCGGCGCCTGCGCTCGCACGGATTCCCGCACTGGGAACATGATGGGAGCATGGCGCGGGTGGCTGCCTTCGTGCCCGATCTCATGGACCGGTCGCGGCTGGCCGGGCTCGGCGTCGAGTTCGTGGCGGCGCCTGCCGACCTGGCCGGGACGGGAGCCGACGTCGTGGTCGTCGACCTGGGCCGCCCGGGCGTGCTCGACGCCCTCCCGGGCCTGGCCGGACGTCGGACCATCGGCTTCGGCAGTCACGTCGACCGCGCCGTCCTGGACGCGGCGCGAGCCGCCGGCTGTGCCGAGGTGATGCCCCGGTCGGAGTTCTTCCGGCGGGCGCGCGAGTTGCTGGACGGCTGAGGGTGGCGGGCCGGCGCACCAACCTGGCCCTCCTCGACGGCCCCGCCCCGGCCCCACCCATCGACTTCTGGACACTCATCCACGGAATACGTGGATGAGTGTCCAGAAGTCGCTGCAGGGGCGGTCGGTGCCGGACGGGTGGGCCTAGCCTGCGGTGATGGCGGAGCGGTTGGTGGTCGTGGGCGGGGACGCGGCGGGGATGTCGGCGGCGTCGCAGGCGCGGCGCCGGCGGGACGGCCTCGACATCGTCGCCCTCGAGAAGGGGCGGTGGACGAGCTACACGGCCTGCGGCATCCCCTACGTCGTGGGGGGCGTGGTGCCGTCGCTCGATCCGCTGATCGTGCGCACGCCGCAGGAGTTCGCCGGGAAATGGCGGATCGACGCCCGCACCGGCCACGAGGTCCGGGCCATCGACCTCGACCGCCGCACCGTCGAGGTCCACGAGCACGACGGCGCCGGCGGCCGCACCTACCAGCTCGGGTTCGACATCCTCCACGTCGCCACCGGTGCGGCGCCAGTGCGCCCCGATCTGCCCGGCATCGACGACGAGCACATCCACGGCGTGCAGACGCTCGAGGACGCTGACCACCTGCTCGGCCACCTCGCCGGCGGCGAGCGACCCAGCCCGGGCCGGGCCGTCGTCGTGGGGGGCGGCTACATCGGACTGGAGATGGCCGAGGCATTCCTGCGGCGCGGGTGGCAGGTGACTGTCGTCGACCAGGCCCCCCACGTGATGCCGTCGCTCGACCCCGACATCGCCGAGGTGGTCGCCGACGCCATGCGGGACCACGGGATCGACGTGCACTGCGACACGCCCGTCCACGGCTTCGAGCCCGGTGTCGTGCACACCGCCGACGGTCCCCTCCACCACGACCTGGTCGTCCTCGGCATGGGTGTGGGACCCAACAGCGCGCTGGCGCGGGATGCCGGACTGGAGACCGGGGTGAAGGGCGCCATCCGCGTCGACCGGCGCCAGCGCACCTCGGCCGAGGGGGTGTGGGCGGCGGGTGATTGCTGCGAGTCGTTCCACCGCGTGGCCGAAGCGCCCATGCACATCGCCCTCGGCACCGTGGCCAACAAGCAGGGCCGCGTCGCAGGTATCAACATCGGCGGCGGCTACGCCACGTTCCCCGGTGTCGTCGGCACCGCGGCCACCAAGCTGTGCGACGTCGAGGT
>Ga0247717_1000425_pt1 | contig 12962 bp, 15 predicted proteins | sample 24E_NmetaG_FD_189047 | JGI IMG/M metagenome (GOLD analysis project Ga0247717, IMG submission 189047) | Soil microbial communities from hillslope of Landscape Evolution Observatory, University of Arizona, Oracle, AZ, United States - 2-4-E_N | ecosystem: Engineered > Artificial ecosystem >... | reverse complement strand
ACCATGCCCGCGACGAAGAGGACGAGGCTCGCGGCGCTCGTCGCGACCGACTGGAGCTCCCAGTAGCTCGTGAAGCCGCTCAGGATGAGGCCGACCTCGTCGAGCACGAGGCCTGCGCCGAACCCCGTCGCAAGAGCCGTGTAGGCGTCGGGGCGCGCGAGGAGCCGCGCGACGGCGAGGGCGAGGAGCGCGGCGCCGAAGTAGGCGTGATGCACGTGGAACCCGTTGATCGCGACCACCTGCCCGATCACCGTGCCTTCAGGGTCTCCCGCATCGGCGCTCGAGAAGACGTAGACCCACGCCCGGGAGATGGCGACGGCGGCGACGGCGCCGAGGGCGATGCGTCGACCCGGGAAGCGCGGTCGCATGGTCGGCCGAAGTCCGACGCTCCTTAAGCGATGCGGGGAAGCGCCGCTCCGTCGCTCGCGTCACGCCGGCAGCACGAGGCTTCCGATGACGTCGCAGTCGCGCACGAGGCCGCTTTTCGGCTCGGGCGTCAGGCTGGTCGCCACGGGAATGGGCTCTGTGCACGCGGTGAACGGGACGTCGAGCGTGCCCTGCGGGAAGAGCACGTAATCGCTCGCGAGTCGGCCATTGCCGAACGCTCGCGATTCGATGACGACGGCGTCGTTCCCGCTGACCCGCCGGAGGCCGCCGTTCGGCAGGCAGGGGAGGCCGGGCGGGCAAACGTCGCCTCGGGAGTTTGCGATCGTAAAGACGTCCGTGTTCCGCGCGACGAAGACCCCCGCGGGACCCCAGTCGCGCTCAGGTGTGAGGACGATCCGCCATCCGCCACCGCCGGGGCGAGCTCCAGGGTTCACGCCGAGCCACTCGCCGTTCGAGCCCACGTAGCGATCCGGCATCGGGCGCGCGCCGCCCTCGTGCGGATCCTCAGGGTTGGCGCGGCCGATGTAACCGTCTCCGTCGAGATCCTTCCAGAATCCGACCCATAGATCGAACGTGACGAAACCGGGCGCCGTCGCGTGGCTGCCGTCTGAGGCGCGTCCCGGGAGCGGACCTGGGCCCGTGTAGGCGGTCGAGGTCACGGGGCCCGCGGGGGTGTGGTAAGCGAGAAGATCGATCCACGCCTCGTAGTCCGCGACGTGCGCCGCGTGGCGCCCGGCGGACGTGGATCCGCTCGCGTCGGCCCATTCGCGGCCGTAGGGGGCCCAGACGGCGCCGTATAGGTCCGCGCTCGGTTCGGCAAGCGGGGTGCCGTCGAAGGGGACGGGTCCCGCGCGGCCTCCATTCGGCATGTAGCCGAGGCTCGGGCTTCCGAGCGCGTTCACGAAGGGGGCCGCCGTTCCGGCATAGAGCGCCTCGACGGGGCCGGCCGCGGCCGTCGCGTGCCGATCGATATCCACGAACGACTCGGCCGTGGGCGTGTGGTCGAAGCGCGGGTCGGTCACGACCCGCAGTTCCACGACCTGGAAGAGCGAACCGTCGACGTGGATGACGACAAACGTCTCCTGCGATTCGTAGAGCGGATTGCCCGCGGTGGCCGGCGTGAGGATGGCGTCGGGTTCGTAGGATGCGGGCCTGTGCGCGTCGCCCACCTGCGGGTGGCTCCCGGGCTCGATGAAAGCGATGACGCGCGCGCCGTCCTTGCGGAGCCATTCGTTGTCGGTCGCGATTGTTTCCGACGTGAAGGGGCTCGCCGAGGAGGCGGAAACGGTCTTGTACTCGGCGAGGCGGTCGCCGTCAAGGTCCTCCCAGAACCCGAACCACGCCCACACGTCATGTGGGCCGGGGACAAGGATGTCGGGCGCGAGGCCGTCCGTCGAGCGGTGGAGGTTTGTGCCTTCATAGTAGGAAGGGCGCGATGCGCGAGGATCTTCGGCGAGGCTCGCGGGACGACGCACGCCCCCGTGCGTCTCGAAGAGGGCGTCGAGAACGAGGATGCCGGTCGCGGGATGGGGGCCGCCCGTGGACGCGACGGGACACCGCGCGTCGTCGGTCAAGCGCGCGACGGCCGTGGTAACGCAATTCGCCTGGCCCCGCGCGTCGAGCGCGAGCCGGTCGTTCTCCTCCGCCTCGATTCCCATGCGGGTCTCGTGCGGGCGGGCGACGGCGAGGGGACTCGCGAGGAGCGCAAGGACGACGAGGAGCGCGACGAATGGGCGCACGGGAAGCCTCCGGCGTGCGAGTGGCCCGTCCGCGCCTTAAACCATTCCCGGGGAGGTCGGCTCACGCAGGCTCGTACTTGGACGCGCACCCGACCTGCATGTCGTGGGCGAGGAAGACGAGCGCGCCCGCCCCGTCGCGCGCGAGCCGCCCCTCGACGACGACGGTGCGGCCCTCGAGGGTCCCGCCCGCGTCGTGCTCGGGGACCGCGTGGTGGGACGCCCATCGGACCGGAAGCACGCGGTGGTCGCCCACGACGTCGAACGCGACGGTGCCGTTGGCGCGCACAAGGCTTCCCTCGCGCACGGTCGCCTTGAGACCCACGTCGCGACCGATCCAGGGCTCCGGGTCGTCCACGAGCGTCGCGACCGACTTCAGCTCCTGGGGCGCGACCCCGATGAGGGCGAGAGCGCCCCCTGCGGCGACGAGGAGGAGCACAATGGCGAGCTTCGCGGCGCGGCGCACGCGTCGCTCACTCCTTCCGCGTACTTGGGCTTTCCCCGGACGTTCTCGCGGCATCTTCGAGGTGCGCGATCTCCCGCGCGAGGCGCTCCGAAAGGCGGTGGAGCCGCACAAGGTACGCTCCCAGGGCGATCCACACGGCGGAGAAGGCGAACGCGAACGTCAGGAGGTCGTCGGCCAAATGTCATCTCTCCAGGGTTTCGGAGGCCGCGACGAGGCGCGCCTCGAGGACGGCAAGATCGTAACGGAGGGCGGCGAGGGCCGCGTAGAGGAGCGTGAACGCGACAACGCCGAAGCCAAGGTAGATGCCGAGGCCCGGGTCCAGGCCGGATCCCGGCCGCGTGAAGTCGGGATGGATGCTGACGCTCGAGGCGAGGTAGGAGAGCGGCACGCCCACGACGGCGAGGAGCCCGAAGACGGCCGCGAGACGGCCACGTCGATCGTCGTCGGCGACGCCCGCCCTCAACGAGAGGTAAGCGAGATACGCGAGGATGAGCACGACGAGCGTGATGACCTTCGCGTCCGTGAACGGATCGTAGCCTGCGAACTCGAGCCGGCTCCATGCGAGGCCTGTGACGAGCGCGACCACGCTGAACACGGTACCGACCTCCGCGCTCGACCGGGCGAGGTGGTCCCAGCGCGCGGCGGGCGCGTGGAGGAAGCGGGCGCTCGCGAAGGCCGTGACCGCGAAGGCGAGGTATCCGATCCATGCGGATGGAACGTGGAAGTAGAAGATGCGCTGCGTCACCGGCGCGACGAAGCCCTTCGCCTGAGGGGCGACGACGAGCGCGAGGACGACGTGCGCGAGCATCGCGACGACGGCGACGGCGACGAGGACTGTCCGCCCGTTCATGCGACGACCTCCTCGAAGAGATACCATCCGAGGGCGAGGACGATGATGGCGAACCCGGCCAATAAGGCTGCTTCACCCGCGACCTCCGAAAGTCCCGCGCCTTCGAACGCGGCCGTCGTCGCATGGATGGCGGAGATGACGACCGGCATCGCGACGGGAAGCAGGAGCACGGGAACGAGCGCTTCCCGCGCTCGAGCCGCCGTCGCGACGGCCGCAAGGATGGTCGCCGCGGCCGCAAGCCCCACCGTCGCGAGGACGGCGATGACCGCGAGCGTCCCGAGCGCGACGCCGCCGAGGTCCGGGGAAAGCCACGCGTAGAGCGGCAGCACAGCCGTTTCGACCGCAAGGAGGAGCGTCGCGTGGGCGATCGTCTTCCCCAGGAAGATGTCGCCGCGGTCGGCGGGCGCCCCGAGGAGGACGTCGAGCGTACCCCGGTCGCGCTCGTTCGCGAACGACCGCGCGGAGGCGAGGGCGCTCGCGAAGACCACCGCCGTCCAGAGCACGCCGGACGCCACGACGGCGCGCTCGTGGAGGTCGTGGTAGGCGACGAGCCCGACCGCGAGGACGAGGAGGGCGAGGAGCAGCATCGCGTTCACGAGATCGCGCGTGCGGCCTTCGACGCGAAGGTCCTTCGCGGCCACCAGGAACGCCGCCCTCATGGCGCGTTCCTCCGGGGCTCGTCGCGAGCCACGCGGCCGCGCTCGAGCGCGACGGCGCGATCGACGAGCGCGCCGAGCCTCGGCGCGTCATGCGTCGCGACGAGGACCGTCGCGCCCCGCGCGGCAAGGCCCGCGAGGGCGCGGTCGAGCGCCGCCGCGCCGTCTTCGTCGAGGCCCGCGTGCGGCTCGTCGAGCAGGACGATGTCGGGCTCGCCGACGAAAGCCCGCGCGAGCGCGACGCGCTGACGCTGACCTCGCGAGAGGGCGCCTGCCGCAAGATCGCGGCCGCGCGCGGGGAATCCCGCAAGGTCGAGGGCGGAGGCGGCCTCGGCCCCGGCGCGGTTCCGCCCGAGGAGCTTTGCGCGGAAGGCGACGTTCTCGAGCGCCGTGAGCGCGTCGTAGAGCGCGGCATCGTGCCCCGCGTAGCCGATGCGGGCGCGCGACGCGGCGTCCTCGCGCAGGTCCCGACCGTCGAGACGGACGGCGCCGCGGCTGGGTCGGTCCAGGGCCGCCGCAAGCCTCAGGAGCGTGGTCTTGCCGGACCCGTTCGGCCCGAGGAGCGCCGTCGTCGTCTTCGCGTCGAACGCGAGCGTCACGCCCTCGAGGGCCGTCGCTCGGCCGAAGCGTCGCGTCACGTCCTCGAAGACGAGCACGCCCGCGGACCGGTGGGCGCTGACTTAAGGGTTCGGCGGGTGACGTGTTGCCCGGCGGGGCGCGAAGTCTTCAAGGTGATCCGGACGTTTCAAGGCCCGGAGGCTTGGTCGCACGGTCACGGGCATCGTCTTCGACGTCGAGGACGGGGCGGCCGCTCTCGCGCGCGTCTCAGCGGCGCATCCGCGGGCGCGGGTCCTTGTGCGCCTGCTCGGCGACGGCGGAGGCGACAAGCTCGAAAGCGTCGTCACGACCTTCGGCCCCCCCGAGGCCGCGGACGCGGTCGCCCGCGCCCTGAAGGGACTGGCCCACGACATCCGCGTCGAAACAGTGTCCTCGCGGTCGGGAGCGACGACATTCCGGATCGGCCATGCGCGGGAAGTCGCCCGGGAGATCGGCCTTCGTCCGGCTCTCGCGATCCTCGAGGAGTTTCGCGGCGACGTCTTTCTCGATCCGCTCGTCCACCAGGCGGGGCGAGCGAGGGCGACGCTCGTGGCACCTCCAGGGCGATCGACGCGGGACGTCCTGGTCGCGGCGCAATCGGCCTGCGAACGCGCGGGTCACGGCTCCTTCCGGGTTCTCAAGGTCGAGCCCGAGCCTCTGAGAGCGTTCGGTTCGCGGGACGACATGCTCGAAGCCGACGACGAGGCGCTCCTGCGCGTCGCGCACGCGTTCGGCTATTACGCGACGCCGAAGACCGCCAAGCTCGAAACCATCGCCCGCCACGTCGGTCTCACCACGAGTCCGCTTCACAAGCGCCTCGTCGCCGCCGAGCGCGCGATCGTCGAGGCATGGGTGGCGTCGCCGGCTGCGCCGCCGCCCTCGCGCGCGCGGGCGCGAGCGGGGCAGGGAACGTCCGTCGAGGTCCATGCCCGGATCGAAGCCTGCGGCGACGCGCTCGGCGCCGCGACGCGGGACCACCCGGACGTGCGGGTCGTCCTGCACCCGCTCGGCGAGGCGGGGGGCGTGATGTCCTCCCGCATTCTCGTGGAGGGAACGCCGGAGGCCCGGGCCGCGTTCTTCGAGGCGTGGAAGCCCGGAGGGGCCGAACGCGTCGCCGAAAGCCCGCGCCACGCGATGTTGACGATCCGCGCCGCCGAGCCCGATGACCATGCGCGATGCGCGGCCGCCTTCGGCGCCGAGAGCTTCGCAAGACCCTCCGTCCTCATGGGCGGGGTGCTCACCCTCCGGCTCGTCCTCATCGAGCCGACCGGCCGCGCCGACCTCGAAGCGCGCCTTGCGGAAGGCGCGGCCCACCTTGCTTCGTCGCGGACCCGTCTCCTCGGATTGCGCGCCGGAACCCTCGACCTGCCTCCGCTCGCCGGGGCGTGGGACGAACCCATGACGACGCGGCAGGAGCAGGTGCTGCGGGTCGCGCACGCGCTGGGTTACTACCGCACGCCGCGCGCGACCACGCTCGCCCGCGTCGCGGCGACGCTCGGCATCTCGACGAACGCGGCCCACAAGAGCCTCGTGGCGGCCGAGCTGAAGCTCGTGACGCGACACCTCGCGTCCCCGGACTGACCCGTGTCCCCGCGATGGTCCCTGCCGCCGCTTCGACACGAGAAGGCTCATCTCGCTCCCGCGCGGCCATGGAACCCTCCCCGTTCCATCCGAGGGCGAGATAAGTCAACCCGACAGGTCAATATTAGCCGTCATTTCGCCGACTTTCCCGAAACAAGCTGGGCCGTCCGCGCAAGCCTTATGTTGACCGGAAACGCAGGTAGGTAGGCCCTCACGGGCACAACCTTCGGGTTGAATTCCTCGGGGGAGGAATCTGAGTGCTGAACACCGACAACGAACTTAGCGCAAGCGATCGAGTCAAGGAAGTGAAGGTGAAGATCCCCGTGCACTACCACGTGCGCCTCCATTCCATGAAAGTGCTGACGGGGAAGCAGATCTCCGACGCCGTGACCGAGGCGTTGGATGCGTACTTCGCGATCCGGGAGCCCGTGTTCGGGCGGGCGCCCACGATCGCGACGGTGAAGCCCGCAACCGACATCCGCGGACTTCCCGAGCTTCGTTGAGCCTTCGACCGAGGGTCGCGAACGAAGCGACCGGGTCGCCCTCACGACCCGGACCCTCGAGCCGCCACGCCGTACCGGCGGCGCACCTCCCGGCGCGGGCCCGACGCCCGCGCCGCTCCTTCTCATTCCCGTTCCAGGTGCACGTCGTCCGCGACGAGCGTGATGGAGCGGCCGGCATCGTCCCTCAACAGGAGGTGCCCCGCGTCATCGATGTCCACCGCGTAGCCGGAGCGCCCGTCCTGCGTCCGGATGCGGCGCCCGAGGGTCGCCGATCTCGCGCGGGCCTCCGCGAGGAGGGCCGCATCGTCGCCGCGTTCGAAGGCCTCGAGTCGCGGCGCGAGCGCGTCGAGAAGCGCGTCGAGGAACGCGTCGACTGCGACCGGCTTCGCGGCGAGGTCGGCAAGCGACGCGGCTCGAGCCTCGGCCGGAAACGCGCCCGGATCGACGGCGACGTTCACGCCCAGGCCGAGGATCGCGAAATCGGGCGGTCGCGACTCCGCGAGGATGCCCGCAAGCTTCCGGCCGTCGGGCGCGAGCACGTCGTTCGGCCACTTGACGCGCGCTTCGAGGTCCGCCTCCTGCCGGCACGCCTCCGCGACGGCGTTCGCGGCGAGGAGGGAGAGGAGGGGCCACGATTCGCTCGCGCGCCGGGGGCGCGCGAGGATCGAGACCCACAGACCGCCCGCGGGCGACGTCCACGCGCGGCCCGCGCGGCCACGGCCCGCGGTCTGGCGCGCCGCGACGAGCACGAGGCCTTCCGGCTCGCCCGACGCCGCGCGCTCGCGCACGACGTCGTTCGTGCTTGCGCACTGGGCGACGCGCTCGACGCGCCAGCGCACGCGCTCACTTCCCGCGCCGCGCCTTCGCAGCCTCAGCGACGATGGGACGCGCGCGCTCCCACAGCTCGTCGAAGGATTTCGAGATCTCGCGCGCGAGCGTCGGGTCCTGCACGTACACCGACCCGAGACCTTCGGCGGGCCGGGCTGGGTTCGCGAGGATGAGGATCACGCTTTCGCGGTCGATGATGTGGAACTGCGGGCGGCCCGGCTCGGCGAGGCGGAAGCGGCCGAACATCTCGGGGCGCGCAAGCGACGCGATCCAGGCGCGGGCGGCCTCCTCGTCGCCGGGGCCCGCGCCCACGAGGATGCGGAACGGAATGCTCTTCGACGTGAGGTTCCGGCGGATCGCCGTGATCATGCCGGTGAGCTGCTCCACGGCCCCCTCGAACTCGCGCGGGGCCTCTCCGAGCCCGCGCATGACCGCGAGGAGGGAGCCGAAGTGGCCCGAGAGATCGATGTAGACCACGTATTCGCGCTTCGCTTCGGCGGCGCGCGCGAGATGCTTCGCCGCGAAATCGCGCCACGAGACCGCGACGGACCAGAACGCGGAGTCGCGCTGCGGCGTGCGGGCGCGCGCTCGGAGACGACCTTCGAGCGCGGGAAGCGACTTGACGAGCCCTTCGAACTCGCGCCGCTTCAGCTCCTTGAGGCCTTCGAGCGCCTCGCCCAGCTCGCGGGCCATGAATTTGCGCGGGCGTGTTGCCTGGACCTCGATGAGCCCGAGGCCTTCGAGGCGCGCCATGGTCTCGTAGATCTTCGACGTCGGCACGCCGGAGAGGCGCGAGAGCGACTTCGCATCGGCGATGCCCTGGCCGAGGAGCGCGAGGTACGCGTCCGTCTCGTACTTCGTGAGGCCGAAGCCGAGGAGGAACTGCCGCTCGTCCGGCGGGGTGGAGGCCGCGCCGCGCGCATCCGTCTGCATGGCCGCGGGAAGCCGGTCCCGCGCCATAAAGTTTCACTTGGCGGAGTAGAAACTCAATCGGTCACGGGGTGGGGCAGCTCGACAAGCTCCAGGAGGACGCCCTCGGTCGCCTTCGGATGGACGAACGCGATGCGCGAGTTCTCGACACCCTTCCGGGGCACCTTGTCGATGAGCGGGACGCCTTTCGCCGCGAGCTCCGCAAGCGCCTCCTCGATGTCCTCCACCTCGACCGCGACGTGCTGGAGGCCCTGGCCCCGCTTCTCGATGAAGCGCGCGATGGCGCCTTCGGGATCGATGGATTCGAGGAGCTCGAGCTTGAGGCCCGCGATCGGATAGAAGTACGTCTTCACGCCCTGGTCGGCGACGACCTCCTCGTGCGTGAGCTTCAGCCCGAGGATGTCCTCGTACACGCGCTTCGCCTTCGCGATGTCGGCGACGGCGATGCCCAGATGGTCGACGCGCAGGACGCGCATGGACGGCGATGGCGGGCCCCGGCCTTGAGGCTTACCGGCTGGGCTCGCCGCGCTTCACGGGCTGGATGTCGATGACGCGCGCCCGCAGCGCCCGCACCGCTTCGCGGTCGGCGCCGACGGCGATGCTCACCCCCGTCGCGACAGGGATGCTCGCGGCGATGGCGGCGATGAGCCCCGCGACCGCGAGCTTGAACCAGAAGGGCGTGCGCGTGACCAGGCGCCAGGCCCGGCGCGGGTCGAGGAGCGGCGCGAGGAGAGGCGCGGCCCACGCGAACTTCGCGCCTTCGACCGTGTCGCGGCGCAGGTTGTCCTTGAGGTCGCCGACGTCGAACGCGGAATCGAGCACGCGCGTGACCTGGGCGCGCGCCTCCTCCTCGGACGGCTCGTGGCCGTGCAGATGGTCCACGACGAGGACGACGTGCACGACCGCTTCCTGGGCGGGGCGCGTGCGCCGGCCGAAAAGGCCCGTCGCGCGGACGTAGGGCCACCACAACCGCGAGGCGGCCCACGCGCGCGACAGGAGGACCGCGCGGCGACGGTCGCCGCCCGCGAGATCGAGCAGGCGCCGCGCGTCGCGCACCGCATCGTCGCGGACCGCGTGGAACACGTCCTGGAAGCCGCGCTCGAGATCGTCGCGGAAGGCCTGGTCGAGCATGCTTCGCGCTAGGCGCCGTCCCCGCTTAAGGTTGCGGACAACGCACCTCGCCCCCGCCCCCCGGAGACGCGTCGGCGGCAGGCTCATGATGGGGTTCTCCCTTCGGGCGGCCCATGGAACGCATCCTCCAGGGAAAGGCGGCGCTCGTGACGGGCGGCGGCCGCGGGATCGGCCGCGCGGTCGCGGAGGCCTTTTCCCAGGCGGGCGCGGGCGTCGTGGTCTTCTCGCGCACGCTGCGCGAGGTGGAGGAGACCGCGAAGGCCATCGAGGCGGCGGGCGGCCGAGCGGTCGCCGTCGCGGGCGATGTCCGGGAGCCGAAGGACCTCGAGGCCGCCGTCGAGGCGGCCCATGCGGCCTTCGGCCGCCTCGACATCCTGGTCGCGGACGCGGGCGCGAACGTCATTTCGAAGCGCCTCATCGACGCATCGGAGCAGGAATGGGACGACGCCTTCGACGTGAACGTCAAGGGATCGTTCCTCACGGTGCGCGCCGCGGCCCCCCGCATGTCGAAGGACGGGAGCATCATCCTGGTCACGACCGGCCTCGCGCGCGGACCCGGTCGCTTCGGCGCGTTCCGCGAGGACGGACACTCGGACCCCGACGGGCCGCTCCCCGAGTACGCGCCGTACAGCCTCGCGAAGTACGCGGTGGAAGGACTCACGCGCGTTCTCGCGGCGGAGCTGCCGCAGCGCGTGAACTGCGTGAATCCGGGCGTCGTCGACACGAGGATGTCGCCGGGCGTTCCGCTCAAGCCGCACGACGTGACGGGCGTCTTCCTGCACCTCGCGTCCAAAGAGTCCGGCAGCACGACGGGTCGCGTGCTGCGCGCGCTCGACTTCCTCGCGGACCCGTGATCAGACCGCGACGACGTTGTCGTCCCCGTTGATCGCGACGTTCTGCCCCGCGACGAGCTTGCCCGAGAACGTGTTGCCGTCCGCGCCGCCCGCCACCTGGAGGTTCGCGGAGGCGGCGTAGAGGAGACCGTCGTAGACGCCCCGGTCCGACTGGACCTCGATCGCGTTGCCCGAGGCGCGCCAGGCGCCGAGGACGAGGCCGTCCACGAACGGCGTGAGACGGAGGTCGTGGGATTCGATCGTGATGCGGCCCTTCGCGACGAGGGTGACGGCGACCGCGCTCTGGGCACCGCGGACGACCACGTCGCCGTCGACGTAATGGAGGCCCGCGGCGAGCGCCCCGGCATCGATGACCGCGGAGCTGTTGCGGAGATGGTAGCTCGAGCCCGCCGCAATGGCGGCGCGACCGCCGGGCGCGTAGTCGGCGAGCGCGAGGGAGACGGGCGCCGGGGCGGCGGCGACCTTGTCGGCCCCGCGCTCGAGGACGTGCCCGTTGTTGTTGGAGTCGATCGCATCGACGTACCGGACGCTGCCCCGGAACCGCTGGTCGCCGCCCCGGAGGAAGACGTCGTCGTTCGCGTGGGCGCACTGGTCGAAGCGGTTGCGCGAGCCGCGGATCTCGAGGTCGGCGCCGGCCCAGATGGCGCATTCCCGTTCGGTCGGGATGTCGACGCGGAACGTTGCCGAAGCCGACCCCGAGGCCGAAACCGCCGCGTAGGTCGTCGATCCGAGAAGCATCGGCGCGCCGACGCCCGCGACGAGCGAGAGCGTCGCGACGATGACATAGAGGGCGTGGAGGCGCGGCTTCATGGCGACTCCTCCTTCGCCGCGGCCTTGCGGGCCTGGCGCGCGCGGTCCATCGCGTCGAGCTCCCGGTAGAGCTTCACGAACTCGCGGCCGATGATGATCGCGGCCGGAACCAGGATGAGGACGACGAAACCGATCTTCGACTTCAGGACGCCGAAGGCGAGTCCCCAGTACGGGATGTCGAAGCGGTACTCGCCGATGATCTGAGAAGGCGCGAGGAGCCACGGGTCGTCGCCCGTGTTCGCGTCGCCGCGCGTGCGGTAGCGCGGGCCAGCGTCGGATTCGAGGATCTCGACCACGCGGTGCGTGACGAGCGTCTTCGCGGCCGGGAAGGGTTGGAAGGTGATCACGTCGCCCACCGCGACGGCCGTCGGCGGGCCGACGAAGATGACGTCGCCCGCCGCGAGCGTCGGCTCCATGCTCCCCGAGAGGACGAGGAACGCGCCGCTCGATCCCGTGAGCGTCGGGAAGGCGTAGAGGAGACCCGGAACGAGCAGCACCGCGAGGATCGCGACGCCCGCCCCCTTCGCGCCCCGCGACGTCGCGGCGCGCGCGGCCACGGCGCGGGCGGCCCGGGCCCGGTCCGCGAACCGGGGGGCCGGCGCGTCGGCCGGGGCGGGTGTCGGAGTCTCGCTCTCGCTCATCTCGGGTCACCGTGGAAAGGGAAACCCGGCCGTCCTGGGGGCGGCCGGGGCATTCAGGCGCTTCACGACGGGAGGACCTGCGTCAGGACGACGCTGAGGCCCAGCTTGTTGTCCTTGCCCTGGAGGTCGTTGCCCGCCGTCGAGTCGAACTTGACCGCGATTGCGAGCGTCTTGCCGTCGCCCGCGCCGGGGTCGGCGAGCGTGAGCGTCTGGCCGTTGAGGGCCCAGAGGTTCGCGTAGCCCGTGATCGGGGTGCCGCCGTAGCTCATCGAGGTGATCTGGATCTTCTCGGCGAGCGCCTGGTAGGTGTTCGAGAACGTGATCTTGAGCGCCACTTCGTGGCCCTCGGCGTCGCCCGTCTTGATCGAGCCGGTGTTCACGAACTTGAGCGTGCCCGAGGCCGTGTCGCCGGGCGCGAAGTTGCCGCCGCCGATGAAGGCGTCGACGTTGCCCGTTCCCGAGGTCGTGCTCAGGGTGAGCGTACCCGTCGAGAACAGGTTGTCCGGGGAGGACTCCTCCGCGGTGAAGACCGCGTAGGTTCCGTACCCGACGGACGCGCTCGCGACGCCGATCAACAGCAGGCTGGCCAGGATCTTGTAGTTCATGTTGACTGCCTCCTCGTGGGTCCGGACGGGGAAACTCCCGAACGGCTCCGAGTTCCGAGCATGCGCTGGGACCAGATGAACCTTGACCAGGTCGGGTCGATTCCGTCGGTCACAGACATGTGCGTCCGGGTCCGGTCAGGTCCCCTTGGAGTCACTTGTTGATCGGTCCTTGTCAGGGCCCCCACCGGGGAGGGGGTGCACCCCGACAGGACCGGTTCGACCGGCCTCGACGCTCCCCCCGGCGCGTCGTGACCGCGCGACCCCTTCGCATCCACAGAAACCCCCTATGAGGTGCCCATCCCGGTTGAGGACTTCCTCTTCCCTCCGGTGAAGGGCAAGCTGTCCAGGCCGCCAACCCTTATCCCACCCCGCCCCCCTTCCACGCCC
>Ga0247717_1000424_pt1 | contig 12970 bp, 8 predicted proteins | sample 24E_NmetaG_FD_189047 | JGI IMG/M metagenome (GOLD analysis project Ga0247717, IMG submission 189047) | Soil microbial communities from hillslope of Landscape Evolution Observatory, University of Arizona, Oracle, AZ, United States - 2-4-E_N | ecosystem: Engineered > Artificial ecosystem > Mesocosm... | reverse complement strand
GCGGGGGCGGTAGGCGCCCGCCCCGCTGAACATGCCGCGGTGCCAGCGGTGGGGCGTCACCACGACGGCCCGGGGGTAGTCCTCGAACAGCCACCGGGCGAAGTTGCGCCGGGTCCACCCGGTGGCGCCCGCCAGCCGCAGGGTGGCCCGCAGCCCCTTGCGGTGGGCGATGCCCATGGCCGACAGGCGCCCGGCCAGCCGGTTGTCGACGGCCAGCCCGGCCCGCACCATGGACTGGTAGGCGGATGCCGCCCGCTCGGGCGCCAGGGCGCCGGCGGCGAGCACGGCCTCGGCGGCCAGGACCCCCGTCTCCAGGGCCTGGCCGATGCCCTCGCCCGTCATCGGGTCGGTGGCCCGGGCGGCGTCGCCCACGAACAGGGCCCGCCCGCCGGCGGCCGACAGGGCGGTGCGATGGACCCGGGCCGGGATGGGCCACGCCTTGTGGGGCGCCTCGGGCCGGGCGTGGTCGCCCAGGGCGGCGCGCACGTGGGGCCGGGCCAGCAGGTCGGCCCACTGCGCCTTCATCACTTGGACGCTCACTCCCGCCGTGCGCTGCACGCCGAATCCGACGTTGGCCCGCCCGTCGCCCAGCGGGAACGACCAGGCGTAGCCGGGCAGCAGGTCGGGCTCGAACCACACCCACAGCTCGGTGGCGGCCACGTCCGACACCCCGGTGAAGTACTGGCGGAAGGCGTGCCACTCGCCGAGGTACGCCTCGTCGTGGCCGTCGTCCTCCCGGGTGGCGAGGGACTTCCGCAGCCGAGACCACATGCCGTCGGCCCCGATGGCGTAGCGGGCCCGCACGGGGCCGAGGCCGTCGACGTCGAGCACGACGGAGTCGCCGCCGCCGTGCACCTGCGCCGCCCGCAGGCCGCACCCGTCGTGCACCTCCACCCCCTGGCGGCGCGCCACGTCCAGCAGGGCGGCATCCAGGTCGGCCCGGCGGGCCACCGCCGCGTACAGGCCCGAGTGGCGGGGGAGGGGGAACACCACGGCGTGGCCGGCCGGCCCGCGGACGTGGACGTCGGCCACCGGGAACCACGACCGCACCGACTCGGGCCGCAGCCCCAGTGCCTCCAGCCGTCGCAGGGCCCCGGTGGTGAGCCCGTCGCCGCAGCACTTGTCCCGGGGGAAGGTCGCCTTGTCCACCAGGACGACCGAGCGCCCGGCCCGGGCCAGCGTGATGGCCGCCGCCGAGCCCGCCGGGCCGCCGCCCACCACGGCCACGTCGGCCGTCCGCACCGCGCCGCTCATCGGTGGAGGAGGTCGTGCATGGCCGCGGCGATGTCGGGGTGGCGGAACCGGTATCCGGACGCCAGCAGCTTCTCGGGGACGGCCCGCTGGCTGGCCAGCACCATCTCCTCGGTCATCTGGCGGCCGACGACGAGGCTGAGGGCGAACCGCGGGACGGGCACGACCGCCGGCCGGTGCAGGGCCTTGCCGATGGCCTTGGCCAGCCCGGCCGACGTGGTCGGCTCGGGGGCGCACAGGTTGACGGGCCCGCGCAGCGACTCGGTGGTGAGGGCGTGCACGATGGCTCCCACCTCGTCGTCGAGCGACACCCAGCTCACCCACTGCCTCCCCGGGCCCAGGGGACCGCCCACGCCCAGCCTGAACATCGGGAGCTGCCTGGCCAGCGCCCCCCCGTGCGCGGCCTGCACGATGCCGGTGCGGGTGTGGACGACGCGCACGCCCGCCTCGGCGGCGGGCGCCGCCGCCTCCTCCCAGTCCCGGACCACCTCGGCCAGGAAGCCCTCGCCGGGGCCGCTCGCCTCGGTGAGCACCTCGTCGCCCCGGTCGCCGTAGTACCCGACGGCCGACCCGCTCACCAGCACGGCGGGCGGTGTGGGCAGGCCGGCCAGCGCCCGGGCCAGCGTCCCCGTGCCCTTGACCCGGCTGTCGCGGATCCGCTGCTTCTGCGTGGTCGTCCAGCGCTTGTCGCCGATGCCGACGCCCGCCAGGTGGACGGCGGCGTCGGCGCCCGCCAGCCCGCCGGCGTCGACCGTCCCCGCCTCGGGGTCCCACGCCACCTCGCCCGGCCCCGGCGACCCCCGCACCAGGCGCCGCACCCGGTGGCCGGCGGCGGTCAGCGCGGGCACCAGGGCCGACCCGATCAACCCGTGCGACCCGCTGACGACCACGTCCACCCGGCCATGCTCGCACCGAGCGCCCCCGAAGCGCGAACCGGCCCGGGCCCCGCGTCAGTCGCTCAGGGACTGCGAGTGAACCACGTGAGTGAAGAGGCGACGCCGGTCTGCCTGCCTGTCGGCCGACGTCGTCGCCTGCCGTGGGTTGCAGAGTGGGACGAAGCAGACCGGCGTCGCCTCTTCCGAGCGGGTGGTTCACTCGCAGGCCCTCAGGTGCACTTGACGCCCTCGGCCGGGCGGTACAGCGCCGCGACCGTGTCGACCTTCTTGGTGCCGTCGGCCACGACGGTGCGGGTCCGCTCGGTGCGCACGCGCGTGCACGGGCCCCGGGCCTCGGTGGTCTGGTTGCTCTGCACGACGTCCACCCACCGGGTCGAGTACAGGGTCACGGTGACCGACCGGCTCGTGTAGGTGGGCCAGATGAGCACGCCGTGGGGGCTGGGGTTGCGGATGCGGAGATCCGGCTTGGGCCACGACAGCGTCGCCTCGCGGCCGTACGGGTAGCGGCTGATGTAGAGGCTGTGCGACTGGTACTCGGGGAACTCCAGTCCGGCGAAGAAGGCGGCGTTGAACGTCGTGGTGGCGAACTGGGAGATGCCGCCGCCGATGGACTCGGTGAACTTGCCGTCCTCGATCACCCCGCCCGTCACGAAGCCCTTCTCCTCCGTGCGCTCGCCGACGAACGCGTTGATCGAGAAGGTGGCGCCCGGGAGGATCACCTGGCCCCGCACCAGGTCGGCCATGCGGTGGATGTTCCTCACCCGGGACTGGTTGGCGGCGAAGTTGGTGGTGAAGGTCCCGACCGGCTCCTTGATGCCGAGGGCGTCGGCCTCCTCGACGCTGCGCTCGGGCTCCACCGCCCTGACCGGCAGGGCCACGGGGGCGGCGAGCCCCCGGCCGGCGAGCCGGGCCTGGAACGCCTCCTCGATCCTCACCCCGGCGCCCGGCGCGCAGCACGCCGTCCCCGCCCTGCCCGGCACGACCCGGGGGACGTTGCCCACGACGGTGAACGAGGCGTCGACGGGGTCGGTCCCGGCGTCCTCCAGGATCTCGACCAGCGCGTCCTCGGCCTTCTCCTGGTCGATGACGGCCACGATGCCGGCGGCGGTGACCACCGAACGCACCCACGAGCGCAGCGTCCCGGCGGGGACCTCGGCGGGCTCCCCGTCCACCGACACCGCCAGCGGTGCCGTCGTGGCCGACTCGGCGGCCGACGCCACCTTGCGGGCGTCGGCCACGGAGAACCGTGGCGGGACGTCGCCGCGCGTCACCCTCACGGTCAGCGTGTCGCCCCGCCGGACGGCGTCGGGGAGCGCCTCGCGCACGGCGGCGGCGTCGACGCCCCGGCCCGGCTTGCCCTCGACGACCTCCAGCCGTCGCCCGGCGGGCCGGACGGAGGGCTCGGTGGGCGGGATGCGGCCCTCGTCGGCGGCCGCCACCAGGCGGTGGAGGGCGGTGTCGTCGACGACCACCTCGAGGGGAGCGGTGCGGGGGTCGGCGAAGGAGCGCACCCAGGCCAGGGCCTGAGCGAGGGGGTTCCCGTCGCGGCCCACCTCCAGGGCGGACTCGGCGGTGGCCTTCTCGTCGAGGGCCAGGTCGACCTCGGCGGCGGAGAAGGTGAACGACGGGCCGTCCGTGCGGACCGTCACCTTGCCGGCGGCGTAGTCGTCGGACAGGGCACGCACGGCGGCTTCCAGCTCCGTGCGGGACATCCCGCCGACGTCGCGCCCGCCCAGGGTCACGTTGCGCACGACCTCCCCCTGGGCCCGGCCCGTGTCGACCGCCCAGGCGGCGGCGACCAGGGCGGCGAGCCCGGCGACGGCCGCCAGGGCGAAGAGGAAGAAGCGTCGGGCACCGCGCACCCACCCACGTTCGCGCACGGGATGTGGTTGTCGGGACACCTAGGTGCCCCGCCGGTCCCCCCAGACCAGCACGTGCAGCCGGGGCGTGAGGTTCCACCCTCGGGTGACCACGCCCGGCGCCAGCTCCCGGAGCCGGGCCAGCACGGTCGCCTGGTCGGTGCCCTCGGGCATCACCCACACCGGCTCCAGCCCGCACTCGTCCACCACGGCGGCCACCTCGTCGAGCTCGGCGGGGGCCTGCACGACGAACTTGAAGGCGGCCCGCCCGGTGGCCACGAAGGCCCGGAGCACGTCGGGCCGCACCCGGCGCTCGGCCGGCATGCCCGAGGAGGCGAGCTTGGGCGACACGTTCCAGCCGTCCACCAGGCCGGCGGGGAGCGAGGGGGCGATGGTGCCGCCCGTCTCCACCTCCACCCGCCGCCCCCGGGCCCGGAGCGCCTCCAGCAGCGGGAGGAGGTGGCGCTGCTGGAGCAGGGGCTCGCCGCCGGTGACGACGACCAGGCCGGCGCCGGTGGCGTCCAGGCGCTCCACCACGTCCTCCACGGCCATGGTGGTGAGCTCGACGGCCGGGTCGTAGCGGTCCCAGTCCCACGTGTAGGGCGTGTCGCACCACGAGCAGGCCAGGTTGCACCGGCCCAGGCGGACGAAGGCGGCCGCCCGGCCCACCGACGGCCCCTCGCCCTGGAACGTGGGGCCGAAGATCTCCGACACCACCAGGGTGGCGCCGGCGGCGCTCACGGCGTCACCCGAGGGCGGGGTCGGCGACGCCCGCCCGGGCGAAGCCCCTGGCCCGCAGGGCGCAGGAGTCGCAGCGGCCGCACGGCGCCTCGCCGCCCCGGTAGCACGACCAGGTCAGGTGGAGGGGTGCGCCGAGCTCCAGGCCGAGGCGCACGATCTCCGCCTTGGTGAGGGACACCAGCGGCGTGCACACGTCCACCGGCCGGCCCTCCACGCCCCGCTTGAGGGCGAGGGCGGCGGTGGCGCGGAACGACTCGACGAACTCGGGCCGGCAGTCGGGGTAGCCGCTGTAGTCGAGGGCGTTCACGCCCAGGTGGACGCGGTCGGCCTCCCGCGCCTCGGCCACGCCCACGGCGATCGACAGGAAGATCAGGTTGCGGGCCGGGACGTAGGTGACGGGGACGGCCCCGGCGCCCCCCGGCGAGCCGCCGGCGGCGGGCACGTCGATGGAATCGTCGGTCAGGGCGGACCCGCCCCAGCCCCGCAGGTCGATGGGCACGACCAGGTGCTCGGCGCCGTAGTGGCGCGCCACCTCGGCGGCCCGGGCCAGCTCGACGCGGTGGCGCTGGCCGTAGTCGAACGACAGGGCGAGCAGGGGGCCGGCCTGGCGGGCGGCGAGGGCGGTGCACACGGTGGAGTCGAGGCCGCCGGACAGGACGACGACGTCGCCGCTCACTCCGCCAGCAGCTCCACCGACGACGTCGGCGTCTCCCACAGCCGCAGCCGCGCCGGGGCCAGGCCGGCCGCCTCGAGGCGCTTCCAGGCGTCGGCCGCGACCAGCTCGGCCGTGGGGTTGTCGAGCAGGTCGTTCAGGTAGGCGTGGTCGTAGCGGTCCACCACCTCGCGCTGGACCACCGCTTTCACTTCGGCGAAGTCGATGACCACGCCGTTGGCGTCCAGCGGGCCCTCGACGGTGACCTCCAGCCGGTAGCCGTGACCGTGGAGGTCCCGGCACCTCCCGCCGTGCCACGGCAGGCGGTGCGCCGCCTCGAAGGTGAACGAACGGGTGACCCGGGTGCGCACGGCACCCTCAGGCTAACGGGACGAGCAGGAGACGGCGCCGCCGGAGCACGATCCAACTCGACCGAATGGAGTGAGCGGAGCGAACGAATGGGGTCGAAGCCTCAACTGGCGGCGCCGTAGGGCTCGTTCGCCTCCTTGTAGCAGTCGGCGTGGTAGTGCTCCACGCGGGCCCAGACGCCGTTCTCGTACACGTTGGCGATCACCTGGCGCAGCTGGGCCCTCGCGACGAACTTCACGGCGGCGCCGCAGTGCGCGCACATCGCCGAGTTCCCGGGTTCGACTGGGCGGTCGACCGCCCGGCTCTTCATCACCGTCGAGTTGGCCATGGTGTGATCATCGGCAGCCCGGAATGCCGATTTGAGACTTTCCGGTGACCTCCCGGGCAGAGCCTAGGAGGTTTCGTCCGACCCATGACCAAATTGGCGGTCTCCAGTGGTTGACGCCGGGGCGATTTGGTGTGAGGCTGGCACCAACGCCGGGGTGTGGGTGCGTCCGCCGTGCACCTGCCCCCGGCGTTCCTTCGCGCCTGGGGCCCCGATCCGCCGCGGGGCCCCAGGCGTGTGCGACGCCTCGCATGGGCGGCTGGACCGGCGTCAGGCCCGCTGGAGCGGCTTGTAGCGGATGCGGTGGGGCCGGTCGGCGTCGGCGCCCAGGCGCTTGCGGCGGTCCGCCTCGTAGTCGCTGTACGAGCCCTCGAACCACCGCACCTGCGAGTCCCCCTCGAAGGCCAGGACGTGGGTGGCGACCCGGTCGAGGAACCACCGGTCGTGGCTGATGACGACGGCGCACCCGGCGAACTCCAGGAGGGCGTCCTCCAGGGCGCGCAGGGTGTCCACGTCGAGGTCGTTGGTCGGCTCGTCGAGCAGGAGGACGTTGCCGCCGGCGGTGAGCACCTTGGCCAGGAGCAGCCGGTTGCGCTCGCCGCCGGACAGCTCGCCGACCTTCTTCTGCTGGTCGGAGCCCTTGAACCCGAACCCGGCCACCCAGGCCCGGCCGTGCAGCTCGCGGCCGCCGACCACCAGCCGGTCGGTCCCCCCGGTGACCTCCTCGTACACGGTCCGGGACGGGTCGAGCGTCTCCCGGTTCTGGTCGACGTGGGCCAGCACCACGGTGGAGCCCACGGTCAGCGTGCCGCCGTCGGGCTTCTCGTCGCCGGCGATCATCCGGAACAGGGTGGTCTTCCCGGCCCCATTGGGGCCGATGATCCCGACGATGCCCCCGGGCGGGAGGCTGAACGTCATTCCCTCGACCAGCAGGCGGTCCCCGTAGCCCTTCGTCACGCCGTCCGCCTCGACGACCACGTCGCCCAGGCGGGGGCCGGGCGGGACGGCGATCTCCAGCTTGTCGGGGCGGGCGTCGGCCGAGGACGCCTGCGCCTCGGCCAGCAGGCTCTCGTAGGCGCTGAGGCGGGCCCTGCCCTTGGCCTGGCGGGCCCGGGGCGACATGCGCACCCACTCCAGCTCCCGCTGGAGGGTGCGGCGGCGGGCCGAGTCCGACTTCTCCTCACGCTCCAGCCGGGCCTGCTTCTGGTCCAGCCACGACGAGTAGTTGCCCTCCCACGGGATGCCGAAGCCCCGGTCCAGCTCCAGGATCCACCCCGCCACGTTGTCGAGGAAGTAGCGGTCGTGGGTGACGGCCACCACCGTGCCCGAGTAGTCCTTCAAGAACCGCTCCAGCCACGCCACCGACTCGGCGTCGAGGTGGTTGGTCGGCTCGTCCAGCAGGAGCAGGTCGGGGTGCGACAGCAGGAGCCGGCACAGGGCGACCCGGCGCCGCTCACCGCCCGACAGCGTGGTCACGTCGGCGTCGCCCGGGGGCAGCCGGAGGGCGTCCATGGCGATCTCCAGCGTGCGGTCGAGGTCCCAGGCGCCGGCCGCGTCGATGCCGTCCTGGAGCCTGGCCTGCTCCTCCAGCAGGGCGTCGAAGTCGGCGTCGGGCTCGGCCATGGCGGCGCACACCTCGTCGTAGCGGGTGAGCAGGGCCCGGGTCGCCGCCACGCCGTCGGAGACGTTGCCGAGCACGTCCTTGGAGGCGTCGAGCACCGGTTCCTGGGCCAGGTACCCGACGGTGAAACCGGGCGTGAGCCGGGCCTCGCCCGTGTACCCGTCGTCCTCGCCGGCCATGATCCGCAGCAGCGACGACTTCCCCGAGCCGTTGGCGCCGATCACGCCGATCTTGGCTCCCGGGAACATCGAGATGCTGATCCCCTTCAGCACCTCCCGGTCGGGCGGGTAGAAGCGGGTGAGCTTGTACATGGTGTAGATGAACTGGGCGGGCACGGCTCCGACCGTAGCGGGCGCCCCGCCGCCCGACCGCGACCGGCGGGACCGCTTCACGATCTGCGGCGGCCGCCACCGCGGTCGGCGGTCGGGACGAACGGAGGCGGCCGGTAGGATCGGGAGGGACATGCCTGACGACCAACGCTCGACCAGCTCGTTCGGCCCCAACGACTGGCTGGTCGACGAGATGTACGAGCGCTACCGGGACGACCCCGAGTCGGTGAGCGAGAGCTGGCGCGAGTTCTTCGCCGACTACCGCACCGACCTGCGCTCCAACGGCGGCGCCGTGGCGCCGCCCACGTCAGGCGCCGGCGCCGAGACGGTCTCCGCGGCTGGCGCACCGGCGCCCGCTCCCGCGGCGAAGGCCGGCGATCCGGCACCCGCTCCCGCCGTCGCCCGTGCACCGGCGCCCGAGCCCCGCCCCGGCACGCCGTTGCGCGGCGCGGCGGCCCGTATCGCCGCCAACATGGAGGCCAGCCTGGCCGTCCCCACGGCCACCAGCGCCCGGGTGATCCCGGCCCGGCTGCTCGAGGTCAACCGCCGCATCCTCAACAACCACCTGAGCCGGACCCGCGGCGGCAAGGTCTCCTTCACCCACCTCATCGGCTGGGCCGTGGTGCAGGCGGTCAAGTCCGTGCCTGTCATGAACTCGGCGTTCGTCAAGGACGCCGACGGCAGGCCGGGCGTCGTGCGCCACCAGCACCTCGGCCTCGGCCTGGCCGTGGACGTGGACAAGGGCGGCGGCGCCCGCACGCTCGTCGTCCCCTGCATCCGCGACGCCGACACCCTGGACTTCCGGGGCTTCTGGGCGGCCTACGAGGAGCTGATCCGCAAGGTCCGCACCAACAAGCTGACCGCCGACGACTTCGCCGGCGTCACCGTCACCCTCACCAACCCGGGCACGATCGGCACCGTCCACTCGGTGCCGCGGCTGATGCCGGGCCAGGGCGCCATCATCGGCGTGGGGGCGATCGACCACCCGGCCGAGTACCAGGCCGCCGACCCCCGCATGCTGGCCCAGCTGGGCGTCAGCAAGGTCGTCACCCTCACGTCCACGTACGACCACCGGGTCATCCAGGGCGCCGAGTCGGGCATGCTGCTCCAGCGCACGCACGAGCTGCTGCTCGGCCACGACAACTTCTACGACGACGTCTTCCGGGCCATGAACGTGCCGTACGAGCCGGTGCGCTGGCGGCGGGACGTCAACCCGGTGGACCAGGAGCGCGCCCACCTCACCAAGCAGCTGAGCGTCCAGGCGATCGTCAACATGTACCGGGTGCGGGGCCACCTCATCGCCGACCTCGACCCGCTCAACGCCAAGGAGCCCCGCACCCACCCCGAGCTCGACCCCGCCACCTACGGGCTCACCATCTGGGACCTCGACCGCGAGTTCCTCACCGAGGGGCTGGCGGGCCGGGACGTCCTGCGCCTGTCCGAGATCCTCGGCATCCTGCGCGACGCCTACTGCCGCACCGTCGGCGTCGAGTACATGCACATCCAAGAGCCCGACCAGAAGCGGTGGATCCAGGAGCACGTCGAGGGCGTCGACCTCAACCTCACGCCCGACGAGCAGCGCCACATCCTCATGCGGCTCAACGCCGCCGAGGCCTTCGAGCGCTTCCTGCACACCCGCTACGTGGGCCAGAAGCGGTTCGGCCTGGAGGGCGGCGAGTCCGCCATCGTCCTGCTCGACACCGTGCTCGACGAGGCGGCCCGGGCCGGGCTGGCCGAGGCGGTGCTCGGCATGGCCCACCGCGGCCGGCTGAACGTCCTCACCAACATCGTGGGCAAGTCCTACGGCGAGCTGTTCCGGGAGTTCGAGGGCGACATCGACCCCGAGACGGTGCAGGGCTCGGGCGACGTCAAGTACCACAAGGGCTCCAGCGGCAAGTTCGTGGGCCCATCGGGCCACGAGATCCCGGTGATGCTGGCGTCCAACCCGTCGCACCTCGAGGCGGTCGACCCCGTGGTCGAGGGCATGACGCGGGCCAAGCAGGACCTGCTGGACCGCGGCAGCGAGTACCCCGTGCTCTCCGTCCTGGTCCACGGCGACGCCGCCTTCGCCGGCCAGGGGGTGGTCGCCGAGACGCTCAACCTGTCGGCCCTGCGGGGCTACCGCACGGGCGGCACCATCCACCTGGTCATCAACAACCAGCTCGGCTTCACCACCAGCCCGGAGTCGGCCCGGTCGTCGGTGTACGCCACCGACGTGGCCAAGATGGTCCAGGCCCCGATCTTCCACGTGAACGGCGACGACCCCGAGGCGTGCCTCCGGGTGGCCCGGCTGGCCTTCGAGTTCCGCCAGGCGTTCCAGAAGGACGTCGTCATCGACATGGTCTGCTACCGCCGGTACGGCCACAACGAGGGCGACGAGCCGAGCTACACGCAGCCCCAGATGTACGAGGCCATCCAGAGCCGGCGGTCGGTGCGCAAGCTCTACACCGAGACGCTCGTCAAGCGGGGCGACATCACGCTGGACCAGGCCGAGAAGGCGCTGGACGACTTCTCGGCCCGCCTCCAGGTGGCGCTGGACGAGACCCGCCAGTCCGCCCCGCCCCGCCCGACCGCCCTGGTGAACCCCCCTCCGGTGGTGGTCAGGCCGTCGCCGGAGACGGGCGTCGGCCAGGACGTGCTGGACCGCATCGCCGCCGCCCTGCACTCGGCCCCCGAGGGCTTCACCGTCCACCCCAAGCTGGCCCGCCAGCTCGAGCAGCGGGCCAGGCTGTACGCCGACGGCGAGGTGGACTGGGCCCTGGGCGAGGCGATGGCGTTCGGCTCCCTGCTCCTGGAGGGCACCGACGTGCGCCTCTCGGGGCAGGACACCCGGCGGGGCACCTTCTCGCACCGCCACGCCGTGCTGGTCGACTACGCCACCGGCGCCGAGCACGTCCCCCTGGCCGCGCTGGCGCCGTCGGGCCGGCAGGGCCGGTTCATGGTCTACGACTCGCTGCTCTCGGAGTACGCCGCCCTCGGCTTCGAGTACGGGTACTCCGTCGTGCACAAGGACGCCCTCGTCGCCTGGGAGGCGCAGTTCGGCGACTTCGTGAACGGCGCCCAGATCGTGGTCGACCAGTTCATCGTCGCCGCCGAGGACAAGTGGGGGCAGACGTCGGGTCTCGTGCTGCTCCTCCCGCACGGCTACGAGGGACAGGGCCCCGAGCACTCGTCGGCCCGGGTCGAGCGGTTCCTCACCCTGTGCGCCGAGGACAACATCCAGGTGGTCAACGCCACCACCGCCGCCCAGTACTTCCATGTGCTCCGCCGCCAGGTCCGCCGGGAGCGCCGCAAGCCGCTGGTGATCTTCACGCCCAAGTCGCTGCTGCGCGCCCGCCAGGCCCGCTCGCCCGTCTCCGAGCTCCACCAGGGCCGCTTCCGCGAGGTGCTCGGCGATCCCGGGGCGCCCGCCGCCGACGCGGTGGAACGGGTGATCCTCGCCACCGGCAAGGTCGCCTACGACGCCATGGCCGCACGCGACCAGCGCAAGCTGCCGGCCGCCGTGGTGCGCGTGGAGCAGCTCTACCCGTGGCCGGACGAGCAGATCGCCGACGCCGTGAGCCGCTATCCCGACGCCGGCGAGGTCGTGTGGCTCCAGGAGGAGCCGGAGAACATGGGCGCCTGGGGGTACGTGCGCGGACGCCTCCTCCCGCTGCTGCGCGACGGCGACGAGCTGCGGGCGGTGACCCGCATCGAGACCGGCAGCCCGGCGTCGGGCAGCCTCGCCCTGCACCAGATGGAGCAGGAGGACCTGGTCCAGCGCGCCTTCCAGGGGTTGTGACCGGCCTCTGCCCGGCGGGCGGGGATCCCGGGACGGGGCGCCTGCGTCGCCTAGCATCCTGCCCCTAGTGCCCGCGCGCCACGTCGTCGTCGACGGCTCAAACATCGCCACCGAAGGCCGATCGCTCCCGAGTCTGGTCCAGCTGGACCAGGCGGTGCGCGAGTACCGCCGTGAGTTCCCCGACGACGTCATCACGGTGGTGGTGGACGCCACCTTCGGCCACCGCATCGACCCGTCCGAGCGGGCCGACTTCGACGCCGCCGTCGCCCACAACGAGATCGTGTCGCCGCCCGCCGGTGCCATCGGCCGGGGCGACGCCTTCCTGCTGCGGGTGGCCGAGAAGGTGGGCGCCACCGTGTTGTCCAACGACTCGTTCCAGGAGTTCCACGGCGAGCACGAGTGGCTGTTCAACGCCGGGCGGCTGATCGGCGGCAAGCCCGTCCCCGGCGTCGGGTGGATCTTCACCCCGCGCACCCCGGTGCGAGGCCCCAAGAGCCGGGACTCGATCCGAGAGGCGCGGCGGGCGGCCCGGCCGGGGCGCACCGACGAGGTCAAGTTGGTCCAGAAGGCCATCGAGGTGGCCACCGAGGAGGCGGTCGAGCCCGACTCGCCCAAGGTCAAGCGCCGGCGGCGACGCCGTGGCGGCGCCCCTCCCGCCGACCCCGTCAACGAGCCGCTGCCGTTCATCGAGTTCGTGGCCTCCCACCCGCTGGGCGCCCCGGTGGAGGCGGAGGTCGAGTCCTTCTCGTCGCACGGCGCGTTCGTGATGGCCCAGGGGTGCCGGTGCTACGTACCGCTGAGCGGCCTCGGCGAACCGCCCCCGCGGGCCGCCAAGGAGGTGCTGCGCCGGGGGGAGACGCGCACGTTCGTCCTCCAGGCCCTCGACCCGCCGCGGCGTGGCATCGAGCTGGCGCTGGCCGAGTTCGCCCACGTCTCCGGCGCGCCGACGCCGGAGACGGTGGAGGAGGAGATCAAAGAGGGCGTCGCCGCCGCCCGCAGCCGCCCGAGCCGCCGCCGGGCGGGCAGGAAGGCGGAGGACCGGGCGACGGCTGCTGCCGACGAGGCGCCGATGGAGCCGGCCACCGTCGGGCCGGGCGGCGGCACGCCGCGTACGGCCGGCGCGCTTGGCGCGGGGCGCCTCGTCGG
>Ga0247717_1000423_pt1 | contig 12979 bp, 12 predicted proteins | sample 24E_NmetaG_FD_189047 | JGI IMG/M metagenome (GOLD analysis project Ga0247717, IMG submission 189047) | Soil microbial communities from hillslope of Landscape Evolution Observatory, University of Arizona, Oracle, AZ, United States - 2-4-E_N | ecosystem: Engineered > Artificial ecosystem >... | reverse complement strand
CGTCAAGGCTTCCCCTCCGGGCGGCCTTCGGCCGGCCTTGACCGCCCTCCCCCTACTTCCGCACGCCCCGAAGTCATCTCGACGAACCCGTCGCGACCTACTTGACAAGCCGTTCCACATCAGTCGATCGGAGGCACGAACGGGAGCGCCGAATCCCGCCGACAGGAACAAACGCCGGGGCGTTGTACCGACCGGGGGCCGTTCCTGCTTCCCTGGGACAGCGCGCCGGACGGCAACTGTCCTAAGTAGCGCATCGCCCGCCGCACGCTCGACGCACCCGACCGGCGGCGGTAGGGGCCCTTGGCCCTTGCGCGTTGGAGTGGCGACGTCGAATGCACCGAGCCGGCGTCGGCGGACGCAGAGCCGGCGGGCCGTCACGCCGGGCGCGCCGCGACCTCGGCGCCCCGCCGGAGTCCGGCAGAGATCGGTCGGCGAAGGCGTCGTCCACCCCGTCAGCGGGCACCAGGACGGCGGTATACGTAGCATCTTGGACGGCGCCTTTCGGCGGCCGAGGAGGGGTGTCATGCACGCAAGAGTCACGAAGTTCACCGTGGAGCCGGGACGGGTCGACGACGCCACCGAGTACTACCGCAGCACGGTGCTTCCCCAGGCACGTGAGCTCGAGGGTTTCAAGGGGGGAGTGGCCCTCATCGACCGTGATGGAGGAAGCATCTTCAGCTTCACGCTCTGGGAGAACGAGGAGGCCATGCGCGCCAGCGAGGAGGTGGGGAACCGCCTCCGGGGCAAAGCAGCCTCCGACCTGCAGTTCCCCGCCCCTGTTGTCGCGCGCTTCGAGGTGGGCGTTCTGGAGATCGACTGACCCAGGCCGTCCAGCCGTGGCGTTCCGAGCGGCTGTTCTTCCTCCTCGTCTTCGCCTTCTCCTGGTCGGTCTGGGCACCGATCGTCTTCGCCGGAGACGACCTCTCGACCTTTCACCACGTCGCCATCGGCATCGGCGCCGCAGGTCCGAGCGTGGCGGGGGTGCTCTGTACGGCGCGGGAGGAGGGGCGAAGAGGGGTGCGGAAGCTGTTCGCTTCATTGGTGGACTGGCGGCTGGCGGCGCGGTGGTACGCCCTGTGCCTGGGCGGTCCCTTGGCCGTCGCCCTCGCGGCGGTGGGCCTCCATCGGCTGGCGGTCGGCGACGATGCGACGTTTCACCTCGAGATGTCGACGGTCCTGCTCAGCGCTCCGTTCCTCGTGGTCGGTCTGTTCATCGGTCCGTTGCAGGAGGAGCTCGGTTGGCGGGGATACGTCCTTCCCCGCCTCGTCGATCGCTGGGGCGGCGTCCCCGCGGCCCTGGTGCTCGGGGTCCCGTGGGCGTGCTGGCACCTGCCTCTGTACGCCATGGACCCTGGCGGCCAGGAGCGGGCGCCGCTCGTGGCCTTTCTGATCTCGGTGGTCGCCTTGTCGGTGCTCTACGCCTGGTTCTGGACGGCCACCGGCGGCAGCCTGGTCGTGGCCCTTCTGCTCCACAGCGCCACCAACGCCGCGGGAGTGGTCCTCCTGAGGGACGCTCGGTCCGACTTCGGCCCTTCAGTCATCGCCACGGTCCTCACCGTGAGCCTTGCCGCCGGCGCCGCTCACCATCTACGCCATGGCTGGCGCGATCTGGCGACGCGGCGGCGCACCGATCACTGACCGTTCCCGAAGCCTCGACGGCCGCCGTTGGCTCTGCCGGCCACAGCTCATCGAGCGCCACCGCCTACCAGCCGAGGAGCGACGTCAGCGAGCGGGGAAGTGGACAGTGCCGAAGGCGGGTGTTGGCGGGCTGATGCCACGCTTGCGACGTGAGCCAGTACCGGCCACCCAGCCCTCGAGGAGTGTCGTCTTGCCGATCCCCGGGTCACCGGCGAGGAGCACGACGGTGCCGTGACCGCGGCGAGCGGCGTCGGAGCGCCGCTCGCAGGGCGGCTTGCTCCGCCCGCCGCCCGACCAGACCGCGCGCCGGCGCCATGCTCGTGAGCATACGTGCCGCAGGGAGATGGCCGCCCCTTGCGGAACCGCTCCGGCCCTATGTGCGATACTGAACCGGTTGTGACTGCCGGGTCGACCCTGCTCCACATCCCCGGCGGCCGGGTGGGCGCCACCCACGGCGCGGTGCGCCCGGCGCTCGCGGCTGCGGTGCCCACGCTGCTCGCGGGACTCGGGCGTTGAGCGCGCCGGGCGCCCCCTTCACCGGGGAGGTGGTCGACGCGGCGGCCGCCCGTGAGGTCGGGCCGGAGTACGTGTCCACGGTGGGCAAGGTGGTGGTGAGCCACGTGCGCAACGAGCTGGCCGGTGCGGTGGCGTTCGACGAGCCGGCCATCGCCCTCGCCCCCGGACCGCGGGAGAAGTGGCTGGCGTGCCGCATCGCCATGGAGGAGTACGGCCATCACCTGCGCTTCCAGCGCCTGGCCTCCGAGCTCGGCGTCGAGGTGGGCCCCGGGCGGGCCCTGTCGGTGTTCGACTTCGGGCTCACGTCGTGGGCCGAGTTCGTGGTGCTGAAGGCGCTCGTCGACCTGGCCGAGGTCGTGCTCATGGAGGAGTTGGCGGACACGTCGTACCTGCCGTTGCGCTCCGTGGTCGAGAAGCTGCTGCCCGAGGAGCGGTTCCACGTGTCGTTCGGGAAGGCGAGCTCGCGGGACATGGCCGCCGACGCCGACGCCCGCCCCGTCCTCCAGGCGGCCGTCGACGACCTGGCCGCGTTCACGGTGCCGTTCTTCGGGCGCAGCCAATCGGCCAACAACGTGGCGTTCCGGCGCTGGGGGGTGAAGCAGCGCACCAACGACGAGGCCCGGGCCGAGTGGGCCCGGCGGGCCCGGCAGTTCGTGGAGGACGACCTGGGCCTGCGCTTCCCCGAGGTGGACGTGCGCTGGAACGGCTGAGCTGGCACGCCGTGGACCCCGCCGGCCGCGATCCCGCCACCGGCCGCCCGCCCCGGTGGCCGGGCCACCCGACGCCCCTCGACGCCCTCGCCGGCGCACCGGTGGCGGCCTGGCCCGTGGCCGTCGTCGGCGTCGACGGCACCCGCCTCAGCCTCGCCCGGGCCCTCGGCGCCGGCGGCGAGCGCGTCGAGCGCCTGGTCGACGAGCTCGCCGGGAAGCGATCCGCTGCGGACGACGTCGACGTGGCGGCGCTGGCCCGGCGGACGCCGGCGGGGGTGGTGGACCTGCCCGTCGCCGTGGTGGACATGGCGGAAGCCTCGGACGAGGCCGGGCGGGTGGACGCCGGGTGGCTCGATCGCGCCGACGCCGTGCGGGCGGCCCTGCGCCGGGACGCGGTGGCGGCGGGGCGGGAGGCGGTCCTGGAAGCGGCCCTGCACATCGCCGTCCTGGTCGCCACCGAGCGGCTCGACCCGGCGGGTGACGACGACGTCGACGCGCACGTGGCGTCGGGCGCCCAGCTGTGGCTGGTGGCGGGCGCCGTGGCCGCGGCGGTGGCCGGGGCCCAGCCGGATCCCTTCGCAGCCTGGGCCCGGCTCGTCTCCGCCGGGTGGTGGCCCGTCGGCCCCGCCGGGAAGCGGCTCGTGGTCGGCGCCGGCCGCCCGTGACCGGCGCCACGGGCGCCACGGGCTCCACGGGCGCCACGGGCGCCACCGGCGCCACCGGCGCCGACAACCTCGCCGCCGCCCTCGAGCGCCGGGCGGTCGAGGGCGGGTGGGCGCAGGACGTGGCCTTCGTGGTCGGCGACCGCTCGTTCACCCATGCCGACGTGCACGACGGTGCCGCCCGCGCCGCCGGCGTCCTCGCCCGGCTCGGGGTCGGCCGGGGCGACCGGGTGCTGCTCGTCCTCTCCGACGGCATCGAGCTGGCGTGGACGTTCCTGGGCGCCGTTCGCCTCGGCGCCGTGGCCGTCCTCGCCAACCCCCGCCTGACCCCCGCCGACCACGGCTTCCTGGCCGCCGACGCCGGCCCGCAGGTGGTGGTGTGCGACGACGACCTGGCCGGGCGGTTCGCCGGTGCCGAGGTGGTGCCCGGGGGCGGGCTGGGGCGCCTGGCCGCCTCCTGCCCGCCGGAGGCGCCGGTGCCGGTGGGCGACGACGCCGCCGCCTACGCCCAGTACACGTCGGGCACGACGGGCACGCCCCGCGCCGCCGTCCACGCCCACGGCCACCCGGCCGTGTACTTCGACGCATTCGCCCGACCCGCGCTCGCCATCGACCGCGGCGACGTCGTGCTGTCGGTGTCCAAGCTGTACTTCGCCTACGGGCTGGGCAACGCCCTCTTCTTCCCCCTGTTCGCCGGATGCCGGGCCGTCCTGGTGCCGGGACAGCCCCGCCCCGACCTCGTCGCCGACCTGGTCGAGGCGCACCGGGTGAGCCTGCTGTTCGCCGTGCCGACGTTCTACGCCCACCTGGTGGCGACGGGGCGCTCGGGCGCCGTGGGCTCGCTGCGGGCCGCCGTCTCGGCCGGGGAACGCCTGGCTCCGACCCTCGCCGAGCGGGCTCGCGACCTGCTGGGCTGCCCCGTCCTCGACGGGCTGGGTTCCACCGAGGTCGGCCAGACGTTCGCCAGCAACACGCTCACGTCGTCGCGGCCGGGCACGGTGGGGCGAGCCCTCCCGCCCTACCGGGTGAGCGTCCGCGACGACGGGGGCGAGCCCCTCCCCGCCGGGCGCGTGGGGTCCCTGTGGGTGGCCGGGCCCACCCTCCTGCTCGAGTACCTGGGGCGACCCGACGCCACACGCTCCGTCCGCCGGGGCGAGTGGCTGGTGACGGGCGACCGGGCGGAGATGTCCGACGACGGCTTCGTGCGCCTGCACGGCCGCTCCGACGACCTGGAGATGGTGGGGGGCATCTCCGTGTCGCCGGTCGAGATCGAGGCGGTCCTGGGCGGGCACCCGGCCGTGACCGAGGTGGCGGTGGCCGCCGTGGCGCGGCCCGACGGCTCGTCCCGGCTCACCGCCTTCGTGGTCCGGCGCGACGACGCCCCCGCCGGCGACGTCTCGGCCGAGCTGCTGGCCAGGGCCCGCTCCACGCTGGCGCCGTTCAAGGTGCCCCGCGGCGTCCGCTTCGTCGACGCCCTGCCCCGCACGCCCACCGGCAAGCTGCGCCGGTTCGTCCTGCGCCAGGGGGAGTGGCCTCCGGGCGCCGGTGCGGCTGCTCAGCCGTCGACCAGGTCGCCGAAGCGCTCCAGGTAGGGCGCGAACGCCTCCATCACCGTCCCTTCGGTGAGGCCGAACCGGGCCAGGTCGTAGCGGTGGGCTCCGTGCCGGTGACGGGGGTTCTCGGCGACCCACCCCCGCATGCGGGCGACCGCCTCGTCGGTGAGCGGCTGGCCGAGGTCGCGGTAGACGGCGGCGACGGCGCCGAGCGGGTCGTCGGCCAGGCGCCGGTACGGCACGTCGACGAAGCGGCCGGCGGCGCCGTCCCGCACGGCCAGCGCCCGCTCCATCGCCTCGCCCGCCCGGGCCAGGGCCTGGCGCCCCACGACCGGGAGCGACAGCTCCTCGGTGTAGGGGCGGCGCACGGTGGCGATGAGGCTGGCATAGGAAGCCACCGCCTGGCGGGGGTCGCGGTGGCAGACCACCACGGTCGCCTCCGGGAGGGCGCCCAGGAGGGCGTCGAGGTGCCCGAGGTGGCCGGGCGACTTGAGGGCCCACGTGGCGCCCGGCGGAGACGACGCCGACAGGGCCCGGAGCTGGAGGGCGTAGAAGTCGTACTCGCGCGCCAGCGGAGCCCGGCCCAGCCAGGTCGAGTACTCCCCGGCATCGAACATGTCGTCGAAGTGCTGGCTGGCGAAGGTGTTCTGCAACAGGGCGTCGCACTCCTCGGGCCCGGTGGCCGACGCCGGGTGGATGGCCCGGAACTCGGGCGCCATGCGGTAGAACGCCTCCAGCCACGCCTCCGCCCGGGCGATGCGCTCGTCGACCGTCGGCGTCGACGGCCCGGGGGGGACCGGGTTGAGCGCCTCCCAGAACCACAGCGGCCGCCGGGCCGGGTCGAGCGCCAGCAGGTTGTGCAACAACGTCGTTCCCGTCCGGGGCAGACCGGTGACGACCACCGGTGAGGGGAGTGGCCGGGCCGGGGTGTCGGGGAAGGCGTCGACGTGGGCGAGCACGTCGCAGAGGTTGCGCAGGTGACGCAGCGCCGCCCGGCGCAGCACCTGGGCCCCCGTCGCCGACAGGCGGGCCGAGCGGGCGCACGACGACACCAGCAACTCGAGGGTGGACGTGAACGGCACGTCCCCCTGGTAGCCGGACCTGGCCCGGGCCTCGTCGACTAGTGAGGCGACCGACAGCCCCGGGCCACCGTCGGCCGGCACGATCATGGTGACCGGGAGACGATCGCCTCCCAGATGGCGTCGAGGGACTGCTCGACGGTCTGGCGGTGGGTCGGGACGACGACCTCGGGTGCCTCCGGCGCCTCGTAGGGGTCGTCGACGCCGGTCAGCCCCCGCAGCTCGCCGGAGCGCTGCCGGGCGTAGAGGCCCTTCACGTCGCGCTGGGCGCAGACGTCGAGCGGCGCCGCCACGTGGACCTCGAGGAAGCGCCCGTCGTGCAGGGCGCGCACCTCGTGGCGCTCGTCGCGGTAGGGCGAGACGAGGGCGCAGACCACCGTCACGCCGTTGCGGCTGAGCAGGTGGGCCACGTAGCCGACGCGGCGCACGTTCTCGGCCCGGTCCCGGCGCGAGAAGCCGAGTTCGGGGGCCAGCCGGGCCCGCACCACGTCCCCGTCGAGGACCTCGACCCGCCGCCCGGCGGCCCGCAGCCGCTCGCCGATGCCATGGGCCAGCGTGGTCTTCCCTGACGACGGCAGCCCGGTGAGCCACACGGTCAGGCCGGCAGCGGGGGGCGGCGTCACCGCCCCGCCTTCGCCCCGGCCGCTTCGACGAAGAAGCGGAATGCGGCGGCGGCGTCGGCGTCGGGACGCTCCAGCGGGCCGAAGTGGCCGACGCCGGGGACGACGTGGCTGTGGCCGTCGGGAAGGCGGGACGCGCGCCGCGCCGCCTGCTCCCGGACGAAGCCGTCGCTCGAGTGCCCGAACGCCAAGGGGCGGTCGAGGCCGAGCCCCTCGACGACGGCGAGCAGGTCGGCGGCCAGCCCGTACCAGTCCGGGTCCACCCCCCGGGGCAGCGCCGTGTCGCCGTGGCCCCGCCCGTCGAACGTCACGCACCGGAAACCGGCGGCCAGCCCCCGGGCCAGCGGCGAGAACACCAGGCCGTGGAACCCGGCGGCGTGGGCCGTCACCAGCGGGTCGCCGCCGCCTCCGAGGTCGTGTACGGCGACGGCGACGCCGGGCGGCGAGGCCACGAAGCGCACGGGCGCGCTCAACGGGGCCGGAGGCTTTCCCGCGGCCGCCGGTCCTCGAGCACCGCCGCCCGCAGGGCGGCGCGGTCGACCTTGCCGATCTTGGTGCGGGGGATGGCGTCCACCACCGCCAGCTCGTCGGGCAGCTTGTGGCGGGCCAGCGCCTCGGCGAGGAACGCCCGCAGCTCGCCGAGCCGCGGCGGGCCGGCCGGCGCCGGGACCACGCACGCGCAGATCGCCTCCCCGAGCACCGGGTCGGGGGTGGCGACCACCGCGCCGTCGGCCACACCCGGGTGGCGGACCACCGCCGCTTCGATCTCGGTGGGGGAGACGTGCAGGCCTCCCCGGTTCACCAGCTCCTTGAGCCGTCCCATCACGTACACCAGCCCGTCCGGGTCGACCCGGCCGAGGTCACCGGTGCGGTACCAGCCGTCGGTGGCGGCGTCGGGCGCCCGCCAGTACCGCACCGGGCAGGCGGCGCCGAAGACGATCTCGCCCACCGCCCCGGCGGGCAGCAGCTCGCCCGTGGCCGGGTCCATCACCGCCACCCGGCCGTCCGGCGGCGTCCCCTCCGGCCCCCGGAAGACCTGGCGGCCCACCGAGCCCCTGGAGATCACGTCGCGGTCGGTCGTCTGGACGGTGAAGTTCTCGCTGCACCCGTAGACGTAGAGCAGGTCGACGCCGAGGTCGTCGTGGATGCGGTCGACCAGGCCCGGTGGCAGGGCCGACGCCGCCGAGATCGCCCAGCGCAGCGTGCCCACCCGGTGGCGGGACCGGTCGAGGGCGTCGAGCAGGAGGGTGAAGTGGGCGGGCATGCCGGGCAGGACGGTGACCCCCTCGGCGCCGATCACGTCGAGGGCGCCGGCGGGCGAGAAGCGCTCGGCCAGCACCAGCCGACCGCCGCTCCCGAGGGCGAGCATGGCCAGGCGGAGGCCGAACACGTGGGCGACGGGGAGGTAGAGCAGGTGGACGTCGTCGGGGCCGGGCCGGAAGGCGTCGGCGAAGAACTGCATCTTGGCCCAGCACGCCGGCAGCGTCTCCATCACCGCCTTGGGGTTCCCCGTCGTGCCCGACGTGAGCAACAGGTGGGCGGTGTCGTCGCGGCCGTGGGCCGGCGACCAGCGGTCGGCCTCGTCGGGCCCGGCCAGCAGGTCCTCGAGGCGGTGGTCGGCAAGGCCGTGGTCGGAGCCGGCGGCCGGGCCGGTGCCGGCCACGACCACCCGTGTCGAAGGCGACGCCGCCCGCACCGCCCGCAGCGGCGCCAGGGGGTCCTCGGCCCCGGGACGGGGCTGGAAGAGCAGGGCGGCGGCGCCGGTGCGCCCGACCACCCACGCCAGCTCCCGCCCGGTGAGGTCGTTGTCGGTGCCGACGTGGACGGCGCCCAGGCCCCAGGCGGCGTTGACCGCCATCACGTGCTCGGGGCGGTTGGGGAGCTGGCACACGATCCGGTCGCCGGGCGCGAGGCCGAGGCGCCGGTAGCCGGCGACCAGCCGGGCCACTCCCCGGCCCAGGTCCTCGTAGGTGAGCGTGCGGTCGCCCATGGTGACCGCCGGCCGCTCCGCCCAGCGCCGGCAGGCCGCCTCCAGGGTGGGCGCCAGCGCGCCCCCCGCCCGGGCGGGCGCCATCACCCGAACGCCCACGGCCCCCGGGGGGCCACCCCGGCGCCGACGGGCTCGAACAGCGCCGCCAGGCGGGGGTCGGCCGGGACGGCGGCCAGGTCGTCCGGGGCCAGGGCGCAGGGCAGGCCGGCCGCCGGCAGCACGTCCATCCATCGGGCGGCGGGCACGGAGGCCAGCCGCCGGCACAGCGCCGCCTCGGTGGCCGAGCGCGGCGCGCCCGTGGGGTCGACCTCGCACGCCCGGCACAGGGTGCGGAAGGCGTCGTCGTCCTCCACGGTGACGACGAGCACCCCCTCGGCGGTGAGGACGGGTCGGTCGAGGGGGCCCCAGCGGGGGCGCCCGTCGCCCTTCCCGGCGGCCACGGCGTCGAGGGCGGGGGCCTGGAGGGTCATCACGCCGGCCAGCAGCGAGGACTCGATCGCCCACGCGCCGGGCGCCTGCTCGCGTCGGTGGAGGGCGGCGACGAGGGCCTCGGCCAGCACCAGGGCGCCGAAGAGGTCGCCCAGGATGACCCGCGACGGGAACGGCGGCTCGTCGGCGGGGTGGATGGCGTGGCCCAGCCCGGCGTACGCCTGCACCAGGAAGTCGGTGCCGAGCAGCTCGCGGCCCACCGCCCGGTCCCCCCAACCCGACGCCGACCCGTGCACCAGCCGGGGGTTGGCGCGGGCCAGGGAGGCGGCGTCGAGGCCCCACTCGACGGCCTTCCCGGGCCGCCAGTTGTGGAGGAACACGTCGGCCCCGCCGACCAGGTCGACCAGCGCCGCCCGCCCCCGGGCCGACGCCAGGTCGAGCTGGACGGTCTCCTTGCCGCGGTGGAGGCACAGGGCGGCGCGCCCGTAGTCCCCCTCGGGCGGCTGCACCCGCGTCACGTCCGCCCCCAGCATGCGCAGCAGCATTCCTGCGAACGGCCCCTGGATGCGCGACGTGGCCTCGACTACCCGGAGCCCGGCCAGGGGGCCGCCTCCACCGGGCGCGGCGCCCGGCGCCGCTGCGGCTGCGCCCGCCCCCTCGACGGGCGCCGGCGCCGTCCCGGGGAGGCGCCGGAGCACCGGTGCGGCGGCGCCCGGGCCGGGATCGGCGAGCACGTCGGCGTACGCCCGCAGCGGCGCCAGGCTCACCCCCGTCTCCGCCGCCGCCCGGGCCAGCTCGGCCAGGGGCCGCCCGGCGGTGGCCTCGTGCAGCGCCGGCGGCAGCGAGCAGGCGGCCCGCTCGTAGCGCCACCGGAACACCGTCCACGCCCGCCCGAGCTCGGGGCCGCCCACGCCCAGCGCGGCCCAGAAGGCCCGCCACCGGTCCGGGTCGAGCGTCTCGATCTCGAACCACGCCCCGTCGGCGCTCCGGAACGGCGGCCCCGGGGCGGGCAGCGGCGGGCCGGGCACGGCGTCGCCCAGCCCGGTGGCCACGACGAAGTAGTGCGAGAGCAGCACCAGCGCCGCCTCCAGGGGGGAGGTGGCCACCGCCGCGGCCTCCCAGCCCCGGCGCCGGCCCACGGCGGCGGCGAGGACGCCGGTGGCGGCGAGCACTCCCGCGGCGGTGGAGGCGACGTCCAGCCCCAGCCGCCGGGGCCGCCCGGCGTCGCGCCCGTTGACCTCCATCAGCCCGGACAGCGCCTGGACGGCCGCCTCGCTGCCGGGCTGGCCGGCGGGCAGCGCGGCCCCGCCGTACCACGACATGGCGCAGTCGACGCCGGGGGCGTCGGCCAGGGCGGGGTCGAAGAGGCGGAGGCGGCGGCGGCACGTCTCGACCGCCGCCGCCGGCCCCGTGACCGAGCCGCTCACGAGCCGCCCGAGGGGGCCCGGCGGGCGTGGTCCACCGCCCGGGCCAGCTCGGCCACGGTGGGCGCCTCGAACACGGCGGCGGCCCCGAGGTCGACCCCGAAGGCGTCGGCCAGGCGGGCGGCGATCTGGGCCGCCGCCAGCGAGTGGCCACCGAGGGCGAAGAAGTCGTCGTCGGCGCCCACCGAGGGCCGCTCGAGCACCGCCGCCCACACCGATGCGACCACCTCCTCGGTGGCCCCCACGGGGGCCGCCGGGGCCGGCCCGGCCTGCGGCCCGGCGGGCGCCAGGCGGGCCCGCAGCTCGTCCTTCACCACCTTGCCCGACGGGTTGCGGGGCAGCGCGTCCACGACGAACACCCGGTGGGGCACCTTGTGCTCGGCCAGACGCGACCGCACCAGGTCCTGGAGCTCGCGCACGGGCGTCGGCGAGCGGAGCACGACGGCGGCGGCCACGTCCTCGCCGAGCACGGGGTGGGGCACGCCGAACACGGCGGCGTCGGTCACCGCCGGGTGCTCGAACAGCACGTTCTCCACCTCGACGGGAGAGACGTTGGACCCTCCCGAGATGACCAGGTCCTTGGCTCGGCCGACCAGGTGGAGCACGCCGTCGTCGTCGAGGCGGCCCAGGTCCCCGGTGCGCACCCAGCCGTCGACGAACACCTCCGCCGTGGCGTCGGGGTCCCGGTGGTACCAGCGGGTGGGCGCGCCCCGCCGGCGCAGCCACACCTCGCCGGTGGCGCCGGGAGGGACGGGGCGACCGGCGTCGTCGGCGACGCGCACCTCGGTCCCGCCCACGGGCCGCCCGACCGCCGTCGGCCGGCGCTCGTCCCACTCCATAATGGTGCGGGCCGCCCCTGCCTCGGTGAGGGCGTAGGCGTTCCACACCGACGCCCCGGGGAACGCCTCGGACAAGCGGGCGAACAGCGCCGGCGGGGCGGGCGAGGAGGAGAGGACGATCCGCCGGACCGAGGCGACGTCGTGGCGGCGCGGCGCGCCGGACGCCACCAGCGCCTGGGCCATGGCGGGCACCAGCTGCAGGCGGGTCACCCGGTGGCGGGCCACCAGGGCGCACAGGGCCTCGGCGTCGAACACGGCCATGACGACGGCCACCCGGCCGGCGATGCGCAGGGGCACGCGCAGCGCCTCCTGGCCCGCCTGGGTCCCGATGGGGAAGGCGTGCAGGAACGACACCGGGCCGGGACCGGGGACGGTGGCGTCGGCGGGCAGGTCGTGGACGAGCAGGTTGCGATGGGAACAGGCCACGCCCTTGGGCGTCCCGGTCGTACCCGACGTGTAGATGATCTCGGCCACGTCGTCGGGGCCGCCGCCGGGGACGGGGGAGGCACCCGCCGCCCCGGACGCCTCCAGGTCGCCGGCAGTGGCCGCCCAGGTTCCGCCCCCGGCCTCGTCCCCGGCCGCGTGTGCGGCGTCGGGGCCGACCACGCCCGACACTCCGGCGTGGTCGAGCACGCCGGCCAGCTCGGGACCGGTGAAGCGCGCACCGAGGGGGACGGCCGCCGCCCCGGCCTTGAGCACGCCCAGGTAGCACACGGCGAAGTCGGCCCACGCCGCGTTCGGGAACACCAGGGCGACCCGGTGGCCGGGCCCGGCGCCGCGGCGGGCCAGGGCGGATGCGACGGCGTCCGAGCGGGCGTCCCAGGACCGGTAGGTCAGCGCCTCGGCGTCGCCCACCCGCAGCGCGACCGCGTCGGGCGCCTCCGCCGCCCGTCGGCGCAGCAGGTCGGGGACCAGCCGGGGCTCGGTCATCCCGGTTCCTGCACCAGCTCGATGGTCACCCCGTCGGGGTCCCGGAGGTAGGCGAGGAGCGTCCCCGCACGGGGCCCGGCGGCCACGACGATGGGACGGTCGCTCACCGGGTGGGCCCCGCACGTGACGGCGTGGGCGTGGGCAGCGTCCATGTCGTGCACCCGCAGGCAGACGTGGACGTTGCCGGGGTGGGCGGTGCCGGGGTCGTAGGGCTCGTCGGCGCGGTCGAGGTAGCGGAGCAGCTCGAGGGCGATCCCGCCGGGGAGGTCGACCCAGCAGCGCTCGATGCGGATCCCCTCGTAACCGACCATGGTGCCGAGCTGCGGCCCCTGAAGCAGGCTCCGGTCGCGCGACGCCACCTCGAGCAGGCGCTCCCAGAAGGCGACCGACCGGTCGAGGTCGGCGACGGTGACGCCCACGTGGTGCACGGCGCCGAAGCGCCCTCCGCCCGTCACGGCGGCGGCGCCGGCGCCGGCGGGCGGCGCCCGAGGAAGGCCACGAGCCGCTCGTGGACGGGCGCGTCGTCGGGCCAGGGGACGGGGGGGGCGAAGGGCCCGCCGGCGACGTCCGGGCCCCGGGGCACGCCGGC
>Ga0247717_1000421_pt1 | contig 12991 bp, 8 predicted proteins | sample 24E_NmetaG_FD_189047 | JGI IMG/M metagenome (GOLD analysis project Ga0247717, IMG submission 189047) | Soil microbial communities from hillslope of Landscape Evolution Observatory, University of Arizona, Oracle, AZ, United States - 2-4-E_N | ecosystem: Engineered > Artificial ecosystem > Mesocosm... | reverse complement strand
GCAAGGACCTCGCCCCCGCGCGGGTGAGCGCGTGGGCGAGGTCCTTGCCGAGGCGCGTGAGCACCGTCTCGACGACCTCGAGCGTGCGCGCGTCCGTGACGCGCAAACCGCGCGCGAATGTGGGCTTCACGCCCTCGCGCTCGAGCGCGGCGGTGATCTGCGCCCCGCCGCCGTGGACGACGACGAGGCGCACGTCGGAGGCGACGAGGGTCGCAAGCGCCTCCGCAAGTCGCGCGCGGCCCTCGGCGGTCTCGAGGGGGCGGCCCCCGAGCTTGACGACGGCGATACCCTTCATGCGGCCCTTCTCCTCCGGGACGACGATCTTCGTGCTCATGGCGATCACGTCGTGTAGCTCGCGTTGATCTTTACGTAGTCGTACGAGAGGTCGCACCCCCACGCGGTCGCGTGGTGGGCGCCGTCGTGGAGGTCGAGGATGAAGATGACGTGGTCCTTCGTGATGAGTCGGCGGAGCTCCTCGGCGTCGACCGTGTCGCTTGCCGCGCCCTCGTGCACGACGCGCGCGCGGCCCGACGGGTTGCCCATCCACAGCTCGACCCTCGAGGGGTCGAAGGCCGCGCCCGAGTACCCGAGGGCGGCGAGGACGCGGCCCCAGTTGGGATCCCGGCCGAAGACCGCGCTCTTCACGAGGCTCGATCCGATGACGCTCTTTGCGGCCTTGCGGGCGTCCTCGAGCGTGCGCGCGTTCTGGACGCGGCATTCGATGAGCGTGGTCGCGCCCTCGCCGTCGCGCGCGATCTTCACCGCGAGGCTTTGGCAGGCGAGCGTGAGCGCGTCCACGAAGGCGTCGTAGGCGGGCCCCGAGGGGCCGATCTCCGCGAGGCCCGAGGCGCCGGTCGCGAGGATCGCGACCATGTCGTTCGTGGACGTGTCGCCGTCGACGCTGATCATGTTGAACGTCTCGTCCACGGCCGCGCGAAGCGCCTGGTCGAGGGCCGCGGGCGAGACCTTCGCGTCGGTCGCGAGGAAGCCGAGCATGGTCGCCATGTTCGGGTGGATCATGCCGGAGCCCTTCGCGATGCCGCCGACCCGGACGGTCGCGCCGCCGATCTCGACCTCGACGAGGACCTCTTTCGGAACGAGGTCCGTCGTCATGATCGCCTCGGCGGCCTCGCCCGGGGCGGCCTTGTCGAGCTCGTGCGCGAGCTTGCGCAGGCCCGGCACGAGAAGGTCCATGGGGAGGAAGCGGCCGATGACGCCGGTCGAGGCGACGATGACCTCGTCGGCGGCGACGCCGAGCTCCTTCGCGACGGCCGCGCACGTCGTCTCCGCGTCGCGCTCGCCCTGCTCGCCCGTGACCGCGTTCGCGCAGCCCGAGTTGCAGACGATGGTGCGCGCCCGGCCGTCCGCGACGTGGCGCCGGCTCACGACGAGCGGCGCGGCGACGACGGCGTTCCGCGTGAACACGGCGGCGGCGGTCGTGCTGGGCTCCGTGCTGTGGACGATCGCGATGTCGCGACGCTTCTTCTTGATGCCCGCGTGGCCGCCCGCGGCCTTGATGCCGCGCACGTCCACGATGCCGCCGGGCGCGACGACGGGCTCGCTCACGGGCCCACCCCCGCGGTGAAGAGGCCTTCGGTCTCGGGGAGGCCGAACATGATGTTCATGTTCTGGATCGCCTGGCCCGACCCGCCCTTGACGAGGTTGTCGATCGCCGCGACGGCGACGACCGTGCGGCCGTTCGCGTAGGCGCGCACGTCCGCGAAGTTTGTGCCTCGGACGTGGCGCGTGTCCGGGTCGTGCTTCACGACGCGCACGAAGGGCTCGGCCTCGTAGAACTTGGCGTAGCGCGCCGCGAGGTCCGCGGGCGGCCCGCCCGCGACGGGGCGGAGGTACGCGGTCGCGACGATGCCGCGGTTCATCGGGACGATGTGGGGCGTGAACACGACGTCCACGGCGGCCCCGCCCCACGCGGCAAGCGTTTGGGCGATCTCGGGCTGGTGGCGGTGGTCGCCGACCTTGTATGGCCGCATCGACTCGTTCATCTCGGGGAAGTGGAGCTGCGCGGTCGGCTCGCGGCCCGCGCCCGAGACGCCGGACTTCGCGTCGATCACGATCGCGGGCTCGACCGCGCCCGCGGCGACGAGGGGGGCGACCGCGAGCGCGCTGGCGGTCGGGTAGCAGCCCGGATTCGCGACGAGCCTCGCGTCGCGGATCGAACGGCGGTTCAGCTCGGGAAGCCCATAGACGGTCTTCGCGCGGATGTCGTCCGCCGGGGCTTCGCCGTACCAGCGCTGCGCGGATTCGGCTTGCGCGAGGCGGTGATCGCCCGAAAGGTCGACGACGCGGTTGCCCTGCTGAAGCAGGGCCGGGGCGAGCGCGCGGGCGACGCCGTGCGGGGTCGCGAGGAAGACGACGTCCACGTCCGCGAAGGCCTCCGGGGCGAGCGGGACGAGGGGAAGATCGAGGATCCGCTCGAATTCGGGGAGGACCTCGGCGAGCCCCTTTCCGGCCTGCTTGGAGGAGGCGAGGACGGAGACTTCGGCGCGCGGGTGGCGCGCGAGGATTCTGAGCAGCTCGGACCCGAGGTAACCGGTGGCGCCGACGAGGCCGACGCGGACGTGACCCATCGCGCTCGCATGGTGTCCTCTCGCACTTGAGCGTATGGTCGGAAGCGCGGCAGGGGGAGGGCGCGGGTGTCCGGATCCGGACACCCGCGTCCGGTCGACCTAGAACCCGTAGGGTGTCGAGGCCGGCGGGAGGTTGACGACGATGGTCTGCTGCCGCGTCATCTCCTCGATGGAGGCGCCGATGCCTTCGCGGCCGACGCCGGACTTCTTGTTGCCGCCGAACGGGAAGTGGCCGACGCCGTGCGCAGGGGCTCCATTGATCGTGACCTCGCCGTCCTCGAGACGCTTCGCGATGCCGAAAGCCTTGTAGAGGTCGTTCGTGAACACGGAGGCGTCGAGGCCGTACTCGCTCATGTTGGCGATGCGGATCATCTCGGGGATGCCTTCGACGCGGAGGATCGGGATCACGGGGCCGAAGCTCTCCTCCCACGCGACCCGCATGTCGAGGGTCACGTGGTCGAGGACCGTCGGCTCGTAGAACTGCCCGCGGAACGTGCCGCCCGCAAGGAGCTTCGCGCCCTTGGCGGTCGCGTCGTGGACGAGCGCGTCCACCGTCTTCACGGCCTCCGGCGTGATGAGGGGCCCGATCTGGGTCGCGGGGTCGCGCAGGTCGCCGATCTTGTATTTCGCGACCTCGGCGAGGAGCTTGGGCACGAACGCGTCCGCAACGCCGGCATCGACGAGGATGCGGTCCACGGCGTCGCAGCGCTGGCCGCTGAAGCGAAGGGCGCCGCGCACGCTCTCGCGCGCGGCAAGATCGAGGTTCGCGTCCGCGAGCACGAGCGAGGCGCCCTTGCCGCCGAGCTCGAGGTGGAGCTTCTTCATGCCCGCGACGCGCGCGATGTGCTCGCCGACCGGCGTCGAGCCCGTGAATGTCACCATGTCGATCTTCGGGCTCGACGCGAGCGTGTCGCCGACCTCGCGGCCGCGGCCCGTCACGATGTTGAGCGCGCCTTTCGGAACGCCAGCCTGCTCGAGCACGCGCGCGAGCATGAGGAGGACGATCGGGTCCTCGCTCGACGGCTTGACGACGACGCTGTTGCCCGAGACGAGCGCGGGCACGATCTTCGCCGTTGCGATGAAGAGCGGATAGTTGAACGGGGTGATCGCCGCGACGACGCCGCGGGGCTCGCGGCGGACGACCGCGAACTTGCCGACCGTGTCCTTGACCCAGTCGCCGGGGATGTACTCGCCGTGCATCGCGCGGGCCTCCTCCATCGTGAGCGCCATGCGCTCGAAGGAGGCGTGCACCTCGCCCTTCGCGACCGCGATGGGCTTCCCGGCTTCCCGGACGATCATCTCGATGAAGCGGTCCTTCTCGCTTTCGAGAAGGTGGCGCGCGCGCTCGAGGATCTCGATGCGCTCGATCGCGGGAATCTTCCGGATCGCCTTCTTCGCCGCGTGGGCGGCGTCGATCGCGCGCTCGACCTCCTCGACGCTGAGTCGCGGAACGTAGCCGATGACGTCGCCCGTCGCGGGCTCGGTCACCTCGAAGTACGTTCCCTTGACGGGATCGCGCCATTCGCCGTCGATGAGGACGCGGTAGCGCGGATGGCGTTCGTCGCCGTGATTCAGGATGGGTCCGAGGTCGAGCATCGTTCGGGTCTCCCCGTTCACCTCCTCTCCGCCTCCGATATGAAGCGCGCGCCGGAGTCTCCTCTGGGGATAACCGGAAAAGGATAAACCCTGGACGCAACGGAGCGTCGTGACGGGCGGGCGAGCGGACGCTCTCACGCGCGGCGGCGCGCGGCGGCCGCCGCGAGCGTCGCCACGACAATGCCCGCAAGGAGGGCCGGCCCGGGCGTCGCCTTCGGGGTGGGCGTCGCGTCGGGCGTCGGCGACGCGGCGCCGTCGGGCGCGAGGCCCGATCCGCCGGAGGCGTCCTTGACGAGCGTGAAGCGGTCCTTTACCTCGCCCGCAAGCGTGTGGAACTCGCCCACGAGCGTGTCGTTGTCGAAGGACATGAGGAGCAGGCCGAAGTCCTCCTCGTTGCGCGCCGCCTCCCATTCGGGGGGCGTGTCGCTCTTGAACTTGTAGTGCGAGATGCCGCCCGTGCCGGCCGTGACGTAGGTCGTGCCGACCGCGGAGACGGTGGTGCCGACGAGCGGTTTCGTCCGCTCGTACACGTGGTCGTGTCCCTGCACCACGACGTCGACCTTGTATTCGTCGTAGAGCGGCGCCCAGAGGTTGCGGACCGCGATGTTCGACCCGTGCCGCGCGTCGCTCCAGATCGGATAGTGGTGGAATACGACGACCCAGCGCACCGTCGCGTCCGCGCGCGCGGCCTTGAGGGTCGATTCGAGGAACCCGCGCTGCTCCGGGTTGGGGCCGGTCTGGCAGCGCGTCGGGAGCGAGCCGGGGAGCCGGTCCTCCACGGGCGTCATGACGCACGCGTGCTCCGTGTCGAGGCTCACGAACACCGCATTCGCGTAGCGGAAGGCGTACCAGCGCTCGCCGGGCTTCGACGGCATCGCGAGGCGCGCGTCGTACTGGTGGAAGCCCTGGCCCGGCTCGCGCTCGTGGTTCCCGACCGCGGTCATGTAAGGGACGCCCGAGGCGTAGGGCTGCATCATGCGGAAGTAGGCGTCCCACACGGAGGGCTCGCCGTTCGAGTAGGAGAGGTCGCCGGCCGCGATGTGGAAGTCCGGCGTGAGGTTCATCGCGAGCGCGACGTTCTCCCCGGGCGCCTTCTTCGTCCCCGTGACGGCCGCGGGATCCGTCGTCCCGTGGTCGCCCCAGGCCGCGACGACGAACGGGGCGTCGCCGATGGGCGCGGTCGTGAAGGTGAACGCCTCGCTCGTTTGGCCCGTCACGACGCGATACGTGTAGGTGGTTGCGGGCGTGAGGCCGGAGAGCGTCGCGCGGTAGGCGACGTGCGTCGCGCCGGGAAGCGGAATCGGCGTCGCGGCCTCGGCCTTCGAGCCGAAGCCCGCGTCGACGCCGTACTCGACGCGCGCGCCGCCCGGGGCGACCACGGGGCCGACCCACGCGACCGTGACGCTCGTCGCGGCGTCCGCGCCATAGGCAAGGTGGATCTGCTCAGGGCCGCCGCCCAGCTGCGCCTGGGCGGGGGGCGCAAGGAGCGCGGCGAGCGCGAGGAGGGCGAGGATCGGGATCGCGCGGTGCATGCCCGCGCGAACCCCGACCGGGGCCAAGAACCTTCCCGTCACGCGTCCACGCCGAGCGCGGCGAGGGCGCCCGGAACGACGCCCGCGCCGGCGGGGGCGCGCGGCGGCGCCACCGTCCAACCGAGCGTCTCGGCGAAGAGCGAGCCGCGAACGTCGGTCTGGGCGGAGACCCGGACGAAGGGCGAGGACGGGCTCTGCGCGACCCGGACCTCGACGTCGTCCGTGAGCGACCGGGCGGGGCCGAGGTCGAGGACGACCTTCCACGTGCCGGGGGCGTGGCCGGCCGTATTCAACTCCCACGCGCCCCCTCCCCGGTTCGCCGGGATCGCGTTGCCCGCGCCGTCGAGGAGCTTGACCTCATCGCGATTGGCTCCGCAGAGCGCAAGGCAGGTCGGGACGCGGTATCGGACGGCGAGGTTCGCAGGGATCGCTCCGACCGGGAACTCGAACGTCGCCTTCACGCCGAGCGGGTTCGCGGGCGTCGAGAAGACCTTCTCGTAGCTCGCCTCGACGCCGCGGCTCGCGCTCATGAAGTCGTCGCCGCGGCTCTCGATCGCGGCCTCGACGTGGTGCATCGCGACGTCCGCGAAGGCGACCGTTGCCTCCGGACCGCGGGCCCCGATCGGGGCGCCGTTGAGCCGCCACGCGACCTCGACACCGTCGGGAATCGGCGCGCCGTCGCCCAGCGTGACCTTGTAGCGTCCCTCGGTCCCCTCGGCGAGGTTCACGGCGTCGGGCCCCGACACGGCGAGGCCGTGGCGCAGCACCGCGACCTCGGCCGGGGAGAGGGGGTCGAGGCGGTGGTCCACGAGCGTCATCGAGTGGCGCAGATTGATCGCGAAGCCGTCGCGGATCGACAGATCCATCGAGAACACGACCTCGAGGAGGCCGTGGACGGCGGGCGCGTACCAATAGTCGAGCGCGAAATGGGCGCGCTCGAGGCCCTCCTCCTGCGCCTTCCGGTATTCCGCCTCGTCGAGCGCGACCGAGCCGCGGATGTGGTAGGCCTCGACCATCGAGCCCTTGAACGACCGGAAGTCGCGGTCGAGCACGGTGAACGTCACCACGACCTTCTCGTCGGGCGCGTCATATGTCCAGCTCTTGCCCGCGTGGAGCGGGAAGCGGTAGAGCGGAAGCTCCTCCGCCTCGACGTTCGTCGCTTTCCCATCCGTCGCCGACATGCGCTTCACGACGATCGGGTTCAGGTCCGCGCGCGTGATGTCGCTTTCGTGCGTGTAGCCATTGGAGCGCGTCCACAACCGGTACGTAGGGATCCCGGCGACTTCCGCGGCCGTGTCGATGACGCGGAGCGTCATCGCGCCCTTCTCGTCGATGGGTTGCTCCACCCAGGTCGTCGAGGCAGACATGATGGCCGGCGGCGAGCCGGGCTCCATGGTCATGTCCATCGGCATCTCGACGCGCGGAACGCGCATGAGGCCCTCCGTGCGGGTTTCGTAGTCCCACCGCTCCCCCATCTCGAGCGTGGGGACGCCGGCGTAGAATCCGTATTGGGCGCCGAGGACGGTGCCAGGAAGCAGCATGAGCCCAGCAAGGAGGATGACGTTTCCTTTCGAGCCCAGGAAGGCCTTCAGGTTGGCGAGCACGGGTTCAAGCCTCGGGCCTTCGAGGGTCCCGGGGGCGGATAAGGTTTGTTGGGGGGATCGCCCACTCGCGGTCATCGCGTGCGCCTCCGGCGGCTGAGCGCGGCGATGGAGACGCCTGTCCGCAGGCACGAAGAGGGCGGGTGAGCGCAGGGAGGAAGATGCGCGCCCGCAGGCGCGCAAGAGGGCGGGTCAGCGCAGGGAGGGAGATTTGAACTCCCGAGGGCGAGGCCCACTGGTTTTCGAGACCAGCGCCTTACCGAGCTAGGCTACCCCTGCAGACATTGCCCTTGAAGGGGGCGTCCCGTACCTTGCGTGGATCTACTTAGGGTTTTGCGTTCGGGGGGCGGGTGGGTGCGTGCGAGGTAAGGGCGCTCGGAAGTCCGGTCGTGCGAGGTGAGGGCGCGCGAGGGTCCGGTTCTAGTCGCGCGACGTAGAAGAGGGGTGCGGGGGCGGTTGTCTCAGAGTGCGGTGTCGGGGTTGTCTCGATCGCGTTGCAGACGGAAACGTTCGCGGGTCCCGTGGGCTCGCTTCGCCGCCGCGGCGCTCCCCTGACCCCGCGGCGGCTGCGCGAGGCGCGCGGCCGGGCTGCCGTCGGCTGGGGATGGGTACGAGAACGGACGAGATGACGGGGTCAGGCCGGGAGGGGGGAGGTTTCGGCCTTCCCCTCCCAGACTTACCCCCTTCCATGCTCCCTACGGGATTCGAACCCATGTCGGCAGCTCGAAAGGCTGCTATCCTTGGCCGGACTAGACTAAGGGAGCGTGGGTCGCGAGTAATGCCTCGCCCCTGATAAACCCGTCGAGCCCCCGCTCACGACGCGGAGCACCCGCAGGACCATGCCTTCGGCAAGCGGCGCATCCCCGGGGAGCGGAGCGTCGTCGTGGAACACGAGGGCCGTCTCGGGGCGGTGGCCCAGCGCGACGAGGAGGCCGTCCGCGTCGGCGCCCTCCGGAAGGTCGACGGTGCGCTCGCGCCCGTCGCCGAAGCCGTGCTGGCGCACCGTCACCCGCATGGCGACGCGAAGCGCCCGTTCGGCCTTCCGCCTTTCGGTCACGCTTGCCCGTCCGCCGGCTCCGCGTCGCGCTTTTGCATCATAGGTTTGTTTACGTGGAACAGAAGGTGCGAGCACGCATGGGTGACCTGCGCTTCGAGCGCCCGTACGTCCGCCTCCTCGAGGCCGACGACCCGGCTTCCGAGGTCCGCAGCATGGGCGATGAGGACCTCATCGCCGCGCTGGCCGTGGCAAGCGGGTCGCAGGACGCTTTCCTCGCGAACGTGCTCGCGACGGAGGCCCAGAACCGCGCCCGTCGCGCCCGCGCGATCGCCGAGCACATCGGCGAGGGCATCTACGCGATCGACCGCACGGGACGCGTCACCTATCTCAATCCCGAAGCCGAACGGCTCCTGGGCGTCTCCGCAAGGGACGCGATGGGCGAGGACGTCGCGAACGTCGTGCACCGTGTCGACCGCGATGGATTGCGAGTGAAGCGTTCGGATTATCCGTCCCTCGTCGCCCTGGCGACCGGGTCAACCGTGAAGCGCATCGACAGTCTGGTGCGGCGTCGCGACGGCGGCGTCCGGTCCGTGCTCTGCACCGCCGCCCCCATCCGCGTCGACCACGAGGTGACGGGCGCCGTGGTTTCCATGCGCGACGACACGGAGCGGCGCGCGGACGACGCCGCCTTGCGGCTGCGGGACCGTCTCCTCGAAGCGGCCGGCGAAGCCATCGTCGCGGTCCATCCCGACGGCCACCTCATGTATGCGAACCCCGCCGCGGTCGCGCTCTTCCGGTGGGATCCGGGCGCCCCCGGTCGGCGCGATGTCGCTTCGGCGTTCGCCGAGGCCCCGCGCATCGTCGAGACGTTCGCCGCTCAAGCGGACTGGTCGGGAACGGTGACGTTCGACCGCGAAGACGAACCGCTGAGCGTCCAGTTCACGCTGCGACGGGTGACGGACGAGGGCGGCCGCCTCGTCGCTCTCGTGGGCCTAGCGACGGACATCACCCAACGCATGGAGGAGGCCCGCGCGCTGCGCGAGAGCGATCTGCGATGGCGTCGCCTCGTCGCGAGCGCGCCGGTCATCCTCTGGGCCACGGACGCCCAAGGGATCGTGACGCTCTCCGAGGGGAGCGCGCTCGCGAAGGCCGGGATCGAGCCGGGCGCGCTTGTCGGGAAGCATTTCGACGACATCGTCACGGACTATCCGAACGCGCCCGCGAACCTCCGCCGCGCCCTTGCGGGCGAGGAGTTCGAGGTGGTCGCTGAATACGGCGGCCGGCATCTCGAGACACGCTACGCTCCCATGCGCTCCGAGGACGGCGCTGTCATCGGGGTCATCGGGGTTTCCGTGGACGTCACCGAGCGCGTCCGCACCGAGGCCTCTCTCCGCGAATCGGAGGAGCGCTTCCGGCTCGCGGGCAAAGCCGCGGCGGATACGCTCTGGGACTACGACATCGAGCGGCACCGGATCTGGCGCGGCGAACCCTTCGCCCGCATCTTCGGCTACGAGCACGTCCCCGACACGCCCGAGGCGTGGGAAGCGCTTGTCCACCCCCAGGATCTACCGCGCATCCGCGCGGAGGTCGAGCACGCCCTCGCCGATCCGTCCACCGACCTCCACCAGTTCGAGTACCGATTCCGTCGGGCCGACGGATCGTGGGCCGACGTCGTGGATCGGGCGTTCGTCGTCCGGCGCGACGACGGGACGCCCACGCGCCTCGTGGGCGCCATGATCGACGCGACGGCCCGGAGACACGAGTTGCGGCACCGCGAGCTCGAGGAGCGCCACCGCGAGCTCGAGGCCTTCAGCTATTCCGTTTCCCACGACATCCGGGCGCGTTTGCGCGGTATCGAATACTTCACGCAAGTGCTGCTCGAGGACCAGGGGGCCCGTCTCGACGACGAGGGTCGGGGCTACGTGCGGCGGGTCCGCGAGGAGGCCGCGCGTCTCAACGCCTTCGTGCAGGATCTGCTCCGCTTCGCGTCCGTCGCGCGCGAGACCGTGACCCGTCGCGTCGTCGACGTGTCGCGGCTCGCGTCGACCGTCGTCCAGGACCTGCGCGCCCCGGAGCCGGGGCGCCGCGTCGAGGTTGCGATCGAGCCTGACCTCGTCATCAACGCGGATCCGGGCCTCGTCCGGGTCGTCTTCGAGAATCTGCTCGGAAACGCCTGGAAATACACGCGGCGGGAGGAGCATCCCAGGATCGCCGTGTCGCGCGCGACATGGCCGGACGGTCGCGTCGCGATCGCGGTCTCCGACAACGGCGCGGGTTTCGATCCGGCCCAGGCCGCTCGCCTCTTCAAGCCGTTCGAACGGCTCCATGGCGCGGAGTACGACGGGACGGGCCTCGGGCTCGCGACCGTCGCGCGCATCGTCCGGCGCCATGGCGGAGACATCCGCGCGAAAGGTCGCCCCGGCGAGGGCGCGACCTTCACCTTCACGCTCGAGCCCTCCGCCTGACCCCTCGTTCAGGCGCAAGGATCTTTCCCTTGCCTGGCGATCCATCGTGGAACGCCATGGAAGCGGATGAACCCGGCCTCGACCCCGGACGCCTTGTCCGCGGCGCCATCGCGGGCCTTGCGGGCGGCTTTGTCTTCGGGATGATGCTGCACATGATGTCGATGATGTCCATGATCGCCGCCCTCGTGGGTGCGTCCCACGTCGCGGTCGGCTGGAGCCTACATCTCCTGCTCGCGGCCCTGTTCGGGGCGGCTTACGGGGCCCTGGTCTCCACAACCTCCTACGCGCGCGGCCTCCTGCGCGGCGTCGTCTGGAGCCTTCTGCTCTGGCTCGTCGGGGATGTCCTCGCAATGCGCCTCATGATGGGCCTGTCCATCGCGGTGGACCCATCGGCGGTCTCGAGCCTCGTCGGCCACGTCGCGTACGGCGTCGCGCTCGGCGTCTCCTCCGTCGCGCTCGCGCGGCAGGCGGAAGGGACGCGGGAGGCGCAAGGCGGCGTCGGCGCCTGACGCTTGCCACGGAGATCCCTCCACCGCTCAATCGTCAGGCATCCAGGACCGCGCGAAAAGGGTCATGGACCGGAGCGGGCGAGCGGCGGGCGTGGAGCCCTCGCCCGCGGGCGCCGCGCGCGTCCTCGACCGTTTCGCCCTCGTCCATCGCGCCCTCGGCGACCGGCAGCGAGGCCTCGCGTACGAGCGCGCCGCCGCGAGCGTCCGCGCCGAACCCGACCGCCTCCGGGCGGGCGCGACGCGCGCCGACCTCGAGCGTCTCCCGTTCGTGGGGCCCGGCATCTCGGCGCGGCTCGAGGAATACCTCGCGACGGGCCGCGTGCGCGCGCTCGAAGCCCTCGAGGCGAAGCTTCCCCGCGACTTCGAGCGCTTCGTCGAGATCCCCGGGATCGGGCCCGCCCTCGCGCTGAGAATCGCCGCCGAAGGAGGCGTCTCGACGGTCGAGGATCTCGCCCGCGCCGCGGAGTCCGGGCGCATCCTCCGCGTCGCGGGTGTGACGGAGCGTCACCGCCGCGCGATCCTCGCGAAGCTCCCCGCGCTTCGCGCCCCGCCGCGACGCGTCGCCCTTCTTGCGAAGGCGTCGCGGATCGCCGAGCGCGTCGTCTCCGACTTCGATCGGTCCGGCGCCTTCGCGCGCGCGGTCGTCGCGGGCGAGGCGCGCCGGGGACGCGCGCTCGTGGACCGCGTCGCGGTGATCGCCGCGGCCCTGGATGCGGTCGACGCCCGGCAAGCGCTCGGCGAGATGGGGTTCGTTCCCGTCTCCGAAGGTCTCTTCCGACTCGACGACGACGTCCCGGTCGAGGTTCGTCTCGCGAACGCAAGCGACTTCGGGGCCGCGCTCGTCGAATCCACGGGCGACGAGGCGCATGTTGCGGCGCTCGCCGCCCGCGCCGCGGCGCGGGGATTGAGGCTCGCGGGCGGTCGCCTCGCCCGCGAGAACGGCACGGAGGTGCCGGCCCCTTCGGAGGATGCGGTCTACGGTCTTCTCGGCCTCGCGACGCCTCCTCCGGAGCTCCGGGAATCCCCCGCGGCCTTCGCGTGGCGCGGGGCGCTCGTCGAGGAAGCCGACATCGTGGGCGACCTGCACGTCCATACCCGCGCAAGCGACGGGCGCGCGACGCTCCCGGAGATGGTCGAAGCCGCCGCCCGGCGCGGCCGACGCTGGGTTGCCGTCTCGGACCACGCCGCGGGACTTCCCGTTCCCCGGGGCCTCGACGAGGACGCGCTGGCGGCCCGCGTCGCCGAGGTGCGGGGCGGCGCGTTCCCGATCCCCGTGCTCGTCGGGTGCGAGGCGAACATCCTCGAGGACGGAAGCCTGGGCGTCGATGCGGCCGCGCTCGAGGCGCTCGACGTCGTCGTCGGAAGCGCGCACTCGAAGCTCGACCAGCCGCGCGGGGCGATGACGCGGCGCATCGTCGACGCGCTCTCGACCGGGCTCGTGGACGTCCTCGGGCACGTCACCAACCGGCGGCTCCCCGCGCGGCCGGAAAGCGATTTCGACGTCGAACGCGTCCTGGACGCGGTGCGCTCGGCGGGCGCCGCGCTCGAGATCAACGGCAGCCCCGAACGGATGGACCCTCCCGCGCCGATCCTCCGCCGCGCGCGCGAGCTCGGAATACCCTTCGCGCTCGATTCGGACGCCCACGCGCCGGGCGAATTCGCGAACGTGCGTTGGGGTGTCGTCACGGCGGGCGAAGGCGAGG
>Ga0247717_1000420_pt1 | contig 12995 bp, 13 predicted proteins | sample 24E_NmetaG_FD_189047 | JGI IMG/M metagenome (GOLD analysis project Ga0247717, IMG submission 189047) | Soil microbial communities from hillslope of Landscape Evolution Observatory, University of Arizona, Oracle, AZ, United States - 2-4-E_N | ecosystem: Engineered > Artificial ecosystem >... | reverse complement strand
GGTGGGCGGCGAGGGTGCCCGGGGATGCCGCGGCGCAGGGCGCCGCGGGCTCACACACTATGCACGCGGTGCTCAGGCCCCTCCCCGGCCGCCCTCGACGAGCACCAACCGCGCGCTCGTCGACGTCGACCACGACACCCTCGATGACCACCAGGCCGCCGTCGTCGACGAGCAACCCCGAGCACGCTGACGCACTTGCACCTGCCGGGTGCTGCGGCCGCGTGCCGGCCCCGTCCGCGGACTGGGGGACTCCCTCGCGGTGCGGCGGGGAGTCCCCGGTTCTTCCTTTCGCTGCTCCCCGGCCGCGCAGCCGCGAGACTGAAGCTGCCATGACGATGTCGTCGACCCGCCGAGCCACGTTCGCCGCGCTGGTCGTCGCGCTAGTCGCCCTGCTCGCCGGCGCAGCCGTCGCGATCACGGCCCGCGTTGACCGAGCGGCGTCGGCGGTCACCGCTTCTGTTGACCGGCCCGCGTCGGTGTCTTCGACCCACCTGGCTGGAACACGCGTCGCGGCCCACGACCAGCTCGCGGTCGCCGTCGTCGCGGCATCCGAGCGTGTTTCCGCTGGTGAGGGTCGGGCGGCTACGACCGAAGCGGCGAAAGAGGTGGTGGGGTCACGTGTTGCCCCAAACACGGCAGGCGGCGGCGGCCGAGTCTTCACGCACTTCACCGACGAAGCGGGAGCTACCGGGATCACGGGTACCCGACCGCTGGCCGTGGGCCAGAGTGGCGAGGTTGGGCAACTCACCTTTGGCAAGGGAAACAACCCGTTCCTGGTCGGTGAGGGCCGCATCGGGGTCACCGATCTTGGGCTTGACGCCACTCCAGGTCAGCTCAACGGCATCGGCGTCTTTGGTCCTCGACAGCAGTACGGCATCCAGTTCTCGGAGCTCGACGCCTGGAACTCTGGTGTCCGCGTCATGGGGGACTTGCCCAGTCGGAACATCTATTCAATCCCCGGCGGCTGCACCATCACCGGGACATGCACGGTCACGAGGTTGCGATGAGCGACGACATCGCGAAGCGCATTACTGATCTGGAGAGCCGGATCGCACGAGTCCAAGGGGATGCGCGTGCATGTGTCCAGGAGTTGTTCCTCGACGATGGCGCTCGCTACCTCGTGGCTCAGCGTCTGCCGGCGCTCGGCTCCGCTGTCGTTCCGGCGATTCACGACCTTCTAGATGATGGTGATGCACCCGACGAGGTCCGGACTCTCGCTGCCTTCGTCGGATTCGAGGTCGGTGACCGCGACCGGTCGCTCAACATGCTCCTCGACGAGGTCACCGCTCACAGCGAATTCTCTCCGCTCGCCGCTCGACGACTCGCCAGTGCCGGTGTGCCCGAGGCCGCGGGCTTGATCCTCGAGGCACTTCGAGGGACCGACAGTAAGGAAGTCGATTCGGTCGTCAGCTATCTCGAGGCGCTGTACGACCTCGGCGTGCGGCTGGGGGCCGAGGATCGCCGACGGTTGCACGAAGGCGGCGCATGGCAGGTGGAGACCGCCTTGGCGCAGTGGCACGGCGCCACCCCTGGCAACGACTCGCCGTGAAGTTCCGCTCGGCCGTTGCGGGCGGCGGTCGGGCCGTGGGCTCTCGGCGCTCCGCCCGTCGGTTGGCCATGTGTCTCGCGACGGTGGTCATCTTCCTCGCCACCGTGGTCGTCGCCCTGCTCGCTCTCCCTCATACCGTTCTCGGCGCTTCGGCCGCGTCCGGCGTCACCTACGCATACGACCCGCCTGTGCGACACCAGAGCGGCGGCACTTGTCACTACGACTCCAGTGCCCCTGACCAGGGACGACCGGCGCTGCAGCGAGTCGAGGCGTGTCCAGCGGACGGCTACGACTCCGCCGGCAACCGCGCGCGTGCATCCGCGCACCTCGGCAGCTATCGATTGGCCCCACAAACAGCAACGAGGCTGACCAACGGCGCGCAGTTCGAGGCGCTGTCATCGCAGCCGATCAGTGGGGTCACGCGGTCTGCTCATCGGACGGCGGCGAACAAGCAACTGTTCAGCCAGCTCGAGGCGGATCCGGCGCTGCGGCAGTTCTACGACGACGCCCTCGGTACCGACGTCATGGCGCACATGCAGTCGGGCAGGAGTGGGCTTCGTAACCCGCCGGGCACGCAGTGGCACCATCCGACGTGGGATCCCGACTCGATGCTGTTGCTGCGCACCGAGGTCCACCGTCATCCGTTGCTCCAGCACATCCTTCATCCAGGGGCGCGCGGCGGTGGCGGCTACGCCGAGTTCTACGGCGGAGGCATGTGATGGACACGGCGGCCATTCGCAAGCGGTCGTTGAAGGAGGCGGCGCGGCTCGGCTACGAGGTGTCGGCTGAGCTTCCCTTGTCGGACTTCGACGTGAAGGCTCGTGATGGCGACGAGCTCGTCGACCGGTGCCTCGTTCTTCACGCGCTCATCGCGGTGTCCTACGGCTTCCCGCGCGACACCGCGAAGGCGTGGCTCACGCAGGAGGAGCTGACGAGCGCGCTGTCGCCGAGCGAGCGGCGCTACCTCGATGCCGGCGACGCCGCTGCTGACGAGTTCTTCCATGGTCTGTCGGAGAGCGTGTGGGCGCTGATGTGGTCGCTGGGTTTGGCGTCGAAGCTCGACTTCGCCAAGACGTGCCCGAACGATCTCGTGCGGACGCTGCCGAACCTCAAGACGACAGAGAGCGCGGCGGCATTCCGCGCGCGAGCACAACGCCGATCAACCGAGGAGCTCCTGGAGTCGGCGGATCTCGCCTACTGCCTCAACTGGGCGATCACCGACGCGGCGTTGCGCGGGGCTTCCGAGCCGGGACGCGTTCCCGGGTGGGTGGTCATCGAGCGTCGACGGGCACTCGAGTGGGTGCTGTCGGATGAGGACTGGGACGAGGTGCCGCTCGACACCTGAGCGGCACCAGCGTTCAGCTGACGCCGCCGGCGAGGGTGCGGACGCGGCTTTTGGTGACGAGGCCGTCGATGACGTTGAGGAGTGAGGAGCGGTCGTCGTCGTTGAGCTCGGCGATGGCGGCGAGGCGGTCGCCGAGGATGTTCTCGGGGCTGTGGAGCGGTCGGCGGGCGATGTCGTCGAAGACGAGGTGGTCGAGGCTGACGTTGAGGGCCTCGGCGATGCGGGCGAGGGCGTCGAGGCTGGGGGTGATGCGGCCGTTCTCATAGCGGCTGATCTGGCGGCCGTCGCCGCCGACCTGCTCGGCGAGCTCGGCTTGGGAGAGGCCGGCTTCGGTGCGCAGGGCCTTGATTCGTTCGCCGAGTGGCATCTGGTGGTCTCCGGGTGTGGGCGGTGACCCCCATTCTGCGCCGATGTCTTGAACTCGTCGTTCCATGCGTGGCCCCGATCGTTGCCATGAAGTGCACTCAGTGGCATATGATCTTGCCACGTGATGCGAGACAGAGTTTTTCTGGCGGGGCGCTGTTGATGGCCCGGATCCCCGAGGAGGAGATCGAGCGGCTCAAGGCCGAGGTGGCCGTCGAGCGTCTGGCGGAGGCCCGTGGGATCGCGCTGCGCCGCCACGGCAAGGACCTGCTCGGGCTCTGCCCGTTCCACGACGACCGGGAGCCGTCGCTGGTGATCAGCCCGGCGAAGAACCTGTGGCACTGCATGGGCGCCTGCTCGGCCGGGGGCAGCGTGATCGACTGGGTGATGCGGGCCGAGGGCGTGTCGTTCCGTCACGCGGTGGAGCTGCTGCGCCAAGGCGCGCCCACCTCGAGCGACGGGCCGGCGCCGAAGCGGACGTCGGTGCGCAAGCTCACCGCGCCGTTCGACGTGAGCGCCGAGGACCGCGAGCTGCTGGGCGAGGTCGTCGGCTTCTACCACCAGACCCTGCGCGAGTCGCCGGAGGCGATCGGGTTCCTCGAGCGCCGTCGCATCGCCCATTCCGAGGCCGTCGAGCGGTTCCGGCTCGGCTATGCGAACCGCACGCTCGGCTACCGGCTGCCCGACAAGAACCGGGCCGCCGGCGCGGACATCCGGGGCCGGCTGCAGCGCCTCGGCGTCTACCGCACCTCGGGCCACGAGCACTTCGCCGGCTCCCTCGTCATCCCGGTGATCAACGACGGCATCGTCCGCGAGGTCTACGGCCGCAAGGTGGGCGACAAGCTGCGGGCCGGCACGCCGCTGCACCTCTACCTGCCCGGCCCGCACGCCGGGGTGTTCAACGTCGAAGCCTTCGCCGCGAGCGACGAGATCATCGTCTGCGAGTCGTTGATCGACGCGCTGAGCTTCTGGTGCGCGGGGTTCCGCCACGTGACCGCGGCCTACGGCACCGAGGGCGTGACCGCCGAGCTGCTCGACGCGTTGCGCGCCAACGACGTGCGCCGTGTGCTGATCGCGTTCGACGCGGATGACGCCGGCGACCGCGCCGCCAAGAAGCTGGCGAAGTCGTTGCTGGCCGATGGGATCGAGTGCTTCCGCATCACGTTTGCTGCCGGCGCGGATGCGAACGACGTGGTGCGCGATGCGAAGAACCCGACCGACGTGCTCGGCCGGCTGATCCGCACCGCGGCGTGGCTGGGCGCCGGGCCCGCACCGAACCGGCGCAGCACCGTGACCGCGGTCGAGGCGTCGGTCGTCGACGAGGACCAGGGCGAGCCCGACGTCGACGAGCACGGCGCCGAGCCCGATCCTTCTTTCGCTGCTGGGCCGCTCCCGCCTGAGCTGGTGTCGCCCACGCCGGCGTTGCCCGACGACGTCGCGCCCGTCGTCGATGGCGACGAGTTGCGCGTCGCGCTCGGTGATCGCCGCTGGCGAGTCCGGGGGCTGTCGAAGGTGTCGAGCTTCGATCTGTTGCGGGTGAACGTGTTGGTCGCCCGCCATGACGGCCGCGGGGACCGCTTCCACGTCGACACCCTCGACCTCTACTCGGCGCGGGCGCGCACGGTGTTCGTGAAGCAGGCCGCCGACGAGCTCCATGCCGGCGAGGACGTGATCAAGCACGGCCTCGGCCGCGTCCTGTTGGCCTGCGAACGCGTCGCCGATGAGGTGGTGCGCTCCGCGCAGGCCCCGTCCGAGCAACCCGTCGTGTTGAGCGAGGCCGAGCAGGCCGCTGCGCTCGAGCTGCTGCGCGCGCCCGACCTCATCAACCGCGTGATCGCCGACTTCGAGCGGGTCGGCATCGTCGGCGAAGCGACGAACTGTCTCGTCGGCTACCTCGCCGCGGTGTCCCGCATGCTCGACCGGCCGTTGGCGGTGATCGTCCAGTCCACCTCGGCGGCCGGCAAGAGCGCGCTGATGGACGCGGTGCTCGCGTTCGTGCCCGGCGAGGAGCGGGTGAAGTTCTCGGCCATGACCGGCCAGAGCCTCTTCTACATGGGCGAGGCCGACCTGGCCCACAAGGTGCTGGCCGTCGCCGAGGAGGAGGGCGCAGAGCGCGCCGCCTACGCGCTCAAGCTGCTGCAATCGGAGGGCGAGCTGTCGATCGCGTCGACCGGCAAGGACACCACCTCGGGCCGGCTCGTCACCCACACCTACTCGGTGAAGGGCCCGACCGCGATCCTGCTCACGACCACCGCGGTCGACGTCGACGAGGAGCTGTTGAACCGCTGCATCGTGTTGTCCGTCGACGAGGACCGCGACCAGACCCGCGCCATCCACGACCGGCAGCGCCGCGCGCAGACCCTCGACGGTTTGTTGGCATCGCAGGCGCGCGACGAGGTGGTGAAGGTGCACCAGGACGCGCAGCGGTTGTTGGCACCGGTGCTGGTGGTCAACCCGTTCGCCGAGCAGCTGTCGTTCGCCGACGGGCGCACCCGCACGCGTCGTGACCATCCCAAGTACTTGACGCTGATCCGGGCCATCGCGCTGTTGCACCAGCACCAGCGCGAACGCAAGACGATCACCCGCGACGGGCGCGTCGTGAGCTTCATCGAGGTCGAACCTGCTGACGTGGCGTTGGCCAACCGGCTGGCTGCCGAGGTGCTGGGCCGGTCGCTGGACGAGCTGCCGCCCGGCACGCGTCGCCTGCTCGACGCCCTCGACGCGCATGTCGTCGAGCGCGCGGCGAGCGACGGCATCGATCGGGCCATGGTGCGGTTCAGCCGCCGGGAGCTGCGCGAGCACCTGGGTTGGGGTGACACCCAGCTCAAGGTGCACCTGGCTCGCCTCGTCGACCTCGAGCTCGTCATGGCGCACCGGGCCGAGCACGGCCCCGGGTTCGTCTACGAGCTGGCCTGGGCCGGCGAAGGCGCCGACGGCTCCCGGTTCGTGATCGGCCTCACCGACCCGAACACGCTCGCCTACGACCCGGACCGGTCGGGGTCGAACAACGGTCGGTCGGCCCCCGGTCGGGGCTCGGTCGGGGGGTTGTCGGCCCGCGGTCGCGCCGCCGTCGATGAGGTGAAGGCGCAGGCCAACGGCCACAACCACGTCACCGACGACACCAGCGGAGCTGAGCGCGCTGCTCCCGGCGATGACGAGCACGACGTCGTAGTCGAAGCGAGGGCGGGCTGATGCCTCGCCGCGGCGAGCGCTTCCCGCGGCAGGTGCCGGGCGATCAGCTCGACCCGTTCGGGTTCCCGCGCATGGTCTGCGAGTTCTGCGAGTGGATGGGCACCCGCGGCCTCAGCGAGAAGACGATCGACGACCGCCACAAGCTCCTCGGCTACCTGGCCGGCTGGCTCCTGGAGCGCGGCATCACCAGACCGGCCGAGGTGACCAAGCCGGTCCTCGACGGCTATCAGCGCTGGCTGTTCCACTACCGACGACCCGACGGCAAGCCCCTCACGTTCCGGTCCCAGCACACCTACCTCGTCCCGGTGCGCGCCTTCTTCAAGTGGGCCGCCCGCGAGAACCGGATCCTCTACAACCCCGCCTCCGAGCTCGAGCTGCCGCGCATCGAGCGCCGGCTCCCGAAGCACGTGCTGTCGATCGAGGAGGTCGAAGCGGTCCTCGCCCAACCCGACCTCACCGAGCCGACCGGCATCCGCGACCGAGCCATGCTCGAGGTCCTCTACTCGACCGGCATCCGAAGAGCCGAGCTGGCCAACCTGCAGCTCTACGACCTCGACGCCGAGCGGGGCACGCTGCTGGTCCGCCAAGGCAAGGGCAAGAAGGACCGCATGGTCCCCATCGGCGAGCGCGCCATCACCTGGATCGACCGCTACCTCGCCGACGTCCGACCGAAGCTGGCGCCGACCCCCGATGACGGCGTGCTGTTCCTCACCACCGACGGCACGGCGTTCTCACCGGGCACGTTGACTCCGCTCGCTCGCCGCTACGTGGACCGGGCCCAGCTCGGCAAGAGCGGAGCGTGCCACCTGTTCCGCCACACCATGGCCACGTTGATGCAAGTGAGCACTGTTGCGTCTGGTGCATCATTCGACAGGGTGGAGTATCGAGCAGCCATATAGGTCTTGGGTTTGGTGTTCTCGGCTTCTCGCTCGGCTCGCTGGTCCAACACTGCTGGTGAGCGGGGGTATCCACCCGTGGTGTTGCATCTGGTGCAACTATGAGTCACCCAGCGTCGTGCCGGGCTGGGGGACGGAATGCCAACAAGCGGAGCAGGTGGGATGGCCGGCTCGGCGCGGTTGGTGCTGGTCGATGGGGCCGTCTTGTTGCATCCCGAGGCGGGGATGTTCGAGGCGATCTTGGCGGGGTGGCGCCTACAGCAGGAGAGCAGGTTGTTGGCGACGCCGACGGTCGAGACTCGGGACAAGACGTTGCGCCGGTTCCAGGAGTTCACGGGCGAGTATCCGTGGCGGTGGGGGCCTGGCGACATCGAGGAGTGGTCGCTGTCGTTGCGGTCGGCGGGCCGGTCGCGCACGACGATCAGGGCCTATCAGAACGCGGTGGCGATGTTCTGCGACTTCGCATGCGATGGCCGCTACGGCTGGGCGACGGAGTGCGAGGCCCTCTTTGGAGAGCATCCGAGTCAGATCTGCCACGACTGGAACACCGCCGATCATGTCGCCGACTACGAGGGCGACCCGGCTCGGCGTCCGTTCACTCGCGACGAGCTGCAGGGGTTCTTCGACTTCGCGGATGACCGGGTGGCCGCCGCCCGAGCTCATGGCCGCAAGGGTGGGTTGGCAGCGTGGCGCGACACGGCGTTGTTCAAGGTCACCTACGCGTGGGGTCTTCGTCGCCGCGAGGCGTCGATGCTCGACACCACCGACTTCTCGGCCAACCCCGCCGCGCCGGAGTTGGGACGCTTCGGGACGTTGTCGGTCCGCTACGGCAAGGCGATGCGGGGCAGCCCGCCGCGGCGGCGCAACGTGGCCAGCGTGATGCCATGGGCGGTCGAGGCGCTCGAGGAGTACTTGAGCGAGGTCCGCCCCCTCTACGGGAACGCCGGGACCAACGCGCTGTGGTTGACGGAGCGGGGCTCGCGCATCAGCGCCCGCCACATCAACGAGCGGTTCTGCGCCTACCGCGACGCCATGGGACTGCCGGTCGAGTTGACCCCGCACTGCTTGCGTCACTCCTATGTCAGCCATCTCGTCGAGGACGGCATCGACCCGCTGTTCGTCCAACAACAGGTCGGGCACTCATGGGCGTCGACGACGGCGATCTACACGTCGGTGTCGGGCGACTACAAGAACAAGGTGATGCGCCAGGCCCTGGCCCGCGCCTTCGACAACGAGGAGGACCGGTGACACGAACCGTCGGCTACCGCTGGCATCTCCGGGAGGTGATGGCTGCCCGCGGCATGTTCGCCACCACCGACTTGGGCCCGCTGTTGGCCGAGCGGGGTGTGGTGCTGTCCCGAGAGCAGGTCTACCGCCTGGTCGTCGGCACCCCCGAGAGGCTCAACCTCACCACCCTGGCGGCGTTGTGCGACATCTTGGCGGTCACGCCCACCGATCTCGTCGAGGTCACCGCCGAGGCCACACGCCGCCGGAAGGCGGCGGGCTCACCGACACCGCCAGCGGCCGCACCGGGCCGTGATCTGCGGCCACGTCGAGCGCGGATCGTCCGCGACGACAAGATCTGAGTGGGCGTCGGGGGGAGGGCTTGCGATGGTTGCGGGCGGGTCCGCACGATCATCTCGGCGCGCGCCGACAAGTCGCTGTGCGGCTCCTGCTACAACCGTTCCGACCTCCGGCCCCGCCGCACCTGCGGGCGCTGCGGACGGATCGCGGCGATCTGCGTTCGGGGCCAGGGCGCCGACCCCGACATCTGTGTCGACTGCTACCAGTTGCCGCTCGCCGACTGCACTAGCTGCGGGCGGCGACGGCCGTGTGTGTCGGTGGCGGCGGGCACGCCGAGGTGCCTTCGATGCGTTCCCCGATCAACGACACCCTGCGCCCACTGCGGAGCCGACCGGCCGCCGGCCGCCCGGTGGGCCGAAGGGCCGGTGTGCGACCGCTGCTACACCTCGGCCCTGAGCCGGCGGGGCGTGTGCGGCGACTGCGGCGCCGAGCGGCGCCTGGTGTCGCCACCAGGCCCGGCCGCCGTCCGCTGCTGTGACTGCGCCGGGGTTCCGGCGATGCACACCTGCGGGGAGTGCGGACGCGAAGACAAGCTCTACGAGCGGGGCCGCTGCGATCGCTGCGCCCTCGCCCGCCGCACCACCGAAGCCATGGCCGGGCCCGACGGCGCCGTCCCCGCCAACCTCCAAGGACTCCACGACACCATCGTGGCGTCGGTGTCGCCCCGCACGTCGCTCAACTGGCTGCGAAGGGGAGCCGGCGCGCCGATCCTGTCAGAGCTCGCACGGGGCTCGGTGGCCATGTCGCACGAGGGCCTCGACGCCCACCAGCGTCCGCGAGCCGCGAACCACGTCCGCCAGATGCTCGTCGCCCACGGCGTCCTCGCGCCCCGCGACGAACAGCTCCACAGCCTCGAGCAACTCAACGCCGCGACCGTCGCCGCCGTCGCCCGACCCGAGGACCGAAAGACCCTGGCCGCCTTCGCCACGTGGCGGGTCCTTCGGCGCGTCCGCCGGCGAGCCGAGAACAACACCGGACGGACCGCCATCAACCACGCCCGCAACCAGGTCCTCGGCGCCGTCCGCTTCCTCGACTGGCTCGCCGACCACGACCTCACCCTCGCCACCTGCACCCAAGGCGACCTCGAGCTGTGGCTGGCCACCGGACCCCGCTCCCGCCACGACGTCCACCACTTCGTCCAATGGACATCCGCACGCAAACTCAGCGCCAAGCTGACCGCCCCGCCAGTGCGGTCCGGGCCCGGCGAGGTCCTCGACGCCGAGACCCGATGGGAGATCATCACCGGACTCCTCCGCGACCCCGCCGTCGATGTCGCCGACCGAGTCGCCGGGAGCTTCGTGCTCCTTTACGCCCAGCCCCTCAGCCGCATCGCCGTGATGACCGTCGACGCCGTCACCACCACACCCTCGGAGGTCACCGTCCGCTTCGGCGCGCAAGACGTCATCGTCCCACCGCCGCTCAGCGATCACGTCGCCGCGCTCGTCGCCACCGGACGCGCCCACCACCAAGGCATCGGGTCGCCGCCCACAAGCCGCTGGCTGTTCCCCGGCCACCTGCCCGGACGGCCCATCACCGCTCTGCGACTCGGCCAACGCCTCAGCGCCTACGGCATCGACGCCCGAGCCGCGAGGCGAGCCGCGCAAACACAGCTCGCCGCGCAAGTCCCAGCCGTCGTCCTCGCCGAGATGCTCGGCATCGCCGTCAGGACCGCCGTCGACTGGGTCCACGACGCCGGCGGCGACTGGGCCAACTACGCGGCCCTCGCCACAGCCAATGCTGAACCCACCTGAAAGCCCCACCAGATGCAACACCCTGTGACATCAAGCCAAGCATTCGACATGGTTGGAATATCGGTCTCCACCAGTTTCGATGCTGGCGTGCCCCTGCGGGACGTGCAGGAGGCGGCATCGCACGCCGATCCAAGGACAACCATGCGCTACGACCGGGCCCTCCAGTCGTTGGACCGCCACGCCACCTACATCGTGGCCACCTTCGTGGCCGGGGCGTCCCGGGGCGACACCGGCTCGGGGCCTCGCCACCGGTAGTCACGCTTGAAGCGGAGCGCCGGCGGCGGACGGCGCTCCGTATCTCTTTGTCGGAGCGGACGCTCGTGCCCCGCTACTCACCGGGTCGCTCGCGAGAGCCGCTCCCGACCCGGCAATCGGCGATGTAAGCCCGCTACTCGAGGAGGCCGAGACGTCGAGCCTCGCTGATGATCTCGGGAAGGGCCGTTATGTCCTTCTCACGGCCCGCAGCGCGCTTCGACTCGATCACGTCCCGCACCGCAGCGACTCGCACCCGAAGACCGCCCGGAAGCTCGACCAGCAGGGCGTTGGCCGCGAGATCGTCATAACCGCGACCGAAGCCGCTCGGAGCAAAGCTGATGTCGAACTCGCCGGCGGGGCAGATCAAATTCCACATCTCGGAGCGAGCAAGGGACGATCCGTCGTGATCGAAGGGAAGTCCCTCGGTCGCGCCCACGGTACGGATCCGCGCGCCGAGTTCACGGAGCGTGTCGGACAACCGGCGGAGGTTCACGGCAGTCCTCCTCGGCGTGACGTCGACGTCACGAGTCGGGTTCGATCGGACGATGCCCTGTGCCTCGACCGCCCAGGCCCCGATCACCACGTACTCGACGCCGTGTCGATTGAGCGCGTCGAGGATCGCGGTCGCATCGAGCTCAGCTCGCTCGTCGCTCACTTCATCGCTTGGGCAGCTCGGAAGCGGCGCGCCACCTCGTGATCGCGCTGCGGATTGGAAGCGATGGAGGCGTCGTGGTCGTCGAGTTCGGCAAGGACGAAGCGAAGGTCCTTTCCCGCTGCACGGAGGAGCCGCTGCAGCAACGGAATCGAGGGCTGTCGTCGGCCGCCCTCTATGGCCGCCACGGTCGACTGCGGGACGTCCGCTGCCGCCGCCAGTTGCCGTTGCGTGAGGTGGGCATCCGTGCGTGCCTGCCATACCAACGATCCGGCGACGGTCCACTCAGGCATGGCCCCATGATATGTGATCACAGATCGATGGCGAGAGCCTCGAGCTCCCCCGGCGAATCGCTCGGGCAGCGCCGAAGGTGCCGTTCAACGTGCCGGTGAGGCCAAGCTCTGGTTAGTCCCCCGAGGCGGGTCCGCCAACAGATCAACCATTCGCGCTGGCCTTAGCAACTTGCGAGCGGGCATTCGGCGCGCCTGGCCGTGTCGCCTGCCTGTAACAAGTTGATACGATCAGTGTGTGCCGCGCAGCGAAGTGATCCTCAGCTACGACGAGGCGATGGCCGTCTGCTTGCTGCTTTCGGAAGCCGCTGACGCCAGCCTCGAAGTCACCGAGCTCCGAGACACTTGGGCCGAGGAAGCTCGGCTCATGATCGAGTTGATCCTGAATCGGACAGATGACTGAAGGCGAGCCTGTGACGACGAAGACCGAAACGAAGCATGACAACTACCTGAAGCTCGTCCGCTATGCATCGGAGAACGCTCACGTCGCGTCGAGCAAGCGGGACGCCGCGATCCGAGAAGCGCACCGCGCTGGCGCGTCTCTGCGAGAGCTCGCTGACGCGAGTGGCATCTCACACATGACCGTGAAGCGAATCATCGAGCGCCTGGACTCGTAGCCCGCACGGGCCCGTTCGCGCCTCCCACACGACGCGGTCAAGAGCGGCCCGCTGGGCGACCCCTCGCACCGATCAACCATTCGCGCTGGGCTTGACGACGCGCGACCCGGCATTCGGAGCCGCTTCAACTAGGCGTCGGCAGACACGCTTGCGCGAAACACCAGGGTGCGCCGAGGATTATGAGGTGGGAGGGCGCTACGGATGGATTCGCGAGTGGCGCAACGGCTTGATCGTGAATGCCTACTGCCTGACGTTGATCCAGAACATGGCCCCGGCAACCGTGCTGGACGGTCTCGGTGCCGCCCGTCGTCGCGTGATGTCACTCGATGAGTTGCAGGATGCGAGCGGCGACATGTGGACGATTAGCGGAGGCGACCACTTGGTCGTCGGCGTTACATCGTTGGCCTCGTGGACGTTGATGTTCGAGGACGACGGCTACGTCGGCATCACAACCGATCTCATATTGCCGCTGTCACCTCGGCGTACGATCGTGTCGCACTC
>Ga0247717_1000418_pt1 | contig 13029 bp, 13 predicted proteins | sample 24E_NmetaG_FD_189047 | JGI IMG/M metagenome (GOLD analysis project Ga0247717, IMG submission 189047) | Soil microbial communities from hillslope of Landscape Evolution Observatory, University of Arizona, Oracle, AZ, United States - 2-4-E_N | ecosystem: Engineered > Artificial ecosystem >... | reverse complement strand
ACCCCTGGACCTTCCCCCCGCCCTGACCTGCCCAACGCAGGATCTCGGAGCATCCAGACCGGCTGTACCGGCTTGGAGGCTCCGAGAACTGACGCGCGGTCAGGTGAGGCGGGCGACGAGGTAGCGCTCGCGGTGGGTCAGGTCGTGGTGGAAGGTCGCGTCGTCGAAGCCGGCGGCCAGGGCCCGGGCGACCATCGCCTCGCCCATCCACGCCCCGTGCTCCATCACCAGCGCGCCGGGCCGGCGCAGCCAGCCGGGGGCGGCGTCGATCACCTTGAACGGCTCGACGGTGCCGTCGTCGCCGCCGTAGAGCGCCACGCCCGGCTCCCAATCGGCGACGTCGGGCGGCAGCTGCGCGGTCGCCGGGACGTACGGCGGGTTGGCGGCGACCACGTCGATCCGGCCGCGCAGGTCGGCGGGCAGGGCGTCGAACCAGCTGCCCTGGACGAGGCGCACCCGGGTCCCGGCCCGGCCGATCCCGGCCAGGTTGGCCCGGGCCACCTCGAGGGCGTCCGCCGACACGTCGCTCGCCCACACCTCGACGCCCGGCAGCTCCACCGCCATCGACAGGGCGATGGCGCCCGACCCCGTGCCGAGGTCGGCCACCACCCGGGCGCCGAGCCGGCGGGCCTCGGCGATGGCGGCGCCCGCCACCTCTTCGGTCTCGGGGCGGGGGATGAGGACGCGGGGATCGACCACGAGGTCGAGGGTGCGGAAGCCCCACCGGCCGAGCACGTACTGCAGCGGCTCGCCGGCCCGCCGGCGGGCGAGCATCCCGTCGAAGTACGCCATCGCCCGCTGCGTCGGCGTCTCGTCGAGGTGCAGCACGAGCTCGGCTCCGTCGTAGCCGGCGGCCTGCTCGACGAGCCGCCGGGCGTCGACCTCGCCGACCTGCTCGACGGCGTCGACGAGGACGGCCCGCCAGGTCGTGCTACTCGTCGCCACGGAGCTGCGAGGCCCGCTCGTCCTGGAGCAGGGCGTCGACCACGCCGTCGAGCTCACCGGCCAGCACCTTGTCGAGGTTGTACGCCGTGTAGCCGACGCGGTGGTCGGTCAGCCGGTTCTCCTTGAAGTTGTAGGTGCGGATCTTCTCGCTCCGACCGCCGCCGCCGATCTGGCCCTTGCGGGCCGCCGACAGCTCCGCCGCCTGTCGGTCCTGCTCGGCCTTCAGCAGCCGCGACCGCAGCACGAGCATGGCCTTGGCCCGGTTCTGGATCTGGCTCTTCTCGTCCTGCATCGCCACGACCGTGTTGGTCGGCTTGTGCGTGATGCGGACCGCCGAGTCGGTCGTGTTGACGCTCTGCCCCCCGGGGCCCGACGACCGGTACACGTCGATCTGCAGGTCGTTGGGATCGATCTGGATGTCGACCTCCTCGGCTTCGGGCAGCACCGTGACGGTGGCCGACGAGGTGTGGATGCGACCCTGGGCCTCGGTCACCGGCACCCGCTGCACGCGGTGGGGTCCGCCCTCGTGCTTCATGTGCGACCACGCGGTGTCCCCCCGCAGGGTGAAGGTCACCTGGTCGAAGCCGCCCATGTCGCTCGGCGTCGCCTCGAGCACGTCGAGCTTCCAGCCCCGGCGGTTGGCGAAGGCGGCGTACATGTCGAACAGATCCTTGGCGAAGAGGTTGGCCTCCTCGCCCCCCTCGGCACCCCGGATCTCGACGATCACGTTCTTGCCGTCGTTGGGATCCTTGGGCAGCAAGAGGACCTTCAGCTCGTCCTCGAGCCGGGCGATGGCCGCCTCGGCCTGCGTCACCTCGGCCCGCAGCACCTCCCGGTCCTCCCCCGAGGTCTCCGGCAGCATCTCCTTGGCGGTGGCGAGGTCCTCGGTGACCCGGCGCAGCTCGCGGCTGGCGCGCACCACCGGATCGAGCTCCTTGTGGCGGCGGGCGAGGGCGGCGTATGCGTCCCGATCGCTGTGCACGGAAGGGTCGCCGAGGCGCGCTTCGACATCGTCGAACTCGTCTTCCAGGGCGCGCAACCGGTCGAGCATGGCCCGCTCAGGCTACGGCGACGACGTCGGCGGGACGCTCGAGGGCAGCGGCGAGGGCGACGGTGATGGCGTGCGCGTCGCGCGCGGCGACGGCCAGGACGAGTCGAGCGTCGCGCCCGTCCTGGAGGCGGGCGTCGGCGGCGGCGGGGACGAGGTCGAGATCGACGCCCACCGAGCACACCACCACGAGCGGCTCCCCGCGATCGTCGACCCCGGTGGCGGGCGCCGGCCAGGGCGTCCGCAGGTCGGGCGCTTCGACGACGGGCGCCATCGGCGCCAGGTGATCGGCACCCACCAGCGCGGGGTCGCGCACGAGGCGCGACCGCAGCGCCCGGTCGGCCGCCCACCGGCGGAGCGGGTGGGGCTCGTCGGAGTCGACGCGGTGGCGGCGCACGAGGGCGACCACCTCGGCGAGGTCCTGGCCCCGGAGGAGGTCGTGGGCCTCGCGGTCGAACCGGCCGACGCCGATCGCGAGCCGGGCCTCGCCGTTCTCGCCGATCTCCACCCGGCACACCTCGAGGCCCTCGACCTCGCCGATCAGCCGCCCGTGCTCGACGACGGGATCGGCGCCGGCCGCCGCGATGACGTCCGCGAACGGGGCGGCGACGGCCGGGAGCGGTGCCACCGCCGGCAGCGGCGCCGGCTCGGCTCGCTGGACGTCGGCGCCGTCGACCCGCCAGATCGCCGGGGGCGACGCGAACTGCGCGGCGCGGCGGGCCAGCAGGCCGGTGTCGTGCTCGGCGAAGACGTTGACCCGATCGATCGAGCCCCCCTTCGCCGCCACCGCCAGCGCCGGGCCGAGCGAGCGGGCGGGCGCGGCGTCGGCCAGCACCCAGGTGCCGTCGGCGCCGGTGAGGGCGGCCCCGCCCGGGAACGCGAGCGACCGCCGGTCTCGGGGACCGGCGGTCGAGGTGACCAGCGCCTGCAGCTTGGCCGCCAGCAGGCGGGCCCGCTGCTCAGGATCCAACGGTCGGCTAGGCCTTCTTCTTGCGCTGCCCGTAGCGGCGCTCGAAGCGCTCGACCCGGCCGCCGGTGTCGACCAGGCGCTGCTTGCCGGTGAAGAACGGGTGGCACACGTTGCACAGCTCGACCCGCAGGTTGTCCTTGGTCGAGCGGGTCTCGAACTCGTTGCCGCACGAGCAGTGGACCTTGGCCGTCTTGTACTCGGGATGGATGTCGGACTTCATGGCGATCTCCGGATCAGAGGGGCAGTGGATTCTACGGGCTGCAGCGCTCGATGAGCGAGGCCGGGTCGGCGCTCACGCCTTGGCAGCGGAGTCGAGGAACTCGGTGTTCGACTTGAACTGCTTCATCCCGTCGAGCAGGCGCTCGAGGGCGGCGGCGTTGCTGCCCCCCTCGCTGCTGAGCGCGTTGAGCGCCCGGCGGACCCGCCAGACCTGCTGGAGCTGCTTGCGGTCGAAGAGCAGCTCCTCGTGCCGGGTGGAGGAGGCGTCGATGTCGATGGCCGGGTAGATCCGGCGCTCGGCGAGGCGCCGGTCGAGCCGCAGCTCCATGTTCCCGGTGCCCTTGAACTCCTCGAAGATGACCTCGTCCATCTTCGAGCCGGTCTCGATCAGCGCGGTGGCGAGGATGGTGAGCGAACCCCCCTCCTCGATGTTGCGGGCGGCGCCGAAGAACTTCTTCGGGGGGTACAGGGCACCGCTGTCGACGCCGCCCGACATGATCCGCCCGGTCGCCGGCGCCGACAGGTTGTAGGCCCGGGCCAGGCGGGTGATGCCGTCGAGGACGATGACCACGTCCTTGCCGTACTCCACGAGCCGCTTGGCCCGCTCGATGACCAGCTCGGCGAGGGCGGTGTGCTCCTCGCTGGGCCGGTCGAAGGTCGACGCGATCACCTCACCGTTGGTCGACCGCCGCATGTCGGTGACCTCTTCGGGCCGCTCGTCGACGAGCAGCACCATCAGCACGATCTCGGGGTTGTTCGCCTCGATCGACTTCACGATCTGCTTGACGACGGTGGTCTTGCCCGCCTTCGGCGGCGACACGATCATCCCCCGCTGGCCCTTGCCGATCGGGGCGATGAGGTCGACGATGCGCGCCGTCATGTCGGCCTGGCCGGGCGACTCGAGCTCGAGCTTCTCGTCCGGGAACAGCGGGGTGAGATCTTCGAAGCGCGGCCGGTTGCGGGCCTGCTCGGGATCCTCGCCGTTGACCTCGTCGATGCGCAGCAGCGCCGGGTTCTTCTCGTTGCGGCTCGCCGGCCGCATGGCGCCCTTCACGTGGTCGCCGCTGCGCAGGCCGAACTGGCGGATCTGCTTGACCGACACGTAGACGTCGTCGCGGCTCGGCAGGTAGCCCTTCGTCCGGAGGAAGCCGTAGCCCTCGCTGCGGAGGTCGAGCAGGCCGGCCACGTCGACCGGCTCGCCCACGAAGGGCTCGTCGGGCCGGTCCTGGCCCTGCTGGCCCCGGTCGCGCCCCCGGCGGCGGCGGCCACGCCGGTTGCCGGGCTCGCCGTCGTCCTCCCAGCGCGGCCGGTCACCGTGCTGCCCCTCGCTCTCGGTCCCGCCCCGCTGCTGGTGGCCTCGCTCCTGCGGGCGGCGGTCGGGGCGGTCGTCGGCGGCGTTGCCGTCGCGGTCCTCGCCGTCGGCCTGATCGGGGTCCTCGCCGTCGGGTTGATCGCGGTCGGCGGCCACCGCCGGTTGCTCGTCGCGCGCAGCCGCGTCCGCCTCCGGTCGCCGGCGCGCCGCCGGCCGGCTCTCCCCGTTGCCCGACGCCGCCGGCTTGGCGCGCGGTCGGTCGGGCGTCGCCTTGGCCGGCTCCTTGCCCACCTCCTCGCGGGCCGCAGCACCGCCGACACCGGCCGTGGTCAGGATGAGGTCGACGAGGTCAGCCTTCTTCGCGCGCGCCGGCGCCTTGGCCCCGAGCGCTTCGACGATCGTCTTGAGCTCGTCGCGCTCCTTGCGCTCCAGCACGGACCGTTCGAGGACGGGCTCGGCCATGGGTGTACCTCTTCCGGAGTCGAGAGCTCCGCGTCCCGCACGCGCAACGGCGCGGCTCTGGGAGCGGAGGAGAGGGATCGTCCCGCCGGGCCTCGAGAGGGCCGGGGGACGGCCCGAGTGTACCGCGCCCCTCGTGGTGGCGCACCGGTCGGGTCAGGCCACGACCATGCCGGCGCCGAACAGGGCGAGCGCGAGCACCGCCACGGCCGCCGCTCCCAGGGCGGGCTGGCGGTCGGTGCCGAGGACGATCGTGCCGGCGACGACGCCGATCGCCAGCCCGCCGAGGTGGCCGCCGATCGAGATGCCCCGGATGGCGAAGGTGAGCACGAGGTTCATCACGAGGAGCATCCCGATGCCGGTCTGCATGATGTTGATGCCCCGGCTGCGCAGCGCGACGGCAGCGGCGCCCATGAGGCCGAACACCGCCCCCGAGGCGCCGGCGGTCAGGGCGTTGGGCGACAGCAGGAGGGCGCCCACCGATCCGCCGAGCAGCGACGCCGCATACACGAGCCCGAAGCGCACCCGGCCGAGCACCGGCTCGAGCAGCTGGCCGAGCTGGTAGAGGATGAGCATGTTGAACCCGACGTGGATCAGCCCGTAGTGGAGGAAGCCGGCGGTGATCAGCCGGTACCACTCGCCGGCAGCCACGCTCGGTCCGAACAGCGCGTACTCCGACGCCAGCCGGTTGCCGCCGGCGACGTTGCCGCCGCTCAGGGAGAAGACGAAGATCACGGCGTTCACGGCGACCAGCGAGGTGGTCACGACGATCTGCTGCCGGCCGGACCGCTGCACGTCGCGGAAGGTGCGGACCGGCGGCGCGCCCTTCACGCACTCCGGGCACTGGAACCCGACGGGCGCGGTGATCATGCAGCGGTGGCAGATCGGACGGTCACAGCGGGTGCAGCGCACGCCCGCGGTCTCGTAGGGATGCCGGTAGCACCCCCACTCCTCCTCGGTCTCCTGCGGATCGTCCGGTGCGGCGTCGGTCACCGGCCCAGCAGCCGGCCCATCAGCGAGTGCCCGGCCACCGGCACCGCACCGGCGGTGGCGGGCTCGCTGTAGACGCCGCCGGGCCCGTCGACCGCGCTGTCGACGAGCAGCCACGGAACCGGGTCCATCGTGTGCGTCTTCAGCGCCACCGGCGTCGGGTGGTCGGGCAGCAGCAGGAGCCGCCACGGGCCGAGGTCGTCGAGGGCGTCGACCAGCGGCGCGAGCACGCGGCTGTCCCAGTTCTCGAGGGCGCGCACCTTCTCCTCGAGGTTGCCGGCGTGGCCGGCCTCGTCGCTCGCCTCGATGTGGATCAGGAAGAGGTCGAGACCGTCCCGCAGGCCGGCGAGGGCGGCGTCGCGCTTGTTCTCGTAGCTGGTGTCGTACCACCCGGTGGCGCCCTCGACCTCGACGACCCGCATGTCGGTGAGCCGGCCGAGGCCGCGGATGAGGTCGACGGCGGTGCACAGGCCGGCGTCGACGCCGTGGGCGTCGCGGAAGGACGGCAGCGCCGGGCGGGCGCCCTGACCCCACAGCCAGATCTGGTTGGCGGCGACATCGCAGCCGCCGACGATCTCCCGCGACGCATCCATGAGCGCCTCCAGCTTCGGCGCCGCCGCGCCCGCGGGGAGGACCACCGGCTTGTCGGACAGGTCGTGGGGCGGTGTGCAGGTGGCGTCGGCCCACGAGCGGGGCGCCACCACGATGTGTCGGTACTGGAAGCCGGCGTGGAAGCGGACCTCGCTGCCGGCGCGACCGGCGCCGAGCTGCTCGTCGAGGGCGGCGATGACCTTGGCGGCGTCCTCGGTCGCCGGGTGGCCGCCGGCGAAGTCGACCATGGTGCCGTCGTCGCCGACGGTGACGAGGTTGCAGCGGAAGGCGACCTCGTCGGGTCCGAGCTCGATCCCGAGGGCGGCGGCCTCGATCGGGGCCCGGCCCGTGTGGTAGCGGGCGGGGTCGAAGCCGAGGATGCTCATGTTCCCGACGTCGCTGCCGGGCGGGAACCCTTCCGGGATCACCGCGGCGCGGCCGACCTCACCGCGAGCCGCCAACCGGGCGAGCGTCGGCATGGCGGCCGCCTCGAGCGGCGTGCGATCACCGAGCTCGGCGACCGGCTCGTCGGCGCAGCCGTCGGGTACGCACACCACGTACTTCACAGCACTCCCGTGCCGGGGGGCCGGCTTCGCCGCGACTTCATGACGGGATCACGCTATCGATGTAGCCCTGGACCGCCTGCAGGTCGTTGGGGAGCGTGACGCACCGCTCCTCGCGGTCGAACAGGTCGGCGAGATGCTCCGGCAGCTCGGGCCGGTCGCCGATGGCCTGCTCGACGGCGTCGGGGAACTTCGCCGGATGGGCGGTCGCGACGCACACGATGGGCACCGATGGGTCTCGATGGCGCAGCGCGGCGGCCCCGAGCCCCACGGCGGTGTGCGGGTCGACGACGACGTCGGACCGCCGGTAGGTCGCCGCGATGATGCGCTGCACGGCCGCGTCGTCGATGCGGGCCCCGGTGAACACCTCGCGCATCGGTCCGAGGACGTCGCCGAGGTCGATGCGGCCCTCCTCGCGGAACCGCTCCATCCGGGAGGCGACCTCCTCGCCGTCGCGCCCGACGAGCTCGAAGAGCAGCCGCTCGAAGTTGCTCGACACCTGGATGTCCATCGCCGGGCTGGTCGTGGCCACGACGTCGTGCATCTCCATCACGCCGGTGTCGAGGAACCGCGTGAGGATGTCGTTCTCGTTGCTGCCGATCACCAGCGACGCGATGGGCACGCCCATCTGGCGGGCGACCCATGCCGCGAAGACGTTGCCGAAGTTGCCGGTCGGCACCGCGAACGCCACCGGCGTGTCGGGCGCCCCGAGCACGGCGGCGGTGCGCACGTAGTACACGACCTGGGCCAGGATCCGGCCCCAGTTGATCGAGTTGACCGCCGAGAGGCGGTGCCGGTCACGGAACCCGAGGTCGGCGAACATCGCCTTCACGAGATCCTGGCAGTCGTCGAAGGTGCCCTCGATGGCGATGTTGTGGATGTTCGGCGACAGCACCGACGTCATCTGCCGTCGCTGCACCTCGGAGACGCGTCCGTCGGGGTGGAGCATGAACACGTCGAGCGTCTCGCGATCGCGGCACGCCTCGATCGCCGCCGAGCCGGTGTCACCCGACGTGGCGCCCACGATCGTGAGGTGCTCGCCTCGCTTGCGCAGCTCGTGCTCGAACAGCTGGCCGACGAGCTGGAGGGCGACGTCCTTGAACGACAAGGTCGGCCCGTGGAAGAGCTCGAGGAGCCAGACGCCGCCGCCGATCGGCCGCACCGGGCACACGTCGGGATGGGAGAAGGTCGAGTAGGCGTCGAACACCATCGACTCGAACTCGCCGCGGTCGATCGCACCCTCCACGTAGGGCCACATGACCTCGACGGCCACCGCGTCGTAGGGCCGCTTGGCGAAGCGTCGCACCTGGTCGGGATCGAGCTGCGGCCACGTCTCGGGCACGTAGAGGCCACCGTCCCGGGCCAAGCCCGTGAGGAGCACGTCGTCGAAGGAGAGGACCGGCGCCGACCCCCTCGTCGACACGTATCGCATCCCTACTCGCCGACGACGCGCAGCACGCTGGTGACGGCCCGCACGACGTCGAGCTGGCGCAGGTCGTGCAACGTGGCCTGCACCGACGCCTCGGCGGCGTCGTGGGTGATGAACACGATGCGGGCGTCGTCGCCGAGGCCCTCCTGCTCCATCGACCGGATGGACACGTCGTGGTCGGCGAACACGCCGGAGACGGCGTGGAGCACGCCGGGACGGTCGGCCACCTCGATGTTCAGGTAGTACTCCGAGCGCACCTCGTCGATGGGCCGGATGGTCGCCCGCGGCAGCGCACCGACCGACGCGTGCGCACCGCGACGCAGGTTGACGGCGGCGTCGATGAGGTCGCCGAGCACCGCACTCCCCGTCGGTGCTCCGCCGGCACCACGCCCGTAGAACATCAGCTGGCCCACGGACGTGCCCTCGACGAACACGGCGTTGAAGCTCTCCCGCACCGCCGCCAGCGGGTGGGCCTTGGGGAGCATGGCGGGGTGGACGCGGACCGCGATCCGGCCGTCGTCGCCCTGGTCGGCGATGGCGAGGAGCTTCACCTCGTAGCCGAGACGGTGGGCGAAGGCGATGTCGTCGACGGTGACCCCGGAGATGCCCTCGTGGTACACGTCGCCGGCGACCACGGCGCTGCCGAAGGCGATGCTGGCGAGGATCGCCGCCTTGGCCCCGGCGTCGTAGCCCTCGACGTCGGCGGTCGGATCGCGCTCGGCGTACCCGAGGCTCTGGGCCTCGGCGAGCGCGTCGGCGTAGGCCGCGCCCTCCTCGCTCATGCGGGTGAGGATGTAGTTGGTCGTGCCGTTCACGATCCCCATGATCCGCAGGATCCGCTCCCCCACCAGCGACTCCCGCAGCGGGCGGATGATGGGGATGCCCCCACCCACCGCCGCCTCGAACAGCAGGTCGCGGCCGGCGGCGTCGGCGGCCGCGAACAGCTCGGCCCCGACGTTGGCCAGCAGCTCCTTGTTGGCGGTGACGACGGGCTTGCCGTTCTTCAGCGCGTCGAGCACGAGGGTGCGGGCCGGCTCGATGCCGCCGATCATCTCGACGACGACGTCGACGGCGGGGTCGTGCACGACGGCGGCGGCGTCGTTGGTGAGCACGCCGTCGGCCAGCTCGACCGGCCGCTCCTTGGCCACGTTGCGCACCGCCACCCTCGCCACCTCGAGCCGCAGCCCGGTGCGGGCCTCGATGGTGTCGGCCTCGGCCGTGAGCTGGCCGACGAGGGCGGCGCCGACGTTGCCGCAGCCGAGGACACCGACGCGCACGGGGCTGGCACTGCTCACGGGGCGCCACGGTACCGGCCGCGCCGATCCCTTCTTGCGTAGATCCGTGCCGGGGGCCGGCACGGATCGACGCAAGTAGCGGTGCGGTCGTCAGTCGGGGCGACGGCGGGTCTCCTCGATGGCTTGCTGGACCCGGCGGCGCTTGGCCTCGGCCTCCGCCCGTCGGTCCGGCGTGAGGCGGAAGGTCTCGTTGTGCCGGGCGCCACCCCAGGCGAGGACGAGGAGGATGGCGGCGACACCGGCGCCGACCAGCACGGCGGCGACGGCGCTGGCGGTGAGCGACCAGAGGAGCCAGCCGAGCAGGGCGCCGCACAGGACCCCGACACCGCCGACGAAGACCCACCGCCTCATGTGTCGAGGCGCAGGAGGTCGTCGAGGGTCTCCCGGCGCACGACCACCCGGGCCTCACCGTCACGGACGAAGAGGACCGGCGGGCGAGGCACCTTGTTGTAGTTCGACGCCATCGAGTGGCCGTACGCGCCGGTCACCGGCGTCGCCACCAGCTCTCCGACCGCGAGCGCCGCCGGCAGGTGGGCGTCGCGCACGAGCACATCACCCGACTCGCAGTGCTTGCCGACGATCGTCGCGAGCACCGGTCGGTCCCGATCCGCGTACGCCGGCATGAAGGCCTCGTACCCGCTGTCGTAGAGGACGGGCCGGGGGTTGTCGCTCATCCCGCCGTCGACCGAGACGTACGTGCGGATGCCGGGCAGGTCCTTCACGGTGCCCACCGTGTAGACGGTGATGGCGGCCGCCGCCGCGATCGATCGTCCGGGCTCGACGTGGAGCTCGGCCTCCACGCCCTCCGACCGGAGCGCCTGGCTGAGCACGCCCGCCCACTCCGCGAAGCTCGGCGTCTCCTCACCCTCGATGTAGGCCACCCCGAGCCCTCCGCCGAGCGAGAGCTCGGGTAGGCCCGCGGTCCGCACGAACGGGGCAAGTCGCTCGATGGCCCGCTCGAAGCCCGACAGCAGGAAGATGTTGCTCCCGATGTGCGCGTGGATCCCGACGAGCTCGACGTGCGGGGACGCCGCCGCTCGCCTGAGCGCCGACTCGGCGGCACCGCTGGCGAGCCCGAACCCGAACTTCGTGTCGTCCTGGCCCGTCATCACGTATTCGTGGGTGTGGGCCTCGACGCCCGGTGTCACCCGCAGCAGCACGCGCGGCCGCGGCGAGCCGGCCGCCACGAGGGTCTCGATGCGGTCGAGCTCGTGCTCGGAGTCGACGACGAGGCGGCCGACGCCCGCATCGAGGGCGGTCCGGAGCTCGGCAACCGACTTGTTGTTCCCGTGGAGGACGAGCCGGTGGGCCGGCACCCCCGCAGCCAAGGCGACGTGGAGCTCGCCTCCGGTCGACACGTCGATGCCCAGTCCCTCCTCGTGCACGAGCGCGGCCATGGCCCGGCACAGGAACGCCTTGCTGGCGTAGGTGACGTTCCCCGCGAACGCGGCCACCGCCTCCCGGCATCGCTCGCGCAGGTGGACCTCGTCGTAGACGAACAGCGGGGTGCCATGCTCGCGTGCGAGGTCCACGATGTCGCAGCCACCAACGCTCACCCGGCCGTCGTCGGCGACCCGGGCGGTGAGCGGGAGCAGGTGCCGGGGAAGCGGCCCTGCCATTACGCCAGCAGCTTGTTGACCCGATCGATGAGATCGAGCGGCTCGAACGGCTTGGTCACGTAGTCGTCGGCGCCGGCATCGAGACCGGCCCGGATGTCGCCGACCTGGGCCTTGGCCGACAGCAGGACCACGGGGATGCCGCTGGTCGCCTCGTCGGCCTTGAGGGCGACGCACAGCTCGAGGCCGTTGAGCCGGGGCATCATCACGTCGCTCACGACGATGTCCGGGCATTGCGCCCGCGCCTTCTCGACGCCCTCGATCCCGTCGACCGCGGCGATGACCTCGAAGCCCTCCATCTCGAAGTTCACCTCGAGGAGGCGGACGATCACCGGATCGTCGTCCACCACCAAGACCCTCGGCACCACCGCATGCTACGGGAGCGGGCCCCGGACGCAGGGCCGGATACGCTGGCCCACCCTGCCCTCGTAGCTCAGGGGATAGAGCAGCGGCCTCCGGAGCCGTGTGCGGAGGTTCGAATCCTCCCGAGGGCGCTCATCGGTTCGGGGCGGGATCGACGGGTCGATGGCCCGGCGTCCCGCCCGGCTCGTGCGGCGGGCGCCCGCGGGACCTCAGCCACGGGCTGAGGTCCGCGCGAGCCGGACCGCGGGTGTCGCTCCTACTCGTCGACGCCGCCGTCATCCATGCCGTCGTCGCCGAAGCCGTCGTCGCCCGAGTCGCCGGGGAGGCCGCCGTCCTCGGGTGCGAACTCGACGCCGCCCCCGCCCCCGGTGGTCCCGCCGCCGGTCTCGTCGTCCGAGCACGCCGCCGCGCCGAGGAGCAGGGCGAGGGCGGCGACGGAGCCGAGGGCTGTCCTGGTGATCGCACGCATGTCAGTGTCCTCCTGGGGATCGAGCCGATCGCGCCGGCTGGCGCCGGCCTGCTCGATCTTCCCATTACGGACAGGTTACGAATCCTCCTGACCCGAGATCGCCCGCCAGACCCGCTCCGGTGTGACCGGCAGGTCGATGTGGCGGACGCCGAGATGGGCGAGGGCGTCGACCACGGCGTTCTGGACCGCCGGCGGTGCGCCGATCGTCCCCGACTCCCCGATCCCCTTGGCCCCCAAGGCGTTGTTGGGCGATGGCGTCTCCTGGAGCGTCGACTCGAACGACGGCAGGTCGGCCGCCGACGGCAGCGCGTAGTCGGCGAACGTGGCGGTGAGAGGGTTGCCGTCGACGTCGTACAGGAACTCCTCGAACAGCCCCTGACCGATGCCCTGGCCGATGCCCCCGTGGACCTGCCCCAGCGCCAGCAGCGGGTTCACGATGGTGCCGGCGTCGTCCACCGACAGCATCCGCTGCAGCGCGACGAACCCGGTCTCCACGTCGACCTCGACCACGGCGACGTAGGCGCCGAACGGGAACGTCGAGTCGCCGCCCTCGAAGTCGGCCTCGCACCGCAGGGGCGCCCGCTCCCCGACCGTGGCCGCCACCTCGCGCCACCCCACCGACGCCGCCGCCGGAGCGCCCACCACGTGGAACCGGCCGGTGGTGACGTCGAGCACCACGTCGTCGGCGCCCGCCTCGAGCAGGTCGGCGGCCCGGGCCCGGGCCTCGGCGACGAGCGCGTCGGACGCGTCGGCCAGCGCC
>Ga0247717_1000417_pt1 | contig 13070 bp, 11 predicted proteins | sample 24E_NmetaG_FD_189047 | JGI IMG/M metagenome (GOLD analysis project Ga0247717, IMG submission 189047) | Soil microbial communities from hillslope of Landscape Evolution Observatory, University of Arizona, Oracle, AZ, United States - 2-4-E_N | ecosystem: Engineered > Artificial ecosystem >... | reverse complement strand
CACTTCCGCCACGCCGACGACGCCCCCGAATCCGCCTTCGAACGTGGCGACCTCGGAGATTCCGGCCTCGCGCATCACGACGATCGTCGTCCAGTCCGTGAACGAAAGGCCGCGGTCGAAGCCGGCGGACATCGCGTGGGTTGCGGAGGCGAACCGTCCCGCGTGGACGCGCTGGACGTCGCGCACGATCGGAGGTTGGCGCGAGCTGCCGAAGGCAAGCTCCATCACGCGGTCCATCGCGTCCTTTCGCCGGATCTTGCGCTGGACGAAATTGAGCGTCTCGGCGAGGACGAAGTCCGACGTCGTAACGTAGCTCCACTCGCGAGCGGCGATCCTGCGAAGGAGCTCGCCGGCCCGCTCGTGGAACCGGTCGCGCGGCGAGGCGAGGGCTACAAATGGGCCCGTGTCGACAAAGAGCGACCGCATGCGCGCTCTACTCTCCGTAGAGCGTCTCGTCGACACGGCTTGCGTCCGTCTCGGGGCCCTCGTCGGGCAGGCTTGCAAGCCAACGCTCGACTTGCTCGGGCGAGGGCGGGGCCCACGCCGCGCGTTTCTGCAAGACCGCCGTCGGGTCCTTCTCCGCTTGGCGAAGGAGGCGGGCGAGCAGTTCGCTCTGGCTGATCCGCTCCCCGGTCTCGGAAAGGACGAGGCCTTGCAGCCGATCGAGCTGCTTTTTGACGTCCTCTTCCACCCGAACTGTTGTTGGCATATACAAGGTGTATATTTGGTATCATATTTGTATTCTTTGGATTCGCAAGCCTTATCCCCCGCTGCTTTTCTGCCGCCGCGATGCGCGTCGCCAAAATCGGGGGATCGTACCTCGACTCGCCGCAACGGTACGCGCACGCCGCGCGCCTTCTGACCGAAGGGCCGCCAAGGCCGCAGGCCGTGGTCGTGTCGGCCATGGCGGGCGTGACCGACGGCATCCTCGCAACTGCTTTCGTGGACGGCCTTTCCGCGCGCGACATGGACGAGCTCCTGGCCTGGGGGGAGGTGGAAAGCGCCCGCGCGATGCATGCCGCGCTGCAAGGCGCCGGGATCGATTCGCACCTTCTCCTGCCCGACGATCCGGCCTGGCCGATCCTCACGGACTCCAAACATGGGGACGCCTCGCCTCGCGGCGAAACGTTCGACCGCCTGCGCGCGGCCTTGGAGCCCCTCCTTGCGAAAGCGGTCACGCCCGTCCTGCCCGGCTTCGTGGGCAAGGACGGCAAGGGCCGCCTCACGACGATGGGCCGGGGCGGAAGCGACCTCACGGCCGTGCTCGTCGCGCGCGCGCTCGCCGCGCAGGAGCTGGTCGTCGTCAAGGGCTCGCGCGGCAGGCCGTTACCGTGGAACGCGCCGGTCAATGGGGACTTCCTGCAGGCAAAGGCCGTCGCGGAGCTGCCCGCCGGGCTTTCCGTTCGGTTTGTGTATCCGGAGCGCGCCGATGGGTGAGAAGAAGAGCGCCGTCACCGCGATGTTCGACCGCATCGCCCCGCGCTACGACCTTGCCAACGCCGTCCTCACCGCCGGCGCCGACGCGAAATGGCGACGGCTCTCGGTGTCTCTGCTTGCGCCCCGCGTGGGCGATCGCGTGCTCGACGTCGGCTGCGGAACCGGCCGCCTCGCGGAAGCGGTGCTGTGGCAGCAACCGACGGCGCGCGTGGTCGCCGTGGACCCCGCGCGCGCCATGGCCCGACGATGCCGGCGCGACGTGCGCGGCGCCGACGTGGCCATGGCCGACGGCGAGCGCCTCCCGTTCCGCGACGCAAGCTTCGACGGTGCGGTCAACGGCTTTGTCCTGCGCAACCTGGAGGACCTGCCCGGTTTCTTCGCGGAGATGCGGCGCGTGCTGCGCCCCGGCGGGCGCCTTGTGAGCTTGGAGATCGCAAAGCCGCGCGGCGCCCTGTACGGCCCCATCCATGGGCTCTACTTCGGACGCCTCGTTCCACTGCTTGGCGGTCTTGTCGGCGGGGATGCGGCCGCATATCGTTATCTCGCGGGGTCTCTGGCGGACTTCCCTTCCCCGGAGGCTCTCTGCGGTCGCATGGAGCAGGCGGGGTTCGAGGCGGAGAGCGTGCCGCTGCAGCGGGGGGCGGTCGTGGCGTACGTGGCGCGGGCGGTCTGAGGGTGAGGCCCCTCGAACGCCTCACACCATTTCCCGCACGTCGGGCGCGTCGCGGTTCTTGTGGATGTGGTAGCCGATCACGGCCAGCGCCAACCCGAGAAGCACGGGCGGGACGCCAAGCGTCCACCCGGCAAACCCGCGCGTTCCGGTGAACATCACAAGCGCGCCCAGGGCCAGGAGGAACAGGCCGCCGACCATGAGGACGGCCGACACGAAACGGGCGTGTTCGGGCAGGGCGTCGGCGCGTGGCAGCGCCGTCATTCCGCCGCCCGCCGGGACCTTCCACTCCTCCCATCCCTCGCGCTCGCGTTCCCCCCGGTAGGCGAGAAGGGCCTCCTCCGTGTCGAACGAGAGGGGCATGGCCTTGTAGCCGCATCGGCCGCAGACGACGGTGCCCATGACGTCCTCGGTCCCTGGAATGAAGGCGTCGCCGGCCCCCACGGAAGGCATGTTCACGTCGGCCGAACCGCAGCGCAGGCAGGCGCGAAGCGTGGAAGTCACGCGCCTCCGAAGCTCCGACGGGTCATAAGCATGAGGGTGACCGGCAATACATTGATGCAACCACTGCTCTTCTCGGGGGCGCCCGATCGGGCAAAAGGGAGGCCAATCCGTGCACGCCCGCAGCATCCGAGCTTCGACCCTTGCCTGCCTTGTGTTGACTGCCGCGACCCTCGGAGCCGGGACGCACGTCGCCGGCCAACCCGAATGCGTCTCCGAAACGGTCGGACCGCTTTTCGGATACGCTTGCGCGGACGCCAATCCCGATGGGCCGGCCGCATCGGCGGGAATCTGCAGCGCCGCCATCGGGGCGGGGAGGGAAACGAGCTTGCCGTGTGTGGAATACGGTGCGATGCCTTGCGGTCACGCGACCCCCGAGGCGGCCTCGCAGCGCTGCGACGTTCACCCGCCAAAGGGCGGAGGCCTGACGGACGCTTGGCTTGACACGTGGGGTGACGTCATGTTCGGTCCTCTCGACATGCAAGCCCACCCGCTGCTCTTGAATGGGTACGGCCTTTCTGCCGACGGGGACGGCGTGCTGACGTGGAACGGATTGGCCGTCGCGACCTGCGTGCCGTTGCAGCTTCCGGGAGACGGAGGAACCGTCTTGGACGGGTGCGCAAGCGCGCTTGCCGCCGGTCTGCTGCCGGGAACCTACGTGGCGCAACTTTCGTTCACGAACCCGCAAAACGCGTTTGTGGGAGACGGTAGCGGTCTCTCGGGATTGGACGCTTCCGCGATCGCGTCGGGAACGCTCCCGGGCCCGCGATTGGCGGGCACGTACGGCGAAACCCTAGCGTTCCCCAACGCGGGCAATTCCTTCGCGGGCGCGTTCGACGGCTCGTTCGCGGGTACGTTCACGGGGGCTGCGGACGGATCGTTTGCGGGCACGTTTGCCGGCGCCGCGGACGGGTCCTTCACCGGGACGTTCACGGGCGCGGCGGACGGGTCGTTTGTCGGGACCTTCTCGGGGGACGGGTCCGGCCTTGCGGACGTTACCGCATCGAGCGTCGCACCCGGCTCCGTCACGGCAGCCGGCATCGGGGAACCTTGCCCGGCCGGATACGTTCTCAAGCGCATCGACGGCGCGTGGCAGTGCGATCGTCCGCAGGACGTCGTCGCTCGCCAGACGAAGGAGAGTTCGCCTCTCACGTCGGCGTGCGCGATCCTCGAGAAGGCCGTGCTCCAAGTTCCCATCCCCACGGCCGGGACCGTCGTCGTGCGCGGTATCGCCGCTGTCGCCCTTCAACACACCTCCGGCCAACGGGACGAACTCCGGCTTTCCCCGATCAAGCTCCCCGGGACGGCGCCCGGTTGTCTGCAAGCGCTTGCGGACAACAGCCCGTCGGCCGTCTCACGGCACACGGTCCCCGCCGGGCTTCCTTCCGCCAACGATTACGAGGCGACGTTGCCGCTGCATGCGACGTTCGAGGTGGAACCATCGGGAGCGGGAAGCGTCCTTTCCATCGGCCTTGCCGCGTGGATGCGCGAGGGAGGCGACGGCCTTGGCTTGGACAAGGTGCTTTCCTACTCCTTCGACGCCACGTTCGCCCCCGAGTAACCTTTATTCGCTGCTTGCGCGTGCCCATGGCAATGGGCTACGCGGACCTGCGCGAATTCCTCGCCGACCTCGACAAGCGAGGCGAGCTCGTCCGCGTCCGGGCGCCCGTGGATCCCGTCCTCGAAATGGGCGAGATCGCCGACCGGCTGGCCAAGCGGCGAGGCGGCGGACCGGCGGTCCTCTTCGAAAACCCGATCGGCTCTACGATCCCCGTCGCGATGAACCTCTACGGGACGCCCGCGCGCGTTCGGCTGGCCGTGGGTGATCGCGATCCCCGCGCCATCGGCGCGTCGCTTGCCGCCTTCGCGCAGCCCGAGGTGCCGCACTCGTTGCGGGAGGGCTTCGAGGCGTTCATGAAGATGAAGGACCTCGTCGTCTTTCCCCCGAAGGGCGTGCGCTGGGGCGATTGTCAAGCCGTTGTGAAGCAAGGCGCCGACGTTCGGCTGTCGGAGCTTCCGATCCTCAAGACCTGGCCGCTCGACGGCGGGCGCTACGTCACGCTTCCGCTTGTCATCACAAGGGATCCGGAAACGGGCAAGCGCAACGTGGGAACGTACCGCATGCAGGTGCTCGACGAGCGCCGCACGGCCATGCACTGGCAGACCCACAAGGGCGGCGCCATCCACTACCAGAAGGCCGAGGCGCGCGGCGAGCGTTTGGCCGTGGCCGTGGCCATCGGCGCAGACCCAGCCACGATGCTCGCGGGCATCCTGCCGGCGCCCGACGGGATCGACGAGTTCCTCTTCGCGGGCTACCTGCGCGGAGCCCGCGTGCCGCTTGTCAAGTGCAAGACGGTCGACCTCGAGGTTCCCGCCAACGCGGAGATCGTCCTCGAAGGATACGTGGAGCCGGGCGAGCGCGTCCGCGAAGGACCGTTTGGCGACCACACGGGCTACTACAGCATGCCCGACGACTTTCCGGTCTTCCACGTCACGGCGCTCACGCACCGGCGCGACCCGATCTACCCGGCCACCATCGTCGGCAAGCCGCCGATGGAGGACGGCCACATCGGCAAGGCCATCGAGCGCATGTTCCTGCCCCTCATCCGCTTGCAGCTCCCCGAGATCGTGGACATGAACCTGCCCGTGGAGAGCGTGTTCCACAACCTCATGATCGTCTCCATCAAGAAGCGCTATCCGGGCCATGCCCGCAAGGTCATGGCCGGCCTGTGGGGCATGGGGCAGCTCATGTTCACGAAGATCATCGTCGTCGTCGACGACGACGTGAACGTGCACGACCTTCGCGAGATCCTATGGGCGTTCCCCGGCCGCTACGACCCGGGCCGCGACACGTTGCTTCTCGACCGGATGCCAACGGACACGCTCGACCACGCCGCGCCCATCCGCGACCTCGGCGGCAAGCTTGGCATCGACGCGACGAAGAAGTGGCCCGAGGAGGGTTACACCCGCGAGTGGCCGCCCGTGATCGAGATGGACGAGGAGACGAAGGGCAGGGTGGACGCGCGGTGGAAGGAGTACGGGCTCCCCGACCCGGCGGGCGCGCGTTGAAAAAAGCGAGGAAACGATTCAAGAAGGTCCCTCCGGATCGGCGGACCCGGAGGCTGATTCCATCTCGAACCCGCGCACGGCCCGCGCCCTGCTTGCGACCGCCGCTTTGCTCCTTCCCGCACTCCTGGTCGTCCCGCCCGCCGTGGCGCAGGACCCAGGCCGCGTTGTCGTGGCCTTCGACGACCTCCCCGCGGGGACGGTCGTGGGGGGGCTCCTCCTGAACGGGCGCGTCGTCCAGGCCGATCCCGTGCTGCGCTTTGCCGTGGTGGATGTCCCGTCGGCCTCGCAGGCGCTTGCCTTGGCCCGCGGGATCCCCGCGGTGCGCTACGCCGAGGTCGAAGGCACGTACGAAGCGTACTTCACCCCGAACGACCCCCGATTCGCGCAGCAGTACGGGCCCGCGCGCATCGGCCTGCCCGAGGCGTGGGACCTCGGCCTTGCCACGACGAAGTCCGTCTGCATCGTGGACACGGGCACGCGCTGGACCCACGAGGACCTCGCGGGCTCGTACGTCGCCGGGCGCGACGAGGTCAACAACGACGACCTCCCCGACGACGACCACGGTCACGGCACGCATGTCGCCGGCACCGCGCTCGCCCGCATCCACAACGGCGTCGGCGTGGCCGGAGCCGCAAACGCGCCCCTCTACGTCTCGAAGGTGTTGTCCTCCCAGGGCTGGGGCACGTGGGGATGGGTTGCCTCGGGCATCCGCTGGTGCGCCGACGCGGGCGCGGATGTCGTCAGCATGAGCCTGGGCGGCGGCTTCTCGCAGATCGTCGAGGACGCGGTCGCCTACGCGGCCGGCAAGGGCGTTCTCCTCATCGCCGCGGCTGGCAACTCGGGCTACTACGGCCAGTGCATCGAGTGCGTGGGCTGGCCTGCCGCCTCGCCGCACGTCGTCGCCGTCGGCTGCACGGACCAGACGGACCAAGCCTGCTTCTTCACCTCGCTCGGCGGCCCGGTGGAGATCGCGGCGCCCGGCTACCAGATCGTTTCCACGGCCGCTCCGGACCTCCCCACGAGCGGGTGCGGTGGCGGCGGCCAGAAGTACTCCACGTGCAGCGGAACGAGCATGGCCACGCCGCACGCCTCGGGCCTTGCGGCCCTCGTTTGGGGCCACGCGCCCTCGCTCTCCGCCTGCCAGATCCGGCACGTGCTCCGACTCACGGCCACCGACCTTGGCCCGGCCGGATGGGACGAGACGTTCGGCTACGGCCTCGTTCAGGCCCGCGCGGCGATCGACCTTGCCGTCGCGGTCGAGCAGGGAACCGAAAGCCTGCCGTCCCGGTGCGACTTCACCCCCCCGACCTGCGTGCTTGCCGCGCCGGCCAACGAGGCGCGCGTTTCCGGACTTGTCACCGTCCGGGCCACGACGGCAGCCGGCGTCGCGCCCGTCGTCGCCGCCGACTACGTGCTGAACCGCGCAGGCGTCGCGTCACCGCTTGCCGAGGTCGCCGGCGGGGCCTTCGAAGGCGCGCTTGAAACCGCTACCGTGGCCGAGCGCTGGCACCGCCTGTCCGTGCGCTGCATCGACGCCGACGGCTTTGCGTCGGGCCGCGCCGCGTGGGTGCTCGTCGACAACCTGCCGGACCCCGTCGTCCGCATCGTGTTCGACGGCGTCGGCGGCCGGGGCGATCGCCTCCGCGTGGACGGCGAGATTGCGCCCCTGTTCCCCACGAAGGCGGCCCTTTGGCCCATGCAACCGGTGATCGTGCAGGCCGAGTCCCGCGTCGGGGATCCCAACCCGAAGCTCGAGCTTGGCATCTTCTGCTTCGGATGGACGTCGTACTGGGGCTGGTACGGTGGCTTCAAGCGGCTGCGCGAGAACCCGCAGGGCGGACACGACTACTACTACAACTGGAACACGGCCACCGAGCTTGGCAACGAGTGCGCGCTCGTGCCGTGGATCGAGGACGCCGGCGGCTACGCCTACGACGTCGACTTCGTGGTGGTGGGCGGTTTCCACTTCGCCATGGGCGCCCCCTCGGGCGGCGGGCCCGCGCTTCCGCCGGTCGAGTTGCTTCGGGACGCGGCGGTCGCCGCCGCGCTTCGGGGCTAGGATCCGGCACCCTCGGGCGCGCGCCCCGTGCGCGCGTCCGCGGGGCGTGCGAGCAAGCTGGAACAAAGCTTGCCCCCTGCGCCGCCTCCTTCTTGCCGGCGGCCGCGTGGAGGGTCGCCGGTGAGACCATGCGGGGACGCAGGAACCCGGAAGCAGGCCGGTGGAGGATCGTGGGCTTCGTCGCGATGGCGGTCCTGGCCGCCCAGGCAGTCGCGGTGCCGGCAGCCTCGGCAACCCTCCTGTCGCCCGAGGTCGACGCCGACGAGTGCAAGAACATCAAGGGACGCAAGAAGTGCTACGGCGGCTCCAGCGAATCGTACTGCGCCGTCGACTACTACGATCCCTACAACGGCGGCGGCGTCGACACGGCCGAGTGCCTGTTCAAGTGCGCCGCCAACAGCGTGATCGTCGTCCTGCTGTGGGCCTACGACAGCGACGCGGGAAGCTCCGCGTCGGCCGAATGCAGCAAGCTTGCCAAGTGCGCGCAGGACGCTCGCACGTGCACCGCTGCGGCGCGCACCGTCGCGGGCAAGATCGGGGAATGCTTCGGCTACGCGGACGAGACGTGGGAATCCGGCTTCTTCCTGTACTGCGAGGACGTCGGCGCGCAGACGGGCGAGTTCTGCAAGAACTTGAGCCAGTACGTCGCCGCGCTCAAAAAGGTCTGCTGGGCCATCCCCGGAGGCTCCGAGGAAGTGGGCGCGGCGACCTCGCGCGGCGGCGTCGGCCTTTGAGCGTCCCGTCCGGCGGCGCGGCCGGCGGGCTCAACCGTTCACGATCGCGCCGCCGTTTGGATGCAGCACCTGACCGGTGATGTACGAGGCGTCGTCGCTTGCCAAAAAGACGTAGCATGGCGCCACCTCGTCCGGCTCCCCGGGACGGCTCATGGGGTAGTTGGAGCCGAAGGTCGCCACGTCCTCGGCAGGGAAGGTGGCGGGGATCAGCGGCGTCCAGATGGGGCCCGGCGCCACGGCGTTCACGCGGATGCCGCGCTCGACGAGGAGGCCCGACAGGGATCGCGTGAAGGTGACGATGGCGCCCTTGGTCGCCGAGTACGCAAGGAGCTTCGGGTTGCCCTTGTAGGCCACGACGGAGGTGGTGTTGATGACCGACGAACCCTCGCGCAAGTGCGCAAGCGCGTGCTTCGTGAGGAAGAAATAGGAGTACATGTTCGTGCGGAACGTCCGGTCGATCTCGGCGGCCGTGATCTCTTCGAGCGTCTCGTGGCGGTGTTGCTCGGCCGCGTTGTTCACGACGACGTCCAGGCGACCCAACTCGTGCACCGTCCGCTCGACGTGCGCTTGGCAGACGTCCTCGTCGCCGACGTCGCCGGGCAGCAGGAGCGCGCGGCGGCCCTCCTTCTCGACCGCGCGGGCCGTCTCCTTGGCGTCGTTGTGCTCCTCGAGGTAGGCGATCGCCACGTCGGCTCCCTCCTTGGCAAAGAGGGTGCAAACGGCGCGGCCGATGCCCGAATCCCCGCCCGTCACGACGGCGGCCTTGCCCGCAAGCTTGCCCGCCGCACGGTAGCCCGCTCCGCGGTAGCGCGGGCGCGGCCGCATCTCGCTCTCGCGGCCGGGCTGCCGTTCCTGCGTTTGGGGCGGGCGGGTCTGCTCCGGGGCCATGGCCGCACGGTTGTCGCGCGGTCGGCATGGGCCGTTTGGGACGGGGCGCGGTGGCGAGCCGGCGCTCGAGCGATGGATCACAGAAAAGGAAGACGGGCGGGGCGTCTCGCCCCGCCGCGGGCCGAAATTGCCCCCTAGAAGTCCATTCCGCCGGGGCCGCCGTGGCCGCCGGCCTCGCCGCCCTTGCCGGGCTCGAAGTGCTTGGCCGCGATGATGTCGTCGATGCGCAGGATCATCGTGGCGACCTCGGTCGCGCTCTGGACGGCCTGGGTCTTCACGCGGACGGGCTCGAGGACGTTTGCCTTCCACGAGTCGACGACCTTGCCGGAGTCGAGGTCGATGCCGGCGAACTTCTGGCCCTTCTCGTGGGCCGAGCGGAGGTCGACGAGCACGTTGATGGCGTCAAGGCCGGCGTTCTCGGCAAGCGTGCGGGGGATGATCTCCACCGCGTCGGCGAAGGCCTCGATGGCCAGCTGCTCGCGGCCGCCGACGGAGGCGGCGTACTTGCGGAGCGCGAGCGCGACCTCGATCTCGGGCGCGCCGGCCCCGGCCACGATCTTGCCGTAGCGGATGGCCGTCGCGACCACGCCGATCGCGTCGTCGAGGTTGCGCTCGACCTCGTCGATGACGTGCTCGCTGCCGCCGCGGACGAGGATCGTCACGGCCTTGGCGCCCTTGGCGCCGGAGACAAACGTGAGGGCGTCCTCGCCGATCTTGCGCTCCTCGACCGTGCCGGCCTTGCCCAGGTCCTCGCGGGTGAGGTCCTTGAGGTTCGTGACGACCTTGCCGCCGGTGGCGCGCGCGAGCTTGTTCATGTCCTTCTCGCTCACGTTCTTCACGGCGTAGATGCCCTCCTTGGCGAGGTAGTGGGCCGCAAGATCGTCGATCGACTTCTGGCAGAAGAGCACGTTTGCGCCGCTTCCCTTGACCTGGTCCACGAGGCGGCGGATCGTGTGCTCCTCCTCGTCCAGGAACGCCTGGAGCTGCGAGGGGTCCGTGATCTCGATCTTGGCCTCGACCTCGGTCTTCTTGATCTCAAGGGCCGCGGAGACGAGGGCGATCTTCGGGCTCTCGACGGCCTTTGGCATGCGCGTGTGGACGCGCTCCTTGTCGAGTACGACGCCCTGGATGAGCTCCGTGTCCGACACGGAGCCGCCCTTCTTCTTCTCGATCTTGATGTTGTCCTTGTCGACCGTCCACTTTCCGCCGCTCTCGTCGGAGACGGCCGCGACGGCCTTCACCGCGATCTGGGCGAGAAGCTCGGCGAAAGGAGCGCTGCCCTTGCTCGCAAGCGAGGTGCGGGCGATGCGCTCGAGCGTCTTCGTGTCCTTGATGTCGACGGACTGGGCCAGGCCCTCGAGCGTCTCGACGGCCTTGTCGCTTGCCAGGCGGTAGCCCTGGGTGATGAGCGTGGGGTGGACGTCCTCGATGAGGTCCTCGGCCTTCTTCAGGAGCTCGCCGGCCAGCACGACGGCGGAGGTCGTTCCGTCGCCGCACTCCTGCTCCTGCGTCTTGCTCACTTCGATGATCATCTTCGCCGTGGGGTGCTCGACGTCGATCTCCTTGAGGATCGTCGCGCCGTCGTTCGTGATGACGACGTCGCCCATCGAGTCCACGAGCATCTTGTCCATGCCCTTGGGGCCAAGGGTCGTGCGGACGGCCTCCGCGACGGCCTTTGCGGCCAGGATGTTGTTGCTCTGCGCGCCGCGTCCGCGCTCGCGCTTCGTGCCTTCCTTCAGGATGATCACGGGTTGGTTGCCCATCATGGTGCATTCCTCCGAAACGTTACTTCACTCGAACGGGTGTCCCCTCGTCCTTCTTCGGCTCCTCGCGCTCGATCGTGATGTCGAGGACGCCGTTGTTGAAGGTCGCGTCGGCCGTCGTGGGCACGACGCGGCAGGGGAGATGGATTTCCTTGAAGTACTTGCGGCCCGCGTCCACGCGCACGATGGCGCGGTCGGGGGTCACTTGGAGGCGGATGTCCTCCTTGGGCACGCCCGGGATCTCGACCGTGATGGAGACGCTCTTGTCGTGCTCGATCACGTCGGCCAGGGGCTCGCGGGCGTCGCCCACGTCCGGGGCGGTGTGGAACTTCGTGAGCTTGGTGTCGCCAAACTCCTGGAATTGCGGGCGCCCATCGGGGCCCACGCGGAGGCTAAAGCCGTAGACAAACGGCTGCTTGTCGGGCAGGCGGCCGACCTTGCCCATCTGATCGGTCATCTCCCGGAGCATGCGGTCCATCATGTGGCGCATGCGCTCGAACTCGCGGTCGAGGTCGCCAAAGGCGAACGGAAAGCCTCCGAGGCCGAAGGGGTCGTGAGGCTCCCGCGCCTCGCGCTTGCGCTTCTCGTCGGGAAAGTCGGCCAACGTGACACCTCCGGGAAGCGGGTAAAGGAAAGCTTCTATATAAAACTAACTCTGGCCTGCGCTTCGATACAAACGTATCGGTTTGTGCCGGGTCCCTGGCGGACGAGCCGGGCGCCTACTGGACGACGACGTTGTCGACGACCCAGCCGAGGAAGTTGTTGCCCGTCCCGTCCATGGAGTCGAACATGAACCGAACCTGCGTGCCCTCGCCGCGGAAGCTTGCGAGGCTCAAGGAGACCGTCACGGGGTTCGGCTCGTTGAGGCTGCGCGCGTCCCGCTGCCACAGGCTTGCCCAGTGCGTGCTCGGCGTGCGGACCTCCACGCGCATGACGTCGTAGACGCCCGAAGCGCTTTCCTTGACGTAGCGGGTCGTGAAGTTGAGGGTCGGCGCGGTCGAGTTCGTAAGGTTGACCGCCGGCGCCACGGCGCGACCCCACGTACGCCCGCCGGTGGCGTACTGGCAGCTGCTCGCGAGGTTGTACTGCAACGCGCTCGAGCCCCCCGCCCCGCCCCCGCAGTCGCTCCCGACGCGCCAGAGGCCCGACAGCGTCCAACCCGCCGGCACGGACGATCCGCCGAAGCTTTCGCTCACCGTGCGCCTTGAGCCCGCCGAGGTCGGGCGCACGTGCGTCGAGCTTCCGTCCGGATTGAGGCAATCGACCTGGTCGTACTCGTTCGGATGCATGTGGACGTAGTCGCGGTACACCTTCCACTCGGAGGGCGGCCGGCCCAGCGTGCGGGCGAAGGTGCCCTCGACGGAGCGCACGTTGAGCGTGCTCACGCAGTGGACCTGGTCGGGCGTGAACTTGTAGCTCATGATGTCGTACCAGGGGAACGTGGTGGATCGGAAGTCGCCCGCGTCGCCCGTGTGGCCGATGCCAAGGCAGTGCCCGAACTCGTGCGCGTTCAAGTCGAACATGCGGTGCTGTCCGAACTCGTTGACGGCGAAGTTCGTGTTGAGGACAAAACAGATGTTCTCCGTCGCGTCGCGGCAGGTCGTGACCTTCATGGCCCAGCCCGAGCCGGGGTGCTGGTGCCAATCGGGCGGAAGCGTCGGAGCGGCCCGGGCGGCGCCCGCAAGAGGCCCGTCGGCAGGCGGCGAGGACGCCGCCGAAGCGGCCGAGAGCGCCTGCAGAAGCGGATCGATGCCCTGGCAAGCGAGGTAGTCCCACGAGACGCCGATGCCAAGGAGAAGAACGGGGTTGTATTCGGCCGAGAGGACGACGATCTCCGGGTCCGCGACCGCGGCGACCGTCGGCACGTCCACGCCGACCGTGTAGCGGTGGATTTCGAGGTTCGAGGCAAGCCACGGCGCGCCCAACTGGAGAATCCCGTCCTCCCAGGC
>Ga0247717_1000415_pt1 | contig 13091 bp, 8 predicted proteins | sample 24E_NmetaG_FD_189047 | JGI IMG/M metagenome (GOLD analysis project Ga0247717, IMG submission 189047) | Soil microbial communities from hillslope of Landscape Evolution Observatory, University of Arizona, Oracle, AZ, United States - 2-4-E_N | ecosystem: Engineered > Artificial ecosystem > Mesocosm... | reverse complement strand
ACGGTGGGCAGGATGCGCCGCAGCTGGCCCACGGTGGCCCGCCGGGCCAGGTCGGTCACCTCGGCGTCGTGGGCGGCGTCGGTATGGGCGCACACCAGGCCCGCCTGGTCCTCGCTCAGCGCTCCCTCGGCGAAGGCCGCCGCTGCCGCCGGCAGGTCGCCCAGGGCCCGGGCCAGGGCCACCAGGCGCCGGGCCCGGGAGGCGCTCACCCCGCAGCGCAGGGCCACCCACTGCTCGGCGGTGACGATGCCCTCGCCCTGCCAGCCCCCGTCGGCCAGGCCGGCGGCGATGGCCGCCACCACCTCGGCGGTGGCGGCGTTGACCAGCCCCATGGCGGTGCACAGGCGCACCTCGGGGCCGTCGGTGACGACCCCCACCCCCTCGCCCGGCCGGTCCCGCAGGGAGATCCCCATGCCTCCCATTGTACCGAACATACGTTCGGTACCGAACATACGTTCGCCGGTCCACCGGCATCGACAACTACTCAGACGAACCGATGCCGTGAGCTCGGGACACGCCGGCCGCGACCCCGCCTTCGCGTGATCGCCTGCCCCGCCTCGACTGCGGCTTGCGAGCGCGCCTCCGCCGCCCGTCGTGCGGAACCTCTGGTCCGGGAAAGAGTGGGGTCGCCTCCGCAACGGTCCCGTCTCCGGGGCCAGAAGCGGTCGGGCTCAGCCCCTTCGGGAAAGGCGACGGCCGAGCAGCCGTCCGGGCAGTCCCGAGACGACGGCGATGAGCACGAGGAGGCCGCCGACGGCCAGCTGAGCGGAAGAGGACACCCCGCCCCTGCTCGCGCTCGCCAGCCTTGCCGGGAAGCCGGACTCGCAGTCGGTGAAGCCGTCCTCCGACGAGCCCGCGCAGACGTCCTCGCCGCGGCCGCCGTCGTGGTGGTCGGTGCCGGCGGCGCCGACGAGGACGTCGTCGCCGTCGCCGCCGAAGAGCCGGTCGTTCCCCTGACCGCCGTTGAGGTGGTCGTTGCCCGGCCCGCCGCAGATCACGTCGTCACCGCCCATGCCGTGGACCATGTCGTGGCCTCCCAGGGCGACGATGACGTCCCGCTCGGGCGTCCCCGTGATCCGGTCGTCCCCCGGGGTGCCGACGATGGTGGCGGCGAGGCCGTCACAGGTGAGCGCTCCCGGCGTCGTGGTCGTCGTAGTCGGTGGCGCCGTGGTGGTGGTCGTCGTGGTCGGTGGCGCCGTGGTGGTGGTCGTCGTGGTCGGTGGCGCCGTGGTGGTGGTCGTGGGCGCCGTGGTGGTGGTCGTGGTGGCGGTGACCGTGATGGTGACCGTCGCCGTCGTCATGCCGCCGTTCGGATCGTGAGCCATGTACGTGAAGCTGTCGATGCCCGTGAAGCCCGGGTTCGGCGTGTAGGTGAACCCGCCGTTGGTGCTGAGGTTCAAGGTCCCGTTGCTGGGGTTGGTCGGCATCCCCGCGGTGAGGGGGTCGCCGTCGGGATCGGTGTCGTTGGCCAGCACGCCCGGTGCCGGCACGGTGAGGGTGGTGCCCTGCGGCGTCGTGTAGGCGTCGTTGTTGGCCACCGGCGGCCGGTTCTGGCCCGCGGTCGTGGTGGTGGTGGGGGCGGTCGTCGTGGTGGTCGGCGCCGTGGTGGTGGTGGTGCCCTCGCTCGTCGTGATGTCGATCGTCCAGCCCCGCAGGATCCGGCAGTTGTCCGGTCCGGCGTAGTCGTCGGCCATGTAGAGGCTCCACGTCCCGTTCGGGGCCGTGCCGTCGAAGACGGAGAGGGCGCTGCCGCCGGTGGGCGCCGGCGCGGGCGCGGGGAAGGTGTCCACGGGCACCTGCTCGGAAGGATCGTCGTCGTCGTCGAGCGGGCGGTACGTGCCCCCGCTCAGCTGGGTGTCCGCCGGCAGTGGCGCGGCCGCTTCGTCGTCGAGGGTGATGGTGATGTCGGTGAACTGGTTGGCGGTCGGTGCGTTGGCGCCGCCGACGTCGGAGAGGATGACGGAGTTGGCGCCGGTGGGCCCGACGAGCAGCAGGTCGATGTCCTCGGGGTAAGCGAAGTCGACGGTCCGCGCCGAGCAGTCGAAGCCGTGGAGGATGACGTTCACATCGGTGATCGTGCCGGACAACCCGGCGACGGCGATGGTGGACGGGTACGGGTTCCCCGGCCACGGCGCCGGGACGGTCGCGCCGAGCGCGGGCATGGTTATGGGGGTGGAGTTGGTGAACTGCACGGCCCCCGCCGGGCGCAGGAACGCCCCCGTCACCGCCGCCACCACGATCAACGCTGCCGCCAGCCTCGCCGTTGCCCGTGCCTTCATCGCCCCGTCCTTTGACTCGAGTCGGTTCCCTGGTCCTGCCCGTGTCGAACGCCTCGGCCCCAGATGCCCGCCGGGTGTCCGCACGCGATATGTCTGCCGCGGTATTCGCGGCAGGCGTCGCCCTTCGCCAATATGGTGACTCTAGCGCGATAGTGGCCCGAAGGCACTAGTCATTCCCGGCCTTCGAGCGCAGAGCGACCCCGCCGCGCCGACGAACGCGGTGGCGGACCGGGCGACGGGCCAGGTGCCCGCCGCCGGTCCGCGAACGCCGCCGGATCAGAGGGTGGTACACGGCTGGTTGGCCGTCTGGTAGGTGTTGTGCCGCCACGTGTTCTCGTCGCAGCCGGGGTTGGCGTCCCACAGGTCGAAGATCACGTTGGCGCCCGTCCGGTTGCGGACGATGGTGTTGAGCTTGCCCCGCGGGTTGCCCGTCGTCGCGTTGTTGGGCAGCGACCCCAGCGCGAACCCGGTTCGCCGCCCGACGCTGATCCCGCCGGCACGGTTGGCGGACACCTCGTTGTGGTGGATGGCGTTGCGGCTCCCGAACACCCGGATGCCGTCACCGGGGACGGCGCCCCAGAACCCGTTCTGCTCCACCACGTTCTGCATCACGCTGTTCTCGTCGGCGTCGGCGAAGAGGGAGATGCCGTCCAGGCCGTTGCGCCGGACCTGGTTGCCCTTGACGGTGTTCCCGGGACCGACGCGGGGCTCGAGGCGGATGCCGATGTTGTCGCAGAAGCGCGCTCCGGTGGTCCGGTTGACCCGGCAGAACTGATTGTCCTCCACCACGTTGTTCATCACGGCGTTGCGCTCGACGGGCGCAGCGGGGAAGGGGTGGTCGGAGTCGGGGAGCTCGTAGAGGCCGATGCCGGCGAAGGGCCCGTTGTTGACGACGCGGTTGTCGGCGATCCGGTTGTCGCTGGAGCCCTCGACGGCGATGCCCTCGCCGTAGCGGGTCCCCGGCGCCGGCGGGTGCCCGGCGGAGTGCCCGATGTTGTCCCGCGCCACGATGAGGGTGACGCTGTTGGCGCCGCCGCCCTCGATCACCACACCGCCGTCGAAGGCCCGCACGGTGCCGTTGGTCACCTTGACGCCCCGGCTGCCCCGGACGAGGATCCCCGCACCGTCGCCCACGTCGGCCGTGCCGAAGACGGTGAAGCCGTTGAGGTCGAGCTTGACTCCGTCCGCAGCCACGACCAGGCCGTTGTCCGGGCACGGGCCGAGGTCGTGCTGGAGCGTGGTGTCCTCGGTGACGACCTGCCCGCACGCGACATCGGCCGCCTCCACCGGCGAGGCGAGCACCGTGACCCCGAGCAGTACCCCTACCGCGGTTGCAGCCGCGCGAAAACTACGCCGTCTCACCTGGTTCCCTCCCCCATGCTGCCGGCACGACGCCGTGGCCGGTCGCGATAGGGTTAGCACGGTTTCGGTCCCGTGTCACCAGCCCCGAGCGAGTTTCGTCAGTCCCTCGGGCGGTCGGCCGACGCCTCGCTCCCGAGCCACTCGGGCGGGCCCGCCTCGCCGGGCGTCCCCGGCGCGCCGGGCCGTCCTGAGGCCGGGCCGCCGTCCCGGACGCACCACAGTTGCTGCGGCGGACGGGGGAGCACGGAGGGGCACGACGGGGTGTACAGCTCCACGGCCCCCGTCGGGTTGTCCCCCGCGACCAGCGCCTTGCCGCAGTTCGGGGCGCACGCCTCGGGCCTGGCCTCGAACCGCCAGGGGTTGCTGCCGAGCACCACGGCGGGGTGCGAGTTCGACAGGGAGCTGGAGGAGCCGTGCGCTTGGTGCATGTCGCCGGCGGACACCCACGTCCGCGTGGCCGGGTCGTACAGGTCGGCGTTGCGGGTGATCGACGACGGCGGGAACGTGGCGCCGCCCGCCACCAGCGCTTTGCCGTTGGGCAGCACGGCGAAGGCGTGGTTGAACCGGCGGTTGGCACCCGGCGGCAAGGGGATGTCGGCGGTCGGGCTCCACGTCCGCGTGGCCGGGCTGTACAGCTCCGAGGTCGGGGTGGCGAAGCCCCCCGCCACGAGGACGCTGCCGTCGTGGAGCACCATGGCGCCCTGGCGGGAGCGGGCCACGTTGAGGTTGCCGGTCGGGGTCGACGTGCCGGTGGCGGGGTCGTACACATCGGCGGTGGCGACCGGGGCCCCTCCACCGACGAACCCGGCGGGGACGAGCACCGTGCCGTTCGCCAGCACGGCGGGCGAGGTCGTGTGACGGGGCGCCGTGAGCGGGCCCGTCGGCGACCACGTGCCGGTGGCCGGGTCGTAGAGCTCGGCGGTGCTCGTCACGAAGGTGAAGTTGCACGCCGCCGGCGGCGGCTGGTTGCACGTGCGGCCGCCGCCCACGAGCACCTTGCCGTCGGGCAGGAGGGCGGCCACGTGCAGCGCCCGGCGGGTGCCCATGCTGGCGGTACGGCTCCACCTCCCGGTGCGGGGGTCGAAGATCTCGGCGGTGTCGAGGACCGGTTGGGAGTTCGAGCCGGACCCGCTGGCGGTGACCGTGAAGGGGCTCCCGAAGCCTCCCGCCACGAGGACCCTCCCATCGGGCAGGACGGTGGCGGTGTGGCTCCACCGGGCGTCGGTCATCGGGCCGGTGGGCAGCCACCTCTCCGTGCGGGCGTCGAAGACCTCCGCGGTGGCGGGCAGCTCGACCGGGGACGTGCCCTGCGTGCGACCGCCGGCGACCAGCACCTTCCCGGCGCCGATCAGCGTGGAGGTGTGGTCGTAGCGGGGCACCGACAGGGGCGTGGTCTGCTCCCACACGCCCTCACCGTGGCTGGCGGCGCCGACGTCGACGGGGTCGGCGACGGCGAGGGCGGCGCTCGCCAGCACCACCACCGCGGTGGCCACCGACCGCCTCTGCCTCGCCGTCGACGGCACCCGCCCGGGACCTCGTCGCATCGCGCTCCACTCCGTTCTTTCAGGGGGAGGTGGGCACGCCCCCCTCCCGGCCTCCGCTCGTCCCCTGCGCTGCCCGTGAAGCCGGCCCAGCGGGGCGATCCCCTCGGTGCCCATGCTTCCTTGCGATCCTTCCACGGCCGCGAGGGAGCTGTCGAGAGGATCGCTAGTACATGCGAAGCGATCATTGGCGCCGAGGACATAGTGACGGCTCCATGGCGCCCCGTTCCCATGGCGGCTGCGTCGCCGTAGGATCTCCGGCGACACAGGGGCGTCGCCCATCGGGCCCCGCCGCCGGCTCTCCGGGCGGCGCAGGTCCGTGTGCGCGACCGTGGTGGGAAGGAGCGAGCTCGTGAGGGGTCGGGTTCTCGTCACCGCAACGGCGTCATTCCTCGGGGTCGCAGTGCTGAGCGCGTCGGCGGCCCACGGGCCGGCGGCGGCCGACGGCCACCTGCCGACGATCCTGCACCCGCGCCTGGCCGTGGAGAAGGTCGTCGACGGTCTCACCACCCCGGTGGCCTTCGCCTTCATCGGCGCCGGCGACCTGCTGGTCACCGAGAAGAACACCGGCCGGGTGCAGCGCGTCGTGGACGGCGTGGCCGTCGGCCCGGTCCTCGACCTGGCCGTCAACTTCGGCTCCGAGCGCGGCCTTCTCGGGATGGCGCTGCACCCGGGCTTCCCCGCCGATCCGGGCGTGTACCTGTACTGGACCGAGAGCACGACCGGGGCGGACACCAACGTGCTGTCGCACACACCGTTGCTGGGCAACCGCGTCGACCGCTTCGTCTGGGACGGCTCGTCGCTCACCTTCGACCGCACCCTGATCAGGATCCGGGCCATCCAGCAGGACGCCGGCCAGCCCGAGCGCGGGAACCACGACGGCGGGGTGGTGAAGTTCGGACCGGACGGGAAGCTGTACGTCTTCGTCGGTGACGTCGGCCGGCGGGGACAGCTCCAGAACCTGCCGTGCGGGCCGACCACCACCTGCCCGGGCCCGGCCGTGCCCGACGACCAGTTCGGCGGGCCCGAGCCCGACGACGCCCACCTGACGGGGGCCGTGCTCCGCCTCAACCCCGACGGCACGACGCCGACCGACAACCCGTTCTTCTCGGTCGGTGCCTCCATCGGCGGCGAGGTGGGGCGCAACGTGCAGCGGATCTTCTCCTACGGCCACCGCAACGGCTTCGGGATGGCCTTCCATCCCCGCACCGGCGACCTGTGGATCGAGGAGAACGGCGACGACTCGTTCTCCGAGCTCAACCGCGTCCTACCCGGCACCAACGCCGGGTGGGTCCAGATCGCCGGGCCGGTCGAGCGGATATCCCAGTTCAAGGAGATCGAGACGACCTTCGGGGCGCGGGCCCTGCAGCAGCTGCGCTGGCCGCCGGCCAACATCGCCGACACGCCCGAGGAGGCGCGGTCGCGCCTGTTCATGCTCCCGGGGGCGCAGTACCGCGACCCCGCCTTCTCCTGGAAGTGGGAAGTCGCTCCCGCCGGTATTGGGTTCGTGCGCGGTCGGGGCCTCGGGCCCCAGTTCGCCGGGGACCTGTTCGTGGGCGCCGCCATCCCGGCCCTCGAGGGCGGGTACCTGTTCCACTTCGAGATCACCGGCAACGGCGCCAAGATCGCGGTGGACGACCCGAGGCTCGAGGACCGGGTGGCCGACAACCTCGCCAAGCACGACATCACCGAGAGCGAGAGCCTGCTGATCGGACGCAACTTCGGCGTGGTCACCGACATCCAGACGGGCCCCGACGGGAACCTCTACGTCGTCTCCCTGACCCGGGGGGCGGTGTACCGGATCCACCGCCGATGACGCCCGGCGGGCCCTCAGTGCGTGCCGTCGCCGGGCGCCGGAGGGCCGGCCGAGAAGAGGTCGAACTCCGACTCCAGCGGGGTGAGGTGGGCGGCCAGCCGGGGCTCGGCGTCTTGTACCAGCCGAGTGGGGTCCCATGCCGCCGCGCCCACCACCGCCGCCGCCGGCCGGGGCTGGGACCACACCGTGACCTCGGTGGCGCGCACGCCCACCACCTGTCCGGTCACGGCCGCGCCGGCATCGGAGCAGAGCCAGGCGATGACGCCGGCCACGTCGCCCGGCGTCGAGCGGGGCGCCCACCCGAGGTAGGCGCGCAGCTGCTCGCTCACCGGCGGGATGGACTCGGTCATGCGGGTGAAGGCGAAGGGGACCAGGTAGTTGACGCGCACGTCGCGACCGGCCATCTCCAGCGCCACGGCACGGGTGAGGCCGAACAGGGCGGCCTTGGCCACGCAGTACGACGCCTGGCCGGCGTTGCCGACCAGGCCGGCGGCGCCGGCCACGTAGACGATGCGGCCGTACCGGCGGGAACGGATGGCGGGCGCCATCGCCCGGGTGAGCTGGACGGCGACGCCCAGGTGGGACCCGAGCACCTCGGCCCAGTCGTCGTCGCTCGACTTGTGGACCATCCCGTCGCGCAAAGTGCCCGCGGCGTGGACGAGCACCGTGGGCGCCTCGCCCGCCCACCGCTCGACGTCGGCCACCAGGGCGCGGGCGGTGTCGGCGGCGCGGGCATCGGCCGTGCTCGCCATCGCCGCGCCACCGGCGGCGCGGATCTCCTCGGACACCGCCCTCGCCGGGGACGGGTCGGGGTGGCGCCCGTCGAGGGCTGCGCCGGTGTCGTTGACGCACACGCGATGGCCGGCCCGGGCCAGGGCCAGGGCCGCCGCCCTCCCGATGCCGCGGGCCCCGCCGGAGACGACGGCGACGGGCCCCGCCGGCGCTCCCGCGCCCCCGCTCGCCGTCGCGCTCCCGCTCGCCGCCGCGCCTTCCATCACGCCAGTATCGGCGACCTGCGCGCGCCGCGCCCGTCCGAGACGGCGCGCCCAAAGGGCATCGATCGCGCTAGTCTCGTGAATAGATCGATCGGCGAGGGCTGTGAAGCAGGGGTGATCCGGGGGGGTTCGGGCGGCGGTCTGCTGTTCGTCGCCGGAGCGTCTGTGCGGGGAAGCGCCCACGCCCCTCGCGGAGGCGTCGCGTCGGCTGAGGGCCGGCCGTCAGCCACGAGCCCACGGAGGCCAGAGAGCGACCATGACGCACAGGGACACCCACGGAACCGACGAGAACACCGTGTTGCTCGACGAGCCGGGGGCCACGTGGGGGGACATCGCCGGGCTCCGACCGCTGCAGCGCGTCCTTCTCACCACCGACGGCACGGTCACCAACGTCCTCGAGGCGCTCTCCGGCGAGCCCGTCGCGCTGGTGAAGCTCTCCCAGTCCTACGATCTGTCACCTGCCGACGACCCGGACCTGTGCACCGCCGACGGGGAGAGCCTCATCCGCCGCCGCATCCTCCTGCGGGGCCGGTCGTCGGGCCGGAACTACGTCTACGCCGAGTCCGTCGTGATGGTCAACAGACTTCATCCCGGCCTCTGTCGCGATCTCGTCGAGACGGACAACCCCATCGGGAAGCTGCTGGTGCAAAGCCGCGTCGAGACGTTCCGCGAGTTCGTCTCGTGGGGCTTCGAGCCGGCGGGCGACATCGCCGTGCACTTCGGGCTGGGCGAGGACGACCAGCTCATCTCGCGGACGTACCGGGTGTTCTCCGATCGGGCGCCCATCATGGTGATCACCGAGAAGTTCCCCGCCAGCGCGTTCCGGGAGCTGTGACCGAAGGCGTGAGCCTGCTCGAGGTCGCCGATGTCAAGGTTGCCTACGGGGGCGACGTGCACGCGCTCCGGGGGGTGTCCTTCTCGCTCGAGCGGGGCGAGTCCCTGGCCGTCGTGGGCGAGAGCGGGTCGGGCAAGTCGACCCTGGCGCTGTGCCTGACGGGACTGCTCCAGCCGCCGGAGGCGAGCGGGAGCGTCCGCTTCGACGGCGAGGAGCTCATGGGCGCGACGGACGGCGTCCTGCGGTCGCTGCGGTGGGAGCGCATCGCCCTCACCCTCCAGAGCGGCGGCTTCAACCCCGTCGTCAAGGTCGGGGCCCAGGTCGCCGAGCCGCTGCGCGAGCGGCGCCGTCTCTCCCGGGCAGCGGCGTGGAGGCGGGCCGAGGAGCTGGCCACCGAGGTGTTCCTGGAGCCTTCGCTCCTGGGCCGGTACCCCCACGAGCTCTCCGGCGGCGAGCGGCGCCGGGCGTCGCTCGCCATGGCCCTGGCCCTCGATCCCGACCTGGTGGTACTCGACGAACCCACCGCCGGCCTCGACCCGGCCACCCGCCACGACGTCGTCGAGCGCATCGCCGCTCTGGCCGAGGCGAGAGGCATCGCCCTCGTGGTGATCTCCCACGACCTGCCCGACGCCACCCGGCTGGCCACCCGCACCATGGTGCTCTACGCCGGCGAGGCGATGGAGGCCGGCGCCACCGAGCGGGTCATCCAGCGGGCGGCGCATCCCTACACCTGGGCGCTGGTGAACACCTTCCCGGTGATGACGACGACCAAGGACCTGCGGCCCATACGTGGTCGGGGCCCGGACCCACGCGCCGTCCCGCCCGGCTGCCCCTTCCACCCACGCTGCACGCAGGCGGAGGACGTCTGCGCCGACCAGCACCCCGACCTGCGCGAGTCGCGGGGCCGCCTGGTGGCCTGCCACTTCGGAGGGCTCAAGACGCTGCTGTCGGCCGTCGACGTGCAGAAGACCTTCGCCGGCGGGGGGCGGGCCGTCCATGCCCTGGCCGGCGTGTCGCTCACCCTGCAGGAGGGGGAGTCGGTCGGGGTCATCGGGCCGTCCGGCAGCGGCAAGTCCACCCTGGCGCGGATCATCACCGGCCACCTGGCGGCCGACGGCGGCCACGTCGAGCTGGAGGGCGAGCGCCTGGTGGTGTCGTGGAGACAGGCTCCCCGCCGGCTGCGCCGTCGGGTCCAGCTTGTGATGCAGGACCCGTGGGACGCCCTGTCGCCTCGGATGGCGGTCGAGGAGCTGGTGGCCGAACCCCTCGTCGTGGGCGACGGCGACGGCCGGGGCGGGCCGGACGACCGCCACCGGGCGGTGGCCGAGGCGCTCGACGGGGTGGGCCTGCCCACGTCGGGCGCCTTCCTGCGCAAGCGCACCCACGAGCTCTCCGGCGGCCAGCTCCAGCGGGTGGCGCTGGCCCGGGCGCTCGTGGCCGAGCCGAAGCTGCTGGTGGCGGACGAGCCCACCGCGCTGCTGGACGCCTCCGAGCAGGCCCGGCTCCTCGTCGTGCTCCGGGAGCGCCAGATCGAGATGGGCCTCGGCCTGGTGCTGATCTCCCACGACCTGGCCGTGGTGCGCAAGGTCACCGACCGGATCGTCATCCTCGACCGCGGCGAAGTGGTCGAGGAGGGCCCGTCGAACGTCGTCGCCACCTCGCCGGCCAGCGCCACCGGCCGGCGCCTGGTGGCCTCGGCCCCCGCCTTCGCCCCCGCCTTCGACGGCCCGCAGCCGGCGGTCCCCTAAGGGGGGGAGGGGGAACACGCCGGTTCCGGGCGGGTCGTCAGGCCGGTTGTGCGGGAAGGTTCCGGTTTCGCATATAGACACGGGCACACAGCCGCGCAAAGATGGGTGTCGCACATTGTTCGGGACGGCGACGCGACGCTGGCCGCGGGGGAGCGAGACCTGTGAGCAACCACACGGGGTGCCCGATGAACCGGCGCGCCTTCCTCAAGGCGCTCGGGATCGGGGCGGCGGCCTCGGCGGTGACGGTCGGCCCGGCGACGGGCGCCGCCGTCGCCACCCCCGGCTCGGCGGGCGCCAACTCCGGCGGCACGCCGCGTACGCCGTTCCGCACCACCTTCGGGCGGATGTTCCCGCAGCTCCCGCCGTTCGCCCCGCCCGGCGAGGGGCTCACGGAGGCCCTGGTCGACATCGGCCGCAAGGGCGGCATCCTCGACGCGGGCGACGACCTCACGGCCGACCCGCTGGACCTGATCCTCGACCCGGCGCTGCGGGTGAACAACCCCGACAACCCGGCGCACACGGCCGGCGTCACCTTCGTGGGCCAGTTCATCGACCACGACGTCACCTTCGACGTCGGGTCGGCGCTGGGCGTCCCCACGGACCCTCGCACGTCCACGAACGGCCGGACCCCGGCTCTCGACCTCGACTCGGTGTACGGCCTCGGCCCGGTCGCCTCGCCGCAGCTGTTCGACTCCGGGAACCGGGCCAAGTTCCACTACGAGACCGGCGGCCTGTTCGAGGACGTCCCCCGCGGCGGGAACATGGCGGCCGTCATCGCCGACCCCCGCAACGACGAGCACGTGATCCTCTCCGGGATGCACTGCGCGTTCATGAGGTTCCACAACGAGGCGGTGGAGATCCTGGCCCGGCCGGGCATGCGGGACCTCGAGGTGTTCGACGCCGCCCGACGCCTCACCACCTGGCACTACCAGTGGATGGTCGTGAACCAGTTCCTCCCGCTGTTCTGCGGGCCGGCGATGGTCGACGACGTGATGCGCAACGGGCGCCGCTGGTACACCGCCGGCGACTTCATGCCGGTCGAGTTCCAGGGGGCCGCCTACCGCTTCGGCCACAGCATGGTCCGCCCGTCGTACCGCGCCAACATGACCGGCCACGGCGGCGGCCCCTTCATCGGCATGATCTTCGACGCCGGCGCCGGGCCGTCGGACGACCCCGACGACCTGGTCGGTGGCTTCCGGGCCCCGCGCCGCTTCGTGGGCTGGGAGACGTTCTTCGACTTCGGCGACGGCAACGTCCGGAACAACAAGCTCATCGACACCAAGCTGTCGACGCCGCTGTTCAACCTCCCCCTCAGCTCCATCGCCACCGGCGACCAGCCCCAGGTGCTGGCGCAGCGCAACCTGTTGCGCCACGTCACGTGGGGGATGCCGTCCGGCCAGTCGATCGCAGCCACGATGGGCGTTCCGCCCCTCGCCCCGGGCGACCTCGCCGAGCTGTCGGCCTACGGGCTCGGCCTCGAGCGCAGCACGCCCCTGTGGTACTACGTCCTGAAGGAGGCCGAGCTGGTGGACGGCGGCCTGCACCTGGGCCCGGTGGGCGGGCGCATCGTCGCCGAGGTGCTCGTCGGGCTGCTCCGGGCCGACCCCAACTCGTACCTCAACGCGCCGCGGCGCTGGGCCCCCACCCTGCCCCGGCGGAGCGGGCAGGTGACCGGCCGGTTCGAGATGGTGGACTTCCTCACCTTCGCCAAGGTCGACCCCGCCAGCCGGGCGTCGTGACGGTGGGGAGGGCGGGCCGGTGAGGGTGCTGTGCACGTGCCTCCCGGGGCACGGCCACTTCAACCCCATGCTGGCCCTCGCCCAGGCGCTGCGGCGGGCCGGCCACGAGGTCGCCTTCGCCACCGCCGCCGACTTCTGCCCCCGCGTGGAGAAGGCGGGCTTCGCCGCGTTCCCGGCCGGCATGAGCCTGGCGGACCAGATGGAGCAGGCCGCGCAGCGGTTCCCCGAGCAGGCGGCGCTCTCGGCCATGGAGCGCTTCGAGCAGTTCGTGCCCCGCATGCTGGCGGGGGTGGCCGCTCCGGCGCGCGCCGCCGACCTCGTGCCGCTGGTGCGGGAGTGGGAGCCCGACGTGCTCGTCCACGACGAGACGGAACTGGCCGGGCCGGTGGCGGCCGCCGCCGCCGGGATCCCGTGGGCGGACCAGAGCGTCGGCATCCTGCGGCCCCTGGCCATGGCGAGGCTGGCCGCCGAGGTGCAGGCGCCGCTGTGCGCCGAGTGGGGCGTCGACCCCCTGCCGCTCGCCGGGATGTTCCGGTGGCTGTACCTCGACGTGGCGCCGCCGACGCTCCAGTCCCCCGAGATCGACCAGGTCCCCACCGCCCACCCCGTGCAGAACGCCACCGTGGACCCCGGCGCCGAGGGCGACGACCTGCCGGCGTGGGTCACCGAGCTGCCTGACCGCCCGGTGGTGTACGTGAGCCTGGGCACGGTGTTCAACGCCCGGGCGCGCGACGTGTTCGCCGCGGTGCTCCGAGGACTTCGGTCCGAGCCGGTGA
>Ga0247717_1000414_pt1 | contig 13095 bp, 14 predicted proteins | sample 24E_NmetaG_FD_189047 | JGI IMG/M metagenome (GOLD analysis project Ga0247717, IMG submission 189047) | Soil microbial communities from hillslope of Landscape Evolution Observatory, University of Arizona, Oracle, AZ, United States - 2-4-E_N | ecosystem: Engineered > Artificial ecosystem >... | reverse complement strand
TCACCGTGTCGGCGTAGTAGCTGGGCTCGTCGCCCCGCGCGACCGACAGCACGCGCTCGTCCGAGGGGAGCAGCACGCTCGACGGCGGCCAGATCGGCTGCTCGGTCCCGCCGGGGCTCACGATCTGCGCGACGTAGTCGACGCGGCTTCGGAATGCCTCGGTGTTGGGATAGAACCGGATGATCTCGTCGGTGTAGCGGGTGAGCGTCTGATCGAGATTGTCGTGGAGAGTCTTGTTGAGCGTCAGATAGACGCCGGTGCCGAACGCGGTCAGCACGATCGCCAGCACCAGCGTGGAGACGAGCGTTAAGCGAAGGCGAAGCGACATGCCGGTCAGGACTCGCGCAGCGCGTAGCCGATCCCGCGCACCGTCTTGATCAGGTTCGGGTCCCCGAGCTTCTTGCGAAGGTATCCGACGTAGACCTCGAGCACGTTCGAGCCGACCTCGGACTCCATGCCCCAGACGTCCTCGAGGATGCGCCACCGCTCGTGCACCACGCGCGGCTCCCGCAGGAAGAATGCGAGCAGGTCGAACTCCTTGGCGGTGAGCTCGACCGGCTTGCCGGCGCGGCGGACCTCACGGGTGCGGGGATCGATTTCGACGTCGGCGTAGCGCAGCACCTCGGCCTCGCCGTGGCTGCGGCGCAGCATCGCCCGGACCCGGGCGAGCAGCTCCTCGAGCGAGAAGGGCTTGATCAGGTAGTCGTCCGCGCCCGCGTCCAGGCCCTTGACCCGGTCCGAGATCGAGTCGCGCGCCGTGAGCATCAGGATCGGCGTGGTGTCGCCTCGCTCGCGCAGCCGCCGCGCCACCCCGAGGCCGTCCACGCCGGGCATCAGCACGTCGAGCACCATCAGGTCGGGCGCGTGGGCGCTCACCGCGGCAAGCGCGCGGCCGCCGTCCTCGGCGGTCTCGACCTCGAAGCCGGCCCCTTCCAGGGCGCGCCGCAGCATGTCCCGCAGCTTTCGATCGTCGTCGACGACGAGAATCCTTGATCCCATGGCGAGCAAAATCGTATCGCCGCGTCGCTGAGAGCGCCCTGAGGCAAGCGAACCGTTCCACGGCCGTCCGTTTTGAAGGCATCACGCGTGACGCCCACGGCCCGATTCGAGTGCGGGCTAGTCCCTTCGGGCTATGGGTTCGCGCTGCCGTTTAGGCCGGGATAGTCGTGCCGAGACGGCAAGAAGAAACCTTTTGAAAAGTGGTTCGTTGTTTCAGTCAAACGCAGCGGGGCGATGCCGAAAGAGGTAGAGAGATGGCAGACAAGGCGAACCGTACCGGACAGAGCGAAACCGCTCGGGGCAACGTCCTGGGCGACCGTGCGGGATGGAACAAGGTCGCCTACAACGGCGCCGCGCATGCTCCCTCGGACCGCACCTACGGCGGCGTGAACCCCCGGACCATGAACTACACGCACCGCGCGGATTCGGGTGCGTTCCCCGGGTCGCTGACCAACGGCGCGCTCGCCAACCTCGTCCCCTTGGTTCTTTCGGCGATGTGGGAGTCGGCGTTCGCTCGCGAGGCGGGCCCGCTCTCCACCTGGAGCAACTGACATGATGGCAATCCTGGAATTCATGGCGCGGCAGATCGCATTTCGCCGCACGCGCCGCTAGCCCGCAGCACAAGCGTATCGAGCGCGACTCCTCCCCTCTCCCGCGCGCTTCTCCTGAGGCCCTTCCGTTGGTGGCGACGGAAGGGCCTCAGTCATGTGCCGGTCACGGGATCACTGGGGTGCGGCCGACGCGGTTGCGCCGCGGTCGCGCACCAAGGCCTCGGCGATCAGGATGCCTGCCGTGATCAGCACCGCGCCGGCGTAGCCGCGCGGGCCGAGCCGCTCCGAGAGCATCAGGAACCCGAACAGCCCCCCGAAGACCGACTCGGCCGTCAGGATCACCGCCGTCCGCGAGGCCGGGATGCGCTTTTGCGCCCGGGTCTGCAGCGCGAACGCGACCGCGCTTGCGAGCACGCCGGTCAGGATCGCCGCGGCCCAGATCGAACCGTCGCGCGGCAGGGCGGCGTCGCCCCCGATGAAGGCGGCCGCCAGTGATGCGGCCGCGGCGACGATCGACTGAACCAGCACGAAGTCCATCGGGGAGACGCGCTCGGCGACCAGGCCCGTGCCGAAGATGTGCACCGCGAAGGACGCGGCCGTGCCGAGCACCAGGATCTCGCCGGCACCCAGGCCCAGGCCGGTGGGGGAGGCCATCAGAAACAGCCCGATCGTGGCGACGATCGCGCCGATAACGGTCGTGGCGGCCGGCCGCCGGCGCGCCACCACCGCGGTCATCAGCGGGACCATCAGCACGTACAGCCCGGTGATGAAGGCGACGTTGGAGGCGCTCGTGCGCTGCAGGCCGAGCGTCTGGGTCGCATAGCCCGCGAACAGCGCGACGCCGAGCCACAGAGCGGGCTTGATCATGCTGCGGGGAAGGCGCGCACCGATGGCGGCCAGCGCGATCGCGGCGATCGCGAAGCGAAGCGCCAGAAACAAGAAAGGATCCACCGGCGCGGCCGACTCCAGGCCGAAGCCGCCGCGCACACGCTCGCATCGCTCGACCGAGCATTTCACCAACGGGAAGGTCAGGCCCCACACCGCGGTCACGCCGATCAAGGCGAGCTCCATCGCGAAGCGGGGAGGGCGCCGGGCGGGGGAGCGAGCCACGTCGCTCAGGCCGTGTGCAGGATCACGTTCGAGCCGCGCTTGGCCTTCCGGCCGGCGTTGGGCACCTGCGACACGACCGTGTCGCCGTAGGAGCCCGGCACCTGGCGGCGCGAGGCGGTGAAGCCCGCGGCCCGCAGACGCGCGACCGCTTCGGCGTAGGACTCGCCGCGCACGTCGGGCACCGGCACCTCGCTCGGACCGTCGCTGACGGTGAGCGTGACTGTGGTTCCCTTGTCGGCCTTGGTGCCGGGATTCGGGCTGGCGGCCATCACCTGATCGCGCGGCACGCGTTCGTCGACGACGCGCTTGGTCGCCACGGTGAAACCCTCGGCCTTGAGCATCTCGGTCGCCTCGGTAAGGGGTTTGCCGACCACGGCCGGGACGACTTTTTGCTCGGGTCCGGCCGAGACCACGATCGTGACCTTTGCGTCCGATCGAACGTTCACGTTCGGGTCGGGATTCTGGTCGAACACGATTCCTTTCTTCACCGACGAGGTGAAGCGGTTGCTCACGAGCGGCTCGAGCCCCTTGTCGGTGAGCATCGTGCGTGCCTCGGCGAGCGGCTTGCCTCGAACATCGGGCACCGGGATCAGCAGCGGCCCGATCGAGACCGCGAGCGTCACACGCGAGCTGCGCCGCAGCTTGGTGCCGTGCTCGGGCGAGACCGAGATCACCTTTCCTTGCTCGATCGCCGGGTCGTTGCGAAAGACCGGCTCGGCGTTGAAGCCGGCCTCCTCGATCAGGGACGTGGCGGCCTCTTGCGTCATGCCGGTCACGTCCGGGACGGGCACGGTCCCGAATACGCGGACGCCGATCGGAACCATGCCGGCCGCCAGAAGGAACACCAGCGCCGCGATCAGCCGCCGCCGCTTCGGCTTCGTGCGGCGGCGGATGACGGTGGTCTCGGCCGCGGCGATCGGGATCGCGCGGGTGCGGGTGTCGTCGAAGGCGACGACGTCGGGAGCTTCCATCTCGCCGCCGACGGCGAGGGGCGCGAGCGCCGCGGCCATCTCGGCGGAGGTCTGAAACCGGTCGTCGGGGTTGCGGGCGGTCGCGCGCGCGACGACCTGCTCGAGCGCGGCCGGCGCGTCGCGGCGGATCGAACGCAACGCCGGCACGTCCTCGGCGACGCGGCGGTAGGCGACCACGACCGGGTTGTCGCCGCGGAACGGCGCCTCGCCGGTCATCATCTCGTAGAGCACCGTGCCGAGCGAGTAGATGTCGCTGCGGTGATCGCCGGCCTTGCCCTCGACCTGCTCGGGCGCGAGGTAGCTCGCGGTGCCGATCACGACGCCCGCCTGGGTCGCGCGCGACTCGGCCAGCGCGCGGGCGACGCCGAAGTCGGCGACCTTGGCCTGGCCCTCGGCGGTGACCAAGATGTTCTCGGGCTTGATGTCGCGGTGCACGATGCCTTCACGCCGCGCCGCGTCCAGCGCGCGGCAGACCTGCTCGATCAGCCGCGCGGCCGTTGCGACCGGCAACGCCCCTTTCTCGATGAGGATCTCGCGGACGGTTTTGCCGGTGATGCGCTCCATCACCATGTACGAGGCGCCGTCTTCGTTGCGGCCCCAGTCGTAGACCTGGACGATGTTGGGGTGGCTCAGCCGGCCGGCGGCCATCGCCTCGCGGCGGAAGCGCTCGACGAACTCGGCATCGTTGCCGTAGGTGGCGTGCAGGATCTTGACCGCGACCCGGCGGTCGAGCACCGAATCCCGGGCATCGAAAACTTCGGCCATCCCACCGGATGCGATGAGGGCCGTGATCTCGTACCGCCCCCCGAGGGGGCCGGCGAGCCGGTACCCGGGGAAGCGTTCGCGCTCGATGTTCTGCGCCACGTCCGGCTAATTGTAGGGACCAAGCCCGCTCCCGGCACGGAGGATAGGGAACGCTCGCTCGGGTATACAGTGAAAGACCGATGGCCGATTTCGTGTCCGACCTCGAAACGCTCGGTTTCCGCCGCACCGCACGGCGGGTGCCCGAATGGACGCACCAAGCGAGCCCGTACCTGATCTTTTCGGTGCAAGCCGAGGCCGACGGGTACATCCTGTTCACCTGGGAGTTGGCGATCGGCGAGTTCATGCACGCCCACGGCCTGCAGATCGGCACCAACGAGGCCCTGAACCTCTTCCTGTTCCCCGAGCGCGACTCCCGGGGACCGGCCGACGTCACCTTCGTCGTCGACGAGATGGACCGTGTCCGAAAGATCCTTTCTTCGCTCGATCTGAGCCGCTAGGGGCGGCCCGGCGGCGCGCGGCCGCTCGGGGCTATACTCGAAGCGAAAATCTGATATCGGGGAGCTCGGGCGACCGGGCTGAGAGGCTGCCTGCCACGGGCGGCGACCCGCGAAACCTGATCCGGATAATGCCGGCGGAGGGAGGATGACGGCCACCGGACGCGATTCGGTGGCCGCGCTCATATGGAAGACCGGCTCGTCATCGCGGGACGCGACTTCTCGTCGCGTCTGATCCTGGGCACCGGAAAGTTCCCGTCGGGCAAGGTCATGCGCGACGCCATCGACGCAAGCGGCACCGACATGGTCACCGTCGCGTTGCGGCGCGTGGACCTGGACGCCACCGGCGGGCCCGACATCCTCGAGTTCATCGACACGTCGCGAATCCTGTTGCTGCCCAACACCTCGGGCGCCGCCGACGCCGAGGAGGCCGTGCGGCTCGCGCGCCTCGCGCGTGCGGCGGGCATGCCGTCGTGGGTCAAGCTTGAGGTCACGCCCGACCCGCGCTATCTGCTGCCGGATCCGGTCGAGACGCTTCGCGCGGCCGAGATGCTCGTCGCCGACGGCTTCACCGTGCTTCCGTACATGGCCGCCGACCCGGCGCTGGCCAAGCGTCTGGAGGAGGCGGGCTGCGCGACGGTGATGCCGCTCGGATCCTGGATCGGGTCTTCGCGCGGGCTGCGCACTGCCGACGCGATTCGTATCATCGTCGAGCAGGCGAGCGTGCCGGTCGTGGTCGACGCGGGCCTGGGCGCACCGTCGCATGCCGCCGAGGCGATGGAGATGGGCGTGGACGCGGTCCTGGTCAACACCGCGATCGCCGTCGCGCGCGACCCGGTGCCCATGGCCGCGGCGTTCCGCGAGGCGACGATCGCGGGTCGCCGGGCCTGGACGGCGGGCCTGTCGCCGGTCCGTGACCACGCCGAGGCCTCGAGCCCGCTCACCGGATTCCTGACATGAGCTTTTCCGAGGTGCTGGCGCGCACGCCGGTGCGCGACCTGGCGGCGGAGTCGATGCGCGTCACCGACGCGGACGTCACCCGCGCGCTGGCCAAAACCGACGGCACGCTCGATCTGCACGACTTCGCCGCGCTGCTCTCGCCCGCCGCCGCGACGCGGATCGAGGAGATCGCCCGAGCCTCGCACGCGCTGACGCTGCGCCGCTTCGGCCGCACGATCCACATGTACGCGCCGCTGTACCTGTCCAACGAGTGCCTGACGACCTGCACCTATTGCGGCTTCGCACGGACGCTGCCGATCGCACGCAAGACGCTGTCGGTCGCACAGACGCTCGCCGAGGCGAGGCATCTGAGCGCCCGCGGCTTCCGGCATCTGCTGCTGCTCACCGGCGAGCACGAGCGGCTCACCGGCGTGGACTTCTTGTGCGCGCACCTGCAGGCGCTTGCGCCGGTCGTGCCGCAGCTTTCGCTCGAGGTGCAGGTCTGGTCGCAGGACGAGTACGCGCGGCTGCGCGTCGCGGGATGCGACGGCGTCGTGGTCTACCAAGAAACCTACGATCGCGATTCTTACGCGCATTTCCACACCGCCGGGCGAAAGCGCGACTACGACTGGCGGCTGGAGGCGCCCGAGCGCGCGGCGGCGGCGGGCATTCGCCGGCTCGGCATCGGCGCGCTGCTCGGCCTGCACGAGCCGTGGCGCGAGGACGCGATCGCCACCGCCGCGCACGCGCTGCATCTGCTCAAGGTCGCGTGGCGCTGCGAGATCGCGGTCAGCATGCCGCGTATCCGTCCGAGCGCGAGCGGCTACTCGCCCGAGCATCCGGTCACCGACACCGAGCTTGCGCTGTACGTGTGCGCGCTGCGCCTGCTGATGCCCGACGTTGCGCTCGTGGGCTCCTCGCGCGAGGAGGCGTCGTACCGCGACGGGCTCGTGCGGCTCGGGATCACGCACACCTCGGCCGGGTCGCACACCGAGCCGGAGGGCTACACGCATCCCGACGAGGCGACGCAGCAGTTCGAGGTCAGCGATACGCGTTCGCCCGAGGAGGTGGCCGCCGCGCTGCGCGCGATGGGCTACGACCCGGTGTGGAAGGACTGGGACGCCGGCCACCGCGCGCCCGCGGAGGCGGCGAGATGACGATCACCGCGAACGGCAAGCCGCGCGAGATCCCGGACGGCATCACGATCCGTGCCTTCCTCGACACGCTCGGCTGGAAGCCCGGGTGGGTGGTCGTCGAGCACAACGGCGAGCCACTCGACCGCGCACGCTATGACGCCGTGGCGCTGCGCGACGGCGACCGCATCGAGGTCGTGCGCGCCGTCGCGGGAGGCGCGCGATGACCGCACGCCGCGAGCGTCTCGATGCCGCGCGGCTCTATCTGGTCTGCGGCGGGCAGCGGCCGGACCTCGACGAGTTCCTGGAGGCCGCGCTGACGGCGGGCGTGGACGTCGTGCAGCTTCGCGAGAAGCAGATGGAGGCGCGGCCGCTGCTCGAGATCGCGGCGCGCTTTCGTCGGGCCTGCGATCGTCACGGCGCGCTGCTCGTGATCAACGACCGTCCCGACCTGGCGATCGCGTCGAACGCCGACGGCGTGCACCTCGGGCAGGACGATCTGCCGCCGGCCGCGGGGCGTGCGCTCGTCGGCAACGAGATGTTGATCGGCCGCTCGACGCACGCACCCGACGAGACGCGTGCCGCGCTGAGCGAGCCCGTGGACTACATCTGTGTCGGACCCGTGCACGCCACGCCCACCAAGCCCGGCCGGTCCGCGACCGGGCTGGATCTGGTGCGCTTGGCCGCCGCGGAATGCGCCAAGCCCTGGTTCGCGATCGGCGGGCTCGACCCGCAGACCGCGAAAGAGGCGGCGCAGGCGGGCGCGACCCGCATCGTGGTCGTGCGCGCAATCGAGCAGGCCGCCGACGTCGAAGGCGCCGTGCGCGCCCTGCGAAGCGCGATCGGCGCCTGAACCGCTCCTGCACGCTTGCTTCGCGTCCGGGCTATAGCATCGGCGCCGAAGACTCCGCTCGAAAGGAGAAGCCGATGAAGCGCCTCATGGCCGCGATCGTGCTCGTGCTCGCGCTCGGTGCGTGCGAGGCCCGCGCCGAGATCGACGTCAACGACAACGGCTCGGGCACGTTCGGCTTCGCCTTCTTCATCGACAAGCAGTTCATCGCGTTGATGGAGGGCTTCGGCGGGCGGCAGGGCGAGGATCCGTTCGGCGACTTCAAGAGCGGCCTCGACGATTCCCCCGTGCCGTTTCAGATCGAGGAGTACAGCGAGAACGGCGGCCGCGGAATCCGCGCCAAGGTTCCCTTCAAGAGCGTGGACGATCTGCGCACGATCATGAAAGAGGTGGACCAAGGCGACGCCCAAGGCTCCCCGCTCGGCGGAGGCGGGCCGGGCTTCGGCACGTTCACGCTCGAGCAGCGGGGCGGCGGCTGGTACTTCGAGTCGCTCAGCGACGCGCCGGATCTGGGCGATCTCGGGGATCTTGGCTCAGGTGAAGGCGGGGGCGAAGCCCCGTTCGATCCCGCGCAGATCGCGAGCCTGCTGAAAATCTCGTTCCGGGTGACGCTTCCCGGCCGGACGGTGGACACGACCGCGGACGAGGCCACTTCCAAGGGCGGAAAGACGACGTTCGTGTGGAACGCGGACCTGACGAGCAAAGAGCCGATGCAGATGGTCGCGACGACCGCTGCGGCCGGCAGCAGCCTCCCGTTGTCGCCGATCCTGATCGCCTTGGCCCTGATCGCCGCGCTCGTGACCGTCGCGGTGATGATGCGGCGCAAGAACGCGGTCGCCTCAGGTCCCGATCAGCACGCGGATGCGTGGCCTTCGGGGACGGGTGGCGCGGTCCCGCCTCAGCCGGGCACCGTGCCTCCCGTTTCGGGCACCCACGAGCAGGATCCCCAGCGCCCACTCGAGCCGCCGGCGCCGTAGACCGCGCACCCTGCTTGCGTTACGGGCGCGACCCCGCCATGATGCGCTCCGTAGACCTTCGCAAAGGAGTCCCGTTGAAGCCTGCTTCTATCGTCACTGCCGGAGTCGCGCTGTCGCTGTCGCTGATCGCCTGTGGCGGGAGCGACGGCCGCGTCGCCGCGCCCGCGTTTACCCCGACCGAACAGCAGACCGCCGGCGACGATCCTGTTTCCGCCAAGCCCGCGTGCGACTACGTGACCGAGGCCGAAGCGAGCCAGGTCTTCGAGACCGAGATGAAGTATCGCTCCAACGACGGCGGGACCAACTGCATCTTCGACGGGTCGCCGGATGGCTCGGCCAGCATCGACTACACGATCAGCGACGGCACCGACGGCTATGACATCGTCTCGGACGGCATGCAGCCGGTCGACGGGATCGGAGACCGTGCGGCCGGGCGCGACGGTTCCGGGCTGTCCCAAGTGGTCTTCACCAAGGGCAACACGATGGTCACGCTGACGGTGAGCGGTAACGACATCAAGGGAGGCGGACCCTTCGATGTCGCAAAGAAGTTCGCACTGTTCCTGGCCGGCAAGCTGTAGGCCCTAGCGCACCGAGTCGAGCGCCTGCTTCAGATCGGCGACCAGATCGCGCGCGTTTTCGATTCCGACGCTCAGCCGAACCAGCGACGCATCGACCTCCAGCGGCGAGCCCGCGACCGACGCGTGCGTCATCTTGCCGGGATGCTCGATCAGCGACTCGACCGCGCCGAGCGATTCGGCGAGCGTGAAGATCTTCGTGCGCGCCACGATGTCCAGCGCGGCCTGCTCGCCGCCCGCGGCCAGGAACGACACCATGCCGCCAAAGTCGCGCATCTGCTTGGCGGCGATCTCGTGGCCGGGATGGGTGGGCACGCCCGGGTACAGCACCGTCGTGACGGCGGGATGCTGCTGCAGCATCGCGACGATCTCGCGCGCGTTCGCGCATTGGCGTTCGACGCGGATCGCGAGTGTTTTCACGCCGCGCAGCACCAGGTAGCAGTCCAGCGGCCCCGGCACCGCGCCGACCTCGTTCTGCAAGAACTTCAGCCGTTCGAACGTCTCGTCGTCGTCGGTGGCAAGGAAGCCGCCGACCACGTCGGAGTGGCCGCCGAGATACTTGGTCGCGCTGTGCAGCACGATGTCGGCGCCGAGCGACAGCGGCTGCTGCAGGTACGGCGTCGCGAACGTGTTGTCCACGATCAGCCGCGCGCCGCGATCACGCGTGATCGCGGCGACGGCCGCGATGTCCACGATCTTCAGCAGCGGATTCGTCGGCGTCTCCATCACGACCAGCTTCGTGTTCGGCCGCCAGGCCGCTTCGATCGCGGCGGGGTCGCCCATATTCACGGGCGTGAACTCGTAGCCCTGCGGTGCGAAGACCTGCGCGACCAGCCGGTAGGTGCCGCCGTAGGCATCGTCGCCGATGATCAGATGATCGCCCGGGTTGATCAGCCGCAGCGCCGCATCGGTCGCGGCCAGGCCGCTGGCGAAGCACAAGCCGTGCGCCGCGCCTTCCAACGATGCGAGGCATGCCTCGAGCGCCGCCCGGGTCGGGTTACCCGAGCGAGCATAGTCGTAGCCCTTGTGCTCGCCGACCGCGCTCTGCGCGAACGTGGTCGAGAAGGAAACCGGCGGGATCACCGCGCCGGAGGCAGGATCGGGATCTTGGCCGGTGTGAATCGCGCGCGTCTCGAACTCGTAGTCGCTCATCGCCCGAGATTCTAGCGGCGCGGCCTCATTCGCGGGGCGGGGCGCGGCCGGGCAGCGGACTGTGGTAGCGGGCTCCCCGTCGTGCGAAGTAAAGGCTGCCGGTGGTATCGCGCGTGATCGTCCAGCCGCGGCGGTGGACGCGATGGTGGCATCGGCGGCAGAGCATGACCAGGTTGTCCGGGTCGGCGGTCCCGCCGTCGCGTCGCGCGCGAATGTGATGCGCGTCCGCCCACGACAGGGGCGCGTTGCAGCCGGGGAACCGGCAGCCGCGGTCGCGGGCTGCGACAGCGCGCCGGATCTTCGGAGGGATCGGCGAGGTTGCATCGCCCACCGCGACCGGCGTGCCGCGTTCGAAAAGGATCGGAAGCACGTCGGCATCGCAGGCCAGCGTCTCGGTACCCAGCGGCGACAGGCGCGGCGCCCGGCCGGCGATTGCCCACAGGATGCGGGCCGAAGCTTCCCGCCGGTCGCGAGTCAGGTCGGCGACATCGATCGTCGCCAGCAGCCGCGGACGCGACCGCGTCGGCAGATTGCTGCCGCTGCTGCCCCCAAGGTGCTGCTCGGCGATCGCGATCAGCGCGTCGTAGCGCCGCTGCGCGAGCGTGTCGGCCGGTGACGGAGCGGCTGCGGCCGTGTCGGCCGCTTCGATCAGCGTCGCGACCGAGACCGTGTCGCCCTCGCCGTAGAAGAACGTGCGGCCGTCGAGTCGCGGCTGGAACGTGACGAAGCTGCGATCGACGGCCTGTTGCTCGTGCCGTTCTTCCCGGCGGTGTTTCAGCTCGGCCACGAGGTCCTCGACGTCGCGTACGATCTGATCCGGATCGGCGTCGCGCAGGAAGAGCGCGTCGCGTGCGACGAGCCGGTCGACCGCGCGCCGGCCGGCCGCATCGCATGATCGCGCCGCATTGCAGATGCCCCGAACCTGAGACCAGGACAGCAGCCCCTCTTGAAACGCGTGGGCAGAGTTGGGCATGGAATCGAGCATCGCGGCGCTCCGCGTGAGTGCGCGCGCATCCCACGACGTTGCCCGCGCGTCCATCTGGAGCATGATCGGAGCGGGAACCCCGGCCCCGGACGCGAAGCCGCCGCGCGAGATCGTGGTCGCTGCCGCGGCGGTCAACCGATCCGCCGCGCGTAACGCTGCGACCGCCAAGCTCGCGCGCCGCTCGCCGCCGCGAGAGGCGAACCGTTGAACCCGATCGATAATCGCCCCGAGCTCTGCCGTGAGCTGATCGATCTCGGAATCTGCCACCGAAAGCATGCGACGAACATACCCGAGAGGTACGACAGAAACGCTCTCCCACTTGCCGCGTTTCGACAGAAAACCCCGGCGCACGGTCTCGTCGGGATGGATGGGGAGGGTCGCGGTAACAGGTAGGGTGTCGCCTTATCGTACGACGCGTTCGAGTCCGTTTCCGACCAGGATCATGCTGAGTGCGAAGAGCACGGTCATTGAACCGGCCAGCCATCGTCTTTTCCGCGGCCACACGTAGACGACAGCCGCAATCGCTGCGACGGCCAGTTGCATCCCCAAAGCTGCGTACGGCCACCCGATGTAGTCGATCAATGCGCAGTGCCTGTAGACGCACCAGGTCCCAAGACCATCAACATAGGGCAGCGCGTCGGGATGACCATTGTAGAGACCGAACGAGTAGGCGGGAGCCGCGATGGCGGCTGCTATCCACAGACTCGACACGATCACCGCGATGGGCGCTGATACCCGTCTGAGGCGAAACCAGACGACAAGGCTGAGGCTTGCCGCCAGCATCAGGAAGATGACCCTTTCAATGAGCGTCATCCGAAACCCGGCGGGCAAGACGAGTCCAACTCCTGCACGGGCGAGCGTGAGCCATCCGGGGAGGCGACCATAGAACGACGATATTCCGGGTCCCATGAAGTAGAGAAGGCTTCCGGCGAGCGTTACCCCGGCGGAGCATGCACCCACAATCAGGAATGGCACTCGCAGCCGATCAACAGCGACGCGTCGGGATGAAGTAGCCATCGGCTCTCCGCCTAGCATCCGCCGCACCACCTGGGGAGGAATCCCGCGTCGTCTCAGGAGACGGACCCGCTCGTGGTTGAGCATCGTTCGGGGTTGTTCTTTGGATCGGGCGCATCGACGTTGGGATCCTTTCGTGGAGGCACGCGAGCGCTCGTGCGACTCGTCGAGCTGGGAAGGGCGCCCCGAATGCGGGCCGCATCGAACAGACCAACGACTAGGGCATGGTCGCGTTAACAGGTAAGGTGTCGTCTTATCCCACAACGCGTTTGAGTCCGTTTCCGACCAGGATCATGCTGAGTGCGAACAGCACGGTCATTGAACCTACGCGCAGCCATCGTCTTTCCTTCCGCCAGGCGTGGACGGCAGCCGCGATCGCCACGACGGCCAGTTGCATCCCCAAAGCCGCGTACGGCCAGCGGGTCCACACCACGGGTATCATGCTCGAACCGGCGATTCCATAATTCGTCCCAAAGTTCTCTAGAGGGCCGTCGTACAAGTTGAAGGAGTAGGTGGGAGCCGCGATGGCGGCTGCTATCCAGAGGCCGGACACGACCCTCGCGATGGCCGCTGGCACCCG
>Ga0247717_1000413_pt1 | contig 13102 bp, 16 predicted proteins | sample 24E_NmetaG_FD_189047 | JGI IMG/M metagenome (GOLD analysis project Ga0247717, IMG submission 189047) | Soil microbial communities from hillslope of Landscape Evolution Observatory, University of Arizona, Oracle, AZ, United States - 2-4-E_N | ecosystem: Engineered > Artificial ecosystem >... | reverse complement strand
GATACGGATCGTGCCGGTGTTCGCGCGCTCCAGACCCGCGATCAGCCGAAGGGTGGTGGACTTGCCGCAACCGGACGGGCCGAGCAGCACGAACAGCTCGCCGTCGGCGACGTCGATCGTTAGATCCTCCACGGCCGGATGCTCGCCGTAGGACTTGGTGACGCCGCGAAGCGAGAGCCCGGCCATCTGCCTCCTAGGACGATCCCGGCGACGGAGCGGCCTTGGCCTCCGCGAACAGCTCGCGCGTCGCGAGGTCGATCTCGATGCCCAGCGCCTCGATCCGCTCCTGCCCGTAGAACCATTCCTCGATCACGACGTTGGCCTTGGACTCGATCTCGTTCCAGGTCGAGATGTTCGGCAGACGCCGGACCGTGGGGATCGCGTCGAGCCAGGCGTGTGCGTTGGCGGGCTTCTGCGTTGGGTCCAGGAACGCCGGGCTCTCGGCAACCTTCTTGAGCGACGGCACGGTACGGCCGGTCTTGGCGATGATCGCCGCGCCTTCCTCGCCGAACGCGAACTCGACGAACTTCCACGCCGCGTCCTTGCTCTTGGATGCCTTCGACATGCAGTAGGCGTCGCTGTGCAGCATCGTGGCCTCTTCGCGGAACTTCGGCATTTGCACCACGTCCCAGTCGAGGCCGGTTTGCTGCCGAAGCGCGGTCGTGCCGCGGCGGCTGTCGATAAGCATGGCGGAGCGGCCGTTGCCGAAGCGCGCCTCCGCGCCCTCGCTCTCGGCCTCGGCGTGGTCGGGAACGACCTTGTGGATACGGCGAAGCTCGATGAAGAACTTCAACGCCTCGAGCGCCTTGTCGTCGAGCATCACGGTCTGCGACGGATTGTCGGTGTCGTCCACGACCTGTGCGCCCGCCTGCCAGACCCACGGCCCGAGGAAGACCAGCGTCGGATCCACGCCGAGGCCGTAGATATCGGTGGTGCCGTCCCCGTCGGTGTCCTTGGTCAGCGCCTTGGCGGTCGAAAGAAAGTCCGTCCAGGTCCAGCCGGCCTTCGGCTCGGCGACGTTGAAGCGCTTGAACAGCTCCTTGTTGTAATAGACGACCTGGCTGGAGATGTTCTGCGGCATGCAGGTCAGCGTGCCGCCGAAGCGGAACGCGTCGATCGCCTGCGGATAGAAGTCGGACTCCGTCATGGTCGTGCTCGACTCGAGCATCGGCTCGACCGGCTCGAGTGCGCCGCGTGCGGCGTACTGGCCGAAGCGGCGGAAGTTGATCAGGAACAGGTCGGGCGGGCTGCCGCCCGCGAACCCCGCCGACAGCTTGGCGGAATGATCATTCTGACTCGGCACGGGCACGAGCTTGACCTTGACGCCCGGGGTCTTGGCCTGGAAGGCGTCGATGAGGGACTGATAGGCCTTGATCTCGGCGGCATCGCCGAAGATCTGGAAGGAAACTTGCTTCGTGGAACCCGCCCGCGAGTCCTCGCCTCCGCACGCCGCAAGCGCCGTCAGCGTTGCGACCACGAGCGCGACGAGCTTCATCGTCCGAGCCATCCAACTCCTCTTTCTTCTTGCAGGAAAAAGCGCTGCGCCAGCAGGAACACAACCACGACCGGCGCGGTCACGGCGGCGGCACCCGCCAAGAGTACCGGCCAGTTCGTCGGACCGAGCTGCTCGAGGTAGCGCAGCGTCAGCGGTGCGGTAAAGCGATCCTCGGAGTTCAGGTAGAGCAGCGGGTCGATGAAGTTCGCCCACGTGGTCAGGAAGGCGAGCATCGCGACCGCCACGGTCGTGGCCCGCACGAGCGGCATGCCAACGCGCCACCAGATGCGTACGGGGCTCAGCCCTTCGAGCCGCGACGCGTCGTAGAGCTCGCCGGGGATGCGACCGTACGCGTAGGCGTACAGGAGCACGGCGAGCGGCGAGCCGCCCAGCAGCGCCGGAAGCACCAGCGGCCAGAACGTGTCCACCATGCCGAAGGCCTTGAAGATCACGAACCTGGTCAGCCACAACGCCGTCGCCGGGACCATCATCAGCAGCAGCGCGAGCACGATCAGCCGTCCGCGGAGCCGCTCGCGCGCCAGCGCGATCGCAAAGCCCGCCCACGACGAGGCAAGCACCGCGAGCGGGACGAAGACGGCCGCGACGATCAGCGAGTTGACCATCGAACGCGCAAGCGGCGAGAAGTCGAACGCGTCACGCCAGGCGTCGAGCGTGACCGGGTCGGGAATCACCTCGAGCGTGCGCGGCGGCGCCTGCCCGGGCAAGCGCAGCGATCCGGTGACGAGCACCACGAGCGGGATGACGAAGATGGCGGCCACGACCGCGATCGCGGCCGCATGAACCCATCGCCGCTTCACCATCCGGTCTCGGCACCGGCCCCGGTTCCGGTCAATCGCCGATCGCGAGACCCGGGGCGGGGAACTGCTCGCACAGGGCCGCGACCTCGCCGGCGATCTTCGCGAGCGCGGCGTCGTCGTCGGCGGCGGCGATCGCGGCGTCCATCCAGGCTGCGATCTGCGTCATCTCTGCCTCGCCCATCCCGCGCGAGGTGACGGCCGGCGTGCCGATCCGGATCCCGGACGGATCGAACGGCTTGCGCGGATCGAACGGCACCGTGTTGTAGTTGCATTCCAGGCCGGCCTTGTCGAGCGCCTTAGCCGCGATCTTGCCGGGCACGTCGTTCCTCGTCAGGTCGATCAGGATCAGGTGGTTGTCCGTGCCGCCCGAGACCAGATCGTAGCCGCGCTCGGTCAGCGCCGTCGCGAGCGCCTTGGCGTTCGCGACGATTTGCGCCGCGTAGTCCTTGAACGGCGGCTGCGACGCCTCGTGCAGCGCGACGGCGATCCCGGCGGTGGTGTGGTTATGAGGGCCGCCTTGCAGCCCGGGGAACACCGCCTTGTTGATCGCGGCGGCGTGCTCCTGTTTGCACAGGATCATCGCGCCGCGCGGCCCGCGCAGCGTCTTGTGCGTGGTCGTGGTGACGACATCGGCGTGCGGCAGCGGCGACGGATGCGCGTCGCCTGCGACCAAGCCCGCGATGTGGGCGATGTCGGCGACGAACACCGCGCCGACCTCGCGGGCGATCTCGCCGAAGGCCGCGAAGTCGATCGTGCGCGGGATCGCGGTTCCGCCGGCGAACAGCAGCTTGGGGCGCTCGGCCTTGGCGAGGTCCCGCACCTGGTCGTAGTCGATGCGGCCGTCCTCGCGGCGCACCTCGTACTGGACGGGACGGAAGTACTTGCCGGTGATCGACACGCCCCAGCCGTGCGTGAGATGCCCGCCGTGCGGCAGCGCCATGCCCATCACCGTCTCACCCGGCTGCAGGAACGCGAAGTACACGGCGAGGTTCGCGGGCGAGCCCGAGTACGGCTGGACGTTCGCGTGGTCGGCGCCGAACAGCCCGGTGGCGCGTTCGATCGCGAGCGTCTCGAGCGGGTCGATGAACTGCTGGCCTTCGTAGTAGCGCTTGCCCGGATAGCCTTCGCTGTACTTGTTGGTCAGCACCGATCCCGTCGCTTCGAGCACCGCGCGCGAGACGTAGTTCTCGGACGGGATCAGCCGCACGACGCTGCGCTCGCGCTGCTCCTCGTCGCGGATCAGCCCGGCGACCGTCGGGTCGGCCTCGGTCAGCGGCACGTTCCCGTGGGCGGCCATGACTCCTCCTTGATCGTTCGTCAGCTCGGGCTCGGCGTCGGCGTGGATCCGGATCCGCCGGGCTGGAAGGTCGGGCACGGCCCGCCGACGGCGACGATCACGTTCGACTCGCTCGCGCCTTGCGCGCGCTGCATCGACATCGAGCCGCACTTGGGCGAGCTGAACGTCATGGCGTGACCGATGCCTTCGCCCCGCGACGGCAGCGCCTGCACCGACCAGCCGTCCTTCTTGAGCTCGCTCGTATAGAACTTCAGCAGCTCGTCGGGCGTCTCCGCGGTCGAGAAGGTGAACACGCACGGGCTTTGGCCCTTTTGCTCAACGCCTTCGCGCGGCTTCGCGTCGGCCGGACGAGGGAAGCCTTCGGCGCACTTGGGGAACTCGTCGCGCAGCACGTTGCTGGCGACACCGCCGTCGCCGCCGCCGTCCGTCGTCGGACGGCCGGTCGCCAGCGCGTACGGGCTCACGTTCTGCGTGATGCCGAACAACGCCGAACCCGCGATCGCGAGCAGGAGCACGGCGAGCCCGATCTTGCCGGCCCGTCCGCGGAACCAGCCGGGGATGGTGGTGAACGTCATCGACCCCGACATCCGGCCGGCGAGGAACGCGAGCGCGAACGCGGCGACGATCGCCACGATGATGCCCCAGTTCCAACCCATCTGAATGCCCTGCTCCTTCGGGACGGCGCGCAGCTTGATGACCGCGCCGATGATGGCGGCCCAACCGATCCCTTCGTGCAGGTGGGAATCGGCCACCGGCAGCCCGACGCGCACGCCGGCGCGACGGAACACGGCGATCGCAAGGGATGCCAGGCCCAGGAAGAAGATCATCGGGCCCCAGGTTCCGGTCTCCCAGCCCGAGGCGGTCACGGTCGTCTGCCGAAACGCGCTGGTCAGCTTGTACCAGGGCAGGAACACCGACACGGCAAGGAGCGCGGACACGACCATGACCGGAATGTCTTCCGGATACCGCTCGGGGACGGGCGGCTCGTCGGGGGCTTGGTCGGTCACCGCGACCGCTTCGCCGGTGGCGGCGTCGGCGATCGCGACGGTCTCGCTCGAGGCCGCGACAACCGGCTCACCCGGCCGGGATGCGCCGGCGCCGATCACGATCGGTGCGGAGGTGCGCTGCTCCAGCGGCGCGTCGTCCTCGTCGCGATCCACGCTCGACTGCTCGAGCTCGGATTCCTCGGCGGCAGCGGGCTTGCGTCCGGGCGCGGGCTTGCGGGCCGGGGTCTTGCGAGTCGCTGGCTTGGCCGGAGCCTTGCTTCGCGCGCTCGCCCCCCGGCCGCTCGCGCCCTTGGAGGCACCGGTCTTGCGGGCAGTCGTCTTGCGGGCGGTGGCGCGCTTCGCGGCCGCTTTCTTGGCAGGCTTCTTCTTGTCTTCAGGCATAGGAATCCAAAGGTTACCGTGCCCGGTCCCGGCCCGCAGCGGCGACCCCCGAGCCCGGATCCGGGGGCCGCCGGCCGCCCTACGAGGCCGGCTCGATCACGGCCGTGCACGCCCGGCAGCGGGTCGCCGCCAGCGGGATCGAGGTCAGGCATTCCGGGCACTCGCGTGTGTCGGGCGCCTTCGGCGCCTCGCCGCGGCGCCAGCCGCGCATCGCGTTGACCGGACGCACGACGAAGAAGAACACCGCGGCCGCGGTGAGCAGGAACGAGATCATCGCCGTGACGAAAGCTCCGTAGCCGAGGCCGACCGCGCACGTGTCCTCGGGCCCGTTTCGCAGGCACCATCGCAGGTCACTGAAGTCGGCCGCGCCGGGAATCGAGATCAGCGGCGTGAGCACGTCCTTGACCAGCGACTGCACGACGCTGTTGAACGCCGCGCCGATCACGACGCCGATCGCGAGATCGAGCGCACTGCCCTTGGCGATGAAGTTCTTGAAGTCCACGAGCACCCGCGTGCGGGCCTTGAGCACGTGAAAGCTCTCGGACAGCTCGCGCCGGACGCGGTCGAATCCTTCGTCGCTCATCGGTCGTCCCCCTTTACGGCGAAACCGGAGCCAGCCTAATCCCGACCCCCCGTCCTTCCCCGCACCGTAGACTGGTATGCCATGGACCGGCAGGCGTTTCGTGAGCGACTGACGCGAGGCACGCTGCTCGGCGACGGCGGGCTCGGAACCTCGCTCGTCGCGGCGGGCGTGCCGCTGGATTCGTTCTTCGACGAGCTGAACCTGTCGAACCCGGCGGTCGTCGAGCAGGCACACCGCTCGTTCGTGTTCGCCGGCGCCGACTTCGTCGAGACGAACACGTTCGGCGCGAACCGCTACAAACTCACCGCGCACGGCCTCGAGGAACGCATCCGCGAGCTGATCGTCGCCGCGGTGGGGATCGCGCGGCGCGCGGGCGTGTACGTCGCCGGGTCGATGGGACCGCTCGGCGTGCGGTTCGCGCCGTACGGCCGCGTGCGTCCCGCCGATGCGCGCGACGCGTTCGCCGAGCAGGCCGGCCTGCTGGCCGAGGCCGGTGCCGACTTCCTGATCGTCGAGACGCACGCCGACCTCGCCGAGGCAGAGGAAGCCGTGCGAGCCGCGCTCGAGACGGGGCTGCCCGTCGTCGCGACCATGTCGTTCACGCGCGACGATCGGACGCTTCTGGGCTCGACGCCGGAGGAGTGCGCGGCCCATCTGGCGACGCTCGGCGTGGACGCGCTCGGCGTGAACTGCTCCGAGGGGCCCGAGCAGGTGCTGCGCCTGCTGGAGACGATGCGGCCGCACGCACAGGGAATCCCGCTTACGGCACAGCCCAACGCCGGCGGCCCCTCGCGCATGAGCGGCCGGCTGTTCTATCCCGCTACACCCGAGTACTTCGCCGACTTCGCGCGCCAGGCGATCGCGGCGGGCGTCGCGATCGTGGGCGGCTGCTGCGGCACGGACGCGGGACACATCCGCGCGATGGCCGGCTCGCGTGCCGCCGGCGGCGCGCGAGCCGCGGCCGCGTCCGCGACCGAACCGCTGCCGGCCGAGGAAGAGACCGAACCGCTCCCCGCTCCGTTTGCCGGCAAGCCGGCGGCGTCACGCTTCGCCGCCACGCTCACCAGCGGCCGTCTGGTGATCACCGTCGAGATGGATCCGCCGCGCGGCTCGTCGCTGGCGCGCATGCTCGCCGGCGCCGACACGCTCCGGCAGGCGGGCGCGGACGCGATCGACGTCGCGGACTCGCCGATGGCGCGGATGCGCATGAGCCCGTGGGCCGCCTGCCACCTGATCCAGGACGAGGCCGGCATCGAGACGGTCCTTCACTTCCCCACGCGCGGCCGGAACCTGCTGCGCGTCCAGGGCGATCTGCTCGCCGCCTACGCGCTGGGCGTGCGGAATATCTTCGCGTGCATGGGCGACCCGACGGCGATCGGCGACTATCCGAACGCGGCCGACACCATGGACGTCGTGCCGAGCGGCCTGGTCTCGCTGGTCAAGAGCGGCTTCAACGAAGGGCTCGACCGGACCGGCGCCTCGATCGGCGAGGCGACCTCGTTCGTGGTCGGGTGCGCTCTCAACCCCAACGCCGAGGACCTCGAACGCGAGGTCACGGTGTTTCACCGCAAGATCGAGTCCGGCGCGGACTTCGCATTGACGCAGCCGATCTTCGACCTGTCGGTGCTCGCCCGCTTCCGCGCCGCCTATGAGGCCGCGCACGGGCCGGTGACGATCCCGCTGCTCGTCGGGTTGCTGCCGCTGGTGAGCGCGCGGCACGCGGAATGGCTCCACAACGAGGTTCCCGGCATCGACGTGCCCGAAGCGGTGCGCGAGGCGCTGCGGACCGCCGGAGACAAAGCCGAGGCGACCGGATTGGCGATCGCGTCGGATCTGAGCGCGCAGATCGCCGAGAACGCGGCCGGCATCTACCTGATGCCGCCGTTCGGCCGCTACGACCTCGCGGCCGACGTGATCGAGCGCGCGCGGGATCTCTAGCCGCGGCGCCGCACGCGACCCGCGATCGCGTCGTAGCCGATCACCAGAAGCGACACGATCGGGATCAGCGCGAGCCAGAGCGGCCGTCCGTGCCGCTGCAGCGCCATCATCTCCCACTTCATCATTGAGAACTGCATCACCAGCAGGACGACGAACAACAGCGTGGCGACCTGCGTCATCCACCGGCCCCCGGCAAGAAGCGCCCGAGCCGCTCGCGGTTGGCGGCGATCCAGCGGTAGGCGCGCTCGGTTCCGCGAGGGAATGTCTCGGCGATCACCGCGCCCGGCGCGCCGGCCGGCAGCAGACGCATCAGCGGCCCGGTCGCCGCGCCCGCGCTGTAGACGCGCCCGCCGACGACCAGATGCCAGGAGTCCATGCGCTGCGCCTCGGTCATGTCGGGAAGCAGCTCGAGCGCCTCGGGAGCCTGCAGCGGAACCGCCCGGATGCGGCCGTGGCGATCCCATGCGAGCACCATGCGGACCGCGCGGCGGCAGAAGCCGCAGTTGTCGTCGTAGAGGAGCGCAACGTCGGGGCTCACGCGCTGAGCGCCTCCTCGATCGCCGCGCGTAGCGGCTCGTGCAGCGCGGCCGGCGCGGCGATCACGCCGTCGCCGGCCGGACCGATCGGGTCGAGCATCGAGATCTCGCACCCGGCCTCGGCCGCGATCAGCACTCCGGCGGCACGGTCCCAATGGCGGCAGGGAACCTCCGCGTAGGCGTCCACGCGGCCGGCCGCGGTCCACGCGAGGTCTAGCGCCGCCGATCCGGCGCGGCGAACGTCGCGCACGGCCGGAAGCAGCCGCGCGATGACCCCGCCCCACCGCTCGCGCTCCGAAGGCTCGTAGCCGTAGCCGGTCGCCACGAGCGCCTTCGACACGTCCGACAGGGTCGAGGCATGCACGGGCGAGCCGTTGAGCGTCGCGCCCCCGCCGCGCGCGGCGGCGAACAGCTCGTCGCGCGCCGGGTCGTACACCACGCCGGCAACGCCGCCGCGTTCGTCCTCGCAGGCGATGCTCACGCACCACTGCGGGATTCCGTACAGGAAGTTGGTGGTGCCGTCGAGCGGATCGACGATCCAGGTGCGCCCGCTGTTGCCGTCGTGCACGCCGGTCTCCTCGCCGAAGATCGCATCGGCGGGAAACGCTTCGCGCAGCGTCAGGGTGATCACGTTCTCGGCGTCGCGGTCGGCATCCGAGACCATGTCGGTCCCGCTGGACTTCGTGCCCACGCCGCGCGCGGGACCGCGAAAGCGTTCCAGCAGCAACGCACCCGCCTCGCGCGCTGCGCGCGCGGCCGCATCGAGCTCGGCGTTCACGCTCGTGCGCGACGCAGCGCGCGGACGCCGATCGCGCCGACCGCGGCACCGAACACGATCGAGACCGCGGCAAGGACGTAGTGGACAACCTTGAACGAGGTGCTTTGGTTCTGTCCCGCGACGATCCAGATCCGCGTGATCCAGACGTAGAGCGTCCAGACCGCCGCGCCGACCAGCAGCCACGCCGCCCGGCGCGAGATCGTGACGGTTCGGCTCACGACTCGCTGATCTCGACCGTCTGCAGCACCACGTCCTCGCGGGGCCGGTCGTTGGCGCCGCGCTCGACGCGCGCGATCGCGTTGACGACCTCCATGCCTTCGACGACCTCGCCGAAGATCGTGTGCTTGCCGGTGAGCCAGGGCGTGGGGATCTCGGTGATGAAGAACTGCGAGCCGTTGGTGTTGGGTCCCGCGTTCGCCATCGCGAGATAGCCGGCGCGCGTGAACGACGGGCCGTCGTCGACCTCGTCCTCGAAGCGGTATCCGGGCCCGCCGGTTCCGGTTCCCATCGGGTCGCCGCCCTGGATCATGAACTCGGGGATGACGCGATGGAAGATCGTGGCGTCGTAGAGCGGATCGTTCTTCTGCGCGCCGGTCTGCGGATCCTTCCAGGTCTGCTTGCCGGTGGCCAGCCCGACGAAGTTCTCGACGGTCTTGGGCGCGTGATCGGGAAACAGCTTGCACTTGATGTCGCCCATAGACGTCTTGAAGGTCGCGTACATGGTCATGCGAAAAGCTCCTTTCGCGGGGACGGGTCTAGCTTCCGTCCCACGGCTCGTATGCGACGACCTCGTAGCGGAAGGTTCCGCCCGGCGCCTCGTAGGAGATCTGGTCGCCCTTGCCCCGGCCCACGATGGCCTGACCGAGCGGCGAGACCGTCGTGATCGTGCGCATGCCCTTGGCGCGCTCTTCCTTCGACTGCGCGAGCAGGTACTGCTCGGGCTCTTCGTCTGAGTCGAGCGACCGCAGCGTCACCACCATGCCCGGACCGACCGAGTCGGTCGAGATCGGGCCCTCTTGGACGATCGCGTTCTTGATCGTCCATTCGAGATAGCGGATCCGCGCTTCCATCTGCGCCTGATCGTTCTTGGTCTGGTCATACTCGGCGTTTTCGGACAGATCGCCGAGCTCGCGCGCGCGAAGCAAGCGCTCCGAGATGTCACGCCTGCCGTCGGTGGTGAGCCGCTCGTGCTCCTCCCGCAAGCGTTCGAGCGCCGCGGGCGACAGGACGGGGGGCTGCTGGTCGGTAGACATAGGGTTTGGAGTTTACCCGCTTGCGCCCGGACAATGCGCCCCATGAACGAAGTCACGATTACGCCACGCGCGGCCGAGGTGCTCCGGCGCGGCCTGGAAGCCGCCCGGCTCGACCCATCCGCGTTCGGCGTTCGGGTCTGGATTTCGGCGGGCCAAGCGCGCAGCGGCTTCGCCGACGAGCCCGACGAGGGCGATGCGCTCGTCGACGCCGGCGGCCTGCGCGTGTTCGTTGATCCGTCGGTGACGGCGAACGGGCCCGCGGCGATCGACGTGTCGGCCGAGCACGACCAGATCGTCGTCGTGCCCGCGGGCTAACGAAGCGGGACGCTCAGGAACGCCTCGAGCTCGCGAAGCGTGGCATCCGTTTCGACGTGGTGCACGCCGGCCATGCCGGTCGCCACGGCTCCTTCGACGTTGATGGCGAAGTCGTCCACGAAGATGCACTGCGGTGGCTCGGCCGCGATCCGCTCGGCGGCGAGCAGGTAGATCTCGGGATCGGGCTTTCGCAGGCCGACCTCGCCGCTGATCACGATGGCGTCGAAGAGCTCGTCGAACTGATGTACCGGATAACCGCCTTCGGTCACGCCCCACGAGTTCGACACCAGCGCGGTGCGCACGCCGTTGGCACGCGCCCGCCGCAGGGCATCCAGCATCGGCTCGTTCGGTCGCGAGCCGGCGAACAGGCGGGACTTCAGCCCGGTCGAGGCGATCTCGACGCCCAGCTTCGCCCGGATCGCGCCGGCCAGCTCGATCTCGAAGTCGGCGGTGTCGATGTGGCCCCGCTCGACGCGAAGGAAGAAGCTGTCGGGCGCCTGCATGTGCTCGCGCATGACGGCGGCGAGATCCTTCGGATCGAGCCCCTCGCCGCGCGCGAACTCGGCGAACGCGTCGATCACCGACGTGGTGAGCACGCCGCCGAAATCGACGAGCAGTCCTTTGATCATCGCCGCGGGAGTCTACCGTGCCCGCCGCGGCCTGCCGGACGCCGCGGCTTCCGCGCACTTCGAGGCCGCCCCGCACGCCGCGGCCTCCTGCGCGCACGGATTCCCGAAGCCCGGCGGTCCGTGCCGTACCATTGGCGCATGCCGTTTCCGACCCGTCTGCTGACCGAGGACGAGCACGTCATCCTCGACGTACGGCCGCACTGGAAAGCGCTCATCGAGCCCATGCTTTCCACCATGGCGATCGTGACGGTGGCCGCCGTGCTGATCGTCAAGATCGGGCCCGCCCGGCCGGCGGCGCTGCGCTGGGCCGTGGCCGGCGCGGCCGTGATGGTCTGGATCTGGGCCGCGGGGCTGCAGCTGGCCCGATGGAAGTTCACCGAGTTCGTCCTGACGAACGAGCGCATCATCGCGCGCAGCGGCGTGATCGCCAAGGTCTCCCGCGAGATCCCGCTGGAGCGGGTCAACGACGTGACGGTCACCCAGAGCATGCTCGACCGGGTTCTCCGCTCGGGCGACATCAGGCTCGAGTCGGCCGGCGAGTACGGGCAGACGACCTTCGACGACATCGGCCACCCGGTCGAGGTGCAGAAGCAGATCTACGAGGCCGCCGAGGGACGCCGCGGGCTCGGCCCCGACCTGATCCACCACCCCGCCTCCGTGGCCGACGAGCTCGCAAAGCTCGCGGACCTGCGCGACCGTGGCGCTCTGACGGCCGAGGAGTTCGACGCGCGCAAGAAGCGGCTGCTCGAGCGATAGCCCCTGCACCTGCGAACTGGTTGCAGATACACTGCGGTGCGTGAAAGGCGCCCGGCCCTCCGACCACGAGCACGAGCTCGACAACCTCGACGAGGTGCTGCGTTCGCACGGGCTGCGCCGGACACCGCAGCGGCAGGCCACGCTCGATGCGATCGCCGCCTCCGACGGACACGCCACCGCCGAGCAGATCGTGGCCCGCGTGCGAAAGCGCCTGCCCGCCGTCAGCCCGTCCACGATCTACCGCACGCTCACCTCGCTCGAAGAGGTCGGCGTGGTGTGTCACGCGCATCTCGGGCATACCGCCAGCGTGTATCACCTCGGCGGCGGCGGACTGCATCAGCATCTGGTCTGCGAGCGATGCGAGGCGATCATCGAGGTGGACGACGCGGTCGTGGCGCCCTTTGCGAAGCGCCTGGCGGATCGATACGGATTCCGGGCCGATTTCACGCACTTCGCGGTGCTGGGCGAGTGCGCGTCCTGCGCGAAGCGGCCTAACCGCTCGTCGCGCCGGACGGCGCCACGTCGGTGATCAGGCACACGTCCTCGTGGTTGACGAGGAACCCGAGCGACTCGTACATCGCGACGGCCGCCTCGTTGTCCTTGTCCGCGTAGAGCATGCCGACCTGCGCGCCGCGCTCGCGCAGATGGTCGAGCCCGACGGTGGCAAGGATGCGCCCCAGGCCGGCACCCGCCTCGGCCGGATCCACCGCGATCACGTAGATCTCCCCGAGCTGCCGCCCGTCGTGCGTGCGCGTGGTCGGATCGAGCTTCGTCCAGCAGGTCGCGATCAGCGTGCCGTCGCGCCGCACCGTGAGCACGTCCTCGGCGTCGAACCAATCCGCCGAGATCCGCGCGTGCAGATCGCGGCGCGTCCACGCGCCTTGATCCGGCAGGTGGGCGAAGGCGCGTGCGTTGAGCGCGAGCCACTCGTCGTCGTCGATGCCGGGGCAGAAGCGGTCGAGCACCAGACCGTCGGGCAGCGCGGGCGCGGCGGCGGGCAGCGCATTCAGGCGCATCTGCAACAGGGTTCGTGACGGACGCAGGCCCGCGTGCCGGATGAGCCCGCCGACATCGGGAGCCTGCCGGTAGGCCCAGGTGGATAGGGTGCCGCCACCGTGTGCGGCGGTGTGCGCCACGATCGCGTCGAGGATGCGCGTCGCGATGCCCCGGCCCCGCATCTCGGGATGCACCGCGATCTCGAAGAACCATGCATCGCCGAGGCGAGACAGGTGGCCGTAGCCGGCGAGCGTCCCCTCATCGTGCACCGCGAAGCCGATGTGATCCTCGACCGCGCCCGTCTGGATCGCGAGCAGCTC
>Ga0247717_1000412_pt1 | contig 13118 bp, 8 predicted proteins | sample 24E_NmetaG_FD_189047 | JGI IMG/M metagenome (GOLD analysis project Ga0247717, IMG submission 189047) | Soil microbial communities from hillslope of Landscape Evolution Observatory, University of Arizona, Oracle, AZ, United States - 2-4-E_N | ecosystem: Engineered > Artificial ecosystem > Mesocosm... | reverse complement strand
GTCACCCGGGTGCTCAACGAGCCGGCGGGCGAGGCGCCGTTCACCGACGCGTACGCGCGGTTCACCGGTGCCGCCACCGACTTCGCGGAGATCGCGTACGAGAAGAAGCGGCTGGCGCTGCGCGACCTGCTGACCGCCGATCTGCTCCGGCTCACGAACCTCTTCGTGCAGCTGTGCGAGAGCGAGCGCCGCTACCGCGACTTCACCCGACCCGAGCTGCACGCCGTGTTGCGGGAGGCCATCGCCTGCTTCCCCGTGTACCGCACCTACGTGGTGCCCGGCGAGCCGGTGGCGACCGCCGACGCTGAGCACATCGACGCCGCCCTCGCCGAGGCGGCGCGGCGCCGACCGGAGACCGACCCCGAGCTGTGGGCGCTGCTGCGACAGGTCCTGCGGGGCGAGCTGCCGGCGGCGGCTGCCCTGTGCCTGCGGTTCCAGCAGACGACCGGCCCGGTGATGGCCAAGGGCGTCGAGGACACCGCGTTCTACACGTTCAACCGCTTCGTCGCCCTCAACGAGGTGGGTGGCGCGCCCGACCGGTGGAGCGACGACGTGGAGACGTTCCACGCCGAGATGGCGGCGGCCGCCCGGGCGTGGCCGCGCACGATGCTGGCGTCGACCACCCACGACACCAAGCGCAGCGAGGACGTGCGGGCGCGGCTGCTCGTCCTGGCCGAGATCCCCGATCGCTTCGCGGCGGCCGTCGCTCGCTGGCACGAGGTGAACCGCGGGCACTGGGCGGGGCGCGAGCCCGACCGCAACCTCGAGTGGCTCCTCTACCAGACGCTCGTGGGCGCCCACCCGCTGCCCGTCGAGCGAGCTCTCCCGTACGTCGAGAAGGCGACGCGGGAGGCCAAGGTCCACACCTCCTGGACCGATCCCGATCCCGCGTACGACGCGGCCGTCCGGGCGTTCGTCGAGGGCGCCCTCGCCGACCCCGCGTTCACGGCCGACCTCGACGGGTTCGTGGCGCCCCTCGTCGAGCCCGGTCACGTCAACGCGCTGGCCATGCAGGCGGTGAAGCTCACCGCCCCCGGCGTGCCCGACCTCTACCAGGGCACCGAGCTGTGGGACCACTCCCTGGTCGACCCCGACAACCGGCGGCCGGTCGACTACGGCGAGCGGCGCCGGCTGCTGCGCGAAGGGGGCCACGAGAAGCTCGACCTCACGCGCGCCGCGCTGTGCCTTCCGGTCGGCGGCACGTACGCGCCGGTGCGGGCGCGGGGCGAGGCGGCGGCCCACGTGCTCGCGTTCCTCCGGGGGACCGGGCACGTCACCGTCGTGCCCCGCTTCCCGCTGGGCCTGGCGGCGCGGGGCGGGTTCGGGGCCACGGTGCTCGATCTCCCCGGTGGTCGCTGGACGAACGTGCTCACGGGTGCGACCCTGCAGGGAGGGGAGATCCCAGTCACGGAGGTCATGGGTACAGGCCGGGTTGCGCTGCTGAAGGCGGACGGAGATGACTGGTGACTGAGTTCAAGGTCTGGGCCCCCAGGGCCCGCTCGGTCGAGCTCGACGTGGCCGGCCGCCGCCGGGCGATGGACCAGGTGAGCGGCGGCTGGTGGGTGACCGACGCGCCCGACGCCGGGCCCGGCACCGACTACGGGTTCCGCGTCGACGAGAGCGAGCCGCTGCCCGATCCCCGCTCGCCGTGGCAGCCCGACGGCGTCCACGGCCGCTCCCGCACCGTCGACCACGCCGCGTTCCGGTGGTCCGACCGCGAGTGGCGGGGCATGCACCTGCCGTCGGCCGTGCTCTACGAGCTGCACGTCGGCACCTTCAGCCCCGAGGGCACCTTCGAGGGGGTGGCCCGCCGCCTCGACCACCTGGTCGACCTGGGCGTCACCGCCATCGAGCTCCTGCCGGTGGCGGCGTTCTCCGGCGACCGCAACTGGGGCTACGACGGCGTCGACCTGTACGCCCCCCATGAGGGGTACGGCGGGCCGACCGGGTTCAAGAAGCTCGTCGACGCCTGCCACCGGCGGGGCATCGGCGTGATCCTCGACGTCGTCTACAACCACCTCGGACCGGAGGGGAACTACCTCGGCCGCTTCGGGCCGTACTTCACCGACTTCTACTCGACGCCGTGGGGCCAGGCGGTGAACTTCGACCAGCGCGGCAGTCACGAGGTGCGCCGGTTCGTGATCGACAACGCGCTGATGTGGCTGCGCGACTACCACGTCGACGGCCTGCGGCTCGATGCCGTGCACGCCATCGTCGACACCTCCGCGGTGCACGTGCTCGAGCAGCTCGCGGTCGAGGTGGAGGAGCTGGCCGCGGAGGTGGGCCGGCCGCTCCACCTGATCGCCGAGTCCGATCTCAACGACCCCCGGATCATCCGGGGCCGCGAGGTCGGTGGCTACGGGATCGACGCGCAGTGGAGCGACGACGTCCACCACGCGCTCCACGCGGTGCTCACCGGCGAGACCAACGGCTACTACGCCGACTTCGGCTCCATCGACGACGTGGCCGACGCGCTGGAGGAGGCGTGGATCTACGCCGGGCGCTACTCGCCCTACCGCGACCGCGTCCACGGCCGTCCCCACGGGGGCCTGCCGGGATGGAAGTTCCTCGCCTACCTCCAGAACCACGATCAGGTCGGCAACCGCGCCATCGGTGACCGCATCAACCACTCGACGCCGCTGCCGCGGGTGAAGGTGGGCGCCGCCCTCTACCTGCTCTCGGCGTTCGTGCCGCTCGTGTTCCAGGGCGAGGAGTGGGCGGCGTCGACCCCGTTCCTGTACTTCACCGGGCACGAGGACCGCGAGCTTGGGCGGGCGGTCGCGCAGGGCCGGCGGTCGGAGTTCGCCTCCTTCGGGTGGTCGGCCGACGAGGTGCCCGACCCCCAGGACCGCGCCACCTTCGAGCGCTCGAAGCTCCTCTGGAAGGAGCGCAAGCGGGCGACGCACGCCGAGGTCCTCGACTGGTACCGGTCGCTGATCCACCTGCGGCGGGCCACGCCCGACCTCTCCGACGGCCGTCTCGACCTCGTGCGGGTCACCGCCGACGACGAGGCCGGCACGCTGGTGGTGGCGCGGGGCGCGGTCACGATCGTCGCCAACCTCGGCGCCGCCGAGCGCAAGGTCGAGCTCGAGCCGGGGCGGGGCTCGACCCCGCTGCTCGTGTCCGACCCGGCGATCGACGTCGGTCCCGGCACCGTGATCCTGCCGCCCGACACCGTCGCCGTCCTCGGCCCCTGAGACTCGGCGCGTCCACGTTCTTGGAGCAAGCGAGCGTGCTCTGCACGTCTGGATGCTCCAAGAAGCCAGTGCGGGCCGCTCAGCGGCGGGCGGCGCGGGGGTCGAAGCCGAATGGCAGCTCGAGGCGGTGGGCGCGCAGGAGGTCGTCATCGGCGAGCAGCTCGCCGGTGGGGCCGTCGGCGACGATGGTGCCGCCGTCGAGGATGGCCGAGCGCGGGCACACCTCGAGCGCGAACGGGAGGTCGTGGGTGACGACGAGGATCGTCACCGCGAGCGGCTCGAGCACCTCCCGCAGCTCGCGGCGGCTGGCGGGGTCGAGGTTGGAGGTGGGCTCGTCGAGGACGAGCACGTCGGGGCGCATGGCCAGCACGGTCGCCACCGCCACCCGCCGCCGCTGGCCGAAGCTCAGGTGGTGGGGCGGTCGGTCGGCATGGTCTTCCATGCCCACCGCGACGAGCGCCTCGTGCACGCGCGCGTCGAGCTCGTCGCCGCGCAGCCCGAGGTTGGCGGGCCCGAAGGCGACGTCGTCGCGCACGGTGGGCATGAACAGCTGGTCGTCGGGGTCCTGGAACACGAGCCCGACGCGGCGGCGGATCTCCCGCAGGTTGGCCTTGGTCACCGGCAGGCCCGACACCGCGACCGCGCCGTGGCCGGCGGTGAGGATGCCGTTGAGGTGCAGCACCAGCGTCGTCTTCCCCGCGCCGTTGGGGCCGAGGAGGGCGACCCGTTCGCCGGCCGCCACCGTGAGGTCGATGCCGAAGAGGGCCTGGTGCCCGCCCGGGTAGGCGAAGGCGACCGAGCGGAGCTCGAGGGCGGGGGTCATGCCACCCACGCCGCGGTCGCCACGCCGGCGGCGACCACCGGCAGCGCGAGGGTGAGCCACTCGGCCGGCGGCGTGCGGTGCTTGTCGAGCGCCGGCAGGGTCCCGGTGTAGCCGCGCGAGAGCATCGCCAGGTGGACGCGCTCGCCCCGTTCGAAGCAGCGGACGAACAGGGCGCCGGCCGACGACGCGATGGCGCGGGCCTGCCACAGCCACCGGGGGTCATGCCCCCGCGAGCGGCGGGCGACGCTCATCCGCCGCAGCTCGCCGGTGATCACGTCGGCGTAGCGGATCATGAACCCGGCGACGGCGGTGAACACCCGCGGGACCCGCAGTCGCTCCATGCCCCGCACGAGGCCGGGGAGGTCGGTGGTCGACGCCAGGACGACCGTGGCGAGGAGGCCGATGGTGGCCTTGGCGAGGATGTTCCAGCCGCCCCACAGACCGCTCTCGGACAGCGACAGCGGGCCGACGTCGATGCGGGGACCGCCGGCGATGAACGGCAGCAGGAAGGCGAAGGCGACGAAGGGCACCTCGATCACGAGCCGGCGGGCCATGACCGTGAGCGGGAGGTCGCCGATCCGCCCGGCGCCGATCACGAGCGCGGCGTGCAGCGCGAACGCCCAGATCGCCTCCCGCGGCGTGGCCACGACGGCGAGCACGAACAGGAGCGTGGCGGCGATCTTGCACTCGGGGGCGATGCGGTGCAGCGGCGAGGTGCCCGGGCGGTACAGGGCGTGGGCGTGGCCGGCGCCCACCTACGTGGTGACCTTGCTGCGATCCCGCCGCGCCCGCACCGCCGCGAAGGTGCCGAGCGCGAGGCCGAAGGTGACGGCGACCCCGATCAGGCCGGCGGCCCCGGTGCCGACCTTCTCGTTGCGGATGCCCTCGACGCCGTAGTCGGCCACCGGGCTGCCGGCGAGGTCGTGGTCGCGGGCGGCCACGTCGAAGCCCTGGTCCCGCGCGACCTTCTCGAGGCCGTCGGGCTCGCTGCTGGCGAACGGACTCACGAAGACCGCGAGGGCGACGGCGACCGCCAGGCCGGCGAGCACGAAGATCGACGTGCGCTTCACGACGCCAGCTCGGCGGGTCGCAGCTCGAGGGTGGGGGCGAGGTGGCGGGCGCCGTAGACGAGGTCGGGCCGCGAGGCGAGCACGGCGCTGACGGTGAGGCAGGTGATGACGGCCTCGCCGATGCCGATGAGGGCGTGCACACCGACCATGGCGCCGATCACCTGGCGGAGGGAGAGGTCGACGGTGCCGCCGATCGCGTACTCGAGCGCGAACGCGGCGGACGCCAGCACCACCGACGACCACGCGGCGACGGCGGTGGCGGCGAGCACGCCGGCGCGGGTCTTGGGGAGCACGGCGCGGACGGTGGCGAACACGAGGTAGCCGCCCATGCCGCCGACGAGGCCCATGTTGAGGATGTTCAGGCCGAGCGCGCTGAGCCCGCCGTCGGCGAACAGGGCCTGGACGACGAGCACCACGGCGAGGCAGATGGCCGCCGCCCACGGTCCGACGAGGACGGCGGCCAGCACCCCGCCGATGAGGTGGCCGCTGGTGCCGGCGGCGACGGGGAAGTTGAGCATCTGCACGGCGAAGATGAACGCCGCGGTGAGCCCGGCCAGGGGCGCGGCGCGGTCGTCGAGCTCGACGGCGGCCCGCTTGGCGGCGACGCCGAGCCCGGCGACGGTGACGGCGCCGGCTCCCGCCGAGGTGGCGGCGTCGATGAACCCGTCGGGGATGTGCACGCGTCGTTCCCTTCTTGCGACCTGGTCGCAGGTACGGCGGCAACGTTACGCGGCCCCCGCCAGGACGGTGGCGGCGTTCGCATCCCCATGGCGGCGGCCGCATCCCCATGGCGGCGGCCGCCGTCTCGTGAAATCATTCACAATGTGTCCCGGCCGCATGTCGTGATCGTGGGGGCCGGCTTCGGCGGCCTCGACTGCGCCAAGGAGCTGGTGAACGAGCCGGTCGAGGTGACCATCGTCGACCGCCACAACTTCCACACCTTCCAGCCGCTGCTCTACCAGGTGGCCACCGCCGGGCTGTCCTCGAGCGACATCGCCTATCCGGTGCGGGGCATCTTCCAGGACGCGGCCAACGTGCGGTTCCGCACCGGCTGGGTCGCCGGCGTCGACTGGGGGGCCAAGCGGGTGGCGCTGGCCGGAGGCGACGCCATCGCCTTCGACCACCTGGTGCTGGCGGCGGGGGCGACGACGAACTGGTTCGGGGTCGAGGGCGCCGCCGAGCACGCCCTCCCGCTGTACGGGCTGGAGGACGCCATCCACCTCCGCAACCACGTGATCGCCCAGTTCGAGCGGGCCGACGCCGACCCGTCGCTCCTCGGCTCCGGCGCGCTCACCTTCGTCGTCCTCGGCGGCGGGCCCACCGGCGTGGAGATGGCCGGCGCGCTGATGGAGCTGTTCGGGATGGTCTTCGCCAAGGACTTCCGGCGCCTCGACGTCGGGGCCGCCCGGGTCGTGCTGCTCGAGATGGGCGACGCCGTGCTCGCCCCGTTCAGCGGGCGGGCCCAGCGGCACGCGCTCGAGCAGCTCCGCCGGCGCGGCGTCGACGTCCGCCTCGGGTGCCAGGTCACCGCCGTCGCTCCCGACTCGGTCACGCTCGCCTCCGGCGAGGTGGTGCCGACCCGCACGGTGGTGTGGGCGGCCGGTGTGAAGGCCAACCCGCTGGCCGACGTGCTCGGCGTCGAGCAGGGACGGGGCGGGCGCATCGTGGTGACGCCGGAGCTGCGCATCCCCGGCCACGAGCACTCCTTCGTGATCGGCGATCTCGCGGCCATCGAGGGCCCCGGTGGCGTGCTGCTGCCGCAGGTGGCGCAGGTGGCGAAGCAGTCGGGCGCGTACGTCGGCAAGACGATCGCCCGCTCGCTGCGGGGCCGGCCGGCGAAGCGACCGTTCCGCTACCTCGACAAGGGGACGATGGCCACCATCGGCCGCAACAGCGCGGTGGCCGACCTCCCGCTGCGCATCCGGCTCACCGGGTTCGTCGCCTGGGTCGTGTGGCTGTTCCTCCACCTGCTGTACCTGGTGGGGTTCCGCAACCGGCTGAGCGTCCTCGTCTCCTGGGGGTGGAGCTACCTCACCTGGGACCGCGGCCCCCGCCTCATCCTCGACCCCACCGACCGCACGCCACCGCCGCGGTGACGGCTACTCGGCGGCGATGGCGTCGAGGATGTCGAGACGGGCGGCGCGGCGAGCGGGCCAGATGGCGGCGACGACCCCGGCGATGGCCGCCAGCACGCAGATGACGGCGAGCTGGCCGAAGGGGACCGAGAACGCGGTGAAGCCCTCCGAGCGCATGGCCTGGGCCATGGCCCAGCCGAGGAGCAGACCGACGCCGAGCCCGAGCGCGGTGCCGAGCAACGCCATCAGCACCGACTCCCAGCGCACCGTCGACCGCACCTGACCCTTCGTCATGCCCACCGCCCGCAGCAGCCCCAGCTCGCGGGTGCGCTCGTGGATCGACAGCGCCAGGGTGTTGGCGATGCCGAGCAGCGCGATGAAGATGGCGAGGAAGAGCAGGCCGTAGATGAGGTTGAGCAGCGTGCGGAACTGCGCGGCCTGCGACTCCTTGAACCCGGCGATGTCCTGCACCTCCGCCGTCGGGTACGGCGCGGCGGCGTCCTCGACGGCGGCGACGAGATCGGTGGCGGCGACGCCGTCCCGGGCCGTGACGAACACCATGGAGTCGAACTGCTCGGTCGTGTAGCGGTCGAACGCCTCGGTGCTCACGAAGTAGCTGCCGGCGAGGATCTTGTCGGTGTAGAGCGCCCGCACCTCGTAGGCGTTGCGGCCGCCCTGGACGAACTGGACGTCGACGGTGCTCCCGAGGGTGAGGTCGTTCTCCTCGGCGTAGTCGACGTTCACGGCGATGCCGTCGAGGCCGAGACCCTCGATACCACCCTCGGTGAGCCCGAAGTCGAACATGGCGCCCACGTTGGTCGAGAACCCCATCATGAACGCGCTCGACTCCCCGACGATCGCCTGGCCGAACCGCATGGCCGCCACCTGCTCGATCTCGTCGAGGTCGCGGAGGTCCTCGGCGAGGCGGGGGCTGAACCCGCCGAACCCGCCCGAGCCCTGGACGATGATGTCGGCGACGAAGTTGTCGTCGATCACCTGGTTGACCGACTTCTGGGCCGACGCCGCGAACACGGTGATGAAGCCGACGAGGGAGACGCCGATCATCAGCGCCGCCGCCGTCGACGCCGTGCGCTTCGGGTTGCGGCTGGCGTTCTGCCGGGCGAGGACGCCGGTCATGCCCTTCAGCCGCGGGAGGGGAGCACCCAGCGCGCCGGTGATGGGGCGGGCCAGCAGGGGACCGAGGATAAGGATGCCGACGATCGTCGCGAGCGCGCCGAGCCCGACCATGGGCAGCGAGCCGTCGCCGGAGACGCCGGCGGCGAGTGCGAGGGCGGCGACCGCGACCACGACCACGCCGATGACCACACGCACGCGGGAGGCAGTCGTCCGCTCGAAGGCGACGTCGCGCATCGCTGCCAGCGGCGGCACGCGGGCGGCGCGCCGCGCCGGGAAGTAGGCCGATGTGACCGCCACCCCGAGGCCGACCACGAACGCGGTCACCACCGTGCTGGTGCTCACGACGATCCCGCCCGCCGGCACCTCGAGCCCGGCCGCGTCGAGCAGGGCCTTGAGCAGCCGGGCCACGCCGATGCCGGCGAGCAGCCCGACGATCGACGCCAGGATGCCGACGAAGGCCGACTCGATCAGCACCGTCCGCAGCACCTGCCGGCGGCTGGCCCCGATGGCCCGCAGCAGGGCGAGCTCGCGGGTGCGCTGGGCGACGATGATCCCGAAGGTGTTGTAGATGATGAACGACCCGACGAACAGGGCGATGCCGGCGAAGGTGAGCAGGATCGTCCGGAAGAAGCCGAGCCCCTGGGCCACGGCGTCCTGGTTCTCCTTGGTCAGCTCGGCCCCGGTGATCACCTCGTGGCCCTCGGGCAGGACGGCGGCGATCCGGTCGCGCACCTCTTCCTGCGACACCCCGTCGGCGGCGACCACGCCGACCGCGTCGAACTTGCCCGGCTCGCCGAAGTTCTGCTGGGCCGCGGCGCGGTTCATGCCCACGAACGACGCGCCGCCCGGCGAGTCGAGGGTGCCGAAGGTGGCGATGCCGACGATCGTCACCTGGATCGGTTCGGGGGTCAGGATCGTGGCGCGGTCGCCCACGGCGAGCTTGCCGTCCTTGGCGCTCTTGCGGTCGATCACCGCCTCGTCCTGCAGCACCGGCGCCGTCCCCTCGGCCAGGGTGAACGGGTTGAGCGCGCTGTCGCTCCAGATGCCGCCGAAGGTGGGCGCCCCGAAGCCGGGGTTGCCGAGCGCCTTGCCGTCCCGCCCGACGATCTGGGCGTAGCCGAGCACGTCGCCCTCGGCCTCGGCCACGCCGTCCACGCCGGCCACGAGGGTCACGATGCTGTCGTCGATGCGGGGCCGCTGGGCGTCGTCGCCGAAGTCGCCTTCGATGACGGCCTCGCCCCGCACGTAGGCGTCGGTGCCGCGGTTGACGTCGGCGAAGAGGTCGTCGAAGGTGCGGCCGACGGTGTCGGTGAGCACGAGGGTGCCGCACATGAACGCCACGCCGAGCACGACGGCGGCGCTGGTGGCGAGCAGGCGGAGCTTGCGGGCCCAGAGGTCCTTGAGTGACGCGCGGAGCACGGCTACTCGCCCCCGAGCCGCTTCATCATGTCGATGACCGACTCGGCGGTGGGATCGGCGAGCTCGTCGACGATCCGGCCGTCGGCGAGGAACACGACCCGGCTCGCGTGGCTGGCCGACACCGGGTCGTGGGTGACCATCACGATCGTCTGGCCGAGGTCTTCCACGGCGCGCTGCATGAAGTCGAGGATCTCGGCGCTGGCCCGGGAGTCGAGGTTGCCGGTGGGCTCGTCGGCGAACACGATCGCCGGGCGCGAGGCGAGGGCCCGGGCCACCGCCACCCGCTGCTGCTGGCCGCCCGACAGCTCCGAGGGCCGGTGGTGGAGGCGGTCGCGGAGCCCGACGGTGTCGATGACGGTGTCGAGCCACGCCGGGTCGGGCTTGCGACCGGCGAGCGACAGCGGGAGCGTGACGTTCTCTGCCGCGGTGAGGGTGGGGACGAGGTTGAACGCCTGGAAGACGAAGCCGACCTGGTCGCGGCGGAGCTGGGTGAGGCGCTTGTCGTCGAGGGTGTCGACCCGCTGGTCGCCGATCCACACCTCGCCGGCGGTGAGGTTGTCGAGCCCCGCCAGGCAGTGCATGAGCGTCGACTTGCCCGAGCCGGACGGGCCCATGATGGCGGTGAAGCGACCGGCGTCGAAGTCGGCGGTGACGTCGTCGAGGGCGCGCACCTCGGTCTGGCCGCTGCCGTAGACCTTGACGGCGTTGACGGCTCGGGCGGCGGCGGTGGTGACGGTGGCGGCGACGGCGGGCGGCATGGGAGCACCCTAGAGAGCGAACCGCTGTCAAGGTAGGCATGACACCGTGACGCTGGTCACCACCGTCGGCGGCGCGTGGTCACGACGTTCGCCGACCAGACGTCCGTGACCACAACCGACCACGGGCTCCGGGTACCCCACACGTATCCTCCTGCTGTGCAGTGCCCGTCGTGCTCGGCCGAGGTGCCGGCAGGGGCGCGCTTCTGCTCGTCGTGCGGGCACGCCCTGTTCGCGCCGGCCGACGAGCGGCGGGTGGTCACCGTGCTGTTCGCCGATCTCGTCGGGTTCACGAGCCTGTCGGAGAAGGTCGACCCCGAGCACGTGAAGAACATCGTCGACCGCTGCTTCGAGCGCCTCGCCGCCGACATCGGCGCGTACGGGGGGCGGGTCGACAAGATCGTGGGCGACGCCGTCGTCGCCCTCTTCGGCGCGCCCGTCGCCCACGAGGACGACGCCGAGCGGGCGGTGCGTGCCGGGCTCGAGATGCAGCGGTCACTGGCCGACCAGGCGGCCGCGATCGGCGCCGACCTGCGCATGCGCATCGGCATCAACACCGGCGAGGTGCTCGTCGGCGCCCTCCGGGCCGGCGGCGACTACACGGCGATGGGCGACGTGGTGAACACCGCCAGCCGGTTGCAGACGAACGCCGCGGCCGGCCAGGTCGTGGTCGGCGAGGAGACCTACCTCGCCACCGCCAACGTGTTCCGCTACGAGTCGCTGGGGCTCCTCACCGCCCGGGGCCGCGAGGAGCAGGTGCGAGCCTGGGTGGCCCACGAGGCGCTCACCGCGCCGGGTCGGCGGCCCCGCCGGTCGGAGTCGCCGCTCGTCGGCCGCGACGGCGAGGTCGAGCTGCTGTGCAGCGCCTTCCGCACCGGCATCAACTACCGGCGACCCCACCTCGCGCTGCTCGTCGGCGAGGCGGGGATGGGCAAGAGCCGCCTGGCCGAGCACGTGGTCGCCAACGTCGCCAGCTCGGAGCGGTGCCTCGTGCTCGTCGGCCGCAGCCGCCCCTACGGCGAGGCCAACGTCTGGTGGCCGATCGCCGACGCCCTCCGTGGCCACTGCGGGATCGCCCCGACCCACGACGCCGCCGAGGCCCGGGCCCGCTGCCTGCACGCGGTGGCGAGCGCGCTCGGCGAGGTCGAGTCGGCCGACGTGGCCCGCACCGCCGACGCCCTCCTCTACCTCATGGGCTACGAGGGCCGCCTCGACGACGTCGAGGCGGCGCGGGCGCGGGGCGAGATCCACGCCGGGATGCGGGCCTTCCTCGAAGGGCTGGCGAGCCAGCACCCGACGCTGCTCGTGATCTCCGACGTGCAGTGGGCCGACGAGCTGGTGCTGGAGCTCGTCGACAGCCTGCTCGAGCGGCTCCATCGCATCCCGCTCGTCGTGCTGCTGACGGCGCGACCCGAGCTCGAGCAGCGATGGCGGCCGACGCCCGGGCGCCACAACCTCGTCGTGCTCAACCTCGACCCGCTCGACGACGACGCCACCGGCGAGATGCTCACCTCGCTGCTCGGGCGCGACGTCGATCAGCGGGTGCGGGAGGCGCTCATCGAGCGCAGCGGCGGCAACCCGCTGTTCCTCGAGGAGCTCGTGGCGATCCTCGCCGAGAGCGGCGACCTCGAGAAGGGCGCCGACCGGGTGTCATCGCTCCCCGCCACCCTGCGGGGCCTGGTCGCCGCCCGGCTCGACGCCCTCCCTTCCGGCGAGCGGGCGGTGCTCGAGGACGCCGCCGTGGTCGGCCGGCGGGGGCCGGTGGCGGCGCTGGTGGCGCTCGGTCAGAGCCGGGGGGCGGCGGGCACGGTGCGGGCAGCGGTCGACGCGCTCGTGGCCAAGGACCTGCTCGACCTCGATGAGGTCTACGTGGAGTTCGTGTCCGACCTCGTGCGGGAGGTCGCGTACGGCACCCTCACGAAGGCCGAGCGGGCACGGCGGCACGCGGCCGTCGGCGCGTGGGTCGAGAGCATCGTCGCCGAGACCGAGCGCTCCGACGAGTTCCTCGACAACCTCGCCCGCCACTACGCGACCTCGGCCGAGCTCACCGCCGAGCTCGGCGGCGTCGTCGGCGTGCCCGACGACCTCACCGAGCGCGCCCTGGAGGCCCTCGAGCGGGCGGCCGACCGGGCCGAGGACCGCGAGCTGCACATGGACGCGCTCCGGTCCTGGGACCAGATGCTGCGGATCCTCGGCGACGAGGCGTCGGCGCGGCGGCGGCACGCGCTGGTCGGCCGGGGCCGGGCCCGCATGTGGCTCCGGCGCAACGCCGAGGCCCGCGCCGACCTCGACATGGCGGTGGCCGAGGCGACCGACGCCGGTGACCGCCTCGCCGTGGCAAGGGCGCGCACGGTGGAGGGCGAGCTGCTCCGCAACGAGGGCCGCTACGAGGAGTCCCTCGCCGTGCTCGAGGAGGCGCTCGCGCTGTGGCGCGAGCTGGGTGACCGTCGGGGCGAGGCCAGCGCGCTGCGGCGCATGGGGATGACGCATCTGTTCTCGGGTGACCACGACATCGCCGAGCCGCTCCTGTTGGACGCGCTGCATGCCTTCCAGGACATCGGTTCGCGCAAGGGCGTGGCGTGGGCCAACCAGAACCTGGCATGGATCGCCTTCTTGCGGGACGAGTCCGACGTCGCCGATGT